>Ga0075163_10007692_pt1 | contig 14236 bp, 13 predicted proteins | sample JI1023141ADNA_FD_71478 | JGI IMG/M metagenome (GOLD analysis project Ga0075163, IMG submission 71478) | Wastewater effluent complex algal communities from Wisconsin, to seasonally profile nutrient transformation and Carbon sequestration -... | ecosystem: Engineered > WWTP > Effluent > Algae...
ACGGTGCCGACGACCAGCACGCCCTGGCCGATGAAGTCGGCGACGAAGCGGTTGGCCGGCCGGTGATAGAGGTTGTAGGGCACGTCCCACTGCTGGATGCGGCCCTCGTACATGATGCCGATCTCGTCGGCCATGGCGAAGGCTTCATGCTGGTCGTGGGTGACCATGATGGCGGTGCAGCCCTCACGTTTCAGAATCTCGCGGACCTCGACCGACAAACGTTCGCGCAGGCCGACATCAAGGTTCGAAAAAGGCTCGTCGAGCAGGATCAATTCCGGCCGTGGCGCCAGCGCCCGGGCGAGGGCGACGCGCTGCTGCTGGCCGCCAGAGAGTTCGTGCGGATACTTGTTGCCCTGGCCGTTCAGGCCGACGGTCGCCAGCAGCTGGCGAACGCGCTGATGGGCATCCTCGCTTGGATTGCGGCCAAGGCCGAAGGCAACGTTCTGTTCGATGGTCAGGTGCGGGAACAGCGCGTAATCCTGGAAAACCATGCCAATCCGGCGCTTCTCGGGCGAGACCCGCTGGCCGGGACGGCTGACCACTTGTCCGTGCAAGCGAATCTCGCCGCCGGCGATATCCTCGAAGCCGGCGATGCAGCGCAGCAGGGTGGTCTTGCCGCAACCCGACGGGCCGAGCAGGCAGGCGATGCTGCCGGCTTCGAGCTGAAAGACCACACCATCGACGACGGTATGCGTGCCGTAGCGCTGGACGACGCCATTTAGTTCAAGTTGAGCCATAGCGGTCGATTATAATTCGCATTCACAGACATGCGTACCGCCCATTTTTCCCCCCTGCTCATCGTCGGCTTTCTAGTCGCCGTGCTTGCCGGTCTACCGGTCGCCAGCGTCGGCCTCAATCTTTTTGTTGGCGGAACGAGCGGCACATGGGCGCATTTGGCGGCGACAGTGCTGCCGGAATACATCGCCAATTCGCTGTGGCTCTGTCTGGGCGTCGGTTGCGGGGTCGGCAGTATCGGTGTGACCACTGCCTGGCTGACTGCAATGCATGAATTTCCCGGCCGGCGTTTCTTCGAATGGGCGCTGGTGCTGCCGCTCGCCGTGCCGGCCTACGTCATGGCCTACGTCTATACCGATTTCCTGCAGTTCGTCGGGCCGGTGCAGACCCTGCTGCGCGAAACCTTCGGCTGGCAGCACGGCGATTACTGGTTCCCCGACATCCGCACCCTGCCGGGCGCCATATTGATGTTCATGAGCGTCCTCTATCCCTACGTTTACCTGCTCGCCCGCACGGCTTTCCTGGAGCGCGCCAGCGGCATGCTCGAAGCCGCTCGGACGCTGGGCATGGGCTCGTGGCGCGCCTTCTTTTCGGTTTCCCTGCCGCTGGCCCGGCCGGCCATCGTCGCCGGCATTGCGCTGGCGCTGATGGAAACGCTGGCCGACTACGGGACGGTGGCCTACTTTGCGGTCAATACCTTCACCACCGGCATTTACCGCGCCTGGTTCTCGCTCGGCGACCGTGTTGCAGCGGCGCAACTGGCGGCCATGCTGCTTGGCTTTGTCCTCTTCCTGCTGATGGCCGAGCGGATGTCCCGCGGTCGCGCCCGTTACAACAATACGACCGGTCGCAACCGGCCGATGGCTGGTGCCACGTTGCGCGGCCCGGCCGCCTGGCTGGCCACGCTGGCCTGTACCATGCCGCTGCTGCTCGGCTTCGTCCTGCCGGCGACTTTGCTGCTCAAGATGGCGCTGACCGAGGGCGATGCCCAGTTCGGCGAACGCTTCCTGACCCTGTCGCGCAACAGCTTTGTGCTGGCGGGTTCGACGGCGGTCATCGGCGTTTTTCTTGCCCTGTTGCTGGCTTACGGCGCTCGGCTGTCGAAAGCGACCTTCGCCAATGCCTTGAACCGGCTGGTCGGCCTCGGCTACGCAGTGCCGGGGGCAGTCATCGCGGTTGGCGTACTGATTCCGGTGACCCGTCTCGACAACTGGCTGGCCGGGCAGTGGGCGGCCTGGTTCGGCCACAACCCCGGGCTGCTGCTGACGGGCGGCATTGCCGCACTGATTTATGCCTACCTTGTCCGCTTCCTGGCCGTTGCGCTGCATACCGTCGAATCCAGCCTGGCCAAGATCACGCCGAGCATGGACGATGCGGCGCGCTGCCTGGGGCTGGGGCAGGGCGAAACGCTGCGCCGGGTGCATGTGCCGATGTTGCGCGGCAGCTTGTTCACGGCCGGTCTGCTGGTCTTCGTCGATGTCATGAAGGAGTTGCCGGCGACGCTGGTCATGCGCCCGTTCAACTTCGATACGCTGGCCACCCAAGCTTATACGCTGGCTTCCGACGAACGTCTGGCGGAAGCATCGACCGCTGCGCTGGCCATTGTGGCGGTCGGCCTGCTGCCGCTGATTGCGCTCTCGCGTCAGATCTCGTCGGCTCGACGCAGGTAGTCAGGCGGCTGGCGGCTTGCCCGGTCCGACCGGGCTGTCCTTGTCCGTGAAATCCAGCAGAGCATCCTGCTCGTCGAGAAAAAGCAAATCCATCGACAGGGTGTTTGTTTCCGTGCCGAAGGTCTCGGCAGTGTCCCGGTCTTCGGTTACCAGATTGGCTTCCGTCTGGGTAAATTCGATGATGTTGTTTGCTTCGTCGTCCGGTAGCAAAGGGGCAACCGCTTCAGTAGCCAGTGGTGCAACCTCAAGAACGAAAATGGACAGATCGATTGCCAAGCCTTCCGGAACCTGCGCGCCTTGTTGCAGCAGCAGGGCGGCGATTTCCTTGTGCCCACGCCGCAAGGCAAGGCGCAGCGGGGCACCGGGGCCATCGCTGGCGGCAGCGTTTGGATCGGCGCCATGGGCGAGCAGTTCACGAACAATCGCCTCATTGCCCTCGAAGCAGGCGGCACGCAACGGCAAGCCACGGGTGCCGTGCATATCCGGCTCCTCGATGTCGGCGCCAGCGTCCAGCGCATCAACCACGCTGCTCACTCGGCCGGCACGGATCGATTCGATCAGCTGGCTGGTGTTGAATCCCTTGCTCGTCATTTCCCGAAGTCCCTCGATATCCGGAGATTGTAGGCAATCCCCGGGGCTTTGGCGAGGGGCGGGATTATTTGAATCCGACGCGGTCGAAAATGATCTGGGCCTTGGCTTGGTACATCGCCAGATTCTTGACCGGCAGCTTGTCGGCCTTGAATTTGCCGAGCGAGTCCAGCGCCGGATTGGCGATCTTCACGCTGGCGACGGCCGGCCATTCGTTGTTGCCATCGGCAAAATAGGCCTGGGCCTGGTCGGAGGCAAGATATTCCAGGAACTTGATTGCGGCGTCCTTGTGCGGCGCCGTCTTCAGCATGCCGCCGCCGGAAACGTTGATGTGGGCCCCGTTACCGCCCTGGTCCGGCCAGACGATGCCTACTTTCTCCATCAGTTTTTGCTCTTCTGGCTTGGCCGACCGTAGCATTCTGGCCACATAGTAGGTGTTGGAAATGGTTACGCTGCATTCGCCGACAGAGACCGCCTTGATCTGGTCGGTATCCCCGCCCTTCGGGGCGCGTGCGAAATTGGCCACCATGCCGCGGGCGATTTCTTCGGCCTTGGCTTCCCCCTGATGCGCGATGATTGAAGCCATCAGCGACAGGTTGTACGGATGCGAACCCGAGCGCGAGCAGAATTTGCCCTTCAACTTTGGATTGGCCAGGTCGGCATAGTTTTGGACGTCTTCCGGCTTGACGGTAGCCTTGTTGTAGACGATGACCCGGGCGCGGGTCGAGAAGGAAAACCAGTCTTCGGTGCGCAGGTGGGCCGGAATACGGGATTCCAGCAGTTTGGAGGTGACCGGTGCGAACAGGCCCAGTTCGTGGGCCTTGGCCAGACGTGCGGCGTCGACAGTCAGGAAGACGTCGGCCGGGCTGTTGGCGCCTTCGTTCTTGATCCGTTCGAGCAGTTCGTCTTCCTTGCCTTCGATGCGGTTGATCTTGATGCCGGTCTGTTGCGTGAAGTTGGCGTAGAGCGCTTCATCGGTCTGGTAGTGCCGGGCGGAATAGAGATTCAGGGTGTTTTCCTGAGCGATGGCGGGGTGGCTGAAAACGGCGATCGCGGCGGCGACCAGGACGGGCATCGACTTCATGCTGCAACTCCACATGGATATGAGAATGGTTCCAGTTTACTAACCAATGGTAGATTTGTAAATGAGAATGGTTATCGAATTGTGGCGTAAAAAAAGCGGCTCGTAAGCCGCTTTCGATCAATTGCCTTCGAGAATCCGTCGGGCGCCGTTATAGCGGGACATCCAGTAGCTGCTGTCCATGTTCTCGACACGGACTTCGGCACCGGCACGCGGCGCGTGGAGGAAATGATTGTCGCCGAGATAAATGCCGACATGCGAGAAGGTCCGGCGCATGGTGTTGAAGAACACCAAGTCGCCTGGCTTGAGTTGCTGGGAGTCGATTTTTTCGCCGACTTCGCTCATTTCGCGGGCAGTGCGGGGCAGGGAGGTACCGATGCTGTCCTTGAACACCAGGCGAACAAAACCGCTGCAGTCCAGACCGCTGTCTTCGTCGTTGCCGCCCCAGCGGTAACGGACACCCACCAACTTCAATCCTTGAAGGATGACATCCTGAGCAGCGTTGGTGTAACGTTCCAGAAACGACTGCTCCTCCGGCTTGCGAACCTGCTCAGCGGCCGCAGATGCGCCGATCCCGCCGATCAGCAGCGAGCTTGAGAGCAAGATGGAAAGCAGTACTTTATGCATAGCCTTGAAATGTATTTGAAAAGCTTGGCACTGTAAAGGTGCTGTAGCAATCGTCCACAACAACTATGTTCATAATTCGTAATTATGAATACAATTTACATCCACGAGGGGTGAGGAGACTATGAATTCCTTCAATGCATTGCAAATCAAGGAGCCTGACGGCATGGCCGTCAGCGGCTTCGTCTGCCTGGACGAATGCGGGCTTGATTTCGGCAATGTGACCCATCGGGTTGAGTCCTCCGGTGTTGTCGCTATCGGGGGGGCTGTCAATGGCTGACGATCTGCCCCGTATTCTGATAGTCGATGATTCCCGTGTTGTCCGTATGTCGCTGATCCAGCATCTCAAGGGGCATTACGAGGTGCGTGAAGAGGGGGATGGTGAAGCGGCCTGGCAGTCGCTGGTTGTTGATCACTCGATCAGGGCTGTGATTTCCGATTTGCAGATGCCCAAGCTGAACGGCTATGAATTGCTGGAGCGCGTGCGCACCTCGAAACTTCGACGCTTGCAGGAACTGCCATTCATTCTGGTTTCCGGAGAGGAAACCGAGGAGGAGAGAGTCAAGGCCAGGGAGCTCGGTGTATCCGATTTCGTGACGAAGGGGGCTGGCGGCACGGAGGTCTTGACGCGGCTGAATAATCTTCTGGCATTGTCGAGCACCCGGGAGAATCTGGACGCCGGTCGCGAGCATATGGTTCAGGATCCGGTGAGCGGATTGTTTACCCGCAAATATCTGGAATTGCAGGCGGCCCAGGCTATTTCACATGCGACCCGGCATGGTGTCGATGTCAGTGTGATGGTGCTGGGTTTCGACGGATTTGGCGGCATCTGCGAGCGGCTCGGCGAGCAGATGGCCGAGGAGGTCGGCAACCGTTTCGCCAAGATGCTGGCGGGCAAGATGCGTCATGAAGACAGTCTCGGGCACTTCGGTAGCGGTCAGTACGCAGTTGTCTCGCCGGGTACAGCACCGGCTTTTTGCGCAACCTTTGCCGAGCGTGTCCGCGAGGCAGTTGAGGTGGCGCGCCTCTCGGTGCAGGGAAAAACCGTGGCCCTGACGGTAAGCATCGGACTGGCCAGCGTCCCGACCGATCACGCCGACTCGGCCGGGGCATTGCTCGACCTTGCCGGGCAGCGCATGCAAAACGCCATGCGTGAGGGCGGAAACCGTACCGACTCTGGCGGCATTCTGCCCGCATCAAGGCCGATTTCGATTCACCACGCCCTTGAGCTGCTGTCTGCCAATCGTCAAGGCGTCGTTATTCCGCATTTGCCGGCGCTGGCTGAGCGCTTGTTGCCGTTGATGCGACTGATGAATCAGGAACTTGATTTCGGGCTACCGGTAGACGAAATCGAACTGCTTTTAAGCGAACGGAAACCCGAAAACAATTAGTCCGTTTCGTATTTTGTTGTGCAGGAAAACCTATTGATAGAGGGAATTTATGGCAACGTACAAGGAGTTTCATCAATATTCCATCGAGAAGCCCGATGAGTTCTGGACCGAGCAGGCTCAACTGATCGACTGGAAGGAACCGTTTTCCCAGGTCTGTGACTATTCACGCCCGCCGTTTGCCAAATGGTTCGTCGGTGGCAAGACCAACCTGTGCCACAACGCAGTCGATCGCCACGCCGCCAAGCGTCCGAACGACAGGGCCTTGATTTACGTTTCGACCGAAACAAACGAGGAGAAGATCTACACCTTCGCCGAGTTGCAACGCGAAATCGAGCGCATGGCCGCGATCTACCAGAGCCTGGGGGTCAAGAAGGGCGATCGCGTCCTGATCTATATGCCGATGATTGCCCAGGCCTGTTTCGCCATCCTGGCTGCGACCCGTATCGGCGCCATTCACTCGGTCGTCTTCGGCGGTTTTGCTTCGGGCTCCTTGGCCACTCGCATCGATGATGCCAAGCCGGCGCTGATCGTTTCTTCCGATGCCGGCATGCGTGGTGGCAAGGCTGTGCCGTACAAGAATTTGCTGGATGAGGCGATCGAACTGGCGGAGCACAAGCCGGCCAAGGTACTGATGATCGACCGTGGCCTGGACAAGGGCTTCAACAAGGTGGAAGGTCGGGATGTCGACTATGCCACGCTGCGCGGCCAGTTCATGGATGCTCAGGTGCCGTGCGAATGGCTGGAATCGTCCGAGCCGTCCTACATCCTGTATACCTCGGGAACGACCGGCAAGCCGAAGGGCGTGCAGCGCGATACTGGCGGCTACGCCGTGGCGCTAGCTTCGTCAATGAAGCACATCTATTGCGGCAGTGCAGGCGAGACTTATTTCTCGACCTCGGACATCGGCTGGGTGGTCGGCCACTCCTACATCATCTACGGCCCGCTGATTGCCGGCATGGCGACGGTAATGTACGAAGGTACGCCGCTGCGCCCCGATCCGGGCATCTGGTGGCAAATTGTCGAAAAGTACAAGGTCACCGTGATGTTCTCCGCGCCGACTGCCGCCCGCGTGCTGAAGAAGCAGGACCCGGCCTACATGCACAAGTACGACTTGTCGTCGCTCAGGCACATCTTCATGGCTGGCGAGCCGCTCGATCAGCCGACGCACGAGTGGTTCATGAACGAACTGCAAAAGCCGGTGATCGACAACTACTGGCAGACCGAAACGGGCTGGCCGATGCTGGCCGCCTTGCCGGGCGTCGAAAAGACGCCGATCAAGTACGGGTCGCCAAGTTTTCCGGTCTATGGCTACAACCTGAAGATTTTCCGCGAGGATGGTTCCGAGTGCGCGGCCAACGAAAAGGGCATCGCTGCGGTCATTCCGCCGCTGCCGCCGGGCTGCCTGAGCACCGTCTGGGGGCAGGACGACCGGTTTGTCAGCACCTATTTCACGCTGTTCAAGGATCCGCTGGTTTATTCCTCCTACGACTGGGCGATCAAGGACGATGATGGCTACTTCACCATCCTCGGTCGTACCGACGACGTGATCAACGTTGCCGGTCACCGTCTGGGTACCCGTGAAATCGAGGAGGCAATCCAGAATCATGCGGCAATTGCCGAGGTGGCCGTGGTCGGTGTGGAAGACAAGCTCAAGGGGCAGGTGCCGATGGCTTTTGCCGTGGTCAAGGATGCTTCCCGAGTGGCGACGCCGGAACTGGTGAAGGCTCTGGAGAAGGAAGTCTTTGCCACGGTCGATGGCATTTTGGGCGCCATTGGCCGGCCGGCCCGCGTGCACTTCGTGACTGGTCTGCCGAAGACCCGTTCCGGCAAGATGCTGCGTCGTTCGCTACAGGCGCTGGCCGAAGGGCGTGATCCGGGCGATCTGACCACCATCGACGACCCGTCCACGTTGGAGCAGATCAAGAACGCGCTGGCCAGCTGACAGCACGCGTCTATTCACAAAGCCCGCCGGCAAGTTTGTCGACGGGCTTTTTTGCGACTGTCGTGTAAGAATCGACGAGCGGGAGGGGTGTTAGAATGGCCGCCAGACCTACCTTTGCGTTGTTTGCTGCTGATGATTTACGAAACCGTTGCCGCTGTCGATCTGGGTTCCAATAGTTTCCGCCTGCAGGTAGGGCGGGTGGTCGACGACCAGATTTATACGCTGGACTCAATGAAGGAGCCCGTCAGGCTCGCTTCCGGTCTGATGCCCGACAAGCGGCTGGATGCCTCGGCGCAGGCGCGGGCGCTGGACGCCTTGCGTCGTTTCGGTGAGCGTCTCGGGGGACTGGACAAGGGGGCGGTTCGGGCCGTGGCGACCAATACCCTGCGTGTTGCCAAGAATGCCGTCGAATTCCTGCCGCTGGCCGAGCAGGCCCTCGGCTTTCCCATTGAAATCATTGCCGGTCGCGAAGAAGCCCGCCTGATCTACATCGGCGCTTCGCACTCCTTGCCGAGCGCGGCGCACAAGCGGCTGGTCATCGATATCGGCGGCGGTTCCACGGAGTTCATCATCGGCAAGCGGCACGAGCCGCAATTGATGGAATCCCTGTACATGGGATGCGTCAGCTATACGCTGCGTTTTTTCCCGGATCGCAGGATCGACAAGAAGCGGCTGCGCGAAGCGCAGATTGCGGCAGCCAAGGAAATCGAACTGATTGCCCACGACTATCAGCGTCTGGGCTGGAAGGAGGCGGTCGGCTCCTCCGGTTCGGCGCGAGCGATTGCCGATGTGCTGGAGTTGAACGGGCTGAATCCGAATGGCGAAAGCGGTATTACGCGGGTCGGGCTCGACCGGCTCTGTGCCATGCTGATCAAGGCTGGGTCGGCCGAAGCGCTGGATCTGCCGGGGATCAAGGGTGACCGCTTGCCGGTATTCCCGGGCGGGATCGCCATCATGTCGGCGATTTTCGAGGAACTGGACATCGAGCGCATGTCGTATGCCGATGGCGCGCTCCGCCTCGGCGTGTTGTATGACCTGCTTGGCCGTTTCCATCATCACGACATGCGCGATTCGACGGTGACCCAGTTCCGGCGCCGCTATCAGGTCGAAGGCGACCAGGTCGAACGTGTCGAGGCCACGGCGCTGTCGGCACTGACCCAGTTGTCGGATGGTTCGCCGTCGGAATCGGATGTGCAGTTCCTGTCTTGGGCTTGCCGCTTGCATGAAATCGGCATTTCGGTGGCGCACAACGCGTATCACAAGCACGGGGCTTATGTGCTGACCTACGCCGATATGCCCGGATTTTCAAAGAAGGATCAGGCGCGGCTGGCCATGTTGGTCCTCGGGCATCGTGGGAAGCTGGAAAAACTGGGCGGTGTTCCGGTGGACGACAGCGCCTGGAACCTGGTGTTCTGCCTGCGCCTGGCCGTGCTGCTGCACCGCACCCGGGACGACAGGGCAATGCCGGCCTGGCGGGTGATGCGCAGTGGTAACGGCTTCCTGATCGAGCTGCCATCCGACTGGCTGGCAGACAACCCCTGGACAGCTGCGGCCTTCAAGGAAGAGTCCAGCGTCTGGAAGCAGATTGGACGGGAATACATCGTCAAATCCAAGCCGACAAGGAAGCCGGTGTGAGTGAAACTCCCCGCTTGCATGTCGAGCCGGGGAAAGTGGTGCTTTCCGGTTGCTGGACGCTGGCCGGCATGTTGCCCCAGTTGAGTGTTTTGCAGAGTGAATTGGCCGAGTGCGCGCATGTTGCCGACGACTGGGACTTGTCGGCGGTCACGCGCCTGGACAGCGCAGCCGCGGTCCTTCTGTGGCGGACCTGGGGCGGCACCTGGCCGGCGCACCTGAACATTGGCGCACTGCATCGTCAGGTGCTTGCCCGGGTTGCCGAATTGCCTAGGGAAATGCCCGCACCACCGGTCCATCGAACCCTGTTTCCAGAATTCGTCGGGACAATTTTGCTCAAGGCATTGGCCAACCTGCAGGGCATGATCGCCCTGTTCGGGCAGCTGCTGCTCGATACCCTCTATCTCTTCCGGCACCCAGCCGAGGTGCCGTGGAAGGAACTTACGGCCAATGTATACAAGGCCGGGGCGCAGGCTCTGCCGGTTACTGCACTGGTGGGTTTCCTGATCGGGGTGACCATCAGCTACCTGTCGGCACTGCAGCTCAAGAGCTTCGGGGCCGATGTGTTTATCGTCAATATCCTCGGTATCTCGATCATTCGCGAACTCGGGCCGGTACTGGTGGCGGTGCTGGTCGCCGGGCGATCCGGTTCGGCGATGACCGCCCAGATCGGCGTGATGCGGGTGACCGAGGAGATCGATGCGCTGTCGACAATGGGCATTTCACGCAGCCTGCGGGTGGTTTTGCCCAAAATTTTTGGGCTGACCGTAGCATTGCCGCTGTTGGTGTTGTGGACGTCGGCGGTTGCGCTGTTTGGCGGCATGCTGGCTGCCCTGCTGCAACTGGACCTGTCGCTGATCTATTTTCTGGAAAATTTGCCCCGGGCTGTGCCGGTGGCGAATCTGGTCATCGGGCTGAGCAAGGGCGTGGTGTTCGGCTTCGTCATTGCCATCGTCGCCTGCCACTTTGGCCTGCACGTCAAACCGAATACGGAAAGCCTGTCGGCCAATACGACCAGCGCGGTAGTGACGGCGATTACCACGGTGATCCTGATCGACGCGATATTTGCCATCTTCACCCGCAACGTCGGGGTGCCGCAGCTATGACCCAGCCGCCGGTCATCGAGTTGAGCGGCGTGTGTGCGAGTTTTCGCGGGCAGGTCGTGCATCGCGATCTTGCCCTGCGGGTCGAGGAAGGGCAGGTCGTCGGTTTGCTCGGCGGTTCCGGCAGTGGCAAGACCACGGTGCTGCGCGAAATTCTCGGCCTGCTGCGGCCCGATGCCGGAAGCATCAAGCTGTTCGGCGTCGACCTTGGCGAACCTGATATGCGGGTGCAGCGCAATCTGCGTCGTCGCCTCGGCATGCTGTTCCAGCATGGCGCATTGTTTTCCGCGCTCAGCGTTTTCGACAATATTGCCTTTCCCTTGCGCGAATTGCGTTGCCTGGACGAAGACTGGATACGCCGTCTGGTGCACCTCAAGCTGGCCATGGTCGGGCTTGAGCCGTCGCATGCCAAGCTGAAGCCGGCCGAGTTGTCGGGTGGTATGGTCAAACGCGTTGCCCTAGCTCGTGCCCTCGCGCTGGAGCCCGAACTGCTTCTGCTTGACGAACCGACAGCGGGACTCGATCCGGATCGCAGCCAGAATTTCGTCGAGCTCATCGGCAGCTTGCAGCGCGAACTGGGCCTGACCGTCGTCATGGTCACGCACGATCTGAACACCCTGGCCGGACTGGCCAGTCATGTGGCCGTGCTGGCCGACCAGCATATTATCGCTTTCGGTCCAAGGGACGAGATCATGGCGGTCGATCATCCCTTCGTTAACGGCTTTTTTGGCGCAGACCGCCAGAAACTGCTTTAATTGCCCATCATGGAAAACAAGTCATACGCCTTCGCCGCCGGACTTTTCGCCCTCCTGCTTGGGGCGGCAAGCTTGCTGGCGCTGTACTGGCTGAATGGCAGTCGCGATGCGGTGCATGATTACGTCGTCGTGACCAAACAGAATATCGGTGGCCTGAACCCGCAGGCCCAGGTCCGCTACCGCGGCATCCGGGTCGGCAAGGTCAGCGACATACGTCTCGACCCGGAGGACTACAGCAACATCCTGGTGACCATTTCGGTCAACGAAGATGTTCCGCTGACCAAGGGTACGGTCGCCAAACTGAACTATCAGGGCGTGACAGGGTTGGCGCATATCCTGTTGCTGGAAACCGGCAAGGATATTGAGCCGTTGGAACCGAACGACCTTTCGCCGCCGCGGATTGCGATGATTCCGTCGTTGATCGACGAACTTGGCGAAACGGGCATGGCTACCCTCAAATTGGCCAGCCAATTGATGGTCAATGCCAATGCGCTGCTCAACGAGAAAAACCGCGCGCACCTGACAGCAACGCTGGCCAATCTCGAGGCGGCTTCGGGCAACATGAAACCGGCGCTGGAAAACCTGAATGCGACGCTGCTCCAGGTGAACAAGCTGCTCGACGACAAGAACCTGAAGCAGCTCTCGCAGGCGGCCGGCGAGGTTGGGCCGCTGTTGGCCGACACCCGGGTGTTGATCGGCAAGATGCAGGCGACCACCGACAAGCTCGACGTGGCGATCGGTGATGCCTCGGCCGGCGGAACGTCTGCGCTGATGCCGCGCCTGAACGAACTGGCAACGGATTTCTCGATGACCTCGCGGCAGTTGAGCCGTGTCCTGCGCATTCTCGAAGACACGCCGCAGGGCCTCGTGTTCGGCGTGCCGGCCTTGCTGCCCGGTCCCGGCGAGCCGGGATTCACGCCGACGGGAGGGCGCTGACATGCGCTGGCTGACCTGTCTGATTCTTTGCCTGGGGCTCTCGGCATGTTTTTCCAGTGGCAAACGGGGAGGGGAGAGTCCGCTGGTTGTCTACGACTTCGGCCCGATGCCCGCCAGTCTGCTTGCTGCTCCCCGCAAACAGCCGCTGGCGCTGGAAGTTCGTGCCCCCCTGTGGTTTGACTCGCAGGGCATCGATTTTCGACTTGCATACGAAGATGCCGCACGTCTGCGCGAATATGCGCGGGCCCGTTGGGCCGGTCCACCAGCGCAAATGATCCAGCAGCGGTTGAACCAGCAGCTGGGCTTGTCGACGGCCGGTCAATCCCAGGCACGGTGTCTGTTGCGGATCGAAATTACCGAGTTCAGTCAGCTGTTTGCCACCCTCACGGATAGTCGCGGCGTGCTGCAAGGGCGGGTTGTCCTGCTCGATCGCTCGCGGCGTCAACTGGCCGAATTGGTGCTCAATCTCGAAAAGCCGTCGCCGTCGCCGGATGCGCGTGGCGGCGTCGCTGCGCTGACAGGGAACGTTGACCAATTGGCGACGGATTTGTACGGCTGGGAGAAAAAGCTGATGGAAGCTGGCAATCCCGGCGGGTGCTTCGGTTAGGCCGAAACGATGCGCTCGGTAATGCGCTGCTTGAGATCGGCGATATTGTCGTCGAAGCCGCTGTAGTGCATCAGCGACAAGCCGAAGACGCAGGCATAGAGCAAGAGGCTGCGGCTCTTCGCCTCGGCATCCGACATGCCGGCGGCCACGAACAGCTTGCGCGTACATTCCAGGCGGTAAAGATCGACAGCCTCGACGAAGGCAGCGGCGTGCGGGTCGTGGCGTGCCCAGTCGCGGACGGCCAGTTCGATCGACATCCCCTTGCGGTTACGGCTGGCGCCGTAAACTTCGATAGCATGAAGCAACTGGTTGTGCTCACAGCCCGGGGCGACCGAGGTTGTCTTTTCAATGTCACGGATGCGACCAGCCTTCCAGTGTTCCAGGACGGCATCCAGAAGTGCCTGCCGGTCCTTGAAGTGCCAGTAAAAACTGCCCTTGGTCACACCGCAGCGTTTGGCCAAGACCTCGACGCGCAATCCGGTTACCCCTTCCTTGGCCAGCACATCGATGGCAACATCGATCCAGCGATCAGGGGCGAGTTGCGTACGCGCCGCGACGGGTCGACCGCGTGTCTTTGTTGAAGTGGATTTGGCCAATGGCTTGACAGCTTTATTTTCCATACGCTACCGTATGCTTTTCCATACTATACAGTATGGTCATTGTGCTGATTGGGCATGGGTCTGTCAAACAGGCGAAGACGTTTGAGCCGAATCAATCGAGTAAAGGAGAGGCTTGTGAAAATACTGGTTCCCGTCAAACGGGTCGTCGACTACAACGTCAAAGTCCGCGTCAAGGCGGATGGCACGGGCGTCGACCTGGCCAACGTCAAGATGAGCATGAACCCCTTCGACGAGATTGCCGTCGAAGAAGCCGTACGCCTCAAAGAAGCCGGCCTCGCCACGGAAGTCATCGCCGTCTCCTGCGGCGTCGCCGCCTGCCAGGAAACCCTGCGCACCGCGCTCGCCATCGGCGCCGACCGCGCCATCCTCGTCGAGAGCGATGTGGAGCTGCAACCGCTCGCCGTCGCCAAGCTCCTCAAGGCGCTGTGCGACAAGGAACAACCCCAACTCGTCATCTGCGGCAAACAAGCCATCGACGACGACGCCAACCAGACCGGCCAGATGCTCGCCGCCCTGCAAGGCTGGCCGCAAGCCACCTTCGCCTCCAAGGTC
>Ga0075163_10007693_pt1 | contig 14236 bp, 11 predicted proteins | sample JI1023141ADNA_FD_71478 | JGI IMG/M metagenome (GOLD analysis project Ga0075163, IMG submission 71478) | Wastewater effluent complex algal communities from Wisconsin, to seasonally profile nutrient transformation and Carbon sequestration -... | ecosystem: Engineered > WWTP > Effluent > Algae...
ATCACCCCCCAAAGTTAACAGATTTACCCCATTGCACCACGCCGCCCCACAAAATGAACTTTCGTAACTTACGATGTGGAAAGTTTTGGAGCAGAAACATCGCGCTCCGTCCAATCAATCCGCACCGGTCTTTCATTGCAAGTCCTCGTCGCCTCCACTGCGTTACGGCTCCTGCGGGCTTTACATTGCAGCCCGGGCTAGATTGAGCAGTTTGGTGAAACTATTGGTATTTGTTTTTCGTATAGTTGGGGTTTTGTTGTGACAGGGTAAAGCGGGTGATAAGTGAAGGTTTGTGGTTTGGGGGTGTTGTGAAATATGTGCTTTTTTATTTAGATTTTGCTAAAATGTGACATTTGTGGCGTTAACGGAAAACCGTGAATTCGATAATTTCTAGGGTGGATAATGAATTGGTTTATTAAATTTGAACACAATAAATTTTATATAAATGCTCCAATGTAGGTATCGACTTATAAGTTAAAAATGGAGTGATAAGCGGATTAGTATTACGAGTATAAATACGTTAGGCAAAATATTATGGAAATAACTTCATATAAAGACCATCTTGAGGAAAAAATTGACAACTATGACAATTTGGGTAAAAACATTGTACAAGCTTTAGAATTATTGCTCACTAACTCTAATATTAAATTTGTATCCATCTATTATAGAATTAAGAGCATAGAATCTTTCATTGAAAAAGTAGAACGTAAGTTTTACGACAACCCAATTAATCAAATTGAAGATATTTGTGGAGTAAGAATCATATGTTATTATCAAAGCGACATTGGTAAAATATCTAAAATCATTTCCAACGAATTTGATATTCATAACTCAGAGGATAAAGAAGATCAACTTCAAGCTGACCAATTTGGTTACCGTTCTTTGCATTTCATTGCCTCAATTAAGGAAGAATGGTCAAAAGTTCCAAATTACCGAGATATGGGGAAACTTAAAGCGGAAATTCAAGTTAGGACAATTTTAATGCATGCTTGGGCCGAAATCGAACACAACTTGGCATATAAAAAAGCTACCCATATTCCAGATAAATTCAAAAGAAAACTTTTTAGGATTAGCGCAAAACTTGAGGAAGCAGATGAACAATTTGAGGAACTAAAAAATGAAAGCCGTAATCACCAAGAAGACCTTTTAAAAAGTGCAAAGAATAAATCATTAACCTTTTCAAATGATACAGATGTCAATTTAGATACCTTGCAAGCATTTTTAGATTTTCACTTCCCGAAGAGAAAAAAGGACATTAAAAACACATCAAAACTTTTAGACGATTTGATAACTTACGGAATAAAATATGGCGACATTCAAGAAGCTTATATCAAAATGAAACCACATTTACCTGAAATTGAAAAAAAGATATTTGCCAACAATACTAACTATTCTAATTGGGCTCAGGCAGGTATTGTAAGATTATTAATGGATATGCTAAGTGAAGAATATAATAAAAGACATACACCGAAAGATCATAAATTACGTGTTGAATGGAGGGGGAAATACTTCAGCTAATAGTATCAATCTAAAAGTGGTGATTCAGACATCAATACTAGATTTGTGCTTCTATCATAATTTATGCTTTTTGGCAGTAAATTGCATCCAAATATTCACCTACTGATAGTTTTAAAATGTTAGTAATATTTAAATGGACACAACAACAAAAATTAAGGAAACGCGAGTTAATGATTTCAAAGAGGCAATGTTAAAGACAGACTTTGACGATGTCTTGGTTAATATTTTATTATCTGATGAAGCTATCCACTGCGACGAAGATGCTAGAAATTTCATTAAAACTAAAATTAAAGATAGATATAATTTAACAATTGAAGATGTAAAACTCATTGTGGTTGGTTCTGCCAAGTTAGGCTTTTCCATTACGGAAAAAATTGACAAAAACGGAAATTTACTTGAACGATATAGGGCATTTAGAGCAGACTCTGATATTGATTTAGCAATTGTAAGTCCTAAATTGTTTAGCTTAATTTGGGATGAATTATCATTATTTTCATATAACCAGCCTTATATGCCTTGGGATTCAGGAAGATTGGGAGATTATATGCTTTGCGGCTGGCTTCGACCTGATTATTTTCCAAGAAGATCAAATCTTAGAAAATGTGCTGACTGGTGGAGTATATTTACTAATCTTTCAGCCCATCATAGGTTTGGAAGAAGAAGAGTACGTGGCGGTATTTATTATAGTTTTGAACAATTAAAATACTATCAATCAAAAGGTTTAAGAGATTGCATAAACGCTGAAAAACTAGGATTATGAAGACAGCACCAAACAATAAAAAAATAAGAGAGGTAATTACTCTTGTTAAGGAAGGAAAACTTATTCCAAGGCCGGAATTTCAAAGGCGACTTGTTTGGACAAGAGATGACAAGAATAAGTTTATTGATACTATTCTTCGGGGCTACCCGTTCCCCGAAATCTATCTTGCAGATGGAGAGGTTAACTTGGACACAGGAGAAGGCACCCAATTGCTGGTTGATGGCTTACAAAGAGTAAGTACTATTTATCAATATTTTACTAGTGACCCTGAGCTGAAGTTAACCGTAGTCCCCTCATATTCGCAGCTATCACCAGAGGACAAGCAATTATTTCTTCAATATGATGTTGCAGTTAGAGACTTAGGTGCAGTATCTAAAGAGGAAATAATTGAAGTATTTAGACGTCTCAACGCAACTAAATATTCTTTGCTTGACATTGAAGTCAGCAATGCAGTGTATGCTGGAGCATTAAAACGATTTGCAGAGAAAGTCGCTGCCTTTGATTTCTTTCAGGTTAATTCAATTTTTAATGCAACAGACTATAAAAGAATGGGTGATTTACGTTTCTGTCTTAGCGTAGTGTCAACTTATATTACCGGTTATTTTAACCGAGACGAAGTGTTTGAAGATTTACTCGAAAGATTTAATGATGATTTCCCACATGAACAGGAAATTAATGAACGGTTGGTGAATGTAATTCAATTTATTGATGAATGTGGATTTGAACCAAAATCAAGGATTTGGAGAAAAGCAGATTTATACTCACTTCTCATTGAACTTGATATTGCTATTAACAGAAAAGGATTAGCGCTTCAACCAGGTGTTGTTTTAAACTCGATACAATCCTTTATGGATGGCATTGAAAAAAATCTATATGAGTCCTCTTTTTCCCATGCAGTGTATTATAAAGCTGCACTTCAAGCAACTAATGATAAGATCAATCGGATTAGGCGCGGGAGTGTTATTGGTTTACTAATAGAAGGCGAATCCTTAGGGGACATTGATCGGTATTTGAGTGAAAGTGGACTTGCATAAAAAACTAGTGTTAAAAAGGACTTTCCAAAAGCACTGTGCCGAACTTCTATTTAGGGTTTATACTTATGCGACTATTAGTTCTTCATTTGAACAACAGCAAAAAAAGTGACGAAAATTTGTAAACCAATAATAATCTTTTTATAAAGAAAACAAGCAATGCTAAAATCCGACATAAAATTTTACAGTTCAGTTTTAATTAATGCTGACCTAGATTTTCTTAAATTTCAAATAACCAAGCGTGGTGTAAAATTAATTCCAAATACTGGACTTCAAAAACTTATTGAAGACTGCGAAGCGTATATTTCACTCCCCGCTGACACAGAAATCTATAATAGTACAATCAAACCACTATTAGTTCTTTATTCACTTTCTGACACATTAAGAATACTTTGGCTTAAAAAGAAAGAATTTGATGTTCAATTAAGGGCAATGAACAGTGGAACCTATGAATACGGTGTATTAACTTTAGGTGATAATAACTTCAAAGACTTTGAACTTGAAATTTTTTCCGCGGCATATTTAAACCAATTTGGAGTTAATGTTGACCTACCACAACACACAGCGGGAAACGATATTTTATACAATGAAATAGAAATCCAATGTAAGCACCCCGAAGTTTTTACTAGAGAAAAAATTGATAGATTTTTAAGGGATTTTCAATCTTCTTTGCAGACCAACAATAAATATGGTGTCTTGGGGCTTGGGCTTGATGATTATTTAGCTTTTACAGATAATTCTTTTCCGATTGACTTTGAAGCATTTGATAGAGCATATAGAATGACACTACTTAATCAAGATAGAGTTTTGCAAGAAGTTATGGATGACACGCTTCGATATTGTCCAAGGGTCTTAGGTGTATATTTAGTTAACACTCATTTTTCCTATAATACTGAAATGGGTTTATCTTTAATGAAAACTACAAATTCAGTTTTTTGCCTAAGGCCAAGCGCAAGACCTATTGTCGAAGAAACCCAAAGGCAGGCTTATGAAATTCTTACGGTGTTTAATGAAAAACCAACTTTTAGAAGTTATTAAATTTAGAATAAAAAAAAGGGACAATGAAAAATCGGCTAGCTCAATTGTGGTTACCTTTGCTAATAAAAGTATCTGAAACACTTCAACTTTAAAAGAGCATGAACAGTTTTAAGCTTCGTAATCTAGAAATTCAAACTATCAATCAAACAGATTTTTTTAGTAATACCTATTTTTCACCTTTTTCACAATTATGGTTTCCTTGTCCAAATAATGTAAACTAAAAACCATATATCTTTACCCAAAATATGAAACAATTTACTTATATAGATTTATTTGCTGGAGCAGGGGGGCTTTCTGAAGGTTTTACACGTGCAGGATTTAAACCTATTGCGCATGTTGAAATGAATAAAGATGCTTGTGATACAATTAAGACAAGAACGGCTTACCATTGGCTAAAAGAGAATAACAAAACCAGAATCTATAATAATTATCTTAAATCGGAAGTAAAAAACAAAGAGGAGCTTTGGAAAAATTTACCTGAACATTTAATAAATTCTGTCATTAATAAAGAAATTTCAGAAAATTCTTTACCAGAAATATTTAAAATAATTGATAAAGAATTAAATGGTAAAAAAGTTGATTTAATTATTGGTGGGCCTCCTTGTCAGGCATACTCAGTTGTTGGGCGTGCAAGAAAGGATATGGAAAGTGATTCACGTAATCACCTATACAAGCATTATGTTAAATTTCTGGAGAAATACAAACCTAAAATGTTTGTTTTTGAAAATGTACCGGGTATTTTATCGGCAAAAAATGGTGAATATTTAAATAAAATATTCAAGTCCGTTAGAAATACTGGTTATGAATTAGCTATTCCCCCAAAAAAGCATTTAAACGCAAAAGATTTTGGAGTATTACAAGATAGAAAAAGAGTAATTATCATTGGTTGGAAAAAGGAGATGAATCTAAAATATCCCGAATTTCACTTAACAGAAAATAATTTTCAAATTCTTAAGGACTTATTCTCCGATCTAAGACCACTTAAGAATGGACAAGGGACATTAAATGCAGTAGAGTATTTTAAACCTGCAACGGAATATTTAAAGCAAACCAATATCCGAACTAATTTAGATTTTGTCACACAACACATTGCTAGACCCCATAATGAAAATGATTTAGAAATTTATCAAATTGCTATTGAAAAATGGAACAATGGTGATAGGCTTGATTATGCTGAGTTGCCAAAAAGACTTATTAAGCATTCTAATACAGATGCATTCGTAAATCGTTTCCAGGTTGTTAATGGTAAAGGGATTTCTCATACAGTTGTTGCTCATATCGCGATGGACGGGCATTATTATATACATCCAGATAAAAAACAAAATCGGTCTATTAGTGTAAGAGAGGCGGCAAGAATTCAATCTTTTCCTGATGATTACTTTTTTGAAGGAAGTAGAACTGCTGCATTTAAACAAATAGGTAATGCGGTTCCTCCATTAATGGCTCAAAAAATAGCTGAAAAAATAAAACAAATATTATGGACAAATACGAAATAAGTAAATTAATTGAGAAGCATGGAAATTATAGATATATTTTCATGAATGAAGAAGAATTAAGGACTGAATTAAAAAAGTGGTGCAGGCAAGATTTGATTTGTTGGTTAAAATGGAATGATCCGAATGGCATCTATGAAGATAATCAAAGTATAAAAGAAATCGGTTGTGTTATGTCATATGAAGTAGGTGTTGAGATAATGATTGAACAAATAATTCAAAAAAATGCCTAATTACATTAAAGCAGAAATAGCCAAGCCAAACCCTAAATGTACGATAAATTCGTACAGGAGTTTTGGTTATAACCTCTCTACTGCAATTTCAGACATTATTGATAACTCTATATCAGCAAATGCTAATGATATAAGATTAGAATACAAATGGAATGGACCAGATTCATTCATTTCAATTTGCGACAATGGCATTGGTATGAATCAAAGTGAACTCGTTTTAGCAATGACCCCAGGAAGCAAAGATCCGGAGGAAGAACGCAATGAAAAAGATTTGGGTCGTTTTGGAATGGGTTTAAAAACTGCATCATTTTCACAATGCAAACGCCTCACTTGTATTACAAAAAAAGAAAGTTATGCAACAATAAAACGCTGTTGGGATATAGATTACATCAATGAGGAAAACGAGTGGCAGCTCATAGATTATGTATCTGACAATTCTTTTCTTGAAAAAATTGAATATCAAAAATCAGGCACTTTGGTTATTTGGGAAAAATTAGACAGAATTGTAGGCACTGCAGCGGTTAATAATGAAAGCGTTAAAAACGCTTTTTATCAAGAAATGATAAATGTAAAACATCATTTAAGTCTGGTTTTTCACAAATTTATTGAAAGCAAACGAATAAAAATCTACTTTAAAAACGAAGAAATTATACCTTACAATCCTTTTTTACTTAACCTAGATCCGAAACCCGAAATGGGGCAACCAGAAACTTTCGGTAATGTGGAAATTACGTACTTCATTCTTCCGCATATGTCTGAAATTGGTAAAGTAGATTATGAAAATTCCGGTGGTTCACTAGGTTGGTTTCAAGAACAGGGTTTTTACATTTATAGAGGTGGCCGATTACTTGTTGCTGGGGATTGGTTGGGACTTGAGAAGAAACGTGATTATTCAAAATTGGCAAGAATTGCAGTCAATTTTACAAATGCTAATGATTTTAACTGGCATTTAGATATTAAAAAGTCAACAGCAACACCACCTATAGAAATTAGAAAAGAACTTTCACGAATTGCAAAAATCGCAATTATGAAGTCTGCAAAAATCTATAACTGGCGAGGGCAAAAAACAGTTTCGGAAAACGGGAATATAAATCACGAGCCGTTATGGACTGATGAAAAAACAAGAGAAGGAATTAAGAAATATAAAATCAACAGAAAGCATCCAATAATAAAATCGTTACTTGATGAAAACAGTAAGCTAACAGGGAAAGCACTAAAATTACTGGAAGAAAATGTTCCGATAGAATTGATTTTAAGTAATCAAAACGAAGACCCTTCTTTTCACGAATTAGAAAAAGCAACTGACAAACCAAGTGATGAGTTAATCGATTTAGCTATGGAACTCTACAAAATAAATATATTACAAGGAATACCGAAGGACTTATCAAAGCAGCAAATAATGCGTGCAGTTCCATTCAGTTTATTTCCACTAATCAATGAGTATCTGAAATGAATAATGTAAACCAAACAGCAAAACTTATTTGCCATGCTTATCTCAATTTGATTCCAAGAGAAAGTATCAATGATGAAACTATCTTAAAAATCATTGACGAAAAGATTTTGTCTTCACCTGAATTTTCAAGCGTTGACAAACATGAACTATTTGACAATCTCCATGCTGATTTTAGTATTGGTAAGGGAGCTATTACAGCACTCTATGATGAAAATGTTACACCTTGGCTTAATAACGAAAGAGCAAAAATCAAATTTGAATTGTGGAATAGGTATAAGTTGTTTATGCAGGAAAATGATTCATCGTTTCCTATAAATGATTTGGACGACTTCACTGATAAAATTCTTGATAAATGTGTTAATCCAAAAGTACCTGATTCGTGGGACAGACGAGGAATGGTTGTTGGGCATGTTCAGTCGGGTAAAACTTCAAACTATGTTGGGCTTATAAATAAAGCAACTGATGCAGGTTACAAAGTAATTATCATTATTGCTGGCACTATTAGTTCACTTCGCAGACAAACACAAGAAAGGATTGATTCTGGCTATATCGGAAGAAACAGTTCAGCTTTTATTAGAGAAAAGGAAAACAGAATTTTAGGTGTTGGAAAATTTAAAGCTGAAACGGATATTTATTCTCTTACATCTTCATTTTACAAAAGAAATGATGAAGGTGATTTTAATCAATCAGTAGCTAACCGAATCATTAATTTTCCTATTGGTAAAAATCCTGTTGTTTTAGTAATCAAGAAAAACAAAAGCATACTTGAAAATTTAATTGATTGGTTTTCTAATAATATAAATGCAAAAATAGTTGACGACACTCCAAAATTGTTTGATGTTCCAGTCTTGGTAATAGACGATGAAGCCGATTCCGCTTCGGTAAACGCTTCAAGAGATTTAAATGAAATCAAAACAATAAATCGTTTAATCAGAACTTTGCTTAGCATTTTTAATCAAAACACCTTCGTTGGTTATACGGCTACCCCATACGCAAACCTATTTATTTCGCAAGACTACAACGAAGAACTTACGACAACAGTCAAAGAGAAGCAATATAAAATTGGAGAAGATTTATTTCCGAGAGACTTTATAATAAACATAAAAGCACCGACCAATTACATTGGTGCAGCGAAAATTTTTGGGTTTGAAAATCCAGATCCTGAACTCACAAAAGAGCCGTTGGATGTTTTCAGGGAAATCAATGATTTTGACCCACCATTTTTCAAAACAATAAATCGAACCAACAAAGATGATTTACCTGAGTTTCTTCCACCAAGTTTAGAACGTGCAATAAAATCTTTCATAATTACCTGTGCAATCCGGCGACTTAGAGGGCATGAAACCAAACACAATTCAATGCTTGTTCATGTTGCGTTACTTGTGAAATGGATTGACAAAGTTGCTTATCTCGTAAATGAAAAAACGAAAGAATTTAAAAACGCAATTCAAAGTAAAGATGAAACCTTATTGAAAGAATTGAAAGAGTTATACGAAACAGACTTTCTGCCAACTACTAAAAATGTTTTAGATAATTTGGACTACACAGACTTTAGAATTAAAGAACACACTTGGGAAGAAGTTAAAAAAGAATTAATAAATGCGGCAATGAAGATTGATGTTCGTGCTGTTCACGGAACGCGTTCAACAACAAATTTAGTATATCACAACATCGAAGAAATTGACTATGAAAGAAACAAAGAAAAAGGTTTGACTGTAATTGCTGTTGGTGGAAGTCGTTTATCAAGAGGGATTACATTAGAAGGCTTGTCAGTTTCATATTATTTAAGAACTACCCGTATGTATGATTCTCTTATGCAAATGGGACGTTGGTTTGGTTATCGTCCTGGGTATGTTGATTTATGCAGAATTTATACAACTGTGCAAATATTTGAGTGGTTTAATCATATCACATTTGCAACTGAAGAAATGCGTAATGACTTTGATGAATTAACCGCCACACATAAACGTCCAAAAGACTTTCGTTTAAAAGTTAGAAATCATCATGGTTTGCTGACAATTACCAGTCTTAATAAACTTAATTTTTCAGAAGACATTGAAATTTCTTTTTCGGGTGAAAATCCACAAACGTATTGTTTGCTTAAAACAAAATCAGCAATTGAAAACAACTTTAATGCTTTGAAAAGCTTAGTTGGAAAAATTGGATTTCCGTCAAACGAAAACCGAATGCAATTGAGAGGCAAGACAAGATATTTACTCTATCCAAATTCAAACATAGATGCGATTTGCAATTTTATTGATGCGTTTAAAATTGAGCAGCCAAGCATTAACAACTCTACATTAAGCGACTACATAAAAACACAAGCAAGAAGCAATACAATTTCAGAATGGAGTATTTGTATTATCTCAAATACTAATGAGGATGTATTTATTGACTACAATGGGAATACGCCGTCTAAAGAGAGAACTCCAAATGAAAAGGTTGCGACTTATAATTTGGAACACAAGGGTGAAGTTATTACAATTGGTTGCAGTGTGCGGAATCAACAAAATGGACGTGGTGGAGAATATTATTTGATTTCAAAAAATCAAATTGACCAAACAGGTGACCGCCAAGTTGATTTAAGTCAACAGCATGAGACTTATGCTGGAATTAAATTACAACGAAGCATAGAAAGGAAGGGGCTTTTGTTGATTTACGCATTAGATGAAAGAGGAACTCAAAATGTAAACAATGGTATTCCAATTATTGGATATAGTTTGCATTTTCCAAGAATAGATAATGAAGTAAAAGTTTCTTACACTGCTACATTGAATAAAGAACTTGACGATGAAGTTATGGACGATGACGATAACCCTGAATCAGAAAATCAATGATAAATATTAGAACAATCTGGGAAAATCAAAAGCCGACAGGCGACATTATCATCAAAACAAGAATTGATGAAATACAACATCTGAATTGCTTTGCAGCAACGAACCACATTACAGGACAGCACTTGTATATTATGTCTGTTTCAAAAAATATTGCTATGCCAGAACTTAAAAATTACCATTTTAAAGGCGTTCAGATTTTTACAATTGAAGCAGAAAATAACATTGAACTGAACATTTATCTTTTAGACAATGAACTGAAAGATATTTTCTCATTATTCATTCAAAACATTTTAGAAGACATTCAGAAAAGCGTTTCAGAAAATGAAGCTTTGATAACAACTTTGAATGTTGTTTCAAAATGGAAAAAATTATTTGACAAAATCAATTTTAACGGATTAACGCTTGAACAACAAAAAGGGTTGATTGGCGAATTGTTGTTTCTTAATACTCTTTTAAATAATGAAAAACCAATTTCAAATGCCATAAACACTTGGACAGGTACAGAACAAGATTTTGATTCGAAAGATTTTACTTTAGGTACTGTTGGTGTTGAAGTGAAATTTACAGCATCAAAACAGCCAAGAATTAAAGTTTCAAATGAAAGACAATTAGATGCTGAAAATTTAAGCGAGTTATTTTTGATTTTGTACTCAACGGAAGCCGTAAAAGACAACGGCATTTCGCTTAATTCAATCGTTGAGCAAACACGACAAAAAATTTCAACTGAAGATGAACGTAATGTTTTCAATGCTAAATTACAATTGAACGGATATTTTGATGAAGACATTGATAATTACGAAAGAATGTATTCTCTCAAAAGAATGTATGTATTTAAAGTTACTTCTGACTTCCCCAAAATTGTAAAAGGTCAATTGCCATTAGGAATTTATGACACTTCGTATTCAATAGAAATTTCGGCAGTGGAAAATTTTATTGTAGAACCAGAATCCATATTTGAAAAGATTTAGTAAATGGAAAGAGCCTTAGAAAACTATATTGAAGAATTAAAGTCTGACGTTGCTTCACGAGTTTATTCGGAAGGCGAAGGAGCGAGTTTTGAAGATAAATTCACAGAGTATGGTATTGAAGTCTTAGATTCAATTGGAAAATCAGAAGGAGCAAGAGTTTTGTCTTATGTTCATCCAAATAATCAGGGTGGAATTGATTGGAAGATTAATGGTTTTTGCCTGAAAGATTTAGCCAAAGACGAGAACAAAAAAGAGTATTACGAAACACTTGATTTGTTCATTAGTTTTTACAAAAATGAATATAATTACAATATAACAAAAGACGATTACAATAAGTCGCTTAATCAGATAAAACGCTTCATTAATTCAGCTTTAAAACATCACATTGATTACATAGATAAATCAAACACAGAATTATATCATTTGATTGAAACAATTGGCAGCCAAGGAAAAGAGTTTGACCGTATTAATGTTTATTTTCTGATAAATGGATTTTCAAATCACAAAAAAGAAAAAATAGAAATTGCTGATACAGATGTTTTTGTTCATACTTGGGATGTCACTAGATTGTTTAAAATCAAAGAATCAAATAGTGTTCACGAACCAATAGAAATTGAATTTGAAAGCTTTGCTGCTAACGGAAAAGGGTTGCAATGTTTACAAGTTCCAAGTATAGATAAAATGTATGATTGCTATTTGGCAATTGTTCCGGGCGAAATTTTGGCAAAGTTGTATAAAGAGTATTCAAATGAATTATTGGAAAGTAATGTTCGTGCATTTTTAGGTCAAGCAGGTAAATTCAACAAAGGAATTAGAGATACCATTCGTGAAAAGCCTCAAATGTTTTTGCCGTATAATAATGGTATTACTGCAACAGCGGAAAATGTAGAAACTAAAATTATAGATAATCAACTAATAATTACAAAACTTAACGACTTTCAAATTGTGAATGGTGGACAAACAACAGCTTCGCTTTATCACACTCAAAAGAAATTTAAGGATGCCGATTTGAGCAAAATATTTGTTCAAATGAAGCTGACAGTTATCAAGGATAAAGAACAAAAAAATATCGAAGTTCCAAATATTTCTCGTTTTGCAAATAGTCAAAACAAAGTTTCGGAGTTGGATTTATCCTCTAACAATCCGTATTTTATTCAGATTGAAAATCTCTCAAGAAAGAAACATGTTGTTAACCCAGAAAATATTAATCAATCATTATTGTGGTTCTTTGAACGTACAAATGGTCAATATCGCGAAACTTTAAATAAACAAACACCAGCACAGCAAAAGAAATTTAAGGAGCAAAATCCAACTAGCCTGAAGTTTGTAAAATCTGACATTGCCAAATTCATCAATGGTTGGGAACTTGAACCACACTTCGTTGCTCAAGGTTCTCAGAAGAATTTTATACATTATACTAAAAAGATTACTGATTTAGTAAGCAAAAAGAAATTGCCAGGGGAGAATTTTTACCGCAAACTTATTGCGAATGCAATTTTGTTTAAATCCATTGACCAACTTTTTGGAAGAAAAGGTGTAAATGCTATTGGAGATACTAGTTTAAAAGCCCTCTCGGTTGCCTACACTGTGTCATATTTCCACTATCTAACAAATAATAGAATTGATTTGTGGAAGATTTATGAAGAACAAAAAATTGATGATTTCCTTAGTAATCATTTATCTAAATTACTTAGGTTTGTTTACAAACATATCATTAAAGAAGCAAGTGGTAGTTTGATTTCTGAATATGCAAAACGGCAAAGTTCTTGGGACAAATTGAAAAACACAGCCTATTCTGATGATTTAATAAATAACTTGAACAATTATTTGATCTCAGAGCAAGAAAAAGCACATAGAGAAAATGAAAAGGAAATTGACTCAAATGGTGTTGAAAATTCCATTTTTATTATAAGTGAGATTTATAAAATGGGTTTGAAGTTCTGGGATGGTTTTAGACATTACATTGACTTAAACAAAACAGATCGGTTTGATTGGTCAATAGCATTTGACTTAGTAGCCAATCTTGTTAAAAATAAAAACCTGACATCAAGAGAAATTATATTTGGTAAAAATGTATTAGATTACATACAAACAAACCCACATCTTATCGATGAAGTGAAAGGATTATCAAAACTTGAAGAAACTGAATTTGTGGAAGTGAAATTTATTTATGATAAACTTCTAATGATTTCAAAAAATGATTGGAAGAGAATCATCGATTTAGCAATCCAGACTAAAATTTTTACTAACTTAGAATTATCAAATATAAAATCAGTTCTGATGACATTAGAAAAGAAAGAAAAAATAAAAGAACAAGCATTAATTAGTGCTTACGAATCAATAAAGAAATTAAAAAAGTTTGGTATAAAAATTTAATCTAATTACATTTGCTAGGATATTGCAAATGGCTAAGAAGCAAAAGCGCCAACTCAATACGATTCTAAAACTTCCCTTCTGCACTCCAAAACCCACTGCCCACCGCCAACTACTACGGAGCAATTAATTACAATATTAATCAGAGGTAACAATGAACCCAACTTCGCCAACCACCCACAAAACCGACTGCCAACTAGTCCTGGCAGGATTTACAATTGGTAGGCAATATGCCATTTTTATGAATTATTAATCCGCTAAAAACTCCTAAGTAAAACCAAAAAAAATCTTACTTTTTATCCGAGAAAAATCAAATGACGAATTTGGAAACGCAATGGGTTATGTGTTTGTTGGTGAAGGCTCTTTAAATCATTATTATGACTCCAAACCAATGAGTGTTGAGTGGGAATTAAAGGAGCCATTGCCACATTTTCTTTGGAAGGATGCGGCAAAGTTGAGAGTGGGTTGATATTTCAATCTAGGTATTTGGAAATTGACAACACAAGTAATTTTTATTTAATTGGCGCTAAAT
>Ga0075163_10007694_pt1 | contig 14235 bp, 22 predicted proteins | sample JI1023141ADNA_FD_71478 | JGI IMG/M metagenome (GOLD analysis project Ga0075163, IMG submission 71478) | Wastewater effluent complex algal communities from Wisconsin, to seasonally profile nutrient transformation and Carbon sequestration -... | ecosystem: Engineered > WWTP > Effluent > Algae...
GTGCTGTCCTCCACGTAGACCTGGCCGTCGGTCGTGACGAACGTGTAGACGCCCGCCCAGAGCGTCGCGTCGGCGATGGGGACGGCGGCGAGTGGGACGGTGAAGTGAGACCACTGCCCTTCGACGTAGTCGAAGACGAGGATGATACTCGAGGTGTTGTTGAGCCGCGTCGCCGTGAAGCGGACCTGGTTCCGGTTCGCGACGAGAACGGCGCTCGTGATCGTCGGGTAGGCCGCGAGGAGGTCCTGCACGGGTTTGCCGACCCACGTCGTCGTGAGCTTCCGGCCGAGGAGATGGATCTCGCTTCCGCTCACGAAGAAGATGCCGTCGGGGCCCGAGCAGATCCCGCGCGGGTTCGTGCACCCCACGTCGGTCTGCATCCGCTGGGGCGTCTCGAAAGGACCGTCGCCATTCGGCGCGGGCCCGTCGCCGAAGGTGTAGTAGATGCCCGTCTCGCTGAAGATGAAAAGCCGCTCGTCCATCGTCGCGATGGCCGTGAGGTCGTCGTCGATCTGAAGGCGGAAGTCCGGATGGAACCCCGGTGCGACGCCCGGGTTCGCCGTGAAGCTCTTCGAGTAGCGCACCGTGCGCCCACCGCCGTCGATGATGAAGATGCGGCCCTTGTAGAGCGCGCACGTCGCGGCTGCCGGGGGTTGGAAGTCCTCGAGCTCCCCGCCCTCGGTGTAGAGCGGCGGCGAATTCGCGTCCGGCGCGGTCGTGACCGTCGTGGACAGCAGGGTGAGCGTGGTCGTGAAGTAGATGGTCGCGACCGACGGCTCTTTCGTGGCCCGGTAGAGGACCGAGCCTCCGACCTGGGAGACGTAGATGGGGGCGAGCTCGTATTCGAACGAGAGCGGGAGGTTTCCGGACACGGTGAGCGAGATCGAGGGTTGCGTGATCCGAAGGGGAAGGCTCCCTGTCGGGCCGACGACGACCATGCTGTCCGCCGTCCCCGTCGGGCCCCGGTGAAGGATGCCGGTGGCGCTCCGGCGCTCGAGCGTCACGTTCACGAGGTAGGTCCCCGTGGCGAGGCCGCCGCCCGCGGCCGAGGCAGCATTCGCCGTGTCGAGGTACGCCCCGTGGGGGAAGCCCGTCGGCTGGGCCATGTTCCCGTCGTAGGCCGAGAGCACCCCGCCGGCGAACCACGTCTCACGCCCGAGCGTCACGCACCGGTGGTGATCCTCGGGGAGCTCGCTCCCGTACATCACCCGGACCTCGCGCGCGCTCTGCCGGTCGTCGGAGAGCTGCGAGCTCACAAGCGGGTTCACGGGGGTGAGCGTGTAGTAGGAGAATTCGCGCTGGACCGTGTTCGTCACGAACCCCGGCAGCCAGTAGCCGCACGTGAGAAGGTCGACCTTCCCCACCTCGCGCGGCAGCGCCAGCGCGAAACCGAGATCCCTCGTGAGCTCGAGGAGGAAGGAGTCCGACCCCGACGTGACCGGGTTCGGCGTGAGCGATCCTGCTCGGATGAACGTCCCCGCGAAGACGTAGCACTTCGCCCCGACGTAGAAGGGTCGCGAGAGGACGTTGATGGACTGGGCAAGCGCGGAGACGGTGGATGCGCCCGTCTGATCGATCTCGTAGCACCCGAAGAACCCGGCCCCGTCCGCCACCGTGCCCGCTGCGGAGGCGTAGGACGTCGCCATCATGAAGCGGGTCCCGGCGCCGTTCGCTCGGACCGTGACCGTCTGATAGAGGCTCCCGCCGGTCGCCGCGATGGTCGTCGCCGCAACGACCTGGGCGAGCGTAAGGAAGTTATGGATCGCGAACTGGATGGGGTTCGCCGCCGGGCGCGCCCAGATAACGACTAGGCGGTTCGAGGTGAGCGAGGCGTCGAGGCCGATGCTCGTGTAGTCGAGCGATGCCGTGCCAGCGACGGTGATCGGGGCCACGATGGGCGCCGGGACGGCTCCGGAAGAGAAGGTCGCGAGCCCGACGCCGCCGGTCGTTCGGGTGTAGGCGATGGCGATGATGCCGCTCACCATCACCGCGTCGAACCCGGCCCCTCCGACGTCGGTCACGAGCGCTGCGACGGTGCCCGTCGAGACGGTGTAGACCTCCACGCGCGTAGAGGTCCGCCAGATGACGAAAGACTCGCCGGACGACAACGAATAGAGCACACGGATGTCGAACGCCTCCCCGACGGTGGGTAGGACCTCGCTGAGGTTCAGCCGGGTCTGGACGACGGCCCCCGACGCGATGTCCGTCTCCTCGTAGAAGACGATGCCCTGGTACGTCCCCGTCGTGAAGGCGAAGGGCTGGCCGGAGACCCACGCGGTCATGATGACGCCGCGGTTGTAGTCGATGGCCATGTCGGCGGCGCGAATGCCGAGGGTCGTGTCGACGCTCGTGCGCCACGAAAGACCCATCTCGGAAACGAGCCCCTTCGGTGCCCAGAAGGGATCCTGGTCGTCGGGCTCCACGTAGCTGTACAGCTCCGACCCCGTCGAGAGGGCGAGCTCGTTCCCGCGAGTGATGAGGCGGCGAGCGCTCGTGATGTTGCCGCCGCTCGAGATCGTTTTCGGGAGCTGATGGAACCCCTGGCGCTTCTCGAGGCGACCGCTCTTCCTCCACTGGACGTTCTGCGCCACGAGCAGCGTCCCCGGAGGAAGCTGGTCGGGATCGGTCCCCTCGTCGAGGCCGAGGCGGAACGGGGCCTGGGTGAGGGAGTAGTCGATCATGGTCTAGAAGAAGTAGAGGTCTGCGACGGTGGCGAGAGAATTCGCGTTGAGGTTCGCGAAGAGGGTCGGGTTCGTGGCGGCGGTCGCCGAGAACGAGACGGCCTGAGGCGGCGTCGCCCGGAGAATGACCACGCCCTTCGGCGCGCGCCCGAGCCGGTGTTCCACCTGGGTCGCCGTGGTCGCGATCGGGACGCCGCGAACGATGGAGCCCCCGATGAAGGGGCAGCCCCGAACGAGGGCCTCGAGCTTGTCGATGCGGAGCTGGAGGCGCTCTAGCTGGTCGTTCTCGAGCTGCTCTCGGGCGCCGCTCACCCGCGCCACCAGCCGCCGATAGGCCACTCGTCGAGCGCGCCGGTCACGTCGGTGACGCGATCGGGAGCGCCGGCGTCGCGCGAGCTCGCCTGGCCCATGATGGCCTTCATGATGGCCGACTTCTTCTGCATGTAGAACGACGGATCCATCTGCTCCATCTCGCGCACGGTCGCCGAGGCGCCGTAGATGGCCGCGTTCTCGTACCCGTCGAAGCCGTCCGTCGTGTCGGCGTCGTCGACGAGCTTCGGGCACGCGCTCGTGTAGTAGAGGGTCGCGTTGAAGGCGCGCGTCGCGGGGAGAAACTCGATGTTGTCGGCCTGGACCCGGTAGCGGACGTCCACGCCGTAGAGCCCGCCGCCGCCCAGGTTCATGAGCATCGCGCGCTCGCGCGGCATGAACTGGTGGAGGGCCTGGTGGCGCGAGTCGAAGAGCGCGGTCACCTCCTGAAGTCGGTAGAAGTCGTCCGGGAGCGCGTAGAGCGACGTCCCGACGACGACGGGGATGGTGGTCGTCGTCCGGAAGTGCGGCTGCGTCTCGCTCGTCGTGAGCGCGGCATGAAGCTCGGCGAGCTCGGCGTTGAAGATGTCGCGCACCTCCTCGTCGGTGACCCACTCCTGCGAATCACGGTTGTCCGTGTTCCGGCGAATGGCCGCGATGCCTTCGGCGAGGGTGATGGTGCGCGCCATGGTTCAGAGCTCGTCGAGGTCGTCGTCTTCGTATCCCTTCTCCGCGCTGCACGTCTTCACGAACGCGCGGAGAGCTGATTCGGCCGCGGCCATGCGCTCGGCGGGAATGCCGAACGCCTTGGCCACGGACCGGAACGCGTGCCCCTCGTCGGGCGCCGCCGGAGAGAAGCCCTTTTCGAGCTTCCCCGGCTTCGACGCGACGAGGTCGGCGAGCGCGCTCTTGTCCTTCACGAGCCGTTCCCCGAATTCTTCAGGACGGCGAAGACGGAGATGCGGCGACCCGTGGTCTCCTGAGCGGCGGCGCCGTTGCGGACCTGAACCACCATGGTCACGGGGGTCGTGTGACCGGCCCCCTCGTTCGAGATGGCCCCGACTTTCGCCTGGAAGGCGTCGGCCGCGTCGTTCATGGACGCGTCCGCAGCCTGGACGAAACGGTAGCCGTCGGCGAACGTGACGAGGAACGCGCCCACGCCCGTGCGGACGATGGAGGCGATCGCCGACGGGCCGGAGTTCCCGACCTGCTGGCTGTTGTTCGCGCCGGAGAGGCCGCCGCACCCCCGGAACCATTGCGCGTTCGGGTTGGCGACGTCGTTCGTGACGAACGAGAAGTCCGCGAAGACGATGCCCTGGCTCGTCGTCTGCGCATCGGTGTACCAGGTACGGCGGCTCATCTCAGGTGTCCTCGAGCATGATCGTGAAGTAGCCGGCGGGGACGACGACGCCCGTGCCGGTCTTCGCGATGGTGAGGGTGATGTCCTGCCCGGCCGCGAGGTCGACGCCAGCGGCGACGAGCGGGATGACCTTGCGGACGTACTGGGTCATCGACCCAGCCGCCGCCACCGTGGTGGCGAGCGTGGCGAACGCGACCGACGCACCGCCGGCGGCGGGCCGCGCGGACAGCGTGATGGTCGCGTAGTTCGCCGCGTCCTGGACGAGGCCACCCGAGACCGGCGTGAAGAACGCGCCGACGACGCGCCCCTGGAAGAGCGAGCCGATGTTGAGGCTGGTCTCGGCGGTCGTGAGCCCCGCGCCGCCGTCGGCGGCCTTGATGCCGATGCGGTCGCGCGAGCGCTGCTTCGAGACCTCGACGGCCGCGAGCTGGTTTGCCTGCTGGGGGTTGATGGGGTTCGTCGCCGTCGCGTTGACGGCGAGCTGCGAAGAGATGAGGCCTACAGCGAGGCCCTTTGCGATGTCGGTATCCGTTGCCATGGTCGTCTGGTCCTTTCCTTCTGGTTCAGCGGGCGCTCAGGTGAGGCGACCGCGGACGGTGCCGGCGACCTTCTTCGCGAGCATCTGGTAGTAGGCGATGATCCGGCCCTCGAACGCGTCGGCGCTGTCCTCGCGGACGAGCCGCGTGCCGTCGCGCGCCTCGATGAACGGGAACTGCCCGGGGCCCTTGAGCTCCCAATTCTTCAGCTCGAGGCCCCACGCAAGGCCCTGCTGGCAGTTGTAGTCCGAGTAGCACTCGACCGTGCCGTAGCCGGTCATGACCTTGACGCCCTCGAACCCGATCTTCCCCTCGACCTCGGTATTCGCGATCTGCTTCCGCGAGCCGAGCGCGAGGATGAGGGCGAGCATGTCGATGTCGTTCATGAAGCAGTGGGTCATCTTCCCGCCGTTGCGGTACGAGACCTGCGCCATCTTCTGGATCGCCTCCTCGGGGCCGAGGGTGCGGAGGTCGGTGCGCGAGCCCGCGAGACGGACGACGTCCTGGCTCCGGTCGAGGCCGAAGAAGGAATCGCCGAAGACCGGGGCGGTCGCCGGGACCCAGGCGTCGAGGCCCTTCACGCCGAGACCGAAGTCGCCCTCGGTGAAGATGAAGTCGTTCGTCGCGGCGAGCGGGATGCCCGCGGCGTCGTTCCAGGTCGTCGCCGTGCACGTGACGGTGCCCGCGTCGCGGTCGACGGACGCGACGGTGACGGTGCCGTTCTTCGGCGCGCCGGTCATGCCGTTCGTGGTGGAGGTCTGGAGGACCTGCCCCTTCTCGAACTTCACGATGTCGTTGATGTTGAGGAGCGTGATCGTGTTCGTCGCCGCGCCCGAGCCGATCTGCCCGATGGCGCCGCCGCCGTTCAGGTACGGCTCGTAGCCGAAGTTCCGCTTCATCGCGTCCATCGCGGAGTCGAGCTCGAACTCGAACGCGTCGGCAAACGCGCCCTTGTTGTTTGAGGTCTGACGCTGGAGGCGGCCCGAGACGCTGTAGAGCGAGTAGTTCTCGGTGACGTTGATCTGGTACTCGACGACCGCGGAAGCGGCCTTGTTCTTCTTCGCCTTGTCGAACGAGTGGGACCGGCCCGCCGTGTGCGCGATGCGCACGGGCATGTGCCAGTTCTTCCCGTAGCCGTCGAAGCTCTTGCCGAGCATCGCCGCCAGGGTGTTGTTCTCGTACATCGCGATCAGGACCTGGTCCGGATCGGGGTAGACGTGCTTGATGAGAGCGTCGTGCGTGAGGGGAGTTGCTGCCGCCATGGTCGTTCCTTCGACCGAGCGGCGGGTTCATCCGTCCTGCTCGGCTTCGAGCGCGGCCTTCGCTGCTTTCATCCGCTCCGCCCGCGAAACCGCTCGTGGGGGAGAACCGGACGACACGTTGGCCGCGTGTTGGTTCGAGAGTCCCGGCGCACCCTGCGATGGAGCACCTTCGGAGCCTGGCGGAGGCGCGGCCTTCGGCGCGCGCGACATGATACGCGTAGCATAGTCCTTCGCCTTGATCTCCAGGGCCTGACGGATTTCTTCGTCGCGGGGCGCGCGACCATGTCGGGCCTTGAAGGCCTCGAGGACGCTCGGCGAGTCCGGATCGTCGGCGTCGACGGGCGCGGAAAGCATCGACTCGATGACCTTGGGGATGGCCGCGGGCTCGTAGACGCTCGTGAAGAACGGATATTCCTCCGGGTCGGTCTCGCTCACGAAGGCGACCATCGCCCGGTGCTGCGCCGCCTGGCGGCTCTCGGCCTCCGCCTTCTCGGCGCGCTCCTTCTCGGCGGCCTCTTGCTTGTCGAGGCGCTCCTGGATGGCGTCGAGCCTCTTCTGCTCCTCCGTCTTCGGCGCCGCCATGCGCTCGTAGATCTGGACGGGGTCCTTCCCGTTCTTGATGGCCCAGGCGACCGGGTCTTCCAGGAACGCGGCGTGGTCGGCGGCGAGCTTCGCCGCGCGCTCCTCGGCCTCGCGGAGCTTCGTCTGCGCCTCGGTATCGAACCGCCGCGCGCGCGCCTCACGCTTCGCGATCTGGTCGAACTTCCGCGCGAGCTCAAGGTCCGGATCGGGAGCGTCGTTCGGGATCTCCTTAGGCGGGGCCCCGCCCTCGTCGGGGGGAGACGAGGACGGGGCGACCGGGGGAGAGTCTCCGCCCGCCGGGGGGGCAGCGGGGGAGGATGCTTCAGTCTGACCCGAAACCGGGCTCGAGGGAAGGGTCGTCAACACGGTCGTGCTCATACAGGGACTCCAGGGGCCATCGGGACGTTCGGGAGGACAGGGGGCGGGGCGCCGGGGGCGCCGGCGAGCGCCGGGTCACCCGGCGGCGGGCCGAGCGCGGGATCGCCCGGGGGCGGCGCGCCCGGCGGGGGCATCGCGGGCGCGGGCGGCGGGTCCTTGCTCAGGAACTCCTGGCACGCGCGGGCGTACGCCCGAAGGTAGTTGAGGCGCTCCGGCGGGAGTCCGTCCTGCTTTGCCTCCTCGTACGCGTCGGAGACCATGGCGAACGCCGTCGCGTGATCACCAATCGCGTCTCGGACCACCTTCTTTCCCTTTCGCATGAGGGCGATGTCACGTTCGACGTTCCTTCGTGCCGCGAGGCGGCGCTTGGCAAAGGCCTCCGTGTCGGCCCACTCGAGCATCTCGTAGATCTCGTCCTTGTCCGCCACGCCGTACTGGGCGAGCTCGAGGGCGTACTCCCGTCGGCCCGCGGGCGTGTCGGGGAGCTTGCTCGTCGGGTAGACCTGCACCGGCCGCCGGTCGACGTCCGCGGTGGTCCACGTGATGATCTCGCACGAGCCCTTGCCGTTCGGTCGCGTGAAGAGCTCCTTCGGCTTCCCCTGCCCGAGCACGCGCGCGGTCTTCTTCCCGTTCTTGCTCGCGAAGGCCTCCGTCGCCTTCACGAATTGCGAGAAGCGCTCGGTCTCGACGTTGAGGTACGTGCGCATGCCGACGGCGGAGTCGATGCCCGCGGGCTTCTGGCTCTGCGCCGAGAGCTGCGACACGCCGAGGATCTCGTAGGCGGTCGTGTAGAGGAAGCGGAGATGCTGGTACGTCTCCGGGTCCATCGCCTTTGGCGTGTAGACGTGCGGGGGGACGCCGCCCGAGTACTTCACGATCGTCGCGATGTCGTTGTTGAGGTGCTGGCTGAAGACGTTCGAGCTCGCCTCGACCATCCAATGCGGCTTCGCGATGAGGTGCATCGCGAGCTGAATGTCGCGGATGATGCGGTTGATCTCGCGCTGGATACCGATGATCTTTTCGGCGCAACCGATGCCGTAGATCCCCGCCATCTGGACCATCGGCCGGAGGAAGTTGTACGGGCTCCCGAGCGTCCACTCCCGCCGGTCGAGCGTCTTGCCGCGGATGCAGATGATGCGCGCGCCCTTCCCGTTCGGCGGGTCCAGGTACGCCTCGAACACGGCGACCTGCTCGCTCGTGTCGTCGCGATCCATGTCCGCGAAGTCCGGATCCTCGCTCGTGCCCGCGCCGTCGATGACGTGCTCGAGGTCCTTCGTCCAGGCCTTGTCCTTGTCCCGCTTGTAGAGGTCGAAGAGCTCCTGCTTGTCGTAGTACTTCCGCTCACCGACGCGCGGGAGGCGCCCGTACATGCCCGTGCGCTCGTCGATGATCATCTCGTGACAGAACCGGCGCTCCACCGTCGCCTGGCCGTCGACGACGTGGCACTTCGAGACGCCGAGCCCGTAGATGGCCGTGTCGAGCACGCATCCGGGGTGCGTCTCCTCGTAGTAGGCCTGGTCCATGAAGAGCGCGTCGACGTACTTGTCCGCGTTCTCGACCTTCTCGCGGAGCTCGTAGTCGCCCTCGACGGTCGTGAACATCGGCCGCGGGTCGTTCTTGCAGACCTTCGCCACGAGGGAGTCGATCGCGTTCTGCGTCACGTTGAGCGCGATGGCGGCCGTCGACTGGATGGACCGCGTGTACTGGTTCACGCCGAAGCCGGAGAGAGGGACGTTCGCGTACATGCTCGCGTAGAGCAGGTTCCGCTTCCGCCGGTCGATGCTCGAGGGAAGGTCTCGGACGCGGTCCGCCCAGGCCGTGAGCGCCTTGTGGGCGTCCTCCTCCGGGCCCTCCTCCCAGCGGAACGAGAGCCGCTCATCCTTCGCCTTCGCCCGCGCGATCGTGCGGATCATCTTCGTCGACATGGTCTAGGGCTCCGGGAGCTTCTCGAGCTCGTCAGGGGTGAGCTTCTTCATGAAGAGGTCCTCGTAGAAGGACCGCTTCGCGCGCGAGCGCGTCGTCTCGCCGTCGTCCTTCGGCCGGCGCTTCTTCACCGGCGCGGGGCGAGGCGCGGGCTCGGGACCGAGGACGATGCCGTCGAAGGAGACGACGCCGAGCTTCCGCATGAGGGCGACGGTGGCGGTGAGGTCGGTGAGTTTCGTCATGTGCCCCACGCATCCCAGACGCTGGAGATGTCGGTGGCGCGCTCCTGGGGCGCGTCCCACCAGTCCGGGCTCTCCGTCCGCTGCACTTCCACCATGCGACGCTCGAACATCTCCTCCGCCTCCTTCGCCAAGGCTTCCGGCGTCCCGGGCTCCGGGGGCGCCGTGCGTGCCTCCTCGAGGTACGCGTAGCTGGCCTTCCAGGCATATAGCGCGGAGTCGGCCTGGTGGTCCTCGTAATCCTTGGACGGCATCTGGTGATGCTCGTCCCAGGGGATGGTGGACCACTCCTTCACGAGCCCTTCGTTTCCGGGCATGACCTTGATCATGCCGACGCGGAGCTCGCCGGCCATGAGGTCGATGTAGCCTCGCTTGTTCTCCTTCTTCGCGGGCTCGATGGGGAGGTGGAAGCGCTTCCGGGCCTCCTCGATGTAGCCCTTCCCCAGGCCGCCGGCGTCGCCGACGATGCGCGCCATCGGGTACCGCTTCGTGAGCTTCAGCGCGAATTCGGCGGCCTCTCCGGGCGTGAGCTTCGTCTGCTTGTGGCTCTCGACGACGTAGACGACCGGGTCGTTCTTCCGCCAGCCGACGACGGTGAACGCGGTCGCGTCGACGAATCCGTAGTCGATACCGAGGACGAACATCCATTCGCCGGTGTTCGTCGGGAGCGCGGGGGAGTCGTTCCGCCCGGTCGCGTACGGGTAGACGAGCCCCGAGCCGGTCGCGATGAACGCGCACTCGTACTCCTGCTGGAACCAGAGACTCTTGCCGAGGCGCTCGCAATGGCGCTTCTCGCGGGTGAGCGCGGCGCGGTCCACGCGCGGGTTGTCCCACGCGGAGCTCTGGCTCTTGAACCACTCCTTCCCGCCCTCGTGCCAGATGCGCGCGAAGTGCCCCTTTGGCCCCTTCGGCGTCCCCATGAGGAACATCGTTCCGTGGGAGACCTGGAGCATCGGCTTGATGGTCTCGTGGAGGTCGTCGGGAACCTCTCCCGCTTCGTCCTCGATGAGGAGGTCGACGGCGGAGTAGCCGCGGACGGTGCCGGCGCTCGCGGGGAGCGCGAGGATCCGCGACCGGTTCGCGAGCTCGAGAGACATCTTGTTGTCGGTGACGGGCTTGCCCTCGAGCCCGCACTTCTCGCGGAGCTGGTTCACCTTCTTGAGGACCTCGACGGCCTGGTCCTCGGACGCCGAAATGATGATGATCATCGACCCGGCAAAGAAACAGGCGCGGTGGAACGCGCGAAGGGCCACGATCTGGCTCTTCCCGCGCTGCCGCGCCCAATTCAGGATGATGCGGTCGCTCGTGCTGGTGAGGACGGCCTCCTGCTTCTCGTCGGGGTTGAACGAGAGCTTCTCGCACGCGAACGCGATGGGGTCGAGCGCGTGACGGAGGAACGTCCAGGCCTGGTTCGCGAGCTCGTGGTCGGAGAGCGGAGCCTTCGCCTCACGGCTTTGGGAGCGTAGACGGCTTAGCCTTGGCTTGCGGTTCATTCTGGGGTCCTTCCAGAATGTAGGCCTTGACGTTCGAGACGGGAACACCGGCGTACCAGACCCAGGCCGCGGGGAGCGGGACGCCCTTCTCGTCCCGGCGGTTCGCCGCCGCGTTCTTGAAGATGTGGACGTCCCCGATCTGGGCGCCGTGGAACTCGGCCTCGGCGTGGAAGTCCGAGCTCGCGATGACCGTGGACATGGCCATGTTCTCGCGGTCGACGCCGATGGGATGGATGAGAAATACCTGCTTCAGGGCAACGATCATGGCGATTCCTTGGGGTGAAGCCGACGGAGCTCGGCGAAGGGGTTGAGCTCGGCGACCGAGAAGTCGTCGATGGCGAGGCGGATGTGGAGATGGCGCTCGAGCGCAGCGGCGAGCTGCGGCTCCTTCTGGATGGAGAAGCGCGCGCGCTTGTGGAGGACGCGGCCCTCGCGCGTCGCAGCCCAGAGTAGCGCGACGTCGGGCGTCTCGGCGTGCGTGCCCACGAGGACATCGCACTTCGGGAGCACGATGTCGTCGACGACGTGGTTCATGAGCGCCCACCACTCCTCGGCGAGGAGCCCGCGCGCCCACGAGCAGCGCGCGTCCCAGAGGTCCTTCTTCCAGTCGGAGAGGACCATGTTCCGCTCGTCGGCGAGCATCGGGCGGAAGATGAGTGAGATCACGTCTCGCCCGCGAACGGCTTCTCGAACTTGAGGGCCTCGAGCGCGTCGACGGCATCGATGAGACCACGCCACGGATGCGATGGATCGCTCACCTGATGAGGCGCGGTCCGGCGCCACGCGCACGCGGCCTCGATGACGCGCTCGCGCGCGGCGTGGACCTGCTGGGCGGAGGCTTTCATGACTTCTTCCTTCCTGACAGGACCGCTTCTCCGGTCCATCCCTTTTTCATCCGGTCCCGGATCGTAGAGCCGGGGATTCCCGTGAGGCGAATCCACTCGGGGACCGTGAGTCTCACGCCGCCGGCTTCGATGTACTTCGTGTCCACCCTCACTCGCCGGTTGTTCGACTGTTCTTTCGGGGTCGCCCATCGGCAATTCCATGGGGTGTAGTCCCCGTCGTTGTCGATGCGATCGAGTGAATGAGACGGCGAGGGCTTGGGGCCCATGTCATGGAGAAAGGCCGCGAACGAGACTGCCCACGGTTCGTAGACCATGATGCCTCTTCCCCCGTAGGCGGCCCACTTCATCCCGTTCGGATTCAGGGCCCGGTTCTTCATGAGCTCCCACGCTCTGTATTCCGGAGGGCGCCGCGACTTGTCTTTGCTGGCGTACCCGTGCGTGCGCGGCTTCATATCAACGCGCGACCGTAGACGCGGGCCTGGGGGTTCTGGGCGAGGTAGGTGTCGGTCACGACGGCGAGCACGCCGCGCATGTCGAGCACGAGGATGTCCTGCTCCCCGTCCTTGAAGTGGTCCAAGATCCTGCTTTGGTTGTAGACGACGAGCGCGCCCGGCGTCATCTCCTCGCGGCGAACGCGAGGGCCGATGGACACGAGCTCGCCGAGCTTCAACGGCGTCGTCTCGCGCCCGAGCATCTCGCCGACGAGGACGATCACGCCCTGCATCGGCAGCACCGGCTTCACGAGGAGCCGCTCCCCGCACGCCCTCACGGCGACACCTTGAGCCGACCCTCGCCGGAGACCGTGGCCTCGGCGATGGAGGCCTCGAGCGCGGGGGTCATGACGCGCACCTCCGCAGCGACGCGCCGGGCGCCCTCGATGCGGACCGCCTGATCGATGTCCAGAGTCTTCGCGCCATTCGCGCGCATGATGCACCTTCTCATGATCGATCCGTCTCCTTCAGCGTGCGGATGCCCCACTCCATGGTCTTCATGACCCCGACACCGAAGAAGCATGCGGCGGTGGCGAGGTGGACGTAGACGGTGGGCGTCCACATCCCGTAGACCATGCCACCGCCGTCGTTCCGGAACGCGTAGCCGACGCCGAGGATCAAGCCCTCGAGCGGCGCTACGATCGTGAACCACGCCACCAGACGGAGGAACACGCGTCGGAGCTTCGGCGCGATCGATGGATGGTCGGTGTGGCTCTGGAGAGCGTTGGCGCGGTACGGACTCACGTGTCGAACTCCTCGAGGCCGAGCTTCGGCGCTGTGCGCGCGTCGCCGTTCGCCGGCGGGGGCGGGTTCTCGATGGCCTCGCGGACGGCGGCGCGGAGCGCGTGGCCCATCGTCCGCCCCCGCGCGTGCCAACTGTTGACGCGGTTCCGGCGCCCGAGGACGTGCGGCGGGCGAATGGTGCACTGCCATCCGCCGCCGGCGATGTCGGTGAGAAGCACGGACCCGAGCAGCCGGGCGGCCCCGAGGTACCACCAGAGCAGGAAGAGGCCGATCACGACTCCCCCTCGGCGTCGTCGATGATGGCCACGCGCGCGGCGTGGAGCTCGGCGTTGAGGCGGGTAAGCTCCTCGTCGTGCTTCGCGAGCGCGGCGAGCGCGGACTCGGCGGCGACGCGCGCCTTCTCGCGATCGTCGGCGGCGGCGCGGTAGAACCTCCGTGCTGCGGTGAACCGCTCGGCGGCGGTGAGCCACTCGGCGGCGGCGAGGAGTCGGATCTGCTTCTTCGTCATGGTCATGCTCCTTCGCCGTTGCTGGAATCGGAAGCCATGGCCTTCTTCGCGAAGAAGCAGGCCTCCTCGAGCTTCGTGCGGACGATGGCGAGCTCGCGGCCGCTCGGGCACAACGACTCGATGGAGTCGAGGCACTCGTCGAAGATGTAGGCAATCATCTTCGCCTTCTCCATGCCCTCTTCGTTGAGCCGGTGCGTCTGGAATTCCTTGTGCATGTTCAATTTTCCTTTCTTCGGTCGGTCCATGTCCTACTTCCCCCTCTCTCGGTCGAGCACGTCGCGCGCGAACGCGGCGGCTGGGTCCTTGCCACGAGCGAGAAACTCGAGCGCGGCCTTGTACGTCTCCTCGCGCTCGGTGGCGGACGAGCTCTTGATCTGGCTGCGGATGAACTCGCTGGCCGAGACCTTGAGCTCGTGCGAGATGCGGGCGAGTGTCGCATGCTCCTCCTCGCTGAGCTTCACCGTGACGCGGTGGGGTCGATGCTGCGTCTCCGGGCTCCCCGTGAAGAAGGCCTTCGAGGCGGTCATTCCTCGCCCTCCGGCTTCGTGAGCTGGTCCATGGCGGCCCAGGCGCAATCGATCTCGCCAGTGATGCGATCGATCTGCTTCGTCGTCTCCGCGACCGCGGCCATGCGTATGGCCTTGGTCCGCTTGAGATCAGCCCGAGCGGAGCGAAGGGTCTTCATCTCCGCCACGAGCTCGGTCGGGTTCATCTTCCGGTAGTCCGTCTTCATCCCCCAGATTGTACGGCGTGGGGTCGGGCGTGTCAACACCGTTGTCACTAGAGTTCAAAACGGCAGGGGTTGCGGTAGGAGTCCCCTTCGGGCCCCCCCGGGGTCCAGATCCGGGAGCGGGTACCCCCGGCATGCTACCGACCGCTCGGGA
>Ga0075163_10007695_pt1 | contig 14235 bp, 15 predicted proteins | sample JI1023141ADNA_FD_71478 | JGI IMG/M metagenome (GOLD analysis project Ga0075163, IMG submission 71478) | Wastewater effluent complex algal communities from Wisconsin, to seasonally profile nutrient transformation and Carbon sequestration -... | ecosystem: Engineered > WWTP > Effluent > Algae...
GATCAGCGAATTGGTGGACGGGTCGGCCTGGATGAAGCCCCCCGTGGACGGGCCCTGCGACGCCTGGATGGGTGCCGCGGCGGCCGAGGTGGCGCCTGCCTGGCCCTGGGCCCCGGTGGCGGTGGGCAGCGTATTGATCGACGGCTGCGACAGGCTCAGGCTGCCGCCGCCGGATCCGCCGCCGCCGCCGCCGAACGCGGCACGCAGCACCTGGGCCATCTTGGTGGCGTCGCCGTTCTTCAGGTGCACCACCCACACGCTGCCGGCCGGGCCGCCGCCCTGCGCGGGGCGGTCGAGCTTGTCGATGATCGAGCGCACCTGCTGCTGGCGCGCCGGGTTGCCGGCGCGCACGATCAGCGAATTGCTGCGCGAGTCGGCGATCACCGACACAGCGCCGGCAGCCTGCGCCGGCAGGCCGGGCGTCGCAGCCGAGCTGCCCTCGGCCAGGCGCTGCACCATCGGCGCCAGGTCGGCGGCCACGCCGTGCTGCAGCGGCACCACCTCGATGTCGCTGGCCGACGGCTGGTCCAGCGCCGCGATGATCTTGCCGATGCGCGACAGGTTGTCCGCGTAGTCGGTGATGACCAGGGAGTTGTTGCCCGGGTTGGCGTTGATGGTGTTGTTGGGGCTGATCAGCGGCCGAAGGATCGCCACCAGGTTGTTCGGGTTCTCGTGGTTGAGCCGGAAGATCTGGGTCAGGATCTGGTCGCCACGGCGACCGGTGTCGCCGATGGACACCGTGCCGGCCTGCAGCTTGGCATCGGCCTCGGGCACCACCTTGAGCAGCCCCGAGTTCTCGACCACCGTGAAGCCCAGGCCGCGCAGCGCGGCCAGGTAGTTCACATAGGCCTCGCGCACGGTCATCGGGGTTTCGCTGTAGACCGTGATCGAGCCCTTGACGCGGGGGTCCACCACGATCTGCCGCTCCATCATGGCGCCCATGGCGCGCGTGACGGCTTCCACGTCGGCATTGACGAAGTTCAGCGTGACGCGCGCACCCGCCTTGAGCGAGGCGGCCGAAGCCGGGGCGGCCGCGCGCGGCTTGGCTGCGGGTTGCGCCGCGGGCTGCGCCGGTGCGGTGCCGGCCGCAGCGAGCCCGAGGGCGGCGGCGAGAACCGGCGCGAGTTGGAGGGGCAAGGATCGCTTCATGGGTTCATCCGATCGAGATGACGGAGCGCGCGCCCTGGCGCCGTCCGATGATGTTCAGCAGATTGTTCAGGGCCGGCTCGCTGCCTTCGGCGGCCGAGGCCTCGCCACGAAAGCGCAGTCCGCCGCCCGACCACTGGCCGGTGCCCGACAGCTGAAGCGCGCCGCCCACCGTGACCAGCTCCAGGCGGGCGCCGGCACTGCTGTCGGCGTCGCCGCTCAACGTCAGGCGATAGCTGCCGAGCGTGTCGAGCGTGGACACGCTGGAGGATGCATGGGCGATGTCGAGCGCCGCGTCGCCGGTGAAGCGCAGGCGACCCTGCACCGACTCGATCGACAGGCCGGGCGACGTGAGCCGCAGCGTGCCACCGGGCTGCAGGGTGTTCCAGGGGGTGCCGAGCCCGGTCAGCACGGCCGCGGGCCACTGGCCGATGGTGGTGCCCTGGTCGGGGCGCACCTGCACGGCCAGTCGGCCCCAGCCCGGAGTGACCACCGCACGGACCTCGCCGCGCAGGCAGCACGCCTGGCGCAGCCGCAGCTCGGGCAGCAGGCCCGCCAGGCCGAGTCGCCATTCGAGCCGGTCGGGCAGGGCGGTGGCGTCCCGGCTGCCCGGGCCGCCAGTGAACACCAGCAGCGCACTGCCGTTCCACAGCGTGCCGCGGGCATCGGCCAGCAGGACGCGCTGGCCGGAGGCCGAAGCCACCGCGCCGGCCACCCAGCCGGCCGGGATGAAAGCCACCAGGGCCACCAGGGCGCCGATCAGGGCGCCGGCGGCGCCCCATCGATGGGCTGACGTGCGGGTGCGCTGCCACGCCAGCTCGGCCAGCGTCGTCTCGGCGAAGCCGGTGCGGGCGAAACGGGCCGGCGGGCGGTTGCGGCGGAACCAGGCCATCAGGAGCCTCCTCCGGGCAGTGCCAGCACCACCGTGCCGCTGTAACCCTGCGTGCCCCGCGTCAGCGAAGCTTCGAGCGGACGCGCGCGCGCCGCGGTGCGCACCTCGTCGAACCACTCGCGCAGCTGCGGGCCGCCGATGTTGGTGAAGGTGATCGTGGCGCGGTCGCCGCCGAGCTGCAGCCGCGCAGCGCCGCCGAGCGCGTCGCAGGCGGCCTTGACTGCGGCCTGGGCCTGCACGGCGCCCACGGCCGGTGCGCCGCGCAACTGGCGCGCCTCGCCGGCCAGGCGTTGCATCTGCTGCAGTTGCGAGTCGAGCTGGTCCAGGCGGACCGGCGCGGCGCGTGCCGTGCGCCAGGCCGGCTGCACCGCCACGAACCACACCAGGGCCACGGCCAGCAGCCGGCCGGCCCAGACCAGCAGGCGACGCTCGCGCGCGCCCAGTGCCTGCCAGCGGGCCTGCACAGGCGCCAAGGCGGCGGTCAAGCGGGAGGTGGCGGTGTTCATCAGGATCGGGCCGGCGCGGTGTTGCGCGTGATGGTGAGCGTGGTGCCGTCCTGCGCCACGCTCCAGTCGCCACCGAACTGGCTGCGGAACTGGGCGATCTGCGCGTCGTTCCAGCCGGTGGCGGCAAACGACAGGCGGCCGTTGTCGAAGCGAAGGTTCGACAGCGGCGCCTGGCCGTCGGGCCAGGCGGCGGCGGCCAGACCGAGCAGGGTTTCGAGGTCGGCGTCGCTGCTGCGGCCGGCGGCGGCACGCAGCAGGTCGGTCTCGCGCTGCATCTGCGCCGGCGCGTCGAGCACGGCGCGCACCTGCGGATGGGTGCTGCGCAGCAAAGCGGTCATCGCGTCGCGACGGGCCGAGACCTGGCGCTCCAGGTGCCATGCCCACAGGTTGAGCCCGGCGATCTGCACCGCGACCAGCGCCGCCAGGCCCCAGCGCACGGGGCGCCAGCTGGCGCTTTTCCAGCGCCGCATCGCGTCACGCAGCGCCACGGTGCCGCGGTGCTTGGGCGCGATGTCGAACTGCAGCAGGTTCCACAGCGAGCGCATGGCCTGCAGCGCCCGCTGCTCCTCGCCCAGCACCATGACGCTGCTGCCGAGCCAGCGCTCGGCCGGCGCGGCCACGGCCGGGTGGGCGGTCCAGCGCGCCGGCTGCGCGGCCCACTGCGGCAGCATCTGGCGCGCCAGGGCGCCATTGACGCCCAGGCAGATCACGCCGTTGGCGTCGGACCAGGTCAGCTCCATCGGTGCCGCGGCGTCGTCACCGAAGGGCGCACCGAAATGGCCCAGGGGCGTGTCCTCGGGCCAGGCCGCGGGCACGGCGCGCTCGACGCCGATGCCGGCCTTGTCCAGCGCCGCCAGCTCGGACTTGAGCCAGCTCTTGTCGATCACCGCGACCCAGCCGGTCTGCCCGCCGGCAAAGCCCGGGGCCAGGGCAAAGTGCAGCTGCTCGGGGTCCTCCAGCAGCTGCTCCTCGAGCGCGCCGGCCACTGCGGCGCGCAGGCGGGCCGGCGGGGCCTTGGGGATCGTCAGGCGCTGCCAGCTCACGTCGTGCTCGGACAGCACGACCACCGCCGAGTCGGCCTTGGGCATGAGCGCCGGCGCGCAGCGGCCCTGGCGGGTGATGTTGATGCCGTCCGGCGTGAGCACGTAGGCCAGCTCGGCGCTGCCTTCGCGGGCTGCCGGAGGCGCACCGGCGCCGAGGCGGGGGCGCGCGGGCAGCTGGATGACGAGGGTGGCCATGCGGAGGTCGGCGTGGGAAGGCTAGCGGCGGGACTGCCGTGCAGGGGCACTCGTCCTGCCAGGGATGGTTTCCGGGCAAGTGTAGTGGGCGCTCGTTGACGAAATGAGGGCGCCTGTCACGACCCGTCACGGAGGTTGACGTGCTCGCGCTGCAGCACCACCACCTCGAGCTGGCGCCGCTGGACCAGGCTGCGCTCTTCGAGCACCCGGTCGCCCTGACGCAGGCGCCCCTGCACGACGAAGTGGCGCGAGGTCAGGCCGATGCCGCCGAGGTCGGGGGCCGGATCGGCCGGAAAGTACGGCCGCACGGTTTCCAGGTTGGTGCCGTTCTCGGCGAAGCGCACGCGCTCGCGCACCAGGCGCTGGGCCGCGCCGACCGACATGCCCTCGACCACGGCGGCAATGACTTCGGCGGGGGCGGTCAGCACGTTGACCGTGGTGTCGGCCGCCGGCAGCAGCACGACGTAGGGATCGAGTCGCTCGATCGTGGACGGCTCGACGTCGAGCCAGACCAGTTGCGACAGGCGCATCGGGCCGACCGGAACGCTGTCGCGGGCGTCGCGGTCCAGGCCCGACACCGGACCCCAGGCGCGCGCCAGCGCCGCCGCCACCGACTCGGCGGTACCGGAAGGCACGCCGGCCGTGTCGCACAGGCGCTGGAAGACGCGCAGCTCCGCCGGCACCACCTTGCCCGTGGCGTCGACCAGGCGGCGCAGGTTCCAGCGCGCCTGAGCGTCGGTGATCGAGCCGGAGATGAACGCGTCGTCCACGACGGTCTCGGCGGAACTGTTGTTGTCACGGTCCAGGGCGAGGAACGACGTGATCTTGGCTTCCTTGAGCTCGCGCGCCCAGGGCTCGTTGAGGGAGTCGACGCCGCCGGTGCGCGCGTCCTCGCGCAGGATCAGGCGAGCCCAGTCGAGCGCGCCGCCCAGGATCCAGGCCGACTGGGTGCGCGCGCGCTGCGCCGACTCGACCTGGATCGCGCGCCACTGCTGCCACACCATGCCGGCCGCCAGCGTGGACACCAGGGTGAGGATCAGCAGGGCCACCAGCAGGGCGGCCCCACGCTGCGTCGACCGTTGCCAGCTTCGAGCGCGGGCCATCGGTTCAGGCCCCCTGCGGCAGCAGGACCACGTCGCGCGTCAGCGTGACTGCCGGCTGATCGCCCGCCGCGGCCTTGAGCGACAGCACCAGGCGCACGCCATTGGGCAGTTGCGCCCGCACCGGCCCGGAGGCGGCGCCGGCCGGCGCCGCCAGGTCGGCGCTGGACTGGGCGTTGCTCCAGGCGTTGCCGCGGTAGAAGTAGATCTGCCAGGACTCGACACCGTCCCACATGGCCAGCTGCTCGGGCTCGTTGCCCAGAAGCTGCTGGCTGCGCAGCCACGCCTGCTGCAACGCGCCGCCGCGCGTGACCACGGGCGAGACCCAGCGCGTCCAGCGGCCCTGGCGCAGGGCCCAGGCGACCACCTGCACGCCGTCGGACTGACGCCGCACCAGTCGCAGGGTGGCGCCGTCAAAGCTGATCGCGGGCACGACGCCGGTGTCATGGATGCGGGCGAGGTCCTGTTCCCACTGGGCCACCACGGTGCCGGCATGCAGCGTGCGCTCCACGCTGCGTGCGCTGACCTCACGCGCATCGGCCACGCTGGCCAGGCCCTGCCAGGCCATGCTGGCCAGAAGCGCCATCAGGGCCAGCGCCACCAGCACCTCGACCAGGGTGAAGCCGGCAGCGCGGCGCGGCGGGCGGGGGCGCGACGTCGTGCCCATGGTCAGTAGCGCCCCACCACCGTCATCAGCGACACCACCGGGCGGCCGCCGTCGTCGATCACGCGGGCATCGACGACGCGGAAGTTCGGGTTCGGCGACGGGCGCACCGTCACTCGCCCGGTGTAGCTGCGGCCGAGCTGCTGGCAGGCGAACTCGCTGTCGCCCACGCCCGGGAACTGCTTGGCCAGGCGCAGGTTGGCCAGGTAGTTGTCGGCGCACCACTGGGCGTTGGTCACGTCGCCCAGGCGCGACGCGTTGTCCACCAGCGAGGCTGCGGCCTGGAAGCCGGCGCCGAGCGACACGGCCACGATGGCCAGCGCCACCAGCACCTCGACCAGCGTGAAGCCCCGGCTGCGGCGACGCCGCGTCATGGCGTGACGCTCTCCAGGGCGGCCCGCGTGAAGGGGGCCAGTCCGTCGGTGGCCAGCACCACCCGGCGGTCGTCCAGGCGCAGCACGATTCGCTGAGCCGGCAGCACCGGTTCCGGGCCCAGCACCACCGCGCGGGCACCGACGACCTCGGCGCTGACGCCGGGCGTCAGCCAGCGGGTATGGCGCTGCATCACCGCAGGCAGGCCGGCAAACCTGAAGTCGGCGTTGGCGTCAGGGGTGGGCGCCAATGGTTCCCAGCGGACCTCGATGCCCGAGGCGCGCGACTCGGCGCGCGCGGTTTCCAGCAGCGCGGCCAGGCGCTCGGCGTCCTCGTCGAGCCGGCCCTGGGCCCGGTCGGGCAGGGACACGGCGACCAGCCCGCTGGCCAGCGCCACGATGAACAGCACCACGAGCAGCTCGATCAGCGTGAAGCCGCGCGCGCCCGGGGCGGGGCGCCGCAGGCGGCCCGGCCTACTGCCAGGACCCGATGTCGGCATCGTTGCCCTCGCCGCCCGGCTGCCCGTCGGCGCCGTAGCTGAAGACATCGACCTCGCCCTTCACGCCGGGGTTCACGTACTGGTAGGCGCGACCCCAGGGGTCGTTCGGCAGCTTGGGCTGGTAGGGCCGCCAGTTGGGCGGGATCGCACCGGAGGTGGGCTTGGTGACCAGGGCCTGCAGGCCCTGCTCGGCGCTCGGATAGCGCTGGTTGTCCAGGCGGTAGCGCTGCAGCGACTGCATCAACGTGTTGACATCGGTGCGTGCCGCGGTGCGGCGGGCGTCGTCGACGCTGGAGAACAGGTTGGGCACGATCAGCGCGCCGAGCACGCCGATGATCACCAGCACGACCAGCAGTTCGATCAGCGTGAAGCCGCGGGCGCGGCGAAGGCGTGTCATGGGTCGCATCGTGGCTGCGGCGCGGGCCGCGCAGGAGTGGATCGTTCAATGATAATGAGTCCATGAGTGCACGCCTGACGGCTTTCGTGGTGTGGGCCGCAGTGGCGGCCAGCGCGATGTTCTGGCTGTTGCGTCTGGTTGCGACTTCGCCTTCGGCGCCGGCGCATACCGTCACGGTGGCGGCAGCCACCACGGCGCGTGGCGACCTGGCGCGCGTGCTGGGGGCGCCGCCGCAGGCGGCCACCGGCATGCCGGTGGCCAGCGAGCCTGCGCTGGCGGCGCGCTTCAAGCTGCTGGGTGTGGCGGCCCCGCGGCAGGGTGGCGATCAGATCGGCGTCGCACTGATCGCCGTCGACGGCAAGCCAGCCCGCGGCTTTCGGGTCGGCACGCCGGTGGACGGCCCGATCGTGCTTCAGTCGGTCAGTGCCCGTGGTGCGTCGCTCGGCCCGACCGGCGCGGCGCCGCAATTGACGCTCGAACTGCCCGCGCTGCCGGCGCCGGCCACGTCGAATCGCCCTCCCGGCAGCGGTACCGGCGTCGCGCCCGGGCTCGCCCTGCCGGGCGCCGGAGCCATCGGCACGGCGCCTGCGCCCATGGTGCCCGCGCCGATGCCGACGCAACTTCCTGTGGCTGGCGCAGAAGACCAGGTGCCGCGGCCGGTGCCGCCGCCGCCGGGCGCAGCGCCCCGCTAGGCGTCGCTGCGCGCTGCGGGCGCCAGTTCGCCCGGCCGCGACGGGCCGGGGTCCTCGCCTTCGGCCACCTCGGTAAGCAGCGATGCCGCGGCACGCAGCAGAGGCCAGGCCAGGGTCGCTCCGGTACCGTCGGTGCTTTCCATGCCCAGTTCGAGCAAGGCCGAGGCATGAAACTGGTTCAGCGCGTAGTCCAGGCCATGGTGGCCGTGACTGCGGCAGAACACGCAGTAGTCGGTGACAGGGGCGGCGATGCGCGCGGCCACCATCAGTGCGGCGCAGGCCGGCAGGCCGTCGACCATGATCAGGTGGCGACGGCCTGCGGCCACCAGCATGGCGCCGGCCATCATCGCGATGTCGAAGCCGCCGAACGCCGCCAGCACCTCGACCGGATCGGTCACGTCGCGGTGACGGCCCTGGGCGCCCTGAGTCACCACCAGCAGATGGGTCAGCAGATTGCCGTCCATCTGCGGGCTGGCTTGCAGGAACTCTCGCAGCGGCGCCCCGGTCAGCCGCGACAGGATCAGCGCGGCGCACTCCTGGCCGCCCACGCCCAGACCCGCGCAGGCCAGCACGTTGCCGGGCAGCGACTGGCCGATCTCCATGCCTGCGCGGATGGCGGCATGGGCCTGGTCGATCGACATGGCCGGACCCACGCGGGCGTTGCGAGTGCCGTGGGCGATCTTGCGCATCAGCAGGCGTTCGTGAGGCGGCAGCCGCTCGGCCACACCGGCATCCACCACCGACAGGTTCATGCCGTGACTGGCCGCGAACGCGGACAGCGGCAGCTGCCCCTTCAGCGCCTGCCACACCCGCTCGGCGGTGCCGTGGCCCGGCGGCGTCGGTAGCCCCTCGACTGCCAGGCCGTTGTCGCTGGCAAACAGCACCAGCTGTGAGTCGCGAAAGCGCGGCTTGAGGGTGTTCTGGATCAGGCCGATGCGCACGGCCAGCGGCTCCAGCTCGCCCAGGCTGCCGATCGTCTCGCCGCGGCGCTGCAGCTTGTCGCGCAGCGCGCGCTCGAGCAGCGGGTTGGCGGTGGGCGCGATCAGCGAGGGGGCGTTCTGCTGCATGGCGGGTGATGTCGGCGGGACGGCAGTGTAGGCGGGTTCGCGTGCCGGGCTAGCGCAGGAACAGCCCGTAGACAGGGTTGGCGCTCTCGTCGACGTACGGGTAACCCAGGCCATCGAGGAAGGCGCGCAGCGCGCGCGAGTCCTTGCGCGGCACCTGCAGGCCGACCAGGATGCGGCCGTAGTCCGCGCCCTGGTTGCGATAGTGGAACAGGCTGATGTTCCAGTCCGGGTGCATCGCGTCCAGGAATCGCATCAGCGCGCCCGGGCGCTCCGGGAAGTTGAAACGATACAGCCGCTCGTCCTGAGACAGCGCGCTGCGCCCGCCCACCATGTGGCGCACGTGCTCCTTGGCCAGTTCGTCGTCGGTGAGGTTGACGGTGGCGAAGCCGTGGCGCACGAGGTTGCGCCCGATGCGGTCGGCCTCGTCGCGCTGCGAGATGGCGATGCCGACGAACACATGGGCCTCGCGCGCGTCCGAGATGCGGTAGTTGAACTCGGTCACGCTGCGCGAGCCGATCAGCTCGCACAGGCGGCGGAACGAGCCGTGCGCCTCGGGGATGGTGACGGCGAACAGGGCCTCGCGCTGTTCGCCGAAATCTGCCCGCTCGGCGACGAAGCGCAGGCGGTCGAAGTTCATGTTGGCGCCGCAGGTCACCGTGACATAGGTCTGGCCCTTGGCCTTGTGCCGCGCGGCGTACTGCTTGATGGCGGCCACGCCCATCGCGCCGGCCGGCTCGAGGATGCTGCGCGTGTCCTGGAAAACGTCCTTGATCGCGGCGCAGACCTCGTCGGTGTCCACGACCACGAAGTCGTCGACCAGCTCGCGCACGAGGCGGAAGGTCTCCTCGCCGACCAGCTTGACCGCCGTGCCGTCGGAGAACAGGCCCACGTCAGGCAGCGTCACGCGCTTTCCCGCTCGCACCGAACGCAGCATCGCGTCGGAGTCGTTCATCTGCACGCCGATGACCTTCACCTCCGGGCGCAGCGCCTTGATGTAGGACGCCACGCCGGCGATCAGGCCGCCGCCGCCGATGGCGACGAACACGGCGTCGAGCGGCCCCTGGTGCTGGCGCAGGATCTCCATCGCCACCGTGCCCTGGCCGGCGATCACGTCCGGGTCGTCGAACGGATGCACGAAGGTCAGGCCGCGCTCGGCCTCAAGGGCCTTGGCGTGGCCGTGGGCGTCGGAATAGCTGTCGCCGTGCAGCACCACGTCGCCGCCGAGGGCCTTGACGGCATCGATCTTCAGGCGCGGGGTGGTCACCGGCATCACGATGGTGGCGTTGCAGCCCAGGCGCCGCGCGGCCAGGGCCACGCCCTGGGCATGGTTGCCGGCCGACGCGCAGATCACGCCGCGGTCGCGGTCGGCCGGGGCCAGGCGAGCCATCTTGTTGTAGGCGCCGCGCAGCTTGAAGCTGAACACCGGCTGCTGGTCCTCGCGCTTGAGCAGCACGTGGTTGCCGATGCGGCGCGACAGGGTGCGCGCGGGTTCGAGCGCCGACTCCACGGCCACGTCGTAGACGCGCGCGGTGAGGATGCGCTGCAGATAGTCGTTCGGCGCTCGCCTGCGGCGGCCTGCCTTGTCGGTCATGGGTCCTGGGCTCCGTCCCGGTCTTGTCCCGTCGCGCCGGATGATAGGCGGGCCGCCGTCACAATCGCGGTCGGTTCAAGCATGGAGGGTGCGCGATGGAGTGCACGGTGGATTGGATGGCCGCCAGCGGCATGGCGTTCGTGGCGGAGACGGGCAGCGGGCATCTCATCACGATGGACGGCGCGCCCGACGGCGGCGGGCGCAACCTGGCGCCGCGACCGATGGAGACGGTGCTGGCCGGTGCAGGCGCCTGCACGGCCTACGACGTGGTGCTGATCCTCAAGCGCGGGCGGCATGCGGTCAGCGGCTGCAGGGTGAAGGTGTCCGCCGACCGCGCCGACACCGACCCGAAGGTCTTCACGCGCATCGGCATGCATTTCACGGTCACCGGTCGCCAGCTCAATGCCGACGCCGTGGCCCGCGCGGTGGCGCTGTCGCACGACAAGTACTGTTCCGCCACTGCCATGCTCGGCAAGACCGCCGACATCCAGGTCAGCCACGAAATCGTCGAAGGCTGACCGCGTCGGGCCCGGTGCCGTCGCTGCCACGAGCGTGGCCAGACCTCGATGCGGAACAAGGGGCTCAGATGTGGTGCGCAGTGCGGGTCATGACCTTGGCTGCGCCACGCATGGCCCATCGCAGCGGGGCCGGTAGCGCCGCTGCGCCTGCCTCCTGTGCCGCTCGACCGTGGCGGGCTTCCTCTTCCTTCATGCGCGAGACGATCTCGCGCGAAACAAGGTCGTCGGCGGGCAGGCGTTCAAGGTGGCCTGCCAGATGCTCTTCCACCTGGCGCTCGGTTTCGACCACGAATCCCAGGCTCCAGCGGTCGCCTGCACGCCCGGCCAGCAGGCCGAGGGCGAAAGCCCCTCCATACCAAAGCGGATTGAGCAGACTCGGGCGCGCATCGAGTTCGCGCAGGCGCTGCTCGGTCCAGGCGAGGTGGTCAAGCTCTTCGCGGGCCGCCTCTGTCATCTGGTCGCGCAGCGCTGGCGAACGCGCCGTCAGGGCCTGAGCCTGATACAGCGCCTGGGCGCAGACCTCGCCGACGTGGTTCACCCGCATCAGCGCACCCGAAAGTGCGCGCTCGTCTGGCTTCAGCGGCGCGCATTCCGAGGCCTGCGGCGAGGGCCGTCCGGCCCGGGCTTGGCCGGACAACGTCCGCAGAGCGGCGTCCATGGATCCCAGAAATCTGTCGAGCGATTCGGTCATGTTGGGTCCTGATCGTTTCCTGCATTGGCTTGCGCGCGAAGTTGTCACTGACAACGGAATCACCTTCGTTGTGCCCGGACAACATGCGGGTTCGAATTGTCCGTGAAGCCTTTGCACCCCTGCGGGGCCTCTGGTGGAATACATGCAACTTCCGCGTAAGGAGGTTGGCCTGATCGGCTGCAAGGCCTCGACCTCAGGGTCGGTACCGTCGGTTACCAGATCGGGACCCCTTAAATCTCAACCTTGGAGATATTGGCAATGAAAAAATCTCTGCTCGCTCTCGCCGTGCTGAGCGCGTTCGCTGGTGCCGCTTCGGCGCAGTCGTCTGTCACTCTGTCGGGCGGCATCGACGCTGCGATCCAGCGCGTCAACGGTGACTGGAACATGTCGACCGGCAACTCCGGCCGCACCAATTTCACGCTTTCGGGCCGTGAAGATCTGGGCGGCGGCATGGCCGCCTTCTTCGCGATGAACTATCGCTTCAACCAAGGCACTGGCCAGAGCACGACCACGTCGACGGCGTCCAGCTTCTGGCGTCAGACCTGGATCGGCCTGTCCGGCGGTTTCGGTGATGTGCGCCTCGGTCGCATGCTGCCGGTGCTGCAGGAGTTCAACGGCGGCTTCGACCCGTTCGGCACGGAAACGGTCGGCAGCACCCACTCTGGCGGCCTGAACGCCGGTCTGGCTGGCAATGCGCGCATCAACAACGCGATCTACTATCGTTCGCCCAGCCTGGGTGGCCTGCAAGTGCACGCCAACATCGCTGCTGGTGACCAGAACCTCGTGTCTGGTGGCGCATTCGTCGGTGGCAGTGAGCGTCCGATCGGTTTTGGTGCTCAGTACGCTGCTGGCCCGCTGAAGTTGGTGGCTGCGTATGACCGTAACGCCCGGGACGAGAAGACCAAGGGCATCTACGGTTCGTTCGCCTTTGGCAACACCACCCTGATGGCTCAGTACGAAAACGGCGATGTGAGCGCCACGGCTGACCAGACCGTGTACTCGATCGGTGCTCGCGTGGCCATGGGCGCTGCCACCCTGAAGGCCGGCTATCGCAACAACAGCGATGCCGAGCAGAAGAAGCTGGGCTTGGGCGTGGACTACAACCTGTCCAAGCGCACCGTGGTGTACGCGGACGTGGCCAAGCAAAGCGGCGACGGCTACTCGACGGCTGCCAAGAAGGCCCAGTTCGACGTGGGCATCTGGCACAAGTTCTGATCGGCGCAAGCTGCATCAGCAAGAGCCGCCCTTCGGGGCGGCTTTTTTTTGCCCTCCCACCTGTGGGGGGTAAGGGAAAACACAGCGTTGGCGTGGTGCAACAGGCACCGTCCGGGTGCCGGTCATCGTTCAAGATGTCAGGGTTACTGACCGTGCCTTGGAGACATCCATGAAAAGAAATTCGATTGCGCTGGCAGCTCTGGCTGTAGCGTGCGGCGGGGCCCTGGCCCAGTCCACCCCCGCGACCGTCACCGTGTATGGCATCCTGGATGCGGGCATCACCCACACCACAGGCTTGGCCACCGAGAAGAACCAGCTGGTCAGCGGCATCATGGAAGGGTCCCGCTTCGGCCTTCGTGGCAACGAAGACATCGGCGGGGGCTACCGCGCGATCTTCACCCTCGAGCATCGGCTCGAATTGAACAACGGCACGGTCAGCAACCGGCCGCCGTCCGGCCTTCAAGTGCCTGACCGGCTGGGCCAGGCAGCGCTGCTGGGTCTGCCTGGCGCCTTGCAGCCGGCCGTGACCGGGGTGGCCGGGAACATTGCCCAGACCCTGGGCGTCAACCTGGGCAACAGCTTCTGGGATCGTCAGGCGTACATCGGGCTGGTGACGCCCGTCGGCGCGATCCTGGCGGGGCGTCAGTACACGCCGGCCTATGAGATCAACGCTACATTCGACACCCTCGGCACCCAGTCGAGCCTGTCGGCGGGTCAGGTGGCGTCAGTGCCTTCGAGCGTCGACATCCGGGCCAGCAATGCGGTGCAGTACCGAATCGTCCTCGGTGGCCTGACTGCCGGCGTCATGTACGCCTTCGGCGGCAATTCCGCCAACAGCAAGGCCAACCGCTTCGGTGGTGCCATGGTCATGTACAAGACGCCGCAATTCGCGGTGGGCCTGGGCATGAACCAGCGCAACAACGACATCGGCCAGAAGTCGCTGAAGTCGACTGTGCTCGGCGCGTCAGCGAGTGTTGGGCCGGGCACCATCAGCGGCATCTACGGCACCGTCGAGGACGACAATCCCTCTGGCGTGTCTGCCATCGCGGGCAGCCTGGCGCCGCTGGTCGGTTCGGCCGGCGCCACCCTGGTCCAGAGTGCGTTCACCAATGCCCTGCGCCAGGACGGTACGCTGATGCATCTGGGCTACAAGATGCCCGTCGGCAAGAATACCCTGTACGTTGCTTACAGCGCATTCAACGACAAGCGTGCGCCGAACGCCGACGTGGCCTCTTACGGCGTGGCGTATACCTACTCGCTGTCGAGCCGCACCGACCTGAACGCGGTGCTGACTCACTTCGACAACAAGAACCTCGCACAGGCTGCGCCTGGCCAAGCCGGCTTCCTGGGTGGCTTCACCCGCAGTGCCGGCACGGATTCAAACAGCCTGGCGCTGGGTATCCGCCACCGCTTCTGAACATTTCTGCCCGACCCGAGGGCCGCCGCGTGCGGCCCTCGGTCGTTCTGGCAGTCACCCTTCGCGCGTCGCGAGCCAGTCCATGACGCCAAGATCGACACCTCCGGCAGCGCTGCTGCTTGCCCTTGCCGCCCTGCTGGCGTCTTGCGCCAGCGTGGCACCGACATCGCCTGCTGCTGCTTCGGATGCAGGCGCCTGGCATGACGTGCCTTTGCCTGGAAAGGCGCGGA
>Ga0075163_10007696_pt1 | contig 14235 bp, 13 predicted proteins | sample JI1023141ADNA_FD_71478 | JGI IMG/M metagenome (GOLD analysis project Ga0075163, IMG submission 71478) | Wastewater effluent complex algal communities from Wisconsin, to seasonally profile nutrient transformation and Carbon sequestration -... | ecosystem: Engineered > WWTP > Effluent > Algae...
AAGGGCTGGGAGTACGATCCCCCTTGGCTGTCTACCGGGAGTTGCTCCTCAATACCCCCCAGCACTCCACCCTCGTTCATTGATCCGCAGGGTGTTGCACTTCACTTTTGAATCCGCCCTTTTATAACGGCATTTGCATCTCGCGCAAAAAACATGCCGTCAAAACCCTGACTCGTAAGGACCACCCGACGGCACTTGGCACCGGGTAGCTGAAAGTCAGCCTTGCATAACGACAGACACCCCGTGGGAGCCCAGCCCCATCTGCGTCTCGTCGCCTACCGCCAGTGGCCGCGCCAGGTCTGGAGACACCACAAACACGGACCCCAGGGCCGTTTCAAACTGGTATTCGTAAAAGCTGCCGAGGTAAGCCACTTTGGCGCAGCGTGCAGGCATGCCAGATGCCACACCCAGCTGCCAGGCCTCAGGACGCACCGCAACCTTGATGGCACCTGCGCTGGACAACACATACCGGGGCTTGAACTGCAACGGGCCCAGCGCCACAGTGCCGTCTTGGTGCGCCTGTGCCGGGAATACCATAGCCTCGCCCATAAAACCGGCAACAAATTCGCTTTGCGGCCGTCCATACAGATCTTCAGGGCTGCCGCGCTGGGCAATTACGCCGTGGTCCATCACGATGATCTGGTCGGACACGGCCAAGGCTTCACTCTGGTCGTGGGTGACATAGGCCACGGTGAGCTTCAGGCGCTGCTGGATGGCACGGATTTCTTCGCGCATCTCGCGGCGCAGCCGGGCGTCCAAGTTGGACAGCGGCTCGTCGAACAGCAACACAGCCGGCTCCAGCACGAGCGCACGTGCCAGGGCCACACGCTGCTGCTGGCCGCCCGACAGTTCGCTGGGCAGGCGCTCGTCAAACCCGACCAAGCCCACGCCCTTGAGCGCATCACGCGCACGCTGGGCGGCCTCGGGCTTGGCCACACCACTCATCCGCAGGCCGTAAGACACGTTCTCGATCACGTTCATGTGCGGGAACAGCGCGTAGCTCTGGAACATCATGCTGACGTTGCGCTCACCCGGGCCGAGCGTGGTGACGTCGCGCCCGCCCATGAATATCTGGCCTGAAGTGGGCGACTCCAGCCCGGCGATCATGCGCAGCGTGGTGGTCTTGCCGCAACCCGATGGACCGAGGATGGTGGTCAGCGTGCCCTGCGGCACCTCAAAGCTGATGCCTTTGACGGCCAGCGGTGCGCCGGGGTCTGTGCCATAGCGTTTGGTGATATTGCGAAATTCGATGCCGTTGCTCATGTTCTTCTCTCCATTCAGTGGGCTGCAGGCGCTGACGCGGCACCGGCCTTGCGCCGCCCCAGCTTGCGTTCGCCGACCAGGAACTGGATCAGCGCAATCGCCAGCGACATCAGCACGATCAGCACCGTGCAGTAAGCCAGTGCCACGCCATAGTCGCCATTGCCGACGCGGCCGATGATATAGGTGGTGGCCAGCTCGTTCTCGGCCGTGACCAGGAAGATCACCGCGCTGACCGTGGTCATGGCCCGCACAAAGCTGTAGACGAGTGCCGCCACCAGCGCAGGTTTGAGCAGAGGCAGCACCACCTTGAACAGCGTCTGGGTGGTGGAAGCCCGCAACATCAGCGAGGCTTCGTCCAGCGACCGATCCAGCTGCTTGAAGGCTGCCGTGCCGGCCCGCACCCCCACCGGCAGGTTGCGGAACATGAAGCACAGGATGATGATGAGCCCGGTGCCGGTCAACTCCAGCGGAGGTACGTTGAAAGCCAGGATGTAGCTGACCCCCAGCACCGTGCCGGGAATGGCAAACGCCAGCAGCGCCGCAAACTCGAATGCACCCTGCCCCTTGAACTCGTTGCGCGCCAGCAGCCAGGCGATCAGAAGGCCTAGCGAGGCCGTGATGGGCGCCGATATCCCGGCCAGCTTGAGGGTGGTGATCAGCGAATTCCAGGCCGTGCCCGCCCAGACCAGGCCGAACTGCCCCCATTCCAGCGCAAACGCCGTGTGGAAATGCTTCAGTGTGGGTGTGTAGTCCCGGCCCCAGGTCTGCACAAAGCCGCCCGCGAAGGCAAACAGATAGACCACCACCGTGAACAGGATCCACGGGAAAGCCACGGCATAGATTGCGCGGCGAACCCCATCCGGCAAAGCCATCGCAATACCGGCATCACCCTTGCCGCTGACCGTGGTGTAGTTCTGCTTGCCCAGCACACCCCGCTGCACGGCAAACACCACGAGGGCAAAGATGGTCAGCACCCAGGCCAGGGAAGCGGCACGGCCAGCGTCGTACTGCGCACCGACAATGGCGAAGAAAATGTCGGTGGACAACACGCTGTACTGCCCACCCACCACCACCGGGTTGCCGAAGTCGGCAATACTTTCGATGAAGCCCACCAGGAAAGCATTGGCCAGGCCGGGCTTGAGCAAGGGCAGGGTCACGGTCAGAAATGCGGCGCGGCGGTCGGCCCGCAGCATCTGCGCTGCCTCTTCCAGGCTGGGCGCCACGCCCTGCACCACACCCCGCATGATCATGAAAGCGATAGGGGTGAAGGCAAACAGCTGCGCGGTCAGGATACCCGGCAGGCCATAGAACCAGCGTGTGGGGGGGATGCCAAACCAGCTCTCCAGCAGCTGGTTGACCACCCCCGCGCGGCCGAACAGCAGGATCAGCCCCAGGCCCACGACGAAGGGTGGCGTGATGATGGGCAACAGTGCCATCACCCGCAGCGGCCCCTGCCAGCGGCGTGCACCACGCTCGGCCATCAGGGCCATCATGGTGCCCAGGATGGTGGTACCCGTGGCGGTTAGCAGCGCCAGCACCAAGGTGTTCCAGGCCACACCGCAGCTGGTGCCACCCGACAGGCAGCCCAGGCCCCAGATACGCTCGGTGAACACACGACCGAAAAAGGCAGTGATGGACCAGTGGCCCTCTTCTGTGATGAAAGCCCCCGCCAGCGCTTTGCCTACCGGGTAGGCGATAAACAGTGCCAGCAGCACACCGCAGCCCACCACCGCGCCAGATACGAACAAGTCCCCACGGAAGAAGCCCAGCCGGGCGAGTCCAAAAGCCGCCAGCAACACCAAGGCGGTGACCACCACGAAGCCCCCAGCACCCATACCAAACTGGTTCACGGACAGCTCACCAAACGCAGCGTTCAGGCCCGCGTGGCTCCAGCCCCGCGCACCAATCGTGAAACCAGTGATAGCCAGGCCCAAAGCCCCCAGCAGCCCCCCCAGCAACCACCAGAGCCCTTGCGCACGCCCCGGGCGCTGCAGTGCACCCACCACGCACAGTGCCAGGCCAGCCAGGCCCAGCAACAGCCAGGGACGGCCCATCTGCACAGCCTGCAGCAGGCCATTCGCAGCATCGCCCTGCTGCCAGGTCTGCAGCATGCTCTGGTACCAGCTGGTGTCCTGAATGGCGTACCAGGGTAGAAAAAGATAAGCCAGCATGCCGGCAGTGATGCAGAACCACGCGGCCTTGTTTGATTTATGTGTCATGACATGCAACTCCCCGCCCAGATTTAAAAGAGCACGCCTGCAGCGTGCTCTCGTCAAGGCTGTGCCAGAAAAAACGGCCTGTCTTCAGCGTGGCAGCGAATTGACTTCTTTTTCCCAGCGCGCAATCAGCCGGCGACGCTCTGCACTGGCACCGTATTTTTTATAGTCGTAATCGATCAGTTTGATCTTCTTGAAGTCCGGCACATTGGGGTCTACTGCGGTGGCCTTGTTCGACGGCAGCTGGTACTGCTTGGCTGCGGCACCAAAGGCCTGGGCACCCGGTGTCAGTGCCCATTCATAGAACTTCTTGGCCTGCTCCATGTTGCGTGCACCCTTGATGATGCTCATGGAGCCGATCTCGGCACCCGTCCCCTCGCTGGGCGTGGCGGTTTCGATCGGAAAGCCCTGCATACGCTCCTGCGGCGCATCGTGCACAAAACTGATCGACACCGCCGTTTCACCACGGGCCACGGCCTTGATGGGGCCGGTGCCCGAGCGGGTGTACTGGCCCACGTTCTTGTGCAGGCTCTTGAGGTAGTCGAATGCCTTTTCCTCACCCATGAGCTGCACAAGGGTCGCAATCATGGTGTAGGCCGTGCCGCTCGACGCAGGGTTGGCCACCTGAATGTCGCCCTTGTACTCGGGTTTGAGCAGGTCGGCCCATGCCTTGGGTGCTGCCAGCTTTTTCTTGGCCAGCAGTTCGGTGTTGTAACCAAAACCCAGCGGCCCCATGTAGATGCCAACCGTCTTGTAGCCGGCCTGTTGTGCCTGCTGTTGTGCCCAGGGATAAAGCTGCGCGAGGTTGGGTGACTTGTATTCGAGCGTGAGCCCTTGCTCGGCCGCCTGCAGGTGGGGGTCTCCGGTGCCACCAAACCAGATATCCGTCTTCGGGTTGTCCTTCTCGGCGATCAACTGGGCCAGCGCCTCCCCCGAGCCCTTGAGGGCCATGTTGATCTTGACCCCGGTGGTACGTGCATACACCGTGGCGATCATGTTGCACCAGTCTGCCTGCACCGAACAGATCACGTTGACCTGCTGCGCCGAAACAAATGTCGATGCCCCTGCCAGAAAAATCCCCAGAACCAGTTGTTTTTTCATGATGTTCCCAATCCGTTCAATGCGCCGCGTCGCAGTGCCAAGCGGCGGAGGTTAACGTCATGCCCCGCACCCGTCATCAGTGAAAGCACCAGCAGGAACTAGTTCCGGAAAACGCGCTTTCATTCGGCCACCCGCCTGCCAAGCTGTTAGGGCTGAATGCAAAAAAGGAAAAGCCCGCAGATGCGGGCTTTGCGAACAGCCGCAGCCAACAAAGTGCTGCCAACCGAACGAAGTTGGGCGGGACTCAGCCCATGTGCAGACCACCGTTGACGGAGAAGTCGGCACCCGTGGCGTAACCACCTTCTTCCGACGCCAGCCAGGCGATGATGGAGGCGATTTCGCTGGGCTTGCCCAGGCGCTTGACCGGCACGGTGGCAACAATCTTGGCCAGCACGTCTTCGCGGATCGCGTTAACCATGTCGGTGCCGATGTAGCCGGGGCTCACGGTGTTGACGGTTACACCCTTGGTGGCCAGCTCTTGCGCCAGGGCCATCGAGAAACCGTGCATACCGGCTTTGGCGGCCGAGTAATTGGTCTGGCCAGCCTGGCCCTTTTCGCCATTCACCGACGAGATGTTGATGATGCGGCCCCAGCCCTTTTCAACCATGTCGCCGACCACTTGTTTGGTCACGTTGAACATGCTGTTCAGGTTGGTTTCGATCACCGAATCCCAGTCTTCGCGCGTCATCTTCATGAACATGCGGTCACGGGTGATACCCGCGTTGTTGACCAGAACGTCGATGGTGCCGTGTTCGGCCTTGGACTTGGTGAATGCTTCGACAGTGGAGTCCCACGCACCGACATTACCCACCGATGCATAGAACGTGAAGCCGAGGGCCTTCTGCTCGGCCAGCCACTTGGCATGGTCACGTGTGGGGCCGCAGCCCGCGATGACCTTGAAACCTTCCTGGTGCAGACGCTGGCAGATTGCGGTTCCGATGCCACCCATGCCCCCCGTGACATACGCTACTTTTTGACTCATGAATTCTCTCCAATACGGTGTATTTGCTACTATTTTTGCAGCGTGATGTGCCTGTGACCCCGAACGCCCTGCCTGATGGAAAGGGCGTTCGGAATTGTCAACCGGAAATCAGCGCTCGATGGTTAGGGCAACCCCCATACCGCCACCGATACACAGCGATGCGATGCCCTTCTTGGCGTCACGGCGTTGCATTTCGTGCAGCAGGCTGACCAGGATGCGGCAACCCGATGCACCGATGGGGTGACCGATGGCAATGGCACCGCCATTAACGTTGACCTTGGACACATCCCAGCCCATTTCCTGGTTGACTGCACAGGCCTGTGCTGCAAATGCTTCGTTGATTTCCAGCAGATCCAGGTCTGCAGACGTCCAGCCTGCGCGGCGCAGCGCTTTGGTGGAAGCAGGAACCGGACCCATACCCATGAACGCAGGGTCAAGACCCGATGTGGCGTAGCTGGCGATGCGGCCCAGGGGCTTGAGGCCCAGGGCTGCAGCCTTGCGTGCGGTCATGACCATGACGGCTGCGGCGCCATCGTTGATGCCAGACGCATTACCTGCCGTCACACCACCGGCCTTGTCAAAGGCGGGGCGCAGACCAGCCAGTGCTTCGGCGTTGCTTTTGCGGTTGATGAACTCGTCGGCCGAGAAAATGACAGGGTCGCCTTTTTTCTGGGGAATGGTGACGGCGGTGATTTCATCCTTGAAGCGGCCGGCGTCCTGGGCTGCGGCAGCCTTGGTTTGCGAAGCCAGTGCCAGCGCATCCTGCTGTTCGCGGGTGATGCCGTACTTCTTGGCCACGTTTTCGGCGGTGATGCCCATGTGGTACTGGTTGTAGACGTCCCACAGGCCGTCCACGATCATGGAGTCCACCATCTTCCATTCGCCCATGCGCTGACCATCACGCGAGTTGGGCAGCACGTGGGGCGATGCGCTCATGTTTTCCTGGCCACCGGCGATCACGATCTCGCTGTCGCCCGTAGCCACGGCCTGCGCAGCCAGCATCACGGCCTTGAGGCCGGAGCCGCACACGGCGTTGATGGTGAGGCCGGGGGTTTGTTTGTCCAGACCCGCCTTCAGCACCGTCTGGCGTGCCGGGTTCTGGCCCGAGCCAGCCGTCAGCACCTGGCCCATGATGACTTCACCGATCTGGTCAGCGGACACACCACTGCGCACCAGCAGGTCCTTGACGACGATAGCGCCCAGCTCGGGAGCGGCGATCTTGGCGAGGCTTCCGCCGAACTTTCCAACCGCAGTGCGTGTAGCGGCAACAATGACGATTTCTTCCATGGTGGCTCCTGGTGTGTATGAAATGTGAAAGGGGTGGCTGGGTAAAAAAACGGAGGGTATTCGTGCGCCGGGCGTGGTTCTACGCCCGGCTGCCATCCAGATGCGCCATCCATGGCGCAGCCGGTCAGGCCTTTTGCTTGACGTAACGACCGGGCGCAGGCTCGATCGCCTTGTGCTTGCCACGGCCATAGCTGCCCGGTGCAGCAATTTGCTTGCCTGCCAGAGGCTTGAGCCACTGGATCCAGTCGGTCCACCAGCTTCCAGGGTGTTCCTGGGCACCTTCCATCCACTGCGCCTGCGTGGCGGGCAGCTTGCCGTCGTCACGGGTCCAGTAGCTGCGTTTTTTCTTCGCAGGAGGGTTGATCACACCGGCAATGTGGCCGGACGCGCCCATCACAAAACGCTTTTCCCCGGGCAGGTGCTGGGTGCTGGCGTAGGCGCCGCCCCCGTGGATGCCGATCGGCACGATATGGTCTTCGCGCGAGCCGTAGATGTAGACCGGAATATCGACCTTGCGCAGATCCACCTTTTCGCCACACACCACGGCCTTGCCTGGTTTGACCAGGTTGTTCTCGAAGTAGGTGTTGCGCAGATACCAGGCATAGAAAGGGCCAGGCAGGTTGGTGGAATCGCTGTTCCAGTAGAGCAGGTCGAAGGGGGGTGGTGTTTCCCCCTTGAGGTAGTTGCCCACCACATAGTTCCAGACCAGCTCGTTGGGACGCAGGAAGCTGAAGGTAGATGCCAGCTCCTGCCCTTTGAGCAGACCACCCTGCCCCAGTTGCATCTCGCGGAACTTGACGAAGGCTTCGTCGATGAAAAGATCCAGGACGCCGGTGTCGCTGAAATCCAGGAAGGTGGTCAGCAACGTGGCAGATGCCACGGGTTTCTCGCCCCGCGCCGCCAGTACCGACAGCGCCGTCCCCAGAATGGTGCCACCCACGCAGAAACCCAGTGCATTGATGGTTTCCGCGTTGGTGATCTCGCGGGTCACCGCGATCGCCTTGATAGCAGCCTGCTCGATGTAGTCGTCCCAGGTCTTCTGGGCCATCGACTCATCCGGGTTGCGCCAACTCACCACAAAGGTGCGGTGGCCCTGTTCAACCAGGTGGCGGATCAGCGAATTCTCAGGCTGCAGATCCAGGATGTAGAACTTGTTGATACAAGGCGGTACCAGCAGGAAGGGCCGCTCGTAGACCTTGGCCGTCAGGGGTTTGTATTCGATGAGCTGGAAGAACTCGTTCTCGAATACCACAGCCCCTTCAGTGGTGGCCACGTTGCGTCCCACCTCAAACAGGCTCTCGTCCGTCATCGACACATGTCCCTGACGCATGTCGTGGAGCAGGTTCTGCATGCCTTTGGCGATGCTCTCACCCTTGGATTCGATCGCCTTCTTCTGCGCTTCGGCGTTGAAGGCCAAGTAGTTACTGGGGGACGCCGCTGCCATCCATTGCTCCACCGCAAAACGGATCCGCGAACGGGTCTTGGTGTCCGCATCTACGGCATCGGCCAGGCCCATCAGCGTGCGGGCATTCAGCAGGTAGGCTGCAGCGGAAAAAGCTGCCACCGGATTGTTGTCCCATGCCGTTCCGGCGAACCGGCGGTCCTGCTGCCCCGGATGAGAATGCAAACCCTCGTTCCAGAGTGCAGTGGCTTCCTTGATGTAGTTCTGCTGCAGCTCCTGCAGCTTTTCAGGAGAGAAGCTCAGCGGCTTGGCCGCTGAAGCCCCGCCCATCGATCCAAGACCGGGCAGGTCAAGGTGCTGGAAGGACTGCAACGCCTTGCTCCAGCTTTCTCCAAAGGTTTGTTGAAATTGCTGGGCGGCCTGCGTCCATTCGGGGCCAGAATTCATGGTCTTGTCTCCTCGCGACAGCGCGCGTTGTCTATTTATATTTCCCGATTCCGGGTTTACCCTGATTCTCACAAACAATCGGCCTCAAGGCAAGAACCGAATGTACCTCGTCGTCATCGCTTGGCTGTACGTCACCCTCATGATGGCGGTGGCCGAAGCCACCAACTCCAACGGCTCCGTGCTTGGCGCCATCATCACCTTTGTACTCTATGGGCTGTTACCCGTGTCACTGGTGGTTTACCTGATGGCAGCGCCACTGCGCCGCAAAGCGTTGAAAAAAGCACAAGACGCTGAGACAGCCCAGTACCTTGCGCGCGCAAACTTACAGCAGCTTGTCGCCCCGCCCATCGTCGATCCAGACACAGGCAGCGAAACGCCCGCTGCCCCCACAGACGGCGGTGTCGCGCCGGTGCGAAAAGAACCTTGAGGGGTTGCGCACCGTACACCAGGTGTCCGATCCGTCATTGCCATAGAGGCGCTCCAGCCCCAGAGCCTGCAGCCGCTGCCGGGCAAGGCCCGACAGGTTACACCACCACTTGCCAGGCTCGCCAGTCGCCAAAAACATGGCACTGGCAGCTGCGCTGGTGGCCACAAATGCCTGCCTGACCTCATCCCCCACCTCAAAAGCGCGAGGCCCGATACAGGGGCCCAGCCAGGCGACAAGGTTCTTCACGGAACCATCACCCAAGGCTGCCAGCGATGCCTCGATGACCCCATGGCCGCCCGCCCCCGCCAACCCCCGCCAGCCCGCATGGGCAGCTGCAACGGCAGCGCCTTCTGTGTTGGCCAGCAGAACCGGCAGACAGTCCGCCACCATGACCGTACAGGCGATACCGGGCTCACGCGTGATGCAGGCGTCCGCAACACGTGGGGCCACACCATCAGCATGCCCCAGGCTGGCCACGGTGTGCCCATGCACCTGCTGCAAGAACACCGGCTGGGCCTGAAGGTACGCCGCCAGACGGTCCCGGTTGGCATGTACCGCAGCCGGGTCATCCCCCACATGGTCGCCCAGGTTCATGCCGTCCCATGGCGCGGCACTCACACCACCGCTGCGGGTGGTGCAAACGGCCCGGACCCAGGGCGGGACAGGCCAGTCCGGCACCAGCCAATCTGCGGGCCATCCATCGGTGCAGGCACTCATGGGGTGGCATCCGGGCATTGAGACGGATGTGCGCGCTGAACGGCGGGCAGTGCGGCACACGCCTCGAAGGCCGCCATCACACGGGGCAAGCCGGCCAGGTCCACCTGGAAACGCTGGGCGTTAAAGATCTGAGGCACCAGGCAGCAATCAGCCAGGGTCGGGCTGTCACCAAAACAGTAGCGGGATGCTGCAATGCCCTCGGCATCACGCCGCGCCGCATCCTGGGCCAGCATGCCTTCGAGGCCTTCCAGCCCTGTACGCACCCAGTGGTGGTACCACTGGGTTTTGGCTGCTTCATCCGCCTGCATGTCGCGCACCAGGTAAGACAGCACCCGCAGGTTGTTCAACGGATGCACCTCGCAAGCCACTGCCTGCGCCAGCGCGCGCACCCGGGCACGCCCCCAGGGGTCTGCCGGCAGCAGTGGCGGCTGTGGATGGGTTTCATCCAGAAACTCGATGATGGCCATGGACTGTGTCAGCACCTGCCCATCCACTTCCAGAGCCGGCACCAGCTGCTGCGCGGATATGGCGGTATAGGCTGGCTCCAGCTGTTCACGCCGCACCAGGTGCACCGGCACATACTCGTAGTCCAGCCCCTTGAGCTCCAGCGCCATCCGCACGCGGTACGATGCAGAGGAGCGAAAGTAGTTGTAGAGTTTCATGCACACAGCATAACGACAGCCCCTGCGCCATCGCCGCCCCATTCGTTCACTTTTACACCCGGGACATCCATGATTCTTGAACTCGCAGACATCCGTATCCACCCCGGCCAGCAGGCTGCCTTTGACGAAGCCATCCAGCGCGGCCTGGAGACGGTCATCAGCCAGGCCAAGGGGTTCCAGGGCTTCAAGGTCAACAAGGGCATTGAGTCGCCTGAGCGCTACATCCTGCAGATATTCTGGGCCACGCTGGAAAACCACACCGTGGATTTCCGCGAGTCCCCGCTGTTCACTCAGTGGCGCGCCATCGTGGGGCCGTTCTTCGCCAGCCCTCCCGTGGTCGAACATTTCGAGCTGGTGACCAAGTCGGCCTGACCCCACCTGCCACCCCACTGCGCTGGTGCGTGCAAAAGTAGCGCCAGCGTTTCTGCCCCACCCCCTCATTCCAGCCCCGGACTTGCCATGTCTTACGTCTTTACGCCCCCGGCCCCCGTTGCGGTTCCTGTTCACGGCTCCACCCAGCAGTTTCCCGTCCGCCGCATCTACTGCGTCGGTCGCAACTATGAAGAACATGCCAAGGAGATGGGCTTCACCGGACGCGAACCCCCTTTCTTCTTCATGAAACCGGCTGATGCCATCGTGGCTGTAGAGGCTGGCGCCACGGGCTCCATGCCCTACCCCACCCTCACCAGCAACCTGCACCACGAGATTGAACTCGTGATCGCCATTGGCACGGGCGGCAAGAACATCAAGGCGGCCGACGCCCACCAGCATATTTTTGGCTATGCAGTCGGACTGGACATGACTCGGCGCGATTTGCAGGGCGAGATGAAGAAACAGGGCCGCCCCTGGTGTATCGGCAAAGGCTTCGAGCATTCGGCGCCCATCGGCCCCATCACTCCGGCGGCCCAGGCAGGCCATGTGGAGAAAGCGGCCATCTGGCTGCAGGTCAACGGCCAGGATCGCCAGCGCAGCACCGTGGCCAGCCTGATCTGGAACATCGCCGAAACCATCGAGCACCTGTCGGCCGCGTGGGAGCTGCAGCCTGGCGACCTGATCTACTCCGGCACCCCCGAAGGCGTTGCCGCTGTAGTTACCGGTGATGTGCTCGAAGGGGGTGTGGACGGACTGCAGTCGCTGCGCATCCGCATCAGCTGACAGCCTCAGCGTACCTGGAACCCCTTGGCAACCATGTTCACCCGAAGCCCGCTCAAACACTGCAAGAACTGTGGCACCGCCGTGGTGTACCGCCTGCCCGACGATGGCGACACCCGCCAGCGGGCGGTGTGCCCTTCCTGCCACACCATCCACTACGAAAATCCGCTCAACGTGGTGGGAACGGTGCCGCACCTGGGCGACAGGGTGTTGCTGTGCAAACGCAACATCGAGCCCCGGTGGGGTAAATGGACCCTGCCAGCGGGGTTCATGGAGCTGGACGAAACCACGGCCGAAGGGGCAGCCCGCGAAACTGACGAGGAAGCCGGGGCCCAGATCGAAATGCAAGGGCTGTTCAGCATCCTCAATGTGGCGCGTGTCGGACAGGTGCATCTGTTTTACCGCGCACAGTTGCTGAGTGAGCAGTTCAACCCCGGGCATGAAACCATCGAGGCCAGGCTGTTCACCGAGGCGGAGATTCCCTGGGATGAAATTGCCTTCAAGACCGTCAGGGAAACCCTGGAGCGCTACTTCGACGACCGCCGCAAGGGACATTACGCCGTACACCAGGTCGACATCACCTGATCTTGCGCCTCGCTGGCGGCGCTATGGCATGTTGTTTGCTGGTATGGAACCATTCATCTGAGAATGATTTTCACCTTCAGCCAGACATACTGGGTCGATAAGATGTCGCTGCCCATTCACCCTGCCCAATGAACCCCATGGAACCGACCACCGTCGAAGTTGATGCCTTTGTCACATTCACGCTGGCGATCCTCCTGCTGTTTGTGGGCAAGGAGCTGACCCAGCGCATGCCCACGCTGCGCAAGTACAGCATTCCCGAGCCGGTGGTGGGGGGCTTCCTGTGTACGCTGGTGGTGGGGCTGGTGTACTTCGTGGCCAACGTCCGCATCCACTTCGACCTGAACGTCCGGGACCTGCTGCTGCTGTACTTCTTTGCGGGCATCGGGTTGAAATCCGAGGTCAAAACCCTGGTGGCCGGCGGCCGTCCATTGGTGGTGCTGCTGGCACTGTCAGCCACCTTCATCATCCTGCAGAACATGCTGGGCATGGGTGTTGCCAGCACCTTCGGCCTGGACCCCCGTGCCGGCCTGCTGGTGGGCTCCATCTCGCTGGTGGGCGGCATTGGCACCACCCTCGCGTGGGTGCCGGATTTCACCGAGCGACTGGGCATCACCAATGCAATGGAGATCGGCACCGCCGGCAGCATGCTGGGCCTGATCATCGCCTGCATCATCGGCGGCCCGATTGCCAACTACCTGATGCGCGAGCACAAGCTGCAGCCATCCCATGACGCGCGACTGGAAATCGGTGTGGTGCACGGCGCCGACAGCGCCGACACCCGGCTCGATTACTACGGTGTGTTGCGTGCCTGGCTGTGGCTGAACCTGGCATTGCTGCTGGGCCAGGGCCTGGCCTCCATGATCCGTTCCACCGGGCTGAACCTGCCGGATTTCGTGGGCAGCCTGCTGGCCGGCATCGTGCTGCGCAACATCACCCCCCTGATCCTGCCCCGGCAGTCTGCGCGCAACTGGAAAAAGGTCAGCCAGGGCCTGGCCTTGATCTCAGACATCTGCCTCGGCATGTTCCTCACCATGGCCTTGATGGGCCTGCAGCTCTGGGCACTCAAAGGGGTGTTCGGCTTCGTCTTCTCCACCCTGGTTCTGCAGGTCATTCTCACGCTGTTCTACACCATCTGGGTGGTGTTCCGCTTCATGGGCAAAGACTACGAAGCGGCAGTGCTGTGTGCGGGATTTGGTGGCATCGCGCTGGGCTCCACCTCCACAGCCGTGGCCAACATGAGTGCCGTCACCCGCCAGTACGGCGCAGCCCACCGGGCCTTCATCATCGTGCCCCTGGTCGGTGGGTTTTTCATCGACCTGGTAAATGCCCTGGTGATCAGCTGGTTGTCGCGTTAACCCTGCGCGTCAGGGGCATCCGCACGCTCTGAAATTCGCTTACTTCATGTAACATCTGCCTCACGAACCAGGCCTGCCGGCCGTTTCGCGTGTGACACCCACGAAAAGAGGGCTACAGATGCAGGCAGTGACGGAGGAGAACGAGGGAAACAGCCACAGCGGCAGTATGCAGGCCGCAGGCGCTGCGATGGCCGCAGCCGCCCTGCTGGCAGCCTGTGGCGGTGGAGACGCTCCACCTGCTGCCATGCTGGATGGGCGCGCGGCAGTTTCCAGGCCGGAACTGCTGGAAGTCCAGGGCTCTGACACGCGACACGCCCTCGCCGCGCCCACACCGGACGCACTGATGGACTGGGCAGAACGCCAGTTTCCGCACCTCTTCGCGCCGAGTGCGTCCCAACGGGTGGCCGATGGACTGGTCTATCGCTTCTATTCGGGCACAGGCAACTACCTCGGCGTGCGAGATGGCCAGGTGCTGTTGCTGGGGCCTGCCACGGGCGGGCAACTTGTCCATGCAGGCCAGTTGGGCGACTTCGTCGACGCGCTGGTGCCACAAGACCGCGTGGACAACGACGAAGACGCAGCGCGCTTTCTGCACCATGCGGCATTCGGCGCCAGTGACTCAGACATTGCAGCCGTGCG
>Ga0075163_10007697_pt1 | contig 14234 bp, 17 predicted proteins | sample JI1023141ADNA_FD_71478 | JGI IMG/M metagenome (GOLD analysis project Ga0075163, IMG submission 71478) | Wastewater effluent complex algal communities from Wisconsin, to seasonally profile nutrient transformation and Carbon sequestration -... | ecosystem: Engineered > WWTP > Effluent > Algae...
GAGAGCGTTGACGGTGGTGTACGAAGATGCGCCGACCGAAGACTCGGCGGATTGACGGTATAAGTCGCATGCCGGCCAACACCATAGTACTGAAAGCACAAGGCTGCCGCACGTGTCCCCGCGGCGCGTCCGGCTACCGGTGCATAGCGTCCAACGCTGCGCCTCCGGGCCCAGCCTCAGAGAAGAGTATTCTCTGGGTCTACACCCAACCCGAGCCCGTCGACATCGCTGCCCCAGAGCCCGGCACCACCGGCTCGACGTACAGCGTCATGCGCACGGCGCTCGCGCAGCTCTACCGCGAGAAGCCCGAGCGACGGCGCTCCCACATCCGCATCACGTACGCCGCGCAGTGCGTTCCTGAGGCAGAAGACGAGAAGCCCTCGGCAGCTACGCTGCAGCATTGCCAGCCCCTGCTGCAAAGCGTCGTGTACCAGACAGGGCCCTCGCTCATTGTGGCGTTCGGGTCGCACGCGCTGAAGCAGCTCGGCATCAAGGAGAAGTGGAGTGACATGCGCGGGCGCATTTTGGAGCCCGACATCACGGGCCTCAAGGCGCCCCTGCTGGTCACCTTCAGCGAGCGCGCGGTGGCCGCTGCTGCGGGACTCTTCGAGACGTTCCTGCAGGACCTACGGAACGGCTACCACCGCGTCGAGATGGGACGTAGCGAGACGACGACGCTCGAGGAGCTGACGGCGAACTACGTCTTGCCCGTGACCATGGACGAGGCGCTCGCGGTGATGGACACCATTCTCGCGACGCCGCTCGACAGGTACATCTCCGTAGACACGGAGACGACGTCGTTACGCCCCGAGAAGGCCGGGACGCGCATTATTGCATTTCCTATTTCGTGGGATGTCGGCGTCGCTACGACCATCATCTTCGACCACCCGCACGCACCGCCTGAGTACCTCGCGCGGCTCCCGGAGTTGCGGGCGAAGATCGCCGAACTGCTTGCGTCGAAACGCCCCAAGGGCTTCCACAACTACAAGTTCGACCGAAAGTGGATCGTGTTGCACGACCAGTTCGTGCTCAACAACGTAGTCTGGTGCACCCTCGGAGGGGAGCATCTCCTCGACGAGGACAAGAAGGGCAACTACGGCCTCAAGGCCCTCACGACGGTCTTCTTGCCGAAGTACTGCGGCTACGAGGACAAGCTCTTCGACATCCTCGAGGCCACTGACGAGGACCTCATCGCCACAGTCGATGCGAAGATCGATACGCTCTCCGCGGAGTACGAGGACTACGCTGAGGCGCTCGAGAGCTTCAAGACGGAGTACTTGGCCTACGTCGAGGCGAAGGCTGCGTGGGACGTCGCCAACGCGCAGTACATGACGGACGTCGCGGAGTACGAAGAGAAGATTGCGGCGTACAAGACGGCGCTCGTCGCGTGGGAAGCTCTCCCGAAGCGCCCCCGGAAGCCCGTGAAGCCTGTGGCTCCGCGTAAGGCCACAGGGACCGACGCCGAGTTCGCTGCGTACACTGGTGAGCTCAAGGCCCACGACGCCGCTATGGCCGTCTGGGAGGCCTGGGAGAGCCCCGCGAAGCCGGTGAAGGACTTCGTCCGCCCTCCGCGTCCCGCTCGCCTCGACAAGCTCCCCAAGGAGCCAAAGGACCCGCGCACGAAGAAGGAGCGGGACTACAGCACGGACGGTGGCTTCGAAAAGATCCCCATCCCCATGCTGCAGCTCTATGGCGGTGTCGACGCGGACGTCACGAGGCGCATCACGAGCATCCAGCTTCAGCGGCTGAAGGCCGAAGGGTCTACCTGCGCGAAGCTGATGGGGGGCCACGTGCTCCCGGCGAGCCGCGTGCTCGGGGACATGGAGTTCCACGGCGTCACGATCGACCAGGACTACATCCCGGTGCTCGAGAAGGGCTTGACCGACGCAATCACCAAGGCGCGCGACGAACTCGAGCTCATGGCTCCGGGGGTCAACCACAACAGCGGGCCCGCTTTGGCTAAGTTGCTGTACGAAGACGGCTGGCAGCCCCTAGACAGCGGGCCGCGCGTGGACGCAGTAAAGTGTCTAGTGTTGACGAAGAAAGGCGCACGTAGCACCGCCTCGGCGGCCCTGGCGCCGTACATCAAGTACGATGAGCAGTACGTGCCGGGGCAGGAGAAGCCGAAGAAGATTCCCGTACGCGAGAGTCTGTTTTTGGATCGGCTGTTCCTCTACAAGAAGGCGCTGAAGGCGCGTGACACGTTCCTACGGAACTTGAAGATCCTGTCTAAACGCGACGGGAAGATTCACTGTCAGTACCATATTCCGGGCACTGGCACAGGGCGTCTGTCGTCCTCCGACATGAACCTGCAGAACATCCCGAAGATGCTCGCAGGCTACAACCTCAAGAAGCTGTTCATCACGGACAACCAGGCGAAGCTACTCTTCGTCAACGCCGACTACAAGGGCGCCGAAGTCCGCGTCTTCACCGCCTACTCGCCAGACCCGGCACTCATCAAGGCCCTCAACGACGGCCTAGACATGCACTCGTTCTTTGCGGCGACGGTCTTCAATCGTCCATACGCGGACTACGACAAACGCGACGAGCCGCTGTCACACATGACCGAGGAGTACTGCAAGCTGCTCAACAAGGAGCGCACGCAGATCAAGCGCGTGGTGTTCGGCATTCTGTACGGCGCGGGGCCGAAGACAATCGCCGAGCAAATCAACGTGACGCCGGAACGCGGGCAAGAACTAATCGACATGCTCTTCGGCATGTTCCCGTCGATTCGGGACTACATCGATGAGGTCAAGTACCTGGTCGCTCGCGACGGCTACGTCGACACCATCTTCGGTCGCCGGAGGCGGTTCCCGCTCATGGCCACGTCGCGTCACCGCGGTAGAGCGGAGCGTCAGGCGTGCAACTTCAAGGTCCAGTCAACGAGCTCCGACATCGTCATCGCGCAGCTCATCGAGATGCACGACGTCATCAACTCGAATCAGACATGGCCCGAATGGGGCATTCACAAGCCGCTACATACCTACGGTACGCGCGTGTTCTTGACGGTTCACGACAGCATTGGTTTCCAATGGCCGAAGGAACTCCTCCACGCGCTCGAAGCGTGGGTGACGTACTACGGCGAGACACGGGTCCGGGAGAAGTTCCCCTGGCTGCCCGTTCCGTTCAAGATCGACATCGAAGTCGGGGCGAGCTACGGCGAGTGCGTTGCGCTCCCGAAGTACCTCAAGAACAACCCGGCTAACAACCTCGAAGTCCATGATGACGACGAGATCGAAATCCTCAACACACTTAGGCAGGATGCCTTTGAAGGAGCTGCATGATGGGCGTTACGACGCATACCGAGAAGTTTCACTACAAGGGGTTCGACGTGCGCGTCGAGTTCGACGTGTTCATTGGGAAGGAGGTCGAGGAGTGGTACGTGTACCTCAACGACTGTTCGTTGTACACGTACCAGCTGCCGGGAGCCGGGGGTGTTCTACTCGGCGTGGAGAGCACGCAACCGGTCTACAACGACGATGACGACGACGTGACTGACACCGAAAATCCCAAGGGCTCCACATGGCTGCGGGACCCCGCCAAGCTCGGCCCTCGCGGAGGCTTCGTCGCAGCTCACGACCTCGTGTGCGGGCGCACCGTCTGCTACAGCGACGTAGCCCTCGGCGTTCTCATGTCGACCCCCTTCGCGTACATCAAGCCCTACATCGACTTCACGCTCGAGCAGCGTGAGAAGTCGCAGCTCCCCGACGTGCTCGTCGAACTCCGTCGTGCTTTCGCTGACAACGGCTGACATCCCACTGCTCCGGGCAACCCTGACTATCGAGGAGGTGCTCCTGTTGTTGCCTCCGAACCCGGGGTTGTTCGGAGCGGCTCGCATGGCTGGCAAGAGACCTACACTCCACGAGGAGGCGTTGTGGGGTCTCTTGCCGGCGTTGAGCGCGTTAGAAGACACGCTACCGTTGCGGACGGTCCACGCAACGTATATTGATACGCGCGTCGCCAAGCTCGCACACCGCTATTTCAGAGACATCAGCATAGACGGCTGTGAAGCCCTCGCCGACTCTCTCTACGAGATCTCGGTGGGTGCACGTAAGGAACTCACAGAAACGGCGCTTGCTGCCGCGATAACGGCGACTCTCGAGAAGGACACCCACCTGCGCGATGTGGCGCAGGCCACCCTCGCAGCTGTCAACTACCGTAAACCCCTCCCATCTAAGCGCGGTGCGTTCATCGAGCTCGTCAACTTGCGCAGGCTCTTCATCTACACCCAAGAAGCCTCCGAAGAGGACGCCTATATACGCATCGTACGGGAGATGGTTGCGCTATGAGCTCCCCGATATCTATCGACGACCTTCCGTTGCTGCGGTTGACGCTTTCTCCGCAAGAGATCGTGACACTATGCGCCAAACACTTGCACACACCGCAGACACTCTGGCTGCATCACGCAAGCATATGGTGGGTGTCGGAGCAAGATCTCGACACGCGGCTTCCAGCTGTCGTACAGGCCGCGAAACGCAACAGTGGCTGTGCACGTGTACACATAGGGTACCCCTACGCGCTCGAGAAACTTTGCCTGCCTTTTTTCTGTGTTCAGCACGGACTGCCTGAAGTACCGCGTAGTTCTTACGAAGAGCTGCTTCGCACAACGACAGCCCGCGCATGCACGGATGTCCATAGACAACTGCAGTCTCTGGCTGCGGAGATGCGACACACGATGACGCACGCACCCCACGTCGAGTTCTCCGACGTCGACTGGACCTCCCTCGGTCGCCGCGCCGTCGAGGCCATCAGCCAAGATCTCAACGGAAAGCTAACCCCTGCTGCCTGTAGGAACGGCGCGTTGGCTGTGTTGGACACGTGGTTGTGTCTATGACAGACGACGAGCTACGCCTACTCCAACTCACTCTCCCCACCGCCGAGATCGTACGCGTCTACGCGAACAACCTGCCCGCTCCGCTTTGGGCTGTTGCTACGCGCTTTCAAGACAGCACCCCGCTGCTGGCGGTGCTCGAGTCGCGGCTTCCAGAGCTCCTCCGTGCGCAATCGCGTAGCTACCTTTACGCCGACGACGACAAGCTGTTACGCAGGAGAGAGCTGCGATACCTAGACGCAGCAGTGGACCTCGTCGAGGACTCGCTGGCGGCACGCCTAGGTTTGCCCGTAAACAAGGCGTACCGTCCGTCGCTGGGGCATCTACTCAACTACGTACACGGGGGCATGCACATCTACAACGCCTTCAGCAACGTGGTCCGCACAGAGAAAGAGATAGTGAAAACACTCATGACCGCCCACGGACGCGTCGCCTACAGCGTGTGGAGCGGCTTTGTTCTGCGATGTGCGGACGCAATCGCGCAAGACACTTCAGGGCGGTGCAGCGCAGACGCACAGGCGAAAGCTGCAGGGGAGATTTTGGATCAATGGCTGAAACTATGAGTGACGACGAGATCACGCTGTTGCTGCTGACGCTTTCGCCCGACGAGATCTTGAAGGCGTACCTGGTGCGCGCGGCTGACTTGGCGAAGAACATACGGACGCGCTGGCCTGAGCGCGATGCGGAGGAGATGTTGCGCGCAGGGCTCACGGCGTGTATGCAACTGCGCGCAGGAGATGGGCACAGCTACGGAGACTACTGCGCCGGGCGCGTGCGCGGAGCGATTTTGAACGCGCTTCTGCAGATACCCGTCGAGGAGCGCACGTTGACTACACAGTCTATATGTTTAGACCCTACGCTCTACGAGCTGTTATCGGCCTCTCAAATACCCGCAGCCTGCGTGCCGCCCTTAGAGAAGTTCAGGGCAGCCCTGCAAGGTACTCCCACAAGTGTCACGCTAGCCCTCACCTGCACCGACGTCCTCTGCGCTTTTCGCCGCGCTAGCCTTCCCGAGGACTCTCAGGAGAACACCTTCGACGCGCGTCAGGCCTTCTTCGAAGAAACGTTGGTGAGCATCTACTTTGGGTGGTGTGCGCTATGAGCCGCGACGAGGAGGCGCGGTTGCTGCTGTTGACTATGAGTCTCGAGGAGATTCTTGCGTCAGCGCCCTGCAGGCCGCTGTGCTCCCTCTGGGACGCTATGCTGGTGTCCGGGATCGTCCCCGATCTGGAACTACAGAGACGTCTTCCTGCGCTGCTCGCCGCGCCCGTCGTGTCGCGTCAAGACATCGCCTGCGCCATCGCAGACTTCGTCGCAGCGAACCACATCGCTCTCACAGGGGAGCACGTTTCGTCACTGGCGCGCTGGGAGACGTATCTCGCGAACAGTACGCAGCTGACCCTTCAGCCCTTCGAGGACATCGCTGAGGCCGCGGCCCCTGTCGTGGGCAAGCCTGTCCCTGAGATACTCCTCGAGTTCTTCGACGCGCTCTGTTCAAACAGAGCCATCTACCCGTCGAGTGACTGTTAGACAATCTCCGAGGTGAACATCGGATTCTGCATCACCAGGTTTGCGGCCATCCAGCCGAACACCATCGCATGCAGAGCATCGTCCGGCGTACCCGCCGTGCGGCGCCAGATCTTTTGCTGCTTCGGCGAGAGGTCCTCGTACACGCTGAGCACTTGGCGGAAACACTCCGCCATTTGCTCTTCTTTAGCAAAGCGCACGCCGCCGTTCTTCACGTAAATGAGGAAGTGGTCGATCATCGTCGTACGCTCGGCGATGTACCTGTCGAGCTTGTTCCAGTAGAACTGCGGGCGCCCGGCGTTGCCGCTGACGACCGCTGCGTACTGCACCTGCTGCGCGTTGTTGCCCAACGCAGCCTGCAGGTAGTTGTTGGCGAGAGCTCCACCGCCCGCGTCGCCTAGCACCAAGTTCACGTCGAAGTGTCGGCACTTCGTGATGATGTCCGTGACGATGCCGCCGGAGATAGGGTTGGTCTCGTCGTAGACCTTGAAGTACAGCGTGTCGAGCAGCATCTTGTGGATGCCCTCGCGCCTCTTCACGCCCCAGATGTATAGAACCGTCAATGAGTTACCCGCCGCGCCTCCGCCGGACCAGTCGACGCCCGCGACGACGGCTTCGTAGATCTGGTTCGACATAGGCGTGTCGCACACCACGTAGTCCGTACAGAACGCCTTGAGCTCCTCTTCGGTGATGAGGCGCGATCCGAGCGAGTCGCTCACACCCATGACCTCATTCTTGAACTTGGCGAGTGGGTAGGTGTGGAGCTTGCTCAGGATGTTGCGCCAGCGCACCAGCGCCACCTGCTGGGACTTTGCGTCGGGCGGCATGGAGGCAGGGACGTTGCGAGGGATCATGGGCTGGCTGATGTGGAACCCCTTGAGGTTCTTGCCCATGTAGTCCTCGGGGAACACGATGCCGTCCACCCAGACGCCGTTGCGCACGTTGAGGTACCCGCCGCAGCTCACGCAGATGGGTCCCTTGAGGCCCAGGCAGCGCTCGTCGATCAGCAGGCAGAACTTGCCACAGCTCCCGCAGCGGACTGCCCACTCGGTCTGCGTGCTGTACTGCCACAGGCGCTCGATGGTGTTCTCCATGGTCTTCGGCGTGCCGCAGAAGCGCTCGTAGGCCACGTCGAAGCTCGACTGCACCTCCGAGATGACGGGGATGACAGCGTCGTAGTCGATGTCCTGGATCTCGTCGTAGAAGACCTCCTGCGCCGTGACACCGCGGACGCGATCCGCGTTGTCCGACGCGTACGACAGCACGCACTCCGAGCCGTTCTTGAAGCTCTTGTAGAAGACTCGCGAAGTCTCGTCCTGGGCCGTCCAGCGCCCCTTGAGGCGCGGGCTGAGGGCTAGCACGCGCGAGTAGCGAGACTGCGAAAAGCGCTGCGTCTGCTCCTGCGTAGGCGCGATGAAGAGCTGCTTCCAGAACTTGCGGAGGCAGCTGTTCATGATGAGCAGGTTGGCGAGCGTCGTCGACTTACCGACCTGACGGCACGTCTTGAGCAGAAGCGAGGGGCAGTCCTGGTCGTAGATGTCCCGCATGAACGGGAAGTGCTCGAGGGAGAACGGCTTGCCGTCGAGGTTCAGGTAGTCCTGCACCCAGTCGGACCCGTAGACCTCGAGGGGCGTCACAGAAAACGCGCCATTTGCGGTAGAAGGCATGAAAGTAATCTGGAGGTTAGCATGTATACAAGAATAGTCGTATGCGTAGATCTACCGACCGACGACCCTGCAGAGGCGTATCGGATGCTCAACGAGATCCTCGTGACGAAGGAGACGGAGAACATTGGCTGGGAAACCACAGACGAGTGGTACGACAGCGACGGGCCGTTGAGCCAAGAGGTAATCGACGCGGCGTGTGCTGCGTACGACCCTGAGGGCGGAGCGGCGGTGCTCGATGGCTGACCTTGGCGAGCACAAGATCTCCTACACGCACCCACGCCTGCACATCGTCGCGCAGGTGCGCATGACAGTGGCGACCTACCGAGTAGAAGGCGCGTGGCGTCCCGGTGAGCCTGCAGATCGCGCAGACTGGGTCATCCGGCGAAACAAGGCGGGTGGGCACCAGCTCAAGTACGCCGAGTACTGCGAGGCCATCATCGAGACGTGTTTGGCAGCCGGCGAGGCCTGGTTCGCTACAACGGAATGTCAGAACGAACTGCGTGAAGCGAGGCGCAAAGAGCTCACACAAACTGCGCAGCTCACGGAGGCGTGCGTCCGGCAAGCCGTCGAATGGCTGCAGGAGAAACAACAGAAACGCGACGCAGCGAGGCGAGCTCTCGAGGCGTTTGAAGGGAGGCATCCAAGTGACCTACAAGGTTGAATTCCTCGAGATCACCTTCGAAGCCCTCGAGAGGAAGTACGCTGACGTACGCGTACGGGCGCACGTCGAGGTCCGCGGAAAGCGCTACGGCGCTGTTGTGTCAAGCCGCCCAGGAGACGCGCACTTTCCTCTCAGCTACACGATCCGCGGCGCGAAGACTTCCCGAGTACTACGTTACGGGGCTACGCTCGAGGCTATCGTGGTCGCGTGCCGAGAACGCATCGCGAGCTGGATCGGCAGCGAAGAGCACACGGCGCAACGGCTTCGTATAGACAGTCAGCGCTTGCATGCAGCCTGCACCCAACAAGAAGACTACGTGCGCGCGTCAAAACGACGCTACGCCGAGACACGCCGAGACCTCGCCAAGGCTCGTCGAGATCTCAAGGCCTTCCAACGCAAACACCCTGGAGTACTGCCATGACCGCACTGCCTGCTGGCATCTACCGCATTACAACAGACCACGACGCTCTGCGTCCCGACAAACGCAAGAAGTGTGACTGGCGCGCGGCGCCAGTACGCGCTGGCACTCACTTCCTAGTAGAGCACGCCTCCATCTGGGACATTCCAGGAGACGTTGCGATCGTAACGCGGCTGGGCGGCTCCGGCTCCAACGCCATCCGAGACGACAGACTCCCTGTGTCCTTCAGGGACGCGCTGGTTCTCGTCGAGAACCCGACGGTGACGCAGTATCTAAAGTCGCAGAACAGCACAAACCTGGCGTTGGACATCCTGGAGCGCCTGGTTGAAGCGGGCAAGATCACTCTCGACGACGTCAAGTCCGCAGAGAAAGGAACGCTTTTTCCGTGAAGCCCCCTAAGAAGAATCCGTGCAAAGCCTGCCCCTTCCTCAAGACCTCCCCGCGCGGCTACCTCGGCGGGCACAGCGTCGAGGAGTTCATGACTCGCTGGCGTAGCGAGCAGGTCATGGAGTGCCACAAGACAGTCGACTACGAGTCAGACGTCGACTACCTCGAGCAGATCGAAGAGGGGGAACACGTCCATGCCTGTGCAGGCGCGTCGATCATGATGACCAACGACTGCAGGCTCCCACGCAATCGCGACTACCCCAAGCTCCCCGGCAGCGCCAAGGTGTTCCGCAATCCCACGGAGTTCACGGCGCATCACGATACCCCTTTCCACCGTGCATTCATCGCGAGTGAGCGGAAGCGAGAGACCCCATGAACAAGAAGTGCATCATCATCGGCGGCGGGACCTTCAACCACGTCCGCAACCATCTGGCCTTGGCCGCGCCGGCTTTCGGCGAGACCGCTCGGCAGCTCGCGGCACTATGCCAGCGCAAGTTCGAAAACATGGACGTCGAGCTGGTCTTGACAAAGATGGCTGATCATCGAAGCGCCATCGTCACCAACGACGACCTCAGCGAGTACGTCGACGGACTCGTGGCGTCGAACCTGTCGAAGGTGGTGTTCTTCAACGCGGCCGTGACAGACTTCGAGGGTACCATCCTCGAGCGCGACGGGGCGCGTGGGAAGCACGGCTCGCGGCTTTCGTCTAGCGACTACTACTTGATGGATCTCGCCCCCTGCACTGACAAGATCGTCAGCAAGCTTCGCAAGACGCGCAAGGACATCTTCGTCGTCGCCTTCAAGACGACCTGCAACGCGTCCCCCGAGTTCCAGTACGGAACAGCCCTGGCGATGCTCAAGAAGAACTCCGTGAACCTCGTGCTGGCCAACGATGTCGTGACCCGCAAGAACTTCATCGTGACTCCGGAAGAAGGCGTCATTCACGGTACAAGAGAAGAGCTCCTCGTCAAGCTCGTCGACATGGCCTGGGCGCGCTCGCATCTGTCCTTCACGCGCTCGACGGTGGTCGAGGGCACGCCGGTGCCCTGGACGGACCCTCGAGTGCCCAGCAACCTTCGTACAGTCGTCAACCGCCTGGTGGAGCTCGGGGCCTACAAGGAGTTCAACGGGGCCACGACGGGGCACTTCGCAGCGAAGCTGGGTCCGAGCCACTTCCTCACTTCGATCCGCAAGACCAACTTCAAGAACATCGCCGAGAAGGGCATGGTCGAGGTGCGCACGCAGGGAGACGACGAGGTCATCGCCTTTGGGGCGCGGCCGTCGGTGGGTGGGCAGAGCCAGCGGGCGATCTTCAAGGCCTACGGGGACTGTGACTGCATCGTGCACTTCCACTGTCCGCTGCTGGACAAACCCCGCGACGATATTCGCGTCATGAGTCAGTGGGAGTACGAATGCGGCTCGCACGAGTGCGGCCACAACACGCGGGACGGGCTTCGTCCGTTCGGCAACCTCCACGCGGTGATGCTGGATACCCACGGGCCGAACATCGTGTTCTCTAAGGAGGTGAACCCCGCAGAGGTGCTGGAGTTCATCGAGGCCAACTTCGACTTGAGTAAGCCGACGAACGGGTTTACGGAGGTGTATCTGTGAAGATCACAAGTGAGAACGTCAACAACACGGTTACGTGCCCGCCGTATTTCAGCGGGCGCCCGGGGAGTCCAGACATCCGTATTCACGGAGATGTAGTGATTCTGGGGCGGACCTATGAGATCGCTGCAAGCATGTGGGACCGACTGTCCTACGTGACGGTCTGTCGCAGGTACCCCGATGGGCACTCCGCCCTGCTCAGCGCGAAGAGCTCTGTCCACCTCTTCCTCTGCGAGTGGTGCCGAGCTCGCGCCGCGGCTTGGGCGAAAACCTCTGAATACGCAGCGGCCCTTGTTCAAGCAGAAGCGAGAGCACTCGATGCGCGCGCGGCAGGAGACGAAAAGGCTGTCACTGCGTACTCAAAGCAGCTTACGGCTGCACGAAAGAAGCTCGCCGAGACTCGTCGAGAGCAGCAGGCGTTTCTGCGGAAGCACCCGGAGTACAGAGAGGTTGTTGATGATCATTCGAGTTGAGAGCGTCGACATGTGGGAGTACCGCGTCGCACGTAAAGTGCTGCTACGCCAGGAAGAGCACTGCGTTGAACAGACAGCACGCGCTGCGCGCCAACTACGTGCAGCCGAAGGGCGCCTCAACTTGGTACGCCGCTCTCTCGAGGCGCTAGACAAGAAACACCCCCAACCAACAGCGGAGATTCCGTTTTGACCGCAACACAAGAACTAGACATCGCCGCTTCCTGGGCCGTCAAGCAAGGCGTACTCGTCGAGTACCCCCAATGACTACCCGCCGCGTCACTCGAGAAGAGTGCACCATCACCGTCGAGGCCCTCGAGGAAGAGTACGCTCCCGAGTCCTCGGTGTATGCCTACGCTGACGGAGTCGTCGCCTCGTTTCGCGAGATGATCAACGAGTACGGTCTCTGGGGCTGGTGCAATGTCAAGGTCACCGTTACGTGGACCTACACTAACCCCTACGACATGCCGAGCACCCTCACAGGTGAGTGGTACCTCGGCGAGTGCTCCTACAAGTCCGAAGATGATTTTCGCGCATCCAGCGGTTACTTCGACGACATGGTCGACGACGCCCTCGACGACCTCAACGACCACATCCTCCACCTCCTCGCCAACGCATCCTGCATCGAGAAAGCCCTTTCTGAATGAGCAAGCCTGAGATGACCGAAGTCGCTGCCCCTTGGGAGCAGCTCGGCGTAACCACCCTGTCCATGGCGAGCGTGCCCCGCGCGCTCGACCTCCTCTACTCCATGGACAAGAAGATCACCCTCTGTCTCGTCGGGGACACGGGTGTCGGCAAGACCCCCATCGTGCACCAGTGGGTGAAGAGCAAGGAGAACGGGTTCATCTACGTGCTCAACTTCGGCCACATGACTCCCGAAGAGATCTCGATGAGCATGTTCAACGAGAACGCCACCTCCTACGGCTTCGTCCCGCCGGAGTGGTTCCTCGAGATCAACGAGAAGGCGAAGCACGGTCCCGTCGTGTTCTTCATGGACGAGTTCAACCGCGGCGATAAGCAACTGGTCAACGCGCTGTTCACGCTCTGCGATGAGCGCCGCATCCACAACCACTTCCTGCACCCGAACGTGTTGCTCGTCGCGGCCATGAACCCCAGCAACGGCAGCTACCTCGTGAACTCCGTCGAGCGCGACCACGCCATCCGCAAGCGCCTCAACTTCGTGTTCGTGATGCCCGACCTCGCGTCCTGGCTCCTCCACGCGCGCCAGGAAGAGTACTTCGAGGGGGTCATCGACTTCGTGAAGGCCATGCCTGCGACGTTCTACGACGCTGCCGCGCGTGACGCGGGCAAGGCCTTCCCCTGCCCCTCCAACTGGGAGAAGATCTCAAACCTCTGCAAGAGCGCGAAGAAGATGAACATGCTCACGGACAGTGAGACGCTGTCTCTCATCTCTGGGCAGATCGGACACGCGACCGCAGAGATCTTCATGGGCTACCTGCAGGACAGCAACACGGTCATCGCGGCCTCGGCGGTGCTCGAGGAGTACCACACCACTGGCCGCAAGCGCGTCGCGAAGCTCCTCGGGGCGGACATCGACCACAAGACCAACGTGATGACCTTCAACCGCAAGGACAGCACGCGTCCCGACGTGCTCGCCACCCTCAACGAGGGCATCGCGATGACGCTCTTCTCCGACAAGCCGGACATCACCGACATCGGCGAGAACCTCGCGCAGTACCTGTGCGACATCCCGAAGGAGTTCTTCCAGACGTTCCTCACAGGGAACGTGTCGAAGTATCTCAAACAGGGTGGGGGCAACATCGAGTACATGACCAAGCTCAACCGTAAGCTCAACACCTTCCCGCGCTTCGCACAGAAGACCAAGGAGATGCAGGAGGCGAACTCGGCCCTGTCGAAGGGCCTCTCGGCTACGCCTTGAGCTCGACGAGCTGACGGTCGCGCACCCGGCGTCTCTCATCGAGAAACACGTCGATAGCGGCTAGCCGCGCCAGCTGGACGCCTCCGGGGGTTTCAGGATACGGGACATCCCGTAGACTGTGCCCTCGGAGGTCCGCCCAGGCCTTCTGTACCTTGTCTTTTAGCCCACAGCACTCGGCGTGCCACTCCTTGTCGAGCGCCGGTTGGGCAAACGACAGCTCGTCGGGGGCCAGCACCATACCCTCTTCCCAGAGCTGGGCAGCACAGGTAGTGACCACCTCGCGGTCGAAGGGCTCGAGCTCGTGCTCAAAGAGCGCGCAGAGCTTTCGGCCCTCATCTACGCCCCACGCCAGGTGCATCGCCAAGGTCTCGTCGAGCTCGTCGATGTCCAACACCTCATTGCTGAAGGCTGCGCAGGTGCGGTCGAAGACAGGGCCGTCGTAAAAGAAGCGGCCGTGGACGAGGAGCCCGCGGCCCGCCATGAGCTGCTGGCGATTACCCAGCGGAATATCCACGCCCTGGTGCTTCAGCTCCTTCCAGATGCTCTCGGGCTCCCACAGGAGCCACGCGTCGCTTAGCACCTTCTCCGCAGCCTTACAGACCACGGAGGCGACGGTGTCGTCGTCCCCGAGCAGCCGTAGCGACCCGCTGCTCACGCGCCGAGCTGCCGTTCGAGGGTCATCTTGATGTCCTGCGGCAGCGTGGCGTAGACCTGCTGGAACTGCGCTGCATCGCCCGACGCAGCGATCTGCGCCATCTCCGGCAC
>Ga0075163_10007700_pt1 | contig 14231 bp, 12 predicted proteins | sample JI1023141ADNA_FD_71478 | JGI IMG/M metagenome (GOLD analysis project Ga0075163, IMG submission 71478) | Wastewater effluent complex algal communities from Wisconsin, to seasonally profile nutrient transformation and Carbon sequestration -... | ecosystem: Engineered > WWTP > Effluent > Algae...
AAGGTAAACCAGGAGGACCTGATCACGATCCACCACGAGCTCGGGCACAACTACTACTATCACTACTACTACCAGCTCCCGCTGCTCTACCAGAACGGCGCGCACGACGGCTTCCACGAGGCGATCGGCGACGCGCTGGCGCTCTCGGTCACGCCCGCGTACCTCAAGCAGATCAAGCTCATCGACGAGGTCCCCGCCGACGACAAGGGCCTGATCAACCTGCAGATGCAGGACGCGCTCGACAAGATCGGGTTCTTGCCGTTCGGCAAGCTGATCGACCAGTGGCGCTGGGACGTGTTCAGCGGCAAGACCAAGCCGGAGCAGTACAACGCGGCCTGGTGGGCGCTGCGCGCCAAGTACCAGGGCATCGCCCCCGCCGGCGAGCGCCCCGACCCCGACTTCTTCGACGCCGGCGCCAAGTACCACGTCCCCGCCAACGTCCCCTACACCCGCTACTTCCTGGCCCGCATCCTCCAGTTCCAGCTGCACAAGGCGCTGTGCCAGGCCGCCGGCCACACCGGCCCGCTCTACGAGTGCTCGATCTACGGCAAGACCGCCGCCGGCGACAAGCTCAAGGCCATGCTCGCCATGGGCGCCAGCAAGCCGTGGCCCGAGGCCCTCGAGGCCGTCACCGGCCAGCGCCAGATGGACGCCCAGCCGATGATCGAGTACTTCGAGCCGCTCTCGAAGTGGCTCGCCGAGCAGAACAAGGGCCGTACCTGCGGCTGGTGATCGACCGCCCGAGGCGACGTTGAGCGGCTGGCCCGGAGGACATGTCCTCCGGGCCATGTCGTTTCAGTCATCCTTCGCGCCGGCGGCGATCCACGCGCGCACGGCGGCGACGTGCTCGTCGGCGAGCAGGGTCGGCGCGTTGTAGGGCATCGGGCGCGCGGCGTCACCCTTGCGGTCCCTCGGCTCGCACTTCGAGACCAGCTGATACAGCCAGCTCCCGTCGGGGTCGCCGGGGGCGACGAGCGGCAGGTCGACGTCGGCGATGACCTCGTGCTCGAGCAGCGCGGCGTGCAGCGCGGGGCCCTGGAGGTCGAGCCCGGCGGTCGGGATCTTGGCGTCGTGGCACGACGAGAACATGCAGCCCGGCACGAACACGGCGTCGCGCAGGTGCGACAGCGTCGTGCCGCTCGGCGCGGCCGCGGGGTCGCTGTCGACGCAGCGCTTGACCGGCTCGAGGTCGACGTCGTCCTCGCCGGTCGGCGGCACGTACATCGGCTCGGCGTCGCGTTCGGCCGGCGCCGGCAGGGTCTGGGCCTCGTTCTTCGCCAGCGCGAGGACGTTGCACGGGCCCTCGTTGAGGAGCACGTCGCCGTCGACGCCGACCGCCTCGGAGCCGCCGGGCACCGACATGTCCATGATCGCGCGGCTGTCGGCGAGGCCGAGCATCACGCACATCTCCTGGTCGCCGATGCCCCAGCCGATGTCCTTGTCGCGCCAGTTGTCGAAGCCGCAGTAGAAGCTGAGGCCCTCGGCGCCGGCGAGGTCGATCGGCGGGTCGAAGGCGCGGCCGTTGGCGTCGGCGTTGAAGCCATTGAGCGTGTAGATGTTGCGGCCGTCGTCGGGCCCGCCGACGATGTCGACGCTGAACGCGTCGCCGAGGTAATGGAAGTGCGGCAGCACGTGATAGAGCTTGAGGTCGAGCGGCACGCCGACGGCGCTCTCGTAGGCCTTGTCGAAGGTGCAGGTGCTGCTGAAGCGGCTGCGCTTGCCGGCGGGGATGTGGAGGTCGCGGTAGGTCAGGCGAAACGGCGCGACCACGACCTCGACCGTGCGGGGGTGGACGATCTCGAGGGCCATGCGCAGCTCGCTGTCGAGGTCGGTGCTGCCCAGGTTGAGCAGGTGCACGCCCGCCATCACCTTGTGGCGCGGAGGGATCTTGACGACCACGCCGGGCGGCAATTGCTGGACCTCGCTGCGCGACTGCGTCGACTGGGCGAACAGCACCGTGCCGGAGATCGCGCCGTCGAGCTCGGTGTAGCCGCGCTCGTCGCAGTCGAAGAAGCCGTCCTCACCCGGGAACTTGTCCTCGGGCACGGCCAGCCAGTTCGAATGGTGATAGCCGCCGTCGTTGACCAGCGTGACGGTGTTCACGTAGATCGGTTGATCGTTGTGCAGGGTCCATTGCACGCACGGCTCGGACTCGGCGAACGGGGTCATCGTGCGCACGCCGAAGCTGTGGACCAGCGTCGCGCGGTCGGGGTCGCCGTCGCCGGTCGTACCCGCCGTGCCGCCGGTGCTCTCGCCGGTGCTCCCGCCCGTCGCGCCCCCGCAGCCGCTCACCCACAGCGCCATCGCAAGCCGTCGCCATCGCGTCCATCGCATCCTCGGACGCTAACAAATACCCGCGAGGCTCGCCATGAACGCCGTCAACCTCGCCGCGGGGCCCGGCTCGCCGCGGCCACCGCCGCGTCGATGCGGGTCGCCAGCCACGGCAGCACCAGCGCCTCGAAGCGCCGCCGTCCGCCCGCCGCGCCGAAGCACCAGTGGGCCACCAGGGCCTCCAGCGCCGTCGCCGAGCGGTAGTCGCGGGCGTTGCGGACCCCGCGGCCGCCGGCCTTGACGTTGAGGTTGCGGGCGCGGCGGACCACGCCGAGCTCGGCCTCGTCGAGCGTCGGCTCGAGCGCGGCGAGCAGCTCGGCCTGGGCCTCGGCGCAGACGACCCGGGCCGTCATCGCGTGCAGGCGGTCGGTCGGGTAGTCGCCGCGCTGCGCCAGCCGGACCCGGACCTCGCGCTCGAACTCGGCGTCGCCCAGCCACGCCAGCGTGCGCACCGAGCGGTCGCGCAGGTCGGGGGACATGTCCTGCGGGACAGGTCCCGGGGGACATGGCGCTTCGGGCATGTCCGCGGAGACAGGTGCGGCGCCCGGCCCTGCGCGGCTCGTCTCCGCGCTCGACGCAGCGAGGCTCGCGGCCGGGTCCCTCGCGCTCGCCTCCGCGAGGCTCACCGCGTCCGGCTCGCCCGCGGCCGCCGGCGCGGCGTCGCGGGGCGTCACGCGGGGCCGCTCCCGAGCGACTCGCGCAGCTTGCGGGCGAGCGCCGGGCCGACGCCCTTGACGGCCGTCAGGGCCGCGTCGTCGGCCGCGGCGATCGCGGCGACCGAGCCGAACGCCTGCAGCAGCGCCTTTTTTAAAGAGGGGCCGACGCCGGGCACGTCGTCGAGCGCGCTGTGCAGCGCCCGCTTGCCGCGGCGCTTGCGGTGGTGGGTGATCGCGAAGCGGTGGGCCTCGTCGCGGATCTGCGTCAGCAGGAACAGCTCCGAGCTGCCCGGGCGCAGCCGGATCGCATCCTTCGCGCCGGGCACGAACACGCGCTCGGGTCGCACCTCCGCGTCCCCGGCGTCGTCCTCCCCGGCCTGCACGACGTAGTCCTGGTAGGTCTGCCCGGGCCGCTGGGGCTCGACGGGCGCCGGCGCGTCGGCTCCGGGGCTCGCGTCGCCCGCTGCGTCCGTCGCTGCGTCCGCGTCGCCCGTCTGAGCGCTCCCATCGGCCATCACAGCACTCGCGTCGCTCGCCGACGTGCTCCCGCCGCGCGTCGCTGCGCTCGCGTCGTTCGCTGCCGCGCTCGCGTCGTTCGCTGCCACGCTCGCGTCGTTCGCTGCCTCGCTCGCGTCGCCCGTCGCAGCTCTCGCGTCGCTCGCTATCGCGTTCGCATCGCTCGTCGCAGCGCTCGCGTCGCTCGCCCGCGCGCTCGCGTCGCCCGTCGCAGCGTTCGCGGCCGCCTCGCGCAGCGCCGCGGCGGCCGCGGCCTCGGCGTGGATGCGCTGGGCCAGCGTCGGGCCGGTCGGGGCGTCCTCGGCGCGCAGCAGCCCCTTCGGAGGATTGGCCTTGAGGCGGGCCTTGTGCTCGCGCAGCTGCTGGAGGGCCGACTTGCCGCGGCCGAGCTCGACCTTGCGCTCCTTCGCCAGCGACACCACGTCGACGCCGCCCTGGCCGACGGTGATGCCGAGGTCGCGCATCATCGCGAGCACGCGGCCGAGCTGGCCCTTGCCGCCGTCGATGACGATGAGGTCGGGGAGGGCCCACGAGCTGCCGGGCTCGTCGGCGCCGTCGTCCTCGGCTTGCGGCCCGGGCTCGCTGGCGAGGCCGCGACGCAGTCGGCGTCCGAGCACCTCGGCCATGCTCGCGAAGTCGTCGTTTTGCCGGGTGCCCTGGGCGAGCCCCTCGAGCCCGCGAATTTTGAAGCTGCGGTAGCGCTTGCGGGCGGCCGCGCCATTCTCGAAGACCACCATCGACGCGACCGTGTCGGAGCCCTGGATGTGGCTGATGTCGTAGCACTCGATGACTCTTGGTAAGCGGCTGAGGCCGAGGCGCTGCTTGAGGGCGGTGAGCGCCTGGTCGCTGTCCTCCTGGCGGTTGCGGCGGGTGGCGAAGCAGCTCGCCGCGTTCTTCTGCGCCAGCGCCAGCAGCTTCTTGCGGTCGCCGCGCTCGGGCACCACGATCGCTACCTTGCGCCCGGAGTCCTCGCGCAGCCACGCCTTGAGCGGGGCCTCGTCGTCCTCCACCAGGGGCGAGGGCAAGATCAGCTCGTCGGGGATCGTCGGGGCGTCATCGTAGTAGGCGAGCAGGAAGCTGCCGAGCACCTCCGCGTCGGGCAGCTCCATGCCGCGCGCCGAGAAGCTGCGGTTGCCCAGCAGCTTGCCCTGGCGCACGTGCATCACCACGAACTCGACCTGCCCGCCCTCGCGGTACATCCCGATCACGTCCTGGTCGATCGCGCTGCTGTCGTCGACCGTCTGCCGCTCCAGGCTGGTCTCGATCGCCGCGAGCTGGTCGCGCAGGCGCGCCGCGGCCTCGAACTCGAGCGACTCCGCCGCCGCGTCCATCTGCGTCCGCAGCGACTGCACGAGGTCCTTGTGCCGACCATTCAAAAACAGGCCGACGTTCTTGACCTGCGCCGCGTAGGCGCCGGCGTCGACCGGGTACACGCACGGCGCCGGACAGCGCCCGATCTGGTGCTGCAGGCACGGCCGGCTGCGGTGCGCCAGCGTGTAATCGGTGCAGGTGCGCAGCTTGAAGTAGCGGTTCACGACCCGCAGCGTGTGCCTCGCGCTGTTCGCCGAGTGATAGGGCCCGAAGTAGTACGAGCCGTCCTGCCGCATGCGCCGCACCAGCTCGAGCCGCGGCCACTTCGCCTTCGGGTCCAGGCGCAGCACCAGGAACTGCTTGTCGTCGCGCAGCTTGACGTTGAAGCGCGGCTTGTGCCTCTTGATCAAATTGTTCTCGAGCAGCAGCGCCTCCTTGTCGTTGGAGGTGACCACCGTCTCGATGTCGCCGAGCGTCCCGGCCAGGAACGGCACGAAGTGGCGGGTGTCGGTGCCGTTGAAGTACTGGCGCACGCGCGCGCGCAGGCGCCGGGCCTTGCCGACGTACACGATCGTGCCCTTGCGGTCGCGCATCACGTACACGCCGGGCAGGTCGGGCAGGCGCTCGACGAGCGCGAGCAGCTGCTCCTCGGAGCGCGCGCGCGGCTGCCAGGCCGCGTCGACCACCGGCGCGATCACGGCCGCGGCCTGGGCCTCGCCGAAGCGGCCGGGCTCGTCGAGGTCGACCGCCGTCGCGTCCGCGAGCTCGAGGTTCTCGGCCGCGGCCTCGACCTCGGCCTCGCCGGGGCTCTGCGGCGCGGCCGGCTCGCGGGCGCGACGCGAGCGCGGCCCCTCGCGGCGCTGGCCGTCGCGGCGCTGGCCGTCGCGGCGCTGTCCCTCGCGCTGCTGCGGAGCCGCGCTGGTGGTCGTGCCCTCTGGCAGGTTCGTCGGAGTCGACCCCTCGGGCGGGTCGCTGCGTCGTCGGGTTGGCATCGCTCGGTGGGTCGTGGCTCGACTACTTGAAGTAGCTGCCGAGGAGGTCGTTGCGCAGGGTGATGTAGAGGATGAGCCCGAGCAGGGCGAGCATGCCGTAGCCGTGGATCATCTCCTCGATGTTCTTGTTGATGGGGCGGCGCCACACGGCCTCCCACAGCATGAAGACCATGCGTCCGCCGTCGAGGGCCGGCAGCGGGAGCAGGTTGAACAGGCCGAGCAGCGAGCTGATGATCGCCATCAGCATCACGTACTCGCCGAGGCCCATCGACGCCGCGCGCGCGACCTGCTTGACGATGCCGATCGGGCCCGACATCTGGTCCATCTTGGTCTCGCCCGTGAACAGGCTGCCCATCGCGACCAGGTTCTGCTTCGACTTCACCCACGGCTCGGTGACGCCGAACATCGCGGCCTCGCCCCAGCTCGCCGGCGTCGTCCGGACCTCGCCGCGCTCGAGCCCGATGCCCATGCGGCCCTCGGCGCTGATCGGGACCTCGAGGCTCACCGGCGCCGCGCCGCGGTTCACGACCACGGGCACCGTCTCGCCCTTGTGCGCCCGCGTGGCCGCGCCGATGCGACCGAACGGGTCCTTGCCCGTGACGTCCTGGCCGGCGATCGAGACCAGCTCGTCGCCGGGCTGCACGCCCGCGGCCTTCGCCGTCTCACCGATCTCCGCGTTGGCGCGCATCGACACCAGCTCGCGGTGGCCGATGCTGGCGAACAGCGCGAAGAACAGCACCGTCGCCGCCGCGTAGTTGGCGAGCGGCCCGCCGAGGATCGCCAGCATGCGCGCCCACACCGGCCGGTTGCGGTAGAGATACGGGTCGTCCTTCGCGTACTGGACCGGCGGCGGATCGTCGGGCTTGATCGGCGGCAACGTCTGCGCCGGGTCGTCGCCGGCCTCCATGCCGACGATGTGCACGTAGGCCCCGAAGGGGATCGCGCTGATGACGAACTCCGTGCCCTTCCACGTGCCGAGCCGCCACACCACCGGCCCGATGCCGATGACGCTGAACCGGTCGACCCGCATCCCCGTCGCCCGCGCGCACAGGTAGTGCCCGAACTCGTGGATGACGATCAGGAGCGACACCCCGAGGATGCCGAGCAACAACCAGAAGAGCGAGGAGAACACCGCGGGACTATAGCAGCAGGCCTTGCGCCTGCCGGCACGCCCCCGCAGCGGCGGCAAATTCACGCGGCCACATCTGCGTGCGACCAGGCGCCCGGCGCCCTCAGGTTCCGCGAGGCCGGTCGAGCTGCCCGAGCCCGACCCAGCCGAGGTGCCCGCGCAGGAACAACACCGCCCGCTCTCGCATGCCGCGGTCCGGCGCCGGTCGCGTCACCGCCCGACTGCCGCGCGCCGCGAGCTCGCGCGTGACCGCCTGCTGGGCCGAGACGAGCCCACCATAGAGGTTGCCGAGCACGTGCGCGCCGAGCCGCGCCTCGACCGCGAGGATCTCCCCCGGCACGACCGCCGCCCGCTGACCCGAAGCGAGCTGGCGCACGCCCCAGCGCATCAGCTCGGCGTCGACCTGACGGTCGAGGAACAGCCAGTGCTGACCCCGCGCCGTGTGGGCCGCCTGCGCCACCGCCGTGCCTTCTCGCACCTCCTGCAGCGTCCGCAGCTCCGGCAACTTGCCGTGCAGCACGCTCAGCAGGCTCAGCGTGTTGTCCCCCGAGTGCTCGTCCAGCGCGAGCACCTCGAAGCGACCCCCCTCGCCCACCGTCGACCGCCCCAGCTCCGCCGCGTGCCGGACCATGCTCGCCACGGCGGGCTCACGGTCGCGTAACAGCAGGATGACGCTCAGCTGAACCGGCATGGACTGCGCACGGGCCGGGATACCCGCAGCTTCTTAGGTCGTAAGCCCGGTCGGGCCATATGGTCAAGCAAACGGCGTATGGAGTCAGCTCACGCGCAACGCTTGCCGGCGCGCCGCGCAAAGATCCGTGCGCAGGGTCACGACTTGTCGTGACATCCAGGCGATGGCGCGCGCAACGGCAACGGCCGCGCGGCCGACCCGTGGGGGCTCGCCCGGGAGGGCAATTTCGCTATAGTCCCGCGCGGCCGCGTCGACCCCCGGCGCGTCACACCCCCAAAGAATCAAGCAGTCACATGGCCGGCGTCAACAAAGCCATCATCCTCGGACACCTCGGACGGGACCCCGAACTGCGCTATCTGCAGAGCGGGCAGCCCGTCTGCAAGCTCAACATCGCGACCTCCCGCCGCTACACCAACAAGGCCAACGAGAGCGTCGAGGAGACCGAGTGGCACCGCGTGTCGGTGTGGGGCAAGCAGGCCGAGCACTGCAACAACTACCTGACCAAGGGCCGTCAGGTCTACGTCGAGGGCCGCCTGCGCACCAGCAGCTACGACAAGGACGGCCAGAAGCACTACACCACGGAGATCGTCGCCGACACGGTGCAGTTCATCGGCGGCCGCGGTGAAGGAGCCGAGGGCGGCGGTCGCGAGGGCGGCGGCGGTCGCGAGGGCGGCGGCGGCGGTTACGGCGGCGGTCGCGAGGGCGGAGCCAACCGCGGTAACTACGGCGGCGGTGCCGGCGGCGGCGCCGGTCGGCCCGCCGCGGCGGCGCGTCCCGCTGCGCGCGGCGGCGGCGGCGGCTACGACGAGGGTGCCCCCGGCGGCGGCCCGGAGCCGGACTTCGAGAACTTCGGCGGCAACCCGGGCGACGACGACATCCCGTTCTGAGCCGACCTCCAGCGGACGACCCTCGTACGCGCGCGAGCCCGACATCGCGCCCGCGCGCCCGTCTGCATGCGCCCACCATCGCGGTCGCGCGCGAGGCGTCACGCGAACATCGTTCATCCGCGACGGCGCGGACCGGGCCGCACCGTCAGCGATCGCGCGTACACGCCAGGTTTCGCACGCACGCGCGCATGGGCCTGTCCCTTTTGAAATGTCATGCTGCCCGGGTCGGCTGCAGCTCGCGGGTCGCTGGTGACGGGGACGCGTGGGCGCGGCTGCGGAAGGTGCTCCCATGTTTTTGTTCCGCGAGGCCGCCCTGAGCGACGAGGACGCGATCTTCGATCTCGCCTGCCACCTGAACAGCCTCAACTTGCCGCCCGAGCGCAAGTTCATCCGCGACCTGCTGACGACCTCGCTGAGCTCGTTCCGCGGCACCCCCGACTTCGACCCCGGGCGCCGGTTCCTGTTCGTGCTCGAGGACGAGAACAGCAAGGTCGTCGGCACCTCGATGATCCACGCGCAGCACGGCGACTTCGACGAGCCGCACGTGTTCTTCCGCGTCATGCAGGAGGAGCGCTACGCCGACCTCCGCGTCACCGAGGACGCCGAGGTCCACGACGTGCACATGACCCACACGATGCTGCACCTCGGCCAGACCTACGACGGCCCGACCGAGCTCGGCGGCCTCGTCCTCCACCCCGACCTGCGCCGCCACCCCGACAAGCTCGGCCGCCTGCTCTCGCTCGCCCGCTTCGTGTTCATCGCGGCCCATCGCGGGTGGTTTCGCGACCGCCTGCTCGCCGAGCTGCTGCCGCCGCTCTACAAGGGCCCGGGCGGGACGCGCTCGCCGCTGTGGGACGCGCTCGGCCACAAGTTCACCGGCCTCAGCTACGACGAGGCCGACCGCCTCAGCCGCTTCAACAAGGAGTTCATCTGGCGGCTGTTCCCGGCGATGCCGGTGCACGCGATCCTGCTGCCGGACGGCGTGCAGGAGATCATCGGTCAGGTCGGCCCCCCGACGGTCGGCGCGCAGCGCATGCTCGAGAGCATCGGCTTTCAATACAGCGGCCGCGTCGACCCGTTCGACGGCGGCCCGCACTACGAGGCCGACACCGACCAGGTCACGATCGTCCGCGACACCCGCAGCTATCTCCCGATGATCGGCGAGCCCGACGAGACCGCCCAGCCCGGCATCGTCGCCGTCACCTCCGAGCGCTCCCCCCACTTTCGCGCCGTCTGGACCCCCGCCCAGGCCGTCCTCGGCCCCGACGACGGCTTCGGCCAGCCCACCGGCGTCCGCGTCACCGAGTCCGCGCTGACCCGCCTCGGCGTGCTCGGCACCGACTCGAAGGTGCTCGTCGCCCTCCGCCCGCAGCGCCGCCACAGCGACCGCACCAGCCGCGTCTTCCCGCCCGCGCGCGCCCCGACCGGCTCGCTGCGCACCGGCTCCTGAGCGCCACGTCTCCCGCGCTCACGCCTCGCCGGGCCCGCGGATCCACACGTCCTCGGACTCGACCCGCCGACTCGGACCCCCGCCCGGCGCCCGCACGCGCAGCGCCCCGTCGTCGTCGAAGCCGACCGCCTCCGCCGCCGCGCCGCCGACCGTCAGCGCCCGCCCGAGCACCGCGCTGTGCCGCTCGTAGCGCGCCCGGATCGCCGGAAACCCGCCCGCGAAGAACGCCCGCAGCGCCGGACCCAGCCCCGCGAGCGCCGCCGCGAGCACCTCCTCGCGCCCCGGAGATGTCTTATCAGACAGATCGGCCTGTCCCCCGGGACATGCCCCTTCAGTCAGCTTGGTCTGCCCCTCGGGACATGTCCTCCCGGCCAGCTCGCGCGCGAGGCTGGTCGCCCGCAGCTCCGCCGGGAACTCGCGCTGCGCGACGTTGACCCCGAAGCCGACGACCACGTCCGGCGTCGACCCCTGCCACCGCGTCTCGCACAGCACCCCCGCGAGCTTGTCGCCCCTCACCAGCAGGTCGTTGGGCCACTTGAGCAGCACGTCCGGGACCCAGCGCGCCAGCCCGTCGCGCAGCCCGAGCCCGACCGCCAGCCCCAGCGCCGCCCAGCGCGGGTCCCAGCCGCGGCCCGCGAGCACCTGCGCCGGCCGCAGCACCAGGCTGACGTACAACCCCGCGCCCGGCGGCGAGTCCCAGCGGCGCCCGAGCCGCCCGCGCCCGGCCGTCTGCGCGTCGGCGGTGACCATCGCCCCGTGCGGCGCGCCCTCGCGGGCCCACGCGAGCGCGCGGTCGTTCGTCGACGGCAGGCTCGCGTGGTGTTCGCGCGGCTGGCCCAGCGCACCTGCCCCGAAGTACATGTCCCCGGAGCCAGCCACCTTTATTAAACCCAGCGCCCGTCGGCGAGCTGGAACAGCAGCGAGATGTCGCTGGCCGGCGCGCTGTGGGTCAGCCTGCCGACCGAGATCACGTCGATGCCGAGCCCCGCGAGCTCGCTGATGCGCTCGAGGCCGACCCCGCCGCTGACCTCGACGCGCGCCTTGCCGGCGACGATCGCCACCGCCTCGCGCACCGTCGCGTCGTCCATGTTGTCGAGGAGGACCGCGTCGGCCCCGGCCGCCAGCGCCTCGCGCAGCTCCGCGAGGTCGGTGACCTCGCACTCGATGCGCAGCGTGTGCGGCGCGTGCCGCCTGGCCCGCAGCACCGCCTCCGGGATGCCCCCCGCCGCCCGGATGTGGTTCTCCTTGATCAGCACCCCGGCGCCGAGGTCGTTGCGATGGTTGTGCCCGCCGCCGCAGCGGACCGCGTAGCGATCGAGCCCGCGCAGCCCCGGCATGGTCTTGCGCGTGTCGCAGATCCGGCAGCGCCCGGCCGCCGCGTCCACATAAGCCCGCGTCAGCGTCGCGACCCCGCACATGCGCTGCATCAGGTTCAGCGCGGTGCGCTCGCCGGCCAGCAGCGCGCGCGCGTTGCCCTCGAGGTCCATCAACACCGTGCCCGGCGTCGCGACCTCGCCGTCCCGCAGGTGGATCTGGCACGAGATCTCCGGCTCCACCGTGCGAAACACCTGCCGCGCGACCGCCCCGCCGGCGACCACCAGCCGCGTCTTCGCGACCAGCCGCGCCCGCCAGCGCGTCTGCGCCGACACCGTCACCCGACCCGTGACATCGCCGCTCGCCAGGTCCTCCGCCAGCGCCCCGTCGATGATGCCCTGCACCGGACCACACTCGCTCAGGCTGCTCTCCATCGCTCGACCTCCCAGCCCCGCACCCGCGCGTGCCGACGCAAACGCGGGTCCGGGTTGACGACCACCGGACGACCGACCCGCTCGAGCATCGGCAGGTCACTGAAGCTGTCCGTATAAAAATAACTGCGCGCCAGGTCGACGCCGTGCGCCGCCGCGAACCGCTCCGCGTGCACGACCTTGCCCGGCCCCGCGCACGCCGGCGCGATGTGCCGCCCCGTCAACTTGCCCGCCTCGACCTCGAGCTCGGTGCACAGCAGGTACGGCGCGTCCAGCAGCTCCGCCAGCGGCGTCGCCGAGAACCGCGTGCCCGACGTCAACAGCGCGACCACGTGGCCCTGCGCGCGGTGCCACGCGACGCGCTCGCGGCCCTCCGCGGTGACGTGCGCCTCGATGTCGCGGCGAAACCACGAGCGGACCTCGGCGTCGAGGTCGGCGGCCGAGCTGCCGCGATAGTCCTCGGCCGCGAGCGCCGTGACGGCCTCGAGATCAAGGAGCGCCAAACGATAGCGGACCAGCCACACCAGCGCCTGGACCGCGCGCAGCGGCCGGACCTTGCCGGTGAGCCACGCGTGCCGCAACCACTTCGAGCCGGAGTTGACGTCGAGCAGCGTGTGGTCGACATCGAAGAACGCGGCGACCCGCTGCGACCCGCCGGGCGCCGGCCGTGGCAGCGCCCCGTCCGGGTCGCTCTCGTCGCGGGCCACGATCACCCCGGGAATGTACTGGCCAGCAGCAGATCCATCAACAGATTCGCCGCGGTGTGAAACAGTGCGGGAGCCCACAGGCTGCCGCTTCGCCGCCACAACCACGCGAACACCAGCGCGGGAAAAAACGTCGCCAGGCGCGCCGCCTGGGCCATCCCGACCAGGTGCCCGACCGCGAACAACAGGCTCGAGACGACCGCCGCGAGCCCGAACTTGACCCCGAACACCGACCGCCGCGGCGGCCACAGGTCCTCGAGCGCGCTCATCAGGTAGCCGCGGTGAAACACCTCCTCGGCGAGCGCCACCGCGAACAGGCCCTCGGCCACCTGACGCACGAAGCCGAGCCCGCCCCACGCCGTCCAGCTCGCCGGCAAGACCAGCCCCTCGGGCCAAAAACCGCCCGCGTGCGTGCGACACAGCCCGGCCAGGAACCGCTCGAGCCCGCCCGCCCACGCCGTCAAACCCTCGATCCACACCGCCGGCGCGAGCACCCGCAGGTCGCCCGCGCACACGTGCTGATAAAACCACCAGAACGCGAGCACGAACGGCGGGAACACCACCAGCGCGGCGATCAGCGCCACCTTCGCCCCGCGCCACCGCCACGGCGGCACCGGCGAGTCGGGCCCGACCTGATAGCGGACCTGCACCTCCGGCTCCTGTCTCAAGAGCCAGGACGGCAGGAAATAGAACGCGGCCACCAGCCCGACCCCGCGGTACTCCGCGAGCACGGGCACCAGCCCCAGCAGGCCGTAACACACGTACAGCGCGCCGGTGGCGATCACCGCCTGGCGCGCGCGCCGGCGGGCGGAGGTCTCGGGCTCGGCCACGCGGGCCGCACTCTACCGCAAGCTCGCCGCCAGCCTCGCCAGCCGACGACGCAGCGTCTCGAGCGTCTCGACCAGCATGTCCACGTGGTCGAGCACCTGCGTGTCCGCGGCGAGCGCGTGGACATCCTCACGCGACATCCGCGGCTGCTCGAGCATGCGGAGGATGCCGACCAGATAGTTCTCGACGTTGCCCAGCGCCATCCCGGTCTCGCGCAGGTCGTCATCGATGAACAGCACCAGGTTCTCGACCCCGCGGGCCTGCGTCAGCGTCTCGCTCTCGGGGTACGAGCGGGTCGCGCGGTCCATCAGGCGGTCGCGGGCCCTCGCGCGGGTGCCGCTCTGTCGGCGCTCGGCCCCGGAGGTCGTCGACTCCGAAGCGCCTGGCCCCGAGGTCGTCGCCGCGACTCTGGACACCTGTCCAGGCCCACGCTCCGGCGCCCCCGCGGACTCGACTTCGTAGGAGGCAAACGACGGGAACAGGCCGGGGTGGCGCATGCGGGCATCCATGCACGCCTCGCGCACGGCCAGCAAATTTTCGGCGGATCCACACGCGGCCGCGAGCTTGCCGTGCGCGCGGGCGTGGGGATCCTTACGAGGAACTTCGGCGCTGGCGCGCAGGACTTGTCCTATTCTGTGCCGCTCGCCGCGCCGACCTGCACGCGCGAGCTGTCCGCCTTGGCCATGGCTGGAATTCCGGAGGAAAAACTTCAGGAGCTCCGGGATCGGATCGACATCGTCGATCTGGTGGGTCGCTACGTGGGCCTCAAGCGCGCGGGCAAGAACTTCTCCGCCTGCTGCCCCTTCCACAGCGAGCGCACCCCGAGCTTCTACGTCAACCCCGAGCGGCGCAGCTTCAAGTGCTTCGGCTGCGGCGTGTGGGGCGACGGCCTCGAGTTCGTCATGCGCATGGAGGGCAAGAGCTTCATCGAGGCCGCCCGCCAGCTCGCCCAGCTGTTCGGCGTCCAGCTCCCCGCCGGCCTCAAGGACAC
>Ga0075163_10007701_pt1 | contig 14230 bp, 8 predicted proteins | sample JI1023141ADNA_FD_71478 | JGI IMG/M metagenome (GOLD analysis project Ga0075163, IMG submission 71478) | Wastewater effluent complex algal communities from Wisconsin, to seasonally profile nutrient transformation and Carbon sequestration -... | ecosystem: Engineered > WWTP > Effluent > Algae...
GGCCGTCGGTTTCCGAGATGCCATCGATGCCGCGTACCGGGTCCGCTACCACGGCGAAGGAGCCCAGGTACTCCTGCTTGCCTTCGCGGCGATACACCGCATAAGTGTCGTTGCCCTGACTGGACACGACGATGTAGCCGCGGCCATCGCCGAGGTCGTAGATGCCCAGGCCTTCGTAGTCGTCCTTGACGGCGGGATTGTCGGCGATCAACTCGACGGCGGTCTTGGTATCGCCGCCATCGGCAGCGGCGGACATACGCCATAGACCCACGTCTTCCTCGTTTACGTAGAGCACGCCGCTTTGGTCATCGGCCACGCAGCCCTCTGTCTGCGAATCGAAGGTCATGTCGCGCACGTGCCTGGCTTTGACCTTGCCGTTGCCGCTGGCCACCAGTTCCCACTGGCGCTGGCGCGTGTCATCGCCGTTGATGAAGACGAAGGTGCGTCCATCGTCGGCACTTCGGTACATACACAAACCATAGGGATCGCCCAGGCCAGTCGGCTGCACGCCGTCGGCGATATCGATCAACTGGCGCAGTTCGGGGTCGAGCCGGTAGATGGCGATGGATTTGTCGGTGCGGTTGCTGGCCGTGACCAGCACGATCTTCTTGCCATCCAGGTCGAAGCCTTCGCGCAGGTCCACGTTGTTCATCTTGCCGTCGGGCAGGAACTGCACCACCTTGCCCTGCATGTCGTACACGTAGATGCCAGCTTTCTTGTCCGTCGCGATCACCAGGCTCAGCGCGGGATTGGTTGGATGTGCCCAGATGGCAGGATCATCAGCAGCGTCGCCATAACTTCCGGCAGGCGTGGTTTCCACCAGCGCGGGTACTGCGGCGACCTTGCTGCTGGCCGCTTTTCCAACCGGCGCTGCACTGCCGGGCTTGAGCTTCAAGACCGTTGCGATGTCTTCCATGGCCACGGACTTGTAGTTGGAACCGTCTTCGTCCGTCACCAGCAGCAGGCCGTGCGGGAAGCGTTTGTCCACTACAGCATTGGTGGCGAATAGCGGGCCGGGTTCGCCGATCGCTTCATCTGTTCCGGGTGCGGATACGGTGAAGCTCCCAAGGAAAGCGTCTTCGTTGCCGCGGTCATAGACATTGATGCGGCCGGCGGACGTATCGGACGCAAGCAGCCAGCGATTGCCTTCGCCGCCCTCATACAGGGCAACGCCGCCGACTTCTTCCTCGATGTGGCCAAGACGCGGCGCGTCCACCAGTCTGGCGGAGACATCGGCTTCGGGATCGGCATTGAAGCGCCAGATGCCCACGGTTTCTTCGGAGGCATAGACGTGGCCATGCGCATCTGCAACGCATTGCTTGAGTGGCGAGGGCACGTTGATGCGCCGTACCTGGCGTGCATCCAGTTTTCCATCAGCGGTGGCGAACAGAATCTGCTGTTCCACCTCGCCTCCGTCACCCACGATGAATGCATGCAGCGAGTTATCCAGCGGATGGCGATACAGGCACACACCTTCGGCCGCGAATCCGAGTGGAAGCGGGCGTGCGCCAACTTCGGCCAGCTTGGCACCTTCCATGGTGAACAGGCGCAGGCTATTGGTCGTCGTATCAATGCTGGCCAGCACGGTGGCCGTGGCCTTTCCGAACCGCACGTCATAGGCCACGTCCACGGCCGCGACTTCACCGGAAGGCGTGGTGCCGACGCGCTTGCCCGCAAGGTCATAAACCTCAAGGCCACCGAGTGCAGACGTCGCTACTACATGGCTGCGCGCGGGCGTGGCGGCATCACGCACGATCACCGCGCTGTTGGCTTCGCCACTGGCGGTCGGTTGCGTTTGCGATCTTGCCGAGATCGCCGGTACAGCGGCACTTTCCTGCGCCTGTGTGGCGCTGCAAAACAGGGCAAGGCTGATGGAAGCTGTCAGAACAGACAGGAGTCTGGATGTCATTGTGGGTCACTCAAATTTTTGAAGGAATATCGGGATGAGCGTGTCGAGGTGAAGATCGCAGGAAAATCGTGCGATGGCATCCATCTCGGAAAACCCCTATTTTTCATTGCTTTACATGCGACACGTATTAATTTTGAGCATATCGCGCAAAGTATACCCAGCGCATTGGGTGAGTTTTATTACAGCCGCATTCGTTTTTTTGGCCTCCACGAGCCGGTGCCTCTGGATAAAGCCCAATGACATAGCGCAAGATGCCAAAAATCGCCAGAACTCGATCAGAAACTCCATTGCCCAGGTAACTACGCATGCGTCACATTGAACACTTTATTGGCGGCCAATCCGTCGCAGGTACCTCCGGTAGACAATCCGACGTCTTCGACCCCAACAATGGCATCGTACAAGCACGCGTGTCGCTCGCGTCCGCCGAAGAACTAGACCGTGCCGTCGCCAATGCCGTCGAAGCGCAGAAGGGGTGGGCACAGGCCAATCCGCAGCGTCGTGCACGGGTGATGTTCGAGTTCAAGCGTCTGCTCGAAGTGCACATGGACGAGCTTGCGCACCTCTTGTCCAGTGAGCATGGCAAGGTCATCGCCGATTCGAAGGGCGACATCCAGCGCGGCCTGGAAGTGATCGAATTCGCCTGCGGAATTCCGCATCTGCTGAAGGGCGAATACACGCAGGGTGCAGGCCCAGGCATCGACGTGTATTCCGCACGGCAGGCACTGGGTGTGGTCGCCGGCGTTACCCCGTTCAATTTCCCGGCGATGATTCCGATGTGGATGTTCGGCCCGGCCATCGCCTGCGGCAATGCCTTCATCCTCAAGCCTTCCGAGCGAGATCCATCGGTACCGGTGCGCCTTGCAGAATTGATGATCGAAGCCGGGCTGCCGCCGGGCGTGCTCAACGTAGTGCATGGCGACAAGGACATCGTGGAAGCCATCCTCAAGCACCCCACCATCAAGGCGGTGAGCTTCGTGGGCTCGTCCGACATCGCTCAGTCCGTGTATTCGCTGGGCGCGCAACACGGCAAGCGCGTGCAGGCGATGGGTGGCGCGAAGAACCACGGCATCGTGCTGCCGGATGCCGATCTCGACCAGACCGTCGCCGACCTGATCGGTGCGGCGTACGGCTCTGCCGGCGAGCGCTGCATGGCGCTGCCGGTGGTGGTGCCGGTGGGCAAGGAAACTGCAGAAGCGTTGCGCGAAAAACTCGTCATCGCCGTGAAGGGATTGCGCATCGGCGTGTCCACCGATGCAGAGGCGCACTACGGTCCGGTGATCAATGCCGCGCACCGCAGCAAGATCGAGTCCTACCTGCAGCTTGGCATCGACGAGGGCGCCGAACTGGTGCTGGACGGTCGCGGCTTTTCACTGCCCGGGCATGAGGAAGGCTTCTTCCTCGGCCCCAGCCTGTTTGACCACGTGAAGCCGGGCATGAAGACCTACCACGAGGAAATTTTCGGCCCGGTGCTGCAGATAGTGCGCGCTGATACGTTCGAAGAAGCGCTTGAACTTCCATCGAAACACCAGTACGGCAACGGTGTGGCCATCTTCACCCGCAACGGCGATGCGGCGCGCGAATTCGCCGATCGCGTCGAGGTGGGCATGGTCGGCATCAACGTGCCGATCCCGGTGCCGGTGGCGTATCACAGCTTCGGTGGCTGGAAGCGTTCTGGCTTCGGCGACCTCAACCAGTACGGCATGGATGGCGTGCGCTTCTACACCCGCACCAAGACCATTACCCAGCGCTGGCCGAAGGGTGGGGCGGTCACCGACCAGAGCTTCGTGATTCCGACGATGCGCTAGGGAAGCGTGTTCGTTGGTGGCGGGACGACGCGTTGGTCCCTGAAGGCAGGTGCGGGCTAATCGAACACAACGACCTGGCGAATGGCCTGGCCTGCCGCCATGCGGTCGAAGCCCAGGTTGATGTCGTCCAGTGCCAGCGTGTGCGTCAACAGGCGATCCACCGGCAGCAAACCGTTCCGGTACATCGCGATGAAGCGCGGAATGTCGCGCCCGGGCACCGCCGAACCCATGTACGAACCCTTCAACGTGCGCTCTTCAGCGACCAGGCTCACCGCCGGAATGCTGAGCATGCGCTGTGGCGGCGGCAGGCCCACGCTGATGGTGGTGCCGCCACGACGCGTAGCCGCATAGGCCTGTGCCAGCACGTGTTCGTTGCCGACTGATTCGATGGCATGCAACACGCCGCCCTTGCTGATTTCACGGATGGAATCCACGAAGCCATCTTCGCGGCTGTCGAGGCAGTGGCTTGCGCCGAGTTCGCGCGCGAGGTCCAGCTTTCCTGGAACGACATCCACCGCGATCAAGGGATAGGCAGAGGCTGCTCGAGCGCCGAGCAAGGCTGCCAGTCCCACGCCGCCCAGTCCGAATACCGCAACGCTTTCGCCCGGCTGCACGCGCGCGGTATTGACCACGGCGCCGACGCCAGTCATTACCGCACAGCCGAATAGGGCCGCGATTTGTGGCGGCAGGTCGGCATCAACGCGCACGGCCGAGCGCGCGGACACCGTGGTGTACTCGGCGAAACCGGAAACGCCCAGGTGATGCTGCAACGGTGCGCGCGCGGCATCCTGCCAGCGCCTGCCCCCGCCCAGCAATTGCCCGCTGGTGTTCGCTTGGGCACCGGGTTCGCACAGGGAAGGGCGGCCACTGGCGCAAGGATCGCAGTGCCCACACATGGGCACGAACGAAAACACCACGCGGTCGCCCACCGAGAAATCGCGTACGCCGGCACCCACGTCCACTACTTCGCCTGTGGCCTCATGTCCAAGCACCATGGGCAATGGGCGCGGTCTCGATCCGTCGATCACGGAGAGATCCGAATGACACAGCCCCGCTGCCAGCACGCGAACGCAGAGTTCCCCGGAGCCGGGCGGATCAAGCGACAACGTCTCGATGGACAGCGGCCGCGACTGTGCATAGGGCGCAGGCAATCCCATCTGGCGCAGGACCGCGCCGCGCACGTTCATGCGTCGGTGGCCACGTGCAAGCGTTGCAATGCCTGGCGTAGGCGATCAGGTAAAGGTGCCGCACGCCGGCTGATCCTGTCCACGAACACATGCACGAACCAGCCTTCTGCTGCAGGCTGCGCCTGGCCCTCGCGGAACAGGCCAATGCCGTAGCGAACGCTGGAATTGCCCAGGTGCTCCACGCGCAACGCGGCCTCGATGGTTTCCGGGAACGCTATCGGGCCGACGAAGCGGCAGTGTGATTCCGCGCAGAGTCCTATCGTCGCGCCGTGGTGGATGTCCAGGCCACCTTCGGAAATCAGGTAGGTGTTGATGACCGTGTCGAAGTAGCTGTAGTACTCGACATTGTTGACATGGCCATAGACGTCGTTGTCCTTCCAGCGCGTGCTGATGGGCAGGAAATGGCGATAACCGTCGCGTGCATTCATGGGGTGGATTCCGTGCTCATGTATCGAAACCGGTGGGCGGCATGGCGGCGGCTTCCTCCGGACTGGCTTGCTTGCGTTCCAGGCCGACCATCAGCAGGCAGGCGCTGATGCCGACCAGCAGGCCCAGCCAGGGCTCGAACACCGCAAGCGCGGTGCCGGTCAGCAAGGCAGTGCCGCGTGACGTGGCATCGCGCGGAATGGTCATGCCGATGTACGCGCAGGCAAAGCCCGACAACACCAGGGTCAGCGACAGGGCAATGCCCAGCAGCGGCTTCAATCCGGTCAGTAGCGGCAGCAGGAAATAGATGAAGGGAATCGCCATCAAGTAATAGGACAGCATGCCGCTGTGCAGGTCGCGCATCGCGCCGGGTCCTTCCTTCCAGCGGTTGATCACGATCACGTGCACGCCGGTCCACAGCGTGCCTTGGGTCGGGAAGAACGGCGCCACCAGGGCCGAGCCGAAGTTGCGTATCGCGAGCGCCAGGTGCGAACGATTGGAATCGATATCCACAGGATCATCCTTGCGATGCGGCATCGCCTCACGCAGCACTTCATCGCCGGTGACCCAGTCGCCGAACTGGATCACGTAGGTAATCAGCACCAGCGGAATGCTTTTCACATACATGTCCGCCGTGGGCCAGCCGATGCTGAAGGGCGACATCCGGGCGATGGTCTCGCTGACCGGCGGTAACAGCCAACCCCACTGGATTTCGAAATTCACTTCTCCCACCAGCGGGCCAACGATGGCGGCTGCCACGAATCCGGGCAACAGCCCCATCGCCGCAAGCAACGCGAAGCCACGGTGGCGTGCCTTGAGTTTCTGGAAGGGGATCGAGAACAGGAACACCATGCACACCGCGCTGGCGACGATGGTGGTGATGGGTTGCTGCAACAGGAATTTCTCCGCGTCGTCCACGAACACCTGCTTGAATGATGCGATCGCCGCGCCCAGCAGGATGCCTGCCTTAAGGGTCGGCGGCATCCAGTGCATCAGCCTGCGTCCAAGTCCCGTGATGCCCAGCACCAGCACCAGTGCGGCGAAGCACAGCGACAGTGCGGTCATGGCCTGGAAGCGTTGCACGGGATCCGGATAGCCGGCGAACACGAAGGCCATCACCAGCGGTAGTGCGGCGGTGTTCCAACCCGGCGCATACGGCTCGCCGAATACGTAAAGCGCCGACACCAGGAACACGCTGTGCAACATGGTGCAGGTGATGGCCTGTTCGAAATTCAACCCGAAGTAGCCCACCAGCACTGGCACCAGGGCCAACCCGGTCGCGGTGGACACCAGTAGGCCCTGCAGGAATTCCGGCCACAACAATTTCGTGTGGTAGAACGGCAGGCGGAAATTGAACGGTCCCCAGCGCCAGCCTTGCGTGTTGTTCATGGTGCGATGTGCTCCCCTATGTGCGACATGCAGCAACGGCGTTTCAGAATCGCCCTTCGGTCAATTCATGCACGGTATTGCGCAAGGCGACCAGCTTTGGGCCGAAATCGTGCATGAGTTTTTCCTGGGTCATCACCGAGACACGCCCGCTGCAGTTGAAGGTCAGCACGCGACTGCGATCGGTCGATACCATCGGCACGCCAATGGCGAAGACATCCGGGTTCCAATCGCCCAGTGAGAAGCAGAAGCCGTAATTCTCGTAATCCTGTCGTGCGCGCAGGATGCCGGCGCGTATCTTCGGCCAGTAACCGGGTTCGCAATCCTCGCGCAGTTCGGTGAGTCGTTGCTCGAATACATGCAAGGGCCGTGCAGCCAGATCCGCACGGCCTAGGGCCGTGGAACCATGCGGAACGCGTGCGCCTGGTTCGAGCTTCAACTGGAAGGTTGCGTCGCCCTGGCAGACTTCAAGCAGCACCATGCGCAATCCATCGGCAGCGCCCAGCATCACCGCGGACTCCGTGTACGCTGCCAGCTCGCGCATCAGCGGTCGGGCAATGGTCACGACGTCGTTGCTTTTCATGAAGGCATGGCTGAGCGCCAGTACGGCGGTGCCCAGCGAGTACTTCTCGAGCTTGGGCGAATACTCCAGGTATCCCAGCGCGGACAGGGTGAAGCTCAGTCGCGAGACTGTCGGCTTTGGCAGTCCCGTGCGTCGCACGATGTCCTGGTTACCGAGGAACTGTTCGCCGTGTTCGAAACAACGCAGGATGGAAAACCCGCGCGACAGAGCGCTGACGAATTGCGGATGGTCTTCATCAATCGAGTGGATGAAGGTATCGACGTTGCGCTTCGGATTTCCCACTGTTTGCTCCAAGCACTCGACACGTGCCAACTAGCCGTTCTGTCGCCGGACGCCGACCGTGCACGCCATGCATCAATCGACTCATATGTTTCGTATTACGGAACAGTGTTTCGATTATTGAATTCAATCCTAGTCAACACTTTTGGATCACGCAAGGCAGGCCGCCGCATTGAAATGTATTGGATCAAGGTTCATTGCCGTCGCGTCAGTTGATTTCGGAGAACAGCATGGCTACTGTTGATTGCTGGTTTAGAAACTTAATTCCGTTATGCAGAATTAATCGCGGACCTGGCCGTCGCATGTGATGTCTGAAAATTCCGCAGTGCGTTTCCCGCATGGACTAAGCCGAACCCGTGTTGGTTCGGTGGCCACACGTTCGATGCTCTACCTGACCACGCTCGACCGCGCGTTCCACTTCAATCAAGCAAGGACCCGAAACCAAGATGTCTGTGCAATCCGAAATTCGCGACGGCATCGCCGTCCTTACCCTCGACAATCCGCCCGTCAATGGACTCGGCCTCGCCACCCGTCGCGGCTTGGTCGAAGCGCTTGAAGATGCACAGCAGGACCAAGATGTTCGCGCGATCGTGATTACCGGCGGCGGTCGTTCCTTCTCTGGCGGCGCGGACATACGCGAATTCAATACGCCACAGGCGGAACAGGAACCCACGTTGCCGACCGTCATCCGCGCCGTCGAAGGCAGCCGCAAGCCTGTAGTGATGGCGATCAACGGCATCGCACTCGGTGGTGGACTGGAACTCGCACTCGGCGGGCATTACCGCGTGGCCGCGGGCGATGCGCAGGTGGGATTGCCGGAAGTGAAACTCGGCCTGTTGCCCGGCGCAGGCGGCACGCAGCGCTTGCCGCGCGCAGTGGGACTTGAGACGGCATTGAACATGATCGTCTCCGGTACGCCTGTCGCGGCTTCGAAACTCGCAGCGACCAGGCTGTTCGATCGCGTCGTCGAAAGCGACGCGCTGGGCGCAGCGATTGCCTTGGCGGACGAAGCGGCTGCGAGCAAGGCCCCGTTGCCCCGCGTGCGTGACTGGACCATCGAGCACCCGAATGCCGAAGGCTTCCTGATGTTTTCGCGTACCGCCATTGCCGCTGCATCAGCGAACTATCCCGCTCCGCTCAAGTGCGTGGATGCACTGGAAGCAGCGGTGAAGCAGTCCTTCGATGGCGGCATGCAGGTGGAGCGCGATGCATTCGCCGCCCTCATCGTCACGCCAGAGTCCAAGGCCTTGCGCCACGGGTTCTTCGGTGAGCGCGCTGCCAGCAAGGTTGCCGACATCGGTGCCGACGTTAAGCCGCGGGAAGTGCGCGCGGTTGGCGTCGTCGGTGCGGGCACCATGGGTGGCGGCATCAGCATGAACTTCCTCAACGCCGGCATTCCGGTGACCATCCTGGAGACCAAACAGGACGCGCTGGATCGCGGCCTGGCCACCATCCGCAAGAACTACGAGAACTCCGCTAAGAAGGGCAAGCTCACCGCGGAGCAGGTCGAAACGCGCATGGGCCTGCTGACGCCCACGCTGGCCTATGCCGACCTTGGGGACGCCGACCTGATCATCGAAGCGGTGTTCGAGGAATACGCGGTCAAGGAATCGGTGTTCAAGCAACTGGACGCCGTGGCCAAACCGGGCGCTATCCTCGCCAGCAACACATCCACGCTCGACCTTGATCGCATCGCCGGTTTCACCTCGCGTCCGCAGGACGTGGTGGGCATGCATTTCTTCAGCCCGGCCAACGTGATGAAGCTGTTGGAAGTGGTGCGCGGCAAGGACACGGCAAAGGACGTGCTGGCCACGGTGCTGGCGCTGGCCAAGACCATCCGCAAGACCGCGGTGGTGTCTGGCGTGTGCGACGGCTTCATCGGCAACCGGATGATCGAGCAGTACAGTCGCCAGGCTGGTTTCCTGCTCGACGAAGGCGCATTGCCGCAGCAGGTGGATCGCGCGATGGAGAAATTCGGCTTCGCCATGGGCCCGTTCCGCATGGGCGACCTGGCCGGCAACGACATCGGCTGGGCGATCCGTAAGCGTCGCTATGTGGAGAAGCCGCAGATGACGTATTCGAAGACTGCCGACCTCGTGTGCGAAGTCGGCCGTTACGGGCAGAAAGTGGGCAAGGGCTGGTACGACTACAAGCCGGCTGATCGCACCGCCTATCCATCGCCGGAAGTCGATGCCCTGATTGTGCAGAACTCCAAGGATCTCGGCCTTGAACGACGCCGCATCAGCGATGAGGAAATCGTCGAGCGACTCGTCTATGCCCTGGTCAACGAGGGCGCGGTCATCCTGGAAGAAGGCATCGCGGCCAAGGCATCCGATATCGACATCGTCTACCTCGCGGGCTACGGCTTTCCGATCTGGCGTGGCGGTCCGATGTTGTATGCGGACACGGTGGGCCTCTACAACGTGCTCGCGTCGATGCGGCGCTATGCGCGCGGTTACCAGGGCGACGCGTGGCAGCCCGCGCCGCTGCTCGTGCAACTGGCCGATGCCGGAAAATCATTCAACGGCTGAGGCCGTGCACCCCTTCCTTATCGAGGCACCCCATGAAGCAAGCCGTCATTGTCTCCACCGCGCGCACCGGCCTGGCCAAGAGCTGGAAGGGCGCGTTCAACATGACCCACGGCGCCACGCTGGGCGGCCACGTCGTCCAGCACGCGGTGGCACGTGCAGGCGTGGCGCCGGACGAAATCGAGGATGTGCTGATGGGCTGCGCCTGGCCCGAAGGTGCGACCGGAAGCAACATCGCCCGCCAGATAGCCGTGCGTGCAGGCTTGCCGGTTACGGTGCCGGGTGCAACGGTCAATCGCTTCTGTTCCTCGGGACTGCAGGCGATTGCCATGGCCGCGCAACGGGTGATCGCGGGCGAGGGCGAGGTCTATGTGGCCGGTGGCGTGGAAAGCATTTCCTGCGTGCAGAACCAGGCCAATCTTTCCATGTTGCGCGAAGGCTGGTTGCAAGAGCACAAGCCGGAACTCTACTGGCCCATGTTGCAAACCGCCGAGACGGTGGCCAAGCGCTACGGCATCGACCGCGAACGCCAGGATCGCTACGGCGCCGAGAGCCAGCAACGTGCGGCTGCGGCCGCAGCGGCAGGACGCTTCGATGACGAGATCGTGCCCATCACCGTGCTGGCTGGGGTGGCCGATCCCGCCACGCTGCAACTGCGCACGCGCGAAGTCACCCTTGCAGCCGACGAAGGCATCCGTGCCGATACGACGTACGAAGGCGTCTCCCGCATTCGCAGCGCAATGCCCGGCGGCTGTATTTCAGCAGGCAACGCCAGCCAGTTTTCCGATGGCGCATCTGCCGCCGTGGTCATGGATGCTGAAGTGGCGCAGGCGCGTGGCATCACACCACTCGGCATTTTCCGCGGTTTCGCGGTAGCGGGCTGCGAGCCCGATGAAATGGGCATAGGCCCGGTGTTTGCCGTACCCAAATTGCTGAAGCGCGCCGGGTTGAGCGTGGACGACATCGGCTTGTGGGAATTGAATGAAGCCTTCGCCGTGCAGGTGCTGTACTGCATGGACACACTGGGCATCCCGCATGAGCGCATCAACGTGAACGGCGGTGCGATCGCCGTCGGCCATCCCTACGGAGTCAGCGGTGCACGCCTGGTCGGCCATGCGCTGATCGAAGGCCGTCGGCGTGGGGTGAAGTACGCCGTGGTGACCATGTGCGTGGGCGGCGGGCAGGGTGCCGCGGGGTTGTTCGAGATCGTCTGAAAACCTTCGTCCAGCCGTCCTACGACGGGCGTTGGTTGGCCATCGGCCAAGTTCCATTTCCAGGAAAAACGCTGTGCTAGTTTTCGTGCGCGCCGTGGTTTGCACCGCAAATCTCGGCGCGCATTGAAGTGATGTTGCTAGCGCGATCGTTTTGATTTTCCAACGCAACCCCGTCCCGTATTGGGGAGCAACACGGGACATCCGTGGCCTTGCAGGCCGCGGCGGTTGCCCATCCAATCCTGGGAGGGATGCACCATGGCCGCACGCAAGACCGATAGAACCCTGTTGGCGTTATCCATTCTCACTGCACTGGCGTCCGCGTCCACCGCGCCGGCATTTGCCCAGCAAGCGCAACCAGCATCCGCGACTGAAAAAGAAGCCACCACCCTGGATCGCATGGTGGTCACCGCGCAGAAGCGCGAGGAAGCGCTGCAGGACGTGCCGATCAGCCTGACCGTCCTGCCGGAACAGCTGTTGCAGGATACGGGCGTACGCGACATCAAAGACATGCAGATACTGGTGTCGGGACTCAGCGTCACCAGCACGTCCAACGAAACCCAGACCACCGCGCGCATCCGTGGCGTGGGCACGGTGGGTGACAACCCGGGCCTTGAATCGTCGGTAGGCGTGGTGATTGATGGCGTGTACAGGCCGCGCAACGGCGTGGGCTTTGGCGACCTGGGTGAAATCGAGCGCATCGAAGTATTGAAAGGGCCGCAGGGCACCGTGTTCGGCAAGAACACTTCTGCCGGCCTGATCAACGTCATCACCCGTCGCCCCAGCTATTCGCAAAGTGCGGAGGGCGAAATCACCGTAGGCAACTTCGGGGCGATTGGCGTGTCAGGCGCCTACAACGATGCACTCGGTGAATCGGCCGCATTCCGCGTCTATGCGGCCAAGCGCACGCGTGATGGCTTCAATGACGTCGTCACCGGTGCCGGCCCGCGCAACAGCGAGGAAGACGGCACGCTGGATTTCCACTCCGTGCGTGCACAATTACTGCTGGAGCCCACTGACACCCTGGACATCAATTTCGTCGTCGATTACACCAGTCGGGAGGAAGAGTGCTGCACCGCCGTCACCACGACGCGTGGACCGGCGGCCGCCATCGTTGACGCGCTGGCCGGTGGGCGCGGTGTGATCGCGGTGCCGGATCCCTCGCAACGCCTGACCTACAGCAACCGCAACACCACTGCCGATGTGAAGGACAAGGGAATCTCAGCGGAAGTGAACTGGGAAACGCCGTGGTTCGGTGGCGCCACGCTCACCTCAGTCACCGCCAGTCGTGACTGGACCGCGATTTCCGCTTCCGATCTGGATTTCAGTACCGCCGACATCTGGCATCGCTCGTTCGGTCCGAACAGCAATGCGGTCGAGTTCGATACTTTCAGCCAGGAGTTCCGCCTGACCGGCGCCACCGAACGACTCGACTGGATGGCGGGCCTGTACTACAGCGACGAAGACCTGGTGCGGCATGACGCCATCACCATGGGCGCGGTCTACGAGCCCTACCTTTCCATTGCGCTGCTCAACAACATCGCCGCCAGCTTCCCGGCGGGCGTCGTGAATACCGCGGGTGCAGCCACCTTCCTGTCGCAGGCGGCAGGGCGCCCATACGGCACCACCTTCGTGGGCCCGGGTTCCAACGACGTCTTCAACCAGAATGCAAAAAGCACGGCGGCCTTCACCAACCTGACCTTCCACGCCACCGATGCACTCGACCTGACCCTGGGCCTGCGCTACACGCGCGAAAAGAAGACGGTGGATGCAGTCTTCGACAATCCCAACGGTGGCCTCGGGTGCGCGGCCGGACTCACCAATCCAGCGCAGGTTGGCGCGGCGTTGGCGGCACGTGGCGTGCCCGCTGCCTATATTTCCGCCATTGTGCCGACGGTGATTGGCTACATGTGCCTGCCGTGGTCCAACGTGCTGCATGACGGGCGCGTCACCCACCAGGAGCGTGACGAGAAGGAATGGTCGGGCACGTTCAAGGCCGCGTATCGCTGGAATGACACGGTGATGACCTATGCCTCGGCCGCGCGCGGCTACAAGGCGGGCGGTTTCAATCTGGATCGCGTGCAGGTGGGCATCACCCCCAGCGCGGACACTTCGTTCCCCGGTGAGTTCGTCGACAGTTACGAGATCGGTGCCAAGACCACCTGGCAGGACGGCAACCTGTTGTTGAATGCGGCGTTGTTCTACCAGGACTACACCGATTTCCAGCTCAACAGTTTCTTGGGCAGCAGTTACGTGGTGCGCGCCATTCCGGAATTGAGCACTCAGGGCCTGGACATGGACGTGCTGTGGCAGACCTCGATCGAGGGCCTGACTCTGCAAGGCGGTGCCACCTACACCGATGCGCAGTACGGCGACGACGCGTTGCCCGACGCGGCCCTGTCGCGCTTGCCGGGCAGTACCGCAAGTTTTGCGCCGGAGTGGCAGGTGTCGGGCTCGGTGACCTACGAATGGGATTTCGCCAGCAACCTGGTGGGTCGCTTCAACGTGGGTGCGAAGTACACCACCGAGTACAACACCGGTTCTGACCTGGCACCGCAGAAAATGCAGGACGCGTACGCACTGATCAACGCGCGCATCGGCATCGGCTCGCGCAACAAGCGCTGGATGGTGGAGCTGTGGGGGCAGAACCTCACCGACGAAACCTACGCGCAGGTGGGCTTCGATGCGCCTTTGCAGACCGGTTCGTACAACGCCTTCCTCGGTGCACCACGAACCTACGGCATGACCTTACGCGTCGCGTATTGAGCAACGCGTCGCCCAAATACGGCCCGCACCTTAGGTTGCGGGCTGCTTTTTCGGTTCAGCGCCAAAGAAAAAGGGCTTGCGATTGCTCGCAAGCCCTTGCTTTTCTGGCGCCCGAAGTTGGACTCGAACCAACGACCCCCTGATTAACAG
>Ga0075163_10007702_pt1 | contig 14228 bp, 12 predicted proteins | sample JI1023141ADNA_FD_71478 | JGI IMG/M metagenome (GOLD analysis project Ga0075163, IMG submission 71478) | Wastewater effluent complex algal communities from Wisconsin, to seasonally profile nutrient transformation and Carbon sequestration -... | ecosystem: Engineered > WWTP > Effluent > Algae...
CAGGCCGCGCTGCCGGTGGCACCGTCGCCGTTCAAGTTTGCGCAGCATGGGCAGAGCGGCGCATGGATCAGCGAGCTGCTGCCGCACACGGCGAAGATCGCGGATGAGCTGTGCATCATCCGCTCGATGAACTCGGAGGCCATCAATCACGATCCGGCGATCACTTTTCTGCAAACCGGCCACCAGCAGCCCGGCAGGCCGAGTTTTGGCAGTTGGCTGAGTTATGGACTCGGCACCGAGAACAAGGATTTGCCCTCGTTCGTCGTGCTGATCTCCCGTGGCAGTGCGGTGTCGCCTGCGGACCCGCTGTATGCGCGGCTTTGGGGCAGCGGCTTTTTGCCGTCGAGCCATCAGGGCGTCAGTTTCCGCTCCAGCGGCGATCCAGTGCTCTATCTGTCGAACCCTGAAGGCGTGAGTCGCGAGGATCGTCGCCGCATGCTGACCACCCTCGGCAAACTCAACGGCTTGCAGCATGTCGAGACGCTCGATCCTGAGATCAACACACGCATCGCCCAGTATGAGATGGCGTTTCGCATGCAGACGAGCGTGCCGGAGCTGACCGACCTCAGTGGCGAACCGGAAGACACTTTCAAGCGCTACGGTGAGGATGCGCGACGTCCGGGCACTTTCGCGGCGAACTGCCTGCTCGCACGCCGACTCGCAGAGCGCGGGTGTCGCTTCATCCAGCTCTATCATCGCGGTTGGGACCAGCATTACAATCTGCCGATGAACCTCGCCCTCCAGGCGCATGACGTCGATCAGGCGGGAGCCGCGCTCGTCGCTGATCTGAAGCAGCGCGGTCTGCTGGAGGACACGCTCGTCGTCTGGGGCGGCGAGTTTGGTCGCACGACCTACAGCCAGGGCCGACTCACAGGCACTAACTTTGGCCGCGATCATCACGGTCGCTGCTTCACCATGTGGATGGCCGGTGGCGGTGTGAAGCCGGGCATCACGCATGGTGAAACCGACGACTACTGCTACAGCGTCACGCGTGACCCCGTGCATGTGCACGATCTGAATGCCACCATCCTGCGTCTCTTTGGCGTGGATCACCTGAAGCTCACCTACCGCTTCCAAGGCCGCGATTACCGCCTCACCGACCTCGCGGGCGAGGTGGTGAAGGGCGTGATCGCTTGAGTCGGGATCGGCATGTGCGGTGGAGTTGGGCGAGGGGGGCATTGTGAGAGATGCCATGAGATGAAGTGTGGGTGTATGCATGAAAGAGATTGACCTTGCCTGCCCGCCCTGAAAGACTACGAGGCACACAGACATGGCCATTCGATTTGCAGTTTTTTCCATCCTTTCAATCGCTGTCTGCTTCTGGACGATCAACATGGCGCGTGATCCGAAGAAGTGGCGACTGCTGTGGCTGGATTTTCTGACTGTCCTCGACATCGACACGAATCGCGAGCAACGCCGGAAGCAGGAGAGCCAGCTCGGCGCGGTGTCATACATGATGTTCGTGATCTTCGCGGCCTCAGCAATCAGTTGCGGGTTTTGGGCGATCGACCAAGTGAGGGAAGAACAGCGACTCAAGACGGCCCCCGAGCGCGATGCCGACAACATCCGCAAGCAGATCGAGCGGGTAGCAAAAATGCCCCGCAGGCGATGAAGCAGGGGAGCAGGCATGAATGAGGTGGAGCGAGGAATGTCTGGAGTGAGTGAAGTGCAGGACAGATTTCACCCTGCCTTTGCACTGGGGCGGGCCAATGCTCCGGGGCGCGCGCAACCGGAACGGCTGCTGTATGCCACAAGCGCGGGACTCGGCGGCACGGGGCTGGACAGCACCTCGTATGAGGGGGCGCTGGCATCGCATCACGCTGGTTTTTTGCGGGAGGTGGTGTGCTACGGTGGAGAGCAGCGCGTGATACCGAAGGGCAGCCTCCGGTCGTTGCAGTGGCATCCCGTGCGTGCGCTCTCGTGCCTCGGAAGCCGGGATTACTATGCGGCGAAAAAACGATACGCCGACTGGATCTCCTCGCGACGTCTCGGCACTGGAGAGTTCGATTTTTTCCACGGATGGTCGGGCGACTGCTTTGCCTCACTGGTCGAGGCGCGGAGGCGCGGCATCCCGAGCGTGATCGATATCCCGACGTGGCACCGGAACAAGGGACGCCCCAAATCAGCCGAGACGGAAAAGGAAAGAAAGGCGCGCCTGGCCTCGCGAGGATGGCGAGACTGGCGCAAGCTTATGCCCGTGAGCCGAGTGCGGATGCTGGCCGAGTATGATCTAGCGGACCTAATCCTCGTGGCTTCGAGGAAGGCGGCGGAGACCTTCCTGGCCGCTGGTGTGCCCGAGCATCGGCTGTGGTATGTGGCGCGTGGCGTCGATCCCGAGCGCTATTCGCCGGGAACATCCCCGGATGTGTTTCGGCTGTGCTTTGTCGGCGCGCTGATCAAGCGAAAGGGTGTACACCATCTGCTGGCTGCGTGGAAAAAGCTGAACCTGCCCGATGCCGAACTGGTGCTCGTGGGCACGCTGCACGATGAGATGAAGCCCTATGTGCGAGAGCTGGCCACGGCGAATGTGAAGATCGCGGGCTTCAGCGGGCGCGTGCAGGATCAGTTGCGGCAGGCCACGGCGTTTGTGTTTCCGTCCGAGTGTGAGGGCAGCGCAAAGGTGACTTACGAGGCGGCGGCGTGCGCGCTGCCGCAGATCAGCACGCGGGAGGCAGGGGATGTCGTGCTAGATGGCGAGAATGGGATGATCGTCCCACCGAACGATCCGGATGCGCTAGCAGCTGCCATCGAGCATTTTCATCGTCATCGCGAGGCCATTCGCGAAATGGGCGTGCGCGGGCGACAGCGGATGCTGGAGTATTTCACCTGGGATCACTACCGCGAGCGGTTGTTGCACGGTTACGCGGAGGCTATCGGACGCAGAGTGTGATCCATCGGTGTCGATGGCGCTTCCTTTTCGAGTGCGTGACGATTCAATACCGCTTCCGCTGTAGCGATCATAGCCGGCGATGATTCATAAACTCGGCGTGGAGATTCTTTCTGGATTGCCAAAGTCCCAGCGCACTGATTAATCTCGTGCGCATGTCGCATTTCTCGTGGCTGGTAGATGGCAGCATCGTTGGGCTCTATTTGCTCGGGACGATGGTCGCGGGGCTGTGGGTGCGGAAGTATGTGCATCGGGTGGAGGACTTCCTCGTCGCTGGGCGGGAGATGAATTTGTATCTCGGCATCGCATCATTGGCGGCGACTGAATTTGGGATCATCACCTGCATGTACACGGCCCAGGCTGGCTACACGCAGGGCTTTGCAGGAGCGACGCCTGGGCTGTGTCAGGCGGCGGCAATGTTTGTGATCGGCGTGACGGGCTTCTGCGTGAAGCCCCTGCGTGCGTCGGGGGCGATGACGCTGCCGGAGTTGTTTGAAAAGCGATTCGGGCAGCGGATCCGATGGCTGTCGGGTGTGGTGATCGTGCTGGGCGGGCTGCTGAACATGGGCGTGTTCCTGAAAATCGGCGGTGACTTCCTGTGCGCGGTGTGCGGCTTTGATCCGGCGTATCTGACGCTGATGATGGGCGCGCTGCTGCTGATGGTGTGCATCTACACGATCATGGGTGGGATGCTGTCGGTGCTGGTGACAGACTTTCTTCAGTTCGTGGTGATGAGCGTGGGCCTGCTGGTGGTGACAGTGATGATTCTCTGGCAGGTAGGCTGGGACCGGCTGGTGGATGCAGTGCAGGTGCATCATGGGGAGGGTGGTTTCAATCCGTTGGCCAATCCCACGATGGGCTGGTCGTTCCTCATCTTCCAAATCCTCGGCAACACGGCGGCGACGCTGACGTGGCAGACGACCATCGCGCGGCTGCTATCGGCCAAGGACGCGGAGACGGGCCAGCGCATCTACTCGCGCACGAGTTTCTTTTTTGTCTGCCGCTGGATGATTCCGGGCCTGTGGGGCATCGCGGCGCTGGCGATGCTGCCCGCAGGTGCGGTGGGTGGCGACACGCTGGCGGCGATGCCGAAGTTCTTGTCCACGTTTCTGCCGATCGGGCTGATGGGATTGCTGGTGGCTGCGATGCTGGCGGCGGACATGAGCACGGACTCGTCCTACATGCTGAGCTGGGGAAGTGTGATCTACAACGACATCCTCGCTCCATTCCGAAAATCAAAATGGACCGACCGAAGGGCGATCCGCTGGAACCGCTGCATCGTGGCGCTGATCGGTGTTTATCTTTTTGTCTTCGGCCTACTCTACAAGATCGAGGGGAACATCTGGTCGTACCTGCTGCTCACGGGTTCCATTTACCTCTCCAGCATGTCGGTGCTGCTCGTGTCGTGTTGCTACTGGAAGCGCGCGAACAACTGGGGCGCCATGGGGGCGATCCTGCTCGGTGCCGTGGTGCCGATGCTGCATCTCACGCTGGAAAAGATTCCCTCCACGGCCGAGTGGGCCGCATCCATCGGCAAGGATGTTCCTGGCATCGCGGCGTTTGTTGCGGCTGCGCTGGGGATGATCGTCGGATCGCTGATCAAACCGAAAGAGACTTCTGCACCATGAGCACCTTCTGGCATATTCTGATTTGGGCATGCGTGATTTGGTACTCCACGATCACGATCTATGTGGCGGTGCGCGGCGCATTCGACATCCGCTCGATGCTGGGCCGTCTGCGGGATGGGGAAAATAAGAGAGAGGAAGAGTCCTGATCAAACGGTGATCACGATCTTGCCGAAGTGCTGTCCGCTCTCAATTCGGCGGAAGGCCTCGGGCACCTGATCGAAAGGGAACACTGAGTCGATGACAGGATTCAGTCTTGCCTGAGCGAATGTGGCCAGCATCTCTGCGAACATCGCGCGGCTGCCGACGTAGATGCCGTCAAGGCGAATGCCTTTGCGCAGGATTTGCACGGTCTGAACTTCGCCGCTGGTGCCGGTCAGCACGCCGATGAGCGCGATGTGGCCGCCGAAGCGTGTGGCTTTGAGCGAGCGGTTAAGCGTGTCGGGGCCGCCAATCTCGATCACACGGTCCACTCCGAGTCCTTCGGTTTGGGCGAGAGCCCAGTCGTCCCACTTCGGATCGGTCTTGTAGTTGTGGGCGGTATCGGCACCGAGATTGAGCAGGCGCTGGCATTTTTCGTCGCTGCTGGAGATGGCAAGGACACGGGCACCCATGTGTTTGGCGATTTGGAGGGCAAACACCGATACTCCGCCGCTGCCGAGGATCAAAACAGTCTCGCCCCGCTGGAGTCCGCCGCGCACGACCAGGGCATCCCAGGCCGTGACGGCCGCGCAGGGCAGGGTGGCGGCCTCTTCAATGCTCAAGTATTCCGGGATCGACAATAGAGCTGCGGCGGGTAGGACGGCGAACTTGCAGAGAAGGCCGTCAACCGCACCGCCGAGAGCTTTCATGGCATGTGCTTGAGTGAAGCCTCCGTCGATCCAGGATGGCATGAAAGGTGAGACGACCCGGTCTCCTGGCTTCCAGGCCGTCACGCCCACTCCGACGGCCACCACCTCACCTGCGCCGTCGGAGCAGGGAATGCGAGGAATGGGGCCGGTCACGCCTCGGATGCCCATCACATTCATGTAGTCGCGATAGTTCAGGGATACGGCCCGGATGCGGACGAGGACCTCGCCCGCTGCCGGGGTGGGGGAGGGGATGTCGGTGAGGGTCAGAGAGGACGGGCCGTCGGTACCGGTGATCTGATAGGCTTTCATAGGATTGCGGAACCCGAGGATCGGTCGAACCGTGGACTTGGCAAGGTCCGGCATGTGGGCTGTGCCGGGTTGTTGGATTGCCCTGTGAATAAGTAGCCCAGCAACTTGGCGCTACCGGGTTGGATGGAGAGCGTGGAACAGCGAACCGATTGAAGGACTTGGCATGGCGTAGAGGCATGCCTTCCAAATCCATGAAAGCGTTACAGAGGAGGCGGGGGAGCCTGGTCATTCAGAAGTGACGGAAGTACAAATGAACTAGGAGTGCTCAATCGTTTTCAAATTTAGATGGTGATGTGGAGTGCCTCACTCGCCCCAGTTGGCACTTGGGCTTTGGTAGAATCCTCGTTACGCGATCAGAGGCCATTAATTCATAAGTCATTCACAATCAGCGATTTACACGGTCTGAATCTTGAAGTTCAAGGTCATCGCCACTGTCGGCCTTGTTTCTGTCGTGTGACGGGATTGTTTCTTTAGAGCCACATGCAGAGTGCGTTCCACTGGCTGTTTGTTGGGGTTCCACGGTGTCGGTTTCATCGTGTGTCTCGATTGTGGAGTGTGTCTGATCCTCCGTTTCTACGCGTCCTCTAAAGTGCGGCTCGGTTCAGAAGGACCCTGTGCGATCCACTTTTTCCCAGGCATGTGAACAACCTGTGAAGAGGGGCTGTTTCAGTGTGTCAACAAGGTGTGAACAAGCGGTGCAAAAAAGTAGCCTGCTGGCGTTGATCCTTTATCCATCAAGCGTTCCACACGCGATGGCTGTGAACACCGTGGGGATGACGGCGGCTGCCGCTCCCAACGGAGAGGTTCTCACGGTGACTCGGTTTCCTCGGACCGTTCGACGAACCGCATCGAGTGGTCGATGAATTTCAAGGGCACATCGTCAGTGGGGCCATTTCGGTTCTTGGCGATGATGAGCAAGGCGTCTCCCTTTTTCTCGGGATCTTCCTCTTTGTCTTCGTCCACCTCCATCTTGGCTCCGGCATAGTCCGTGCGCGTCAGGAGGCCGACCATGTCGGCATCCTGCTCAATGGAACCGGATTCGCGGAGATCACTCAGAACGGGGCGCTGACCTTTGCGTGACTCCACGGCACGGTTGAGCTGGGCCAAGACGATGATGGGGACGTTGAGTTCCTTGGCGAGGCCTTTGATGCCGGCTGAAATCTCCGCGATCTCGATCTGGCGGTTGTCTTTGGCGCGTCGGGAGCCCGAGGTGAGGAGTTGCAAGTAATCGATGGCGATCATCTTGATGCCGAACTGCTTTTTCAGGCGGCGGGCCTTGGCGCGGAGTTCCATCACGTCGAGCCCCGGTGTGTCGTCGATGAAGATCTGCGACTTCTGCAGATCGCGGGTGGCGCGCGCCAGGGCATCCTGCTGGGCGCGATTGAGAAGGCCGCGCGTCAGGTCCGACATGCTGAGCCTTGCTCGGGACACGAGAAGGCGTCGCACCAGCATGGTGGCGCTCATTTCGAGACTGAAAACGGCGCATGGCGCGGCGAAATCGACCGCGATATACTCGACGATGTTCATCGCGAGCGAGGTTTTTCCCATCGATGGTCGTGCCGCGATGACGAACATTTCACCGCCCTGGAGACCGGAGGTCATCGTGTCGAGCTTTGCATAGCCACTTGGCAGGCCGCGAAGCTGGCCAGGGTGCGCCAGCATGTACTCAATGGAGTCGATGGCCTCCATCACATGCTGGCTGAGCGAGCGGATGCCGTCCTCCGCGCCGGCCGACTCACGCACCGCGAGCACGCGTTGCTCGGCGTGATCGACGAGTGTGGTCACGTCCTCATCGGGCGATTCCTTGCCGTGCTCGTAGGCCTGATGGATGTTAAGCGACGAAGCGTGGATGAGCAGCCGCAGCATGTATTTGCTGAGGATGGCCTTCTTGTAATAAGGAAAGTGCGCCGCGATGGGCACGAAGGTGTACAACTCGGAAATGGCCGACGCGCCACCGACGCGCTCCAATAGGCCCTGATCACGCATGATGCTGGAGAGTGTGACGACATCGATCGGGATGTTCTTGTCGTAGCACATCAGCAGCGTTTCATAAACGGTTCGGCTCGGAAGGTGGTAAAACGCTGCGGCGGGAAGGGTGACGCGGCACTCGGCGAGCCGCTCGGCGGGATCTTGGAGCAGGCAACTCAGCACGCCCTTTTCCGCTTCGTCGCTAAAGGGGAGTTGGCGGTTGATCGTCGCCAGCAGATCCTCCGTCGCCGGTTCCTCTCCCTTCCTCTTGAAGGGCTGGCGCTGCAATTCAGGAACTGCCGTGGCGACCTGCGAAGCAGCGTCTTTGACATCGATGGTAGTGGCGGCTTCAGGCATTGGCGTTATCCAAAAACAATTTCCGCCATGCTACCGATCCAGCAGCGCGAACGCAATTTTTCAGGTGAAAAAAGAAGCCGCGTTGTGTCCAACGCGGCCTCGTGAAGTTTGATGATTTGCTGAGAGCAGTGAACTACTCCTCGCCGCCCTCGGCTTCGTCTGTCTTCTCGCCGGTATCAGTGGCGGAGGCGACGGTGATCTTGAGGAAGCACTCGACGCCGCCATGAAGCTTGACGGGCACCTCGAAGGCACCGGTGCTCTTGATCGGACGCTCCAGGATGATCTGGTGACGGTCGAGTTCCACCTTGGCGACGCTCTCGAGCACAGCCTTGGCAATGTCGATCGTGGTGATGGAGCCGAACGCCTTGCCGCCCTGGCCGGTGGCGAGGGTCATCTTGAGCTTCAGCTTGCGCAGCTTGGAGGCGGTCTTCTCGGCTTCGGCGATCTCCTTGGCCTCACGCTCGGCGCGGATGGCCTTGAGGTTCTCGACATGACGGAGATTGCCTTTGGTGGCCTCGTATGCCTTGCCCTGCGGCAAAAGGAAATTACGGGCGAAGCCACGCTTCACACCGACGACGTCTGCCTCGGAACCGAGACCTTTGATTTGTTCTTTGAGAATGACTTGAACGTTTGCCATATGCGTATGCCCCTGCGGAAAGGGCGCGCATACTACCTGGCACGTCGGGCTTGTCAAATGCGCAGCCGCTTATCTTCCCATGTAGCTTCCGTCTTTGCTTCTTCGAGGAGAATCTCAGCGGTGGGCGACAAGCGACCCAGCCACATGGCGCCAAACTCCACTGCGGGGAAGCCGTTGAGTGGCAACTGCCGGACTTGGTCGCTCGATATTTGCCTTGGAGTGGAAAGACTCAGGCCGACGCCGAATCCCTCGGCCACATACCGGCTGATGATGTCCAGGCTCGAAACCTCGTGGCTGGGGAACCAGTCGATCTTTCTTTTCCTCAGTCCCTCCTGGAAAAGTCGGCACATCGGATCGCCAGTCGGGAGCGTGATGAGCGGCACGTCGATGCGATCCCTGCCGATGATGTCCTCGGCCTTCTGGTAGCGGCTGTTCTTGGCCACTACAAGCACGAGAGGGAGGTTCAGCAGCAGCCTGGCGCGTAGATCCTCGGAGCGTTTGGTGTTCAGTGTCGCGAAGCCGATGTCGATTTCCTGCTGCAGCAACTTGGCCTCGATCTCGTCCACCCGCCCGGGCGTCAGCGTGAATTGAAATCCCGGCACCTTCTTCCGCATTCGCACCATCAGCGCTGACAGGTAGTCCCGCTGCACGATTTCCGGCGCGGCAATGCGCAGTCGCTTCTCCGTCCCGCCGCGCAGCCTGTCCCCGATCTCGCTGAGGCCGCTGAAAAACGGGGCGACGTGCCTGAAAAGGTCCTCGCCCTCCCGTGTGAGTTTGAAGGGGCGTCGATGAAACAGCGTAACGCCGAGTGAGTCCTCCAGTTGTAGCACCTGCGCGCTGATCGCGGGCTGCTGGATGCCATACGGCATGTGGCGCGCAGCGGCGCTCACGCCGCGATGTTTGGCCACATAAAAAAAGAGTTCCAGATGGTGGACGTTCATGGTGGGAGTTGGCGATGTATGGGGCGTAGCACGTCTGGAGTCGAAAGCTCCAGATCTGACTCATGGTTTCTTCACGCGGACGTGCGTCATCTTGCCTGAGAGGTCCGTCTCACCGCTCTCCCCCGTGAGTTTTACAATGCTCTCCAGTGTGTTTCGATCAGTGCCCGGGAACGAATCCTTGACTGAAATGCTCGACAATCCATTGCCTACATACAGGAGTTCCATCGTGAGATCCGCATCCGAGATTGATGCCTCGAAACGCTTGGTCTCCCCTCCGTTCGTCGTCACGGCGTGCGTCGCTTCATAGAGGCCAGTAGTGGAATTGTGCGTGAATGTCCATTTATACTCCTGCCGTTCGCCATTGATGAATCGCACGCCTTCCATCACAAACTCATCGTCGGATGTCGCCTTGCCGCTCCACTCCTCGGTGATCTTCACCTCGGCACCGGCAGCGTTCTTGAAGGCACCCTCGGACTTCCAGTCGCCGATCAGGTGCTTGAAGAGCGGGTGCCTGGCAAAATCAGTCTTCAGCTGAGCCGAAAGAAAATGGGTAGAACCCAGAAAAACCATCGCAGCACAGAGCGCTGACGCGAATCGGGAGGAGTGCATGCTTGTCATTAACACCGGAAGCTATCAAAGCGCGGACTCGAGTGGAAGAACGTTTTTTGCCTCATCACGACTTTCTTTGGGCGCGTGTCAGGTCGGAGTCCGAGCCAAAGCGCAAATGCGATTCCTCCGCCAGCCAACCACAGTCAGATACCCGAGAATGAAGTAGGCCCGCGCCCAAGTCGGCACCGCACGTGGCTCTCGACCCGAATCTCTCTCCTCCCCCAAGACCGCTGACCTCCGGATCAAGCGAAGGCGAGCGGGAAGTGTCTGTGCCACGATGCCCCCGGGGTCGTTGCTTGCATCCGTTATGTCGTCCCGTCTCTGATTGGAAGCCCGGTTTATGAATTGAACGTCTGTCCAACTCACCAGCTCTTCTTGGTAATGGGAATCGCAAAAAGTCACGAGTTGAAAATTGTCCTCGGATAAGTGGCGGAGTACTTCATGAAATTGTAGGAACACAGATTGAGATTGTGTGATCCAAAAAATAGTGCGCGCGGGCGTGGCCGGGGCGGACGCGCCTATGCCCCCAACTGCCGCGCCCACTGGATGGCGCGCATCATGCCGGTCGCCTTGTTGACCGTCTCCCGGTATTCGTAGGCCGGGTCTGAATCGGCGACGACTCCGGCTCCGGCTTGGACGTAGGCTTTGCCGTCCTTCAGGACGCAGGTCCGCAGCGCGATGCAACTGTCCAGATTCCCATCGAAGCCGTAGTAGCCGACGGCACCGGCATAGGCGCAGCGTTTGCTTTTCTCCAGCTCGTTGATGATCGACATCGCGCGCACCTTGGGCGATCCGCTCACCGTGCCGGCGGGGAAGGTGGCGCGCATCACGTCGTAGGCGGTCTTGTCGGCGCGCAGGTGGCCCTCGACATTGGAAACGATGTGCATCACATGCGAGTAGCGCTCGACGATCATGAGTTCGGTCACTTTCACCGAGCCGTAGTCGGAGACGCGGCCCACGTCGTTGCGCGCGAGATCGACGAGCATGATGTGCTCGGCTCGTTCCTTCGGATCATCAAGCAACTCGGCGGCCAGCGCATTGTCCTCATCCGGCGTCTTGCCCCTCCAGCGCGTGCCGGCGATGGGGCGGATCTCAATGCGACCATCCAGACACTTTACATGCACCTCCGGCGAGCTGCCCACGAGCGAGAAGCCCTGCGGAAACTGGAGGCAGAACATGTAGGGCGACGGATTCACATGCCGGAGCGCGCGATACAAATCCAGCGGCGTGCCCGTGTAGTCCGTCTCGAAGCGTTGCGAGGGCACAAATTGAAACACATCCCCGGCGGCGATGTATTCCTTCCCAGCTCTGACCATCTCCTCGTATTCTTCGCGCGTCGTGTTCCCCGTCGGCGGCACGTCGGCGGTGGCCACGGGCGGAAACGCGCTGATCGGACGCACGGCCAGAGGTTGCGAGAGTTTTTCGATCACTGACTCGATCTGCGTCTTTGCCCAATCGTAGGCCGCTTCGAGCGTGCTGTGCTCACTCGTGAAAACATTGGCCACGATGGAGAGCTTCCGATGCTTGTGATCGAAGATGAGCACCGTGTCAGTGAGCATGAACACCATGTCCGGCAGGCCGAGTTCATCCTTCGGCGGCAGCGGCAAGGTCGGCTCGAAGAACCGCACCATGTCGTAGGCTAGGTAGCCGACCGCTCCGCCGTGAAACACAGGAATCTTCCCCGGCTCCGCAGGCTGATACGGCTTCATCAGTTTCTCCAACTCATCGAGCGGGTCCGTCTTCGTGATGAACTTCCTTGTTTTGCCGCGCTCCTCGATCTCGATCTCCGTGCCCTTGGCCGTGAAGATCAATCGTGGCGAGCTGCCGAGCAGAGAGTAGCGCCCGGAGTGCTGCGTCAGCTCCGCCGACTCCAAAAGAAAACCGCAGCGCCCGTCGTGGATCTTTTGGAAAGCCGACAGCGGCGTCTCATAATCGGCGGCCAGTTCCGCAGTCACCGGCACGAGATTTCCCTTCGCGGCGAGCGCGCGGAAGGCATCGAAATCAGGCTTTAGGAACTCGGAAATCATGAGGGCCGGAAAAGGAGCACTGCTTCGCGCTCCCGGCAAACGCTTCATCGCTCGCCGCCAACAGTCGCCGCAGTTCCCCAATGTTTGCCCTTGAACCTCCGCGCCTTCCGGCCAAGTAGGGCGGCCAATGGAAAAACTCATCGTACACGGCGGCGCGACGCTGAAGGGGCGCGTCAACATCAGCGGATCGAAGAACTCGTCGCTGCCGATTCTCGCGGCCACTCTCCTCACGAAGGAGGAATGTACCATCCGCCGCGTGCCGGATTTGAGCGACACGAACTACATGACGCAAATTCTGGCCGAGGTGGGGGCGGATGTGGAGCGCGCTAGCGGCGTGGTCGTCGTGAAGGCGGAGAAGATCAAGTCAGAGGCACCCTATGATCTCGTGCGCAAAATGCGCGCGTCGATCTGCGTGCTCGGGCCGCTCACGGGGCGGTTGCGTCATGCGATCGTCTCGCTGCCCGGTGGTTGTGTCATCGGCGACAGACCGGTCGATCTGCATTTGCGCGGCATGGAGGCGCTCGGTGCCGAAGTGAAGGTCGATGCGGGCAACGTGATCGTTTCCGCACCCAAGGGACTCAAGGGCACGAGCATCAACATGTTGGGCAAGCAAGGCTCGACGGTTCTCGGGACCGACAACGTGATGATGGCCGCCGTGCTGGCGAAGGGAACGACGATCATCGAAGGCGCGGCCGCCGAGCCGGAGGTGGAGGATCTCGCGAACTTCCTCAAGAAGATGGGCGCGAAGATTGAGGGCGCGGGCACGAACCGCATCGTGATCGAGGGCGTGAAGGAACTGCACGGCTGCGATCACACTGTGATCCCCGACCGCATTGAGGCCGGCACCTTTCTCGTCGCCGGTGCCATGCTGGGCGATGGCGTGACGCTCAAGCGCGTGAACGCCGAGCACCTGCGCGCCGTCGTCGATGCGATGAAGCACTGCGGCTTCGCCATCGAGACGACCAAGGACTCGATCACCATCCACCCGAATCCGTCCGCGAAAGGCTTCGACCTCACCACGCATCCGTATCCCGGCTTCCCGACCGACATGCAGGCGCAGTTCTGCGCGCTCGCATGCGTGATCCCCGACGTGAGCACCATCACCGAGACCATCTTCCCTCAGCGCTTCATGCATGTAGCCGAGATGAAGCGCATGGGCGCAAACATCGACCTCCAGGGAGCCACCGCGCGCATTCGTGGTGGCGCAAAGCTCAGCGGCGCTCCTGTCATGGCCAGCGACCTCCGCGCCTCCGCCGCGCTCGTCCTGGCGGCGATGGCCGCTGATGGAAAAACGGAAATCAACCGCCTCTACCACATCGATCGCGGTTACGAGCACCTTGATGACAAGCTCTCCTCCCTTGGCGCACAATTGGAGCGCGTGAAGGCGTAGAGCCGTCACTCGCTAAGCGGCGGTCGTAGGCGAGTCCGTCCCGGCTCGCAACACTCCGGCAAGCGGGGTGAGTTGCCGGAGATCTGACCCCTCATCCTTTGTTCGAAGATGCGGAGTGCCGTCCCTCCTGTTGCGAGCCGGGAAGGACTCGCCTAGGCATCGGCTGCGGTGGTTCCGCAAAGCCAGATGAGCGCAGGGCAAAGCAGAAGTCGCTGGATCGTAGCGGCAGCCGGTTGATGAAAGACGGGCAAGCCCATAGTTCTTGAAGACACCTTGTGCTGGCAGCTCGCCACTTGATAAGCGCTACTCATTGCCCGCTACGCGCCGCCCGGTAGCCTGACCGGATTGGTGCCGGATCTTTTTGTCGAGGGCGACCTTTCTCGTGCCAGTTGTCTTTTCGGCCTGCTCCTGAAGAGCGGCCAGTTCCTGGGTTTTGATGGGGAGCGCTTCGAAGGCTTCCATGTCCTTGCCCAGATTCGGTTTGGTTTCCGGGGTGGGGGGATTCATGATGCGCGGTCTTTTAGGGTGAAACCCACTTTGATGGTGATCTGCCAATGCTGCACCTTGCCTTTGTCGATGCTGCCTCGTGTCTCGGTGACCTGGAACCAGCCCAGATTTTTGAGGGTC
>Ga0075163_10007703_pt1 | contig 14226 bp, 9 predicted proteins | sample JI1023141ADNA_FD_71478 | JGI IMG/M metagenome (GOLD analysis project Ga0075163, IMG submission 71478) | Wastewater effluent complex algal communities from Wisconsin, to seasonally profile nutrient transformation and Carbon sequestration -... | ecosystem: Engineered > WWTP > Effluent > Algae...
TACACCACAGGTATGTATGCTGCTGCGCCAGGTCATTTTGATGATCCATTTGCTTGCGACGCTCTGGAAGTATTGCTGGAAGGCTGGATATACCGGGCGCATTAGGGAATCTTTGAATTAGCTCCAGCAGTCTTGTCATTCATCGAGTAGATATGGGTTGAGCCGTGCTTGTTTTGTTTTGAGAAAGGCAGGATTGTTCTAGTGGTTAGTTCTACCGTGTTGGCTTTTACTACTGCGACATCTGTTTGCTCAAAGCAGTCTATGTAGCCAATATTTTGCAGCTTGTGGTGTCTGCCAGAGGCAAATTGTATGTCCAGGTCGATTGCACTTTCATAGATTTTGTAGGTAAATGAAATCGAACGTCCTGGCATCATTGCGCCAGTGTTGAAAGCCGTTTTGCCTACATTTACGGAAACATCGGAAATCGATTCTCCCGAGGCATTGACTATCTCTATTGTGCCGTTTTGGGTTGTGAGATACGGTGCCGCAAAAATCATGACAATGCCAGCCGAGAGCAGTACGAGCGATCCGAAGATAAGCAATGTCAGCTGCCAGTTGCTTAGCTTTGAAAATGCAATTCGCATTTTTGTTTCTCTGTGGGGGGCTTAACACTTAATGTTATTGAATCATGGAACCTTAAAAAGATGCAGATAGTTGCGAACCTGCTTTGAAATTGAGCTCGTCTTGCCGTGACCACTTTTTTGATATTTCATCATGGGGGAAATTGGCCAGCGTTTGTTCAGTGTAAGTTCGAATTAAAAAAGAGAACATATTCGGCAACTAAAGCTTTGTTGATTTGCTTAAGTTTAAAAAGCTCAACGTGCTCATCCCTGTTTTTTGATATTGTGCGTACTTTCATTAGAGTGCAAATGGCATAAATAGATGAGTTAGTGCCTTTGCTACACTAGATTCTATATTGGTTCTGTCCAAAGGATTACTTGCAGCGATCTTTTTTTGTGGGGGGACGTCCATGCCACGCATTCTTGTGATCGAAGACGAAGAGGGATTGTCTGGTGCGATTAAGGAATGGCTGGAAGCCGATTTGTACGTCGTGAAGGTCGTTCAAGATGGATGTGAGGCGCTATCTACAATGCTCGCTCACAACTTCGAAGTCATAATTTTGGATGTAATGCTTCCTGGTATGAGTGGAATTGAAGTTTGTAAGGAGTATCGAAGGGCCGGTGGCAGAGTTCCTATCCTTATTCTCACAGCTAAAAGTACTATGGCCGCCAAAGAGGAGGGACTGGACTGTGGGGCTGATGACTACCTTACCAAGCCCTGTGATTTGAGAGAGTTGTCTGCTCGTGTGCGTGCTTTATTGCGTCGTCCGCTTACAGGTCCGGTCGTGGAGCTAAAAGCCGGACCTATTAAACTGGACACCAATGCCAGAACTGCTTCCAAAGATGGGAAGTCATTGAAACTTTTTCCAAAAGAATTCATTTTGCTTGAAGTATTGATGCGGCATAAGGGGCAGATTCTAAGTTCTGAGACTATCGTGAGTCATGTGTGGGGAATGGAATCTGAAATCACTCCAGAGACAGTGCGCTCTCACGTAAAATCTCTCAGAAAGAAAATTGATAGTGTTTCTTATCCTTCGATAATTACTACTGTGCACGGCATGGGATACACCATTGAGAACCAGTAAAAATGTTTAGAAGTCACCGGTGGTACATAACTGTGTGGTTCGTTGGATTGTCAGCAGCAATCTACGTGCTTTTGTCTTTGGTGGGTGCCTGCTTCTTTTACAACAGCTTGACGCGTTCTATGGATGAAGAGCTACGAGTCGTGGCATCGCAAATTGGACACGCCATCGATCTCGCTGCTGGCAAGCCTGTATTTCGAGACTGGTTGAGAGTCGTAGAGACAGAACCTGCTCGCTCGGTCATGAGCATGCAGCTGTTCGATACGCAAGGAAATATTCTCGAACACTACGGGCCGGTTGGCATACCAAAGTTGTTTGATTCAAAATCGGAAGTCTCTGCTAATGGACTGACTTTGCGTCTTCGCCAATGCAAGTTAGTGAGAAGCGGTGAGCTTGTAGGGTTTTTGCAGCTTCAACTCCCCGTGGATAAGAGAAATAAGGCCACGCAAGAGTTTTTGCTAACGATGATCGTCATGTCGCCATTTGTTTTGTTGACTTTTGGAGTCTGTAGTTTTGTTGTGGCCGGTATTGCGGCTCGACCAATTGAGGAGTTGGTTGTGGCGTTGAGGCGTTTTGTTGCCGACGCCGGTCATGAGCTAAATACGCCTGCGAGTATAGTGCAGGCAAGATCTCAGTCACTGAGTAGAAAATTGGGAAATCAAGATTTCGGACAGGAAGATTTGGCTATCATTGCCTCTTCAGCAGAACGAATGGGCTGTATCGTGCAGGATTTGATGCTTCTTGCTGAACTGGATGCACATTGTGAAAGAAGGCAGAGTGCATTGGAGTTGCCTGAGCTTGTTCAGGCGATAATCGGCGAGTATCGCGATCAGTTTTTGCATGCGAACAGAACCCTTATCTACGAGGGGAGTGCATCTGTCGCTGTTATTGCCGACAAAGAATCGATCGAAAAAATTCTACGAAATCTACTGGACAATGCTCTTAAGTATACGTTAAGTGAGGGGACGGTAAAAGTGACTTGCGAGTTATCTGGATCTGAAGCTGTTTTGATTGTTGCAGATACTGGAATTGGTATTCCGCAGGATAGTTTGCCTAGAATCTTTGAGCGATTTTATCGAGTAGATGGCTCTAGAGCGAGAGCATCTGGTGGCAGTGGTCTTGGGCTTTCAATCGTAAAGGCGATTGCTGAAAGTCTAGGTGGTCGAGTGCAAGTATCCAGTGAACTTGGAAAGGGCAGTAAGTTTAGTGTTTTTCTGCCTGCCAGAAAAGCAGGCATTGCACAAAAATTGCACACAAGTTAGACACAAAGCTTGTAACTTATCTATGCAGGAATACTGTCTCATTTAGATTTCTCGCATTTCTAAATTCAGCTTCGGCATACTAAAGCTCTGGTACCTGAAGAATTGTCTACTCTGCGTCCACTCGATTGCGTCAGAAGATTAGTCTTTCTAGCGATAATCTCTAGTTTTTGTCTGGCAAAGGCGACAGCGCAACCTGTCGATACTGTTCAGCTGCGTCCTTTTATTCCGCCTGCTGGAGTTGGTAAGCTCACCCTCGTTGGCGCTGTACAGTTGGCGGAGAAGTACTATCCAAAGGTTTTGCAGGAACGCTCCCTCCTTGAGGCTAGCAGGCGTTCGGTTACCTTGCAAAAAGTTCGAGAATACAATCCGACTTCGATGCTCTCTTATCAGACCTTAGGAGCATCGCACAATCGCTTGACGCAAACACTTTTTTCAACGTCGGTACTTCCAACAACTCCGGGTCCAGGTCCAGAAAATGTGACGATGAAGGGAAATGCTTTTAGCGGAGCTGGATTCATAATTGACTGGGCTCCTATCGACTTTGGTCTACACAAGGCCATGATTGGCCGGGCAAAGGCTGACTATTCATTGTCAAACGCCACATATGGCGTGACTTTACTAGATGTGTCTGTGCAAGCTGCTTTGTCCTTTTTGGATGCTCTTGTAATGCATGAGCAGGTGGCTGTGGCTGAGGCAAATGTAGAGCGTTTTGCCGAGTTTAGCAAAGTTGTACACGCACAGGTAAATGCAGGACTTCAGCCCGGAGCTGATGCCTCGCTGGCAGACGCGCAACTAGCCAATGCCAAAAATGATTTAATCAGGGCTCGATACAACGATGAACTTGCTCGTGCTGCTCTAGCTTACGCAGTCGGACGCGGCGGAGAAATCATTGATGTTGAACCAGGCGGCATTGTTAAAGTGACCGAACCGGCAGCGCCGCAGCAAACAGCTCCATATTTTGAAAATCATCCTCTGGCATTGCAAGGTAAAGCCGTTATCTCTATTCGGCAAGCTGATAAAAAGGTTCTCGACAAAGAGTACTATCCAAAGTTTCGCTGGCTTGGTGGAGTCAATCTCCGAGGCACTACTTTTATGACTAATCGTGGGGACGTAGAGGCTCCTGGGGTTAGTGGAGTTTTTCCTGTAATTCCAAACTGGAATGTCGGCATGATGATTGACTTGCCATTCTTTGAAATTATCAGGATAAAGGCTCAAAAGAAAGTCGTGCTTGAGCAAATTAAAGCAGCCAATTTTGCCTATGATTTGGTGCTCCAGGGTCTCAGGCGAGATGATGTCCAGGCTCGTGCCTCGGTCAGAGCCGCTATTGCTCTTGCGGCAAACATGCCTATACAAGTGGAGGCGGCCTCACTTGCTGCAAGGCAAGCACAAGCGCGCTATCAAGCTGGCTTGGCAACGGTTGCTCAGGTTGCGGAAGCCAACCAGATATTGGCGGATTCCCGAGTTAAGGAAGCGGTGGCAAATGTTGGTGTTTGGAGGGCATTGCTCTCCGTTGCGAATGTGCATGGTGACCTTCAACCATTCTTGAAAGCGGCTAATAGTGCTACAAGGGGTGAATAACTGATGTGGTTAATTCGGCTAGCTATGGCCAGGCCAGTAACGATGATGGTTGTGGTTGTCACTCTTTTGTTATCTGCTTTTCTATCAGCAAGAATGATGAAGGTAGACATATTTCCAAACTTGAATCTTCCTGTTGTTTATGTTGTTCAACCTTATGGTGGTATGGATCCGGCGCAACTGGAAGCCTTTGTTGTCGCTCACTATGAGAACCACTTTTTATACATTTCTGGCGTAGATCACATTGAGTCCAAAGCAATTCAGAACGTGGCTGTACTGAAGGTGGTATTTAAGCCTGATACGAATATGGCGGAAGCTCTTGCTAACGTTGTTGCACAGGTTGAACGTTCTCGTTCGAAAATGCCACCGGGGACAGTGACACCCTTTATTTTGAGATTCGATGCTGGCAACGTTCCTGTCGGTTATGTGGTGTTGTCCAGCAAGACTGAGTCAGTTGCCAAAATTGCCGCTCTGGGTGATGAACGAATTAGACCGATTGTTTCTACAATTCCTGGCGCTACGACCACTCACCCGTTTGGTGGTAATGTTCGTACCATTGTTTTAACTTTGGACCCACAGAAGTTGCGGGCTCTGCATTATAGTCCCGACGAAGTTGTAAACGCTTTGACAAGTGGTAACTTGATCACTCCGTCTGGTTTGGTTCGAACAGGACAGACTCAAAGGATCGCGAATCTCAATTCAACTGTTTTGGACATCCACGAACTAGAGAACATCCCACTCAAGCTAGGCGCGGGAGCAACTGTCTTGCTTGGTGATATCGCAACAATTGCAGATGATATGGATATTCCAACAGGTTGGGCCCTTGTAAACGGCAGAAGAACTGTTTTCTTGTCAATCTCAAAGCTTGCCGATGCGTCTACCGTTGAAGTAGTGCAGCTTGTAAAAGCGGCGCTCCCTCGGATGCGAGCTGTAGTGCCTGAAGATATCGAAGTCTCATTCAATTTTGATCAGTCTATTTATGTTACTGAAGCCGTCACTGGATTGCTCTATGAAGGTGCTATCGGTGCCACCCTCACTGGGCTTATGGTTCTTTTGTTTTTGAGAGACTTTAAAAGTGCATTTATTGTGGTTGTCACAATTCCGATAGCGCTAGCGGCGGCAGTGGTGGGATTGGCTTGCGCTGGGCAAACTATTAACATTATGACTTTAGGTGGACTTTCGCTTGCAGTTGGTGTGTTGGTTGACGAAGCGACTGTTGCCATTGAGAATATTCATACGCATCTGGACCGGGGTGCTCCATTGTATGCTGGGATTTCTGCTGCGTGCGTCGAAGTGATAACGCCTCAAATGCTGGCAGTAATGTCGGTCATTTCGGTATTTCTTCCGTCTTTCTTTATGGAAGGCACTACCAAGGCACTCTTTGTCCCGCTTTCACTGGCTGTCGGTTTTGCCATGATTGCATCCTATGTGCTTTCGAATACACTGGTACCTGTATTGTGCGGGTGGATGCTCCACAGTCAAGACAAGACTGTGCATCACGGACAGAATAAGAACAAGGGGTTTCTTTCAAAGTTAAGACGCCGCTATGCCTTGATTCTAACTTCCATCTTTCGAATGAAATGGCCGATAGTTTTGGCCTATGTGGTATCTACCACGGCACTATTATTTTTCCTGGTTCCAAGCTTAAAGACAGAAATTTTTCCTATGGGCAATCCATCTAGTTTTCAGTTGAGAATTGCCGGACCGGCTGGAACTCGCATGGAGATTACAGAGAGATATACTCAAAAGGCGCTAAATGTAATTACTAGACAGATTAAAGAGAAGAATCTCGACATCAGTATTTCATATGTTGGCACTCAGCCTCCAAACTTTGCAGTAAGCAATGTCTATATCTGGACTAGTGGACCTCAGGAAGCGGTACTTCTTGTCTCAATTAGAGAAGGCGCCCATATTAATCTCAATCGACTGAAGGAAGATCTTCGAAAGGAGCTAGATAAGGCTCTTCCTGAGGTGAAAATCTCGTTTGAGTCTGGCGATATCGTCAATAAGATCATGAACCTCGGCGCACCCACGCCAATTCAAATTGACATTACAGGTTCTAATCTCAAAACTGATGCGCAGTACGCAAAAAGACTGATAGCGGAGATGGAGAAAATTCCAGAAATTCGAGATGCTATGATCGTTCAACCACTAGAATTTCCCACTATTGATGTATCCGTCGATCGTATTCGAGCCGGACAACTTGGACTAACTGCTTCGGATGTGAGCCGGGCACTAGTTCCGGTCGTTTACTCCAGTCGATTTGTTAAACAAATCTGGTGGCGAGATCCACACCACGGACATTCTTATCAAATACAGGTTCAGTATCCGCAGGCCAATGTTAGTTCGATTAAAGATGTGGAATCTATTCCGCTCAAGTCTGGTGAAGACAGCGGACCTCAGATTGGAGATGTGGCACAAGTCAATTACGGAACAATGGTAGGCGAGTATGACAGATATAATCTGCGACGAATTATAAGCATAACTGCAAATATTGATGGCGATGATCTCGGTAAAGCAGCTAGAGAAGTTCAAAGAGCCATAGATAGAGTCGGTATTCCTCCAAGAGGGATGAATGTGGACATCAGAGGACAGGTACCAGTCCTGCAAAAAACTTTCAGCGGTCTTGCAAACGGTCTTGTTCTGGCAGTTGTGGCAATCTTGCTCATGCTTGTTGGATATTTCCAACGACTAAAATTAGCACTGGTGGTAGTATCAGTGGTGCCAGCAATTTTAGCGGGTGTGGTTCTTAGTATAAAGATTGCAGACGTTACGCTCAACGTTCAGTCTTTTATGGGCGCTATTATGGCTGTGGGGATTGGTATTGCAAATGCAATTCTTATCGTCGCCTTTTCGGAGTCCAGGCGGATGGGCGGAACGCTCTCGGGAGTGGCCGCTATACGTGGGGCCGTGAGCAGATTGCGCCCGGTGTTGATGACCAGTATTGCTATGATCGCCGGTATGATGCCTATGGCCTTAGGTATGGCTGAAGGCGGTGAGCGAACTGCACCTCTCGGCATAGCTGTAGTGGGAGGTCTTTCGTCTTCTCTGGTTGCTGTACTTTTTGTTTTGCCGCTTCTATATGGGATTGTTCAACATAGATCTTCGCGGCTAGTGCCGAGCATGCTAGTGGAGAAGACCTCCAGTCGATCAAAAGAGGTACCGGAATGACTTGTGGTTTTCGTTTTGCTAATGTTGTCATTAAACTTTCTGCAATTTCACTTTTATTGACGGGATGTTCGAATGCTCAGCAAGAGCACCGTGAAGCAATGCAATCTTCTGAGTCCAAGAGCGAAACTATGGAAACTGTGCTTGTCTCGTCAAAGCAGCTTAAAAGGTCTGTGAGAATTCCATCTGAGCTTGCCCCTTTTAGGGTCGTAGAGATTTATCCCAAGGTGCAGGGTTTTGTAAAAACCATGAGTGTTGATCGCGGTTCGACTGTCAAAACCGGACAAATTCTAGTTGAGATTATTGCGCCTGAGCTTGAGGCCAACTACAGGGAGGCCCAGGCAAAGTTTGAAGCGGTGCAGTCTTCGCTGCTTGAATCGAAGTCAAAAATTGCTAGTCTTGAAGCGCAGAAAGAGGAAGCGGAAGCTAAACTTGGAGCGGATGAGGCGAGCTATAAAAGAATATTGTTTGCAAACCAGACCCAGGGGGCTGTTGCACCGACTGACATTGAGACTGCTGAAAAGACGGTACAGGGAGGGCGCGCAAAAGTACGAGCGGCAGAGCAAACAGTGCTGGCCGCAAGATCTGCATTTGAGTCCGAAAAAGGACGGATAGCCGCCGCAAAGCAGGCCCTCAATTCAATGCGAGAGATGAAAGAGTACCTTATAGTCAAGGCACCTTTTGATGGTGTGATAACCGAGAGGAACGTTCATGAAGGCAGCCTGGTAAGCTCGTCATCTTCTAGACCGCCGATGTTAAAGGTGGAGCAGATATCACCGCTCAGGTTGTTGGTGCCGGTGCCAGAAAACGCTATAGCTGGTTTGCGACCTGGTGCGTCGATGCAGTTTAGTGTTGCTGCATACATAGGCAAGCAGTTTCACGGAATCGTTTCGCGAATTAGTCATGAACTGGATAGAAAAACACGCAGTATGCTTGTGGAACTAGATGTGCCTAATAAGAATCTTGAACTGGAACCAGGTATGTTTGCCGAGGTGATTTGGCATATGGAAAGACCGTATAGTACATTGTTCGTTCCTTCCTTCGCCATTCTCAGTAGGGAAGATAGAACATTTGTCGCTCTTGTGAAGGGCGGGGTCGCTCAGTTGGTTCAAGTCAGCCGTGGGCAGCCAATGGGCAAACTTGTGGAAGTCGTAGGATCGCTACAGGCTGGTGATGAAGTTGTACTAAATCCTACTAGTGATTTAAGTGGTGCAAGGATCAATGTCCATCGCTTGTCAAATACAGAGCTAGAAAAAATGCTAACTGAATCATCAAAGGAAGACTGAGTTTTTCTTTTCGCCTTTTCTCTGAGCAATCATTCATGGACGACTTCAGGTGTTTTAAACATTACTCCCACTGCCATTGTTGTTAGTGCGCCAAACATGATGCGCCAGGGAAAGGCTAATTGTGGCAGGCATGCTACGACGATAGCGCCTACAGCCATTGCTATCAAATTGCCTTTGTCTGAGCCGCGCTTTTGAGTCAATAGACCCAGCAAAAATACTCCCAAAAGTGAGCCGTATGTGTAACCAAATATGCCAAGGACAATGGGGATGATGCGCGAGTCTGGATGGGCGATGACAAAGTACGATGTGGCACTTGCTACAAGGATCATTAGTCCTGCAAATATATAAGTGAGGGTTTTTGCTTTTGAGACAGAGTTTTGTGTTTTGTCTTTGCAAAAGTCTCTTGTGGCGCTGGTTGCCAGCGCGTTGAGAGCAGCGCTAAGTGAGCCCATGGCGGTGGCAAAAATACCAGCCACCAGCAATCCTCTCAGTCCAACTGGCATCTTGGTCAGGATAAAATAAGCAAATACCTCACTATTTTTGTGAGGCAAAGCGGCATCTGGCAGTGCTTGGTAGTAGAGATGCATCAATATGCCTATTGTCAAAAAGACAAAGCCAATGGGCAAATCCATCAGTCCTGAGCAAATTAGAGAGAGCTGACTTTTTTTGTGGTCAGTGGCTGTAAGCATGCGCTGTACCATATCCTGGTCTGTGCCATGGGTGGCTAGAGTTGTAAAAGTCGAGCCCAGTAAAGCAGCCCAGATAGTATAGTCAGTGGTCAAAACTGATTTTATGTTGTCTATTAGTGGCGCACCGCTAGTAGTGCCGCTAACAAATATCGGGATGGCAGTATGACTGTAAAACTCCATCACTGCACCTGCACCGCCTGGTATCAGTGTGACTAGTACAGCGATAGCACAGAGTGCGCCGCCAAACATCACAGCCGCCTGGATACAATCGGTCCAGACCACGGCTTTGATACCACCTATAGATGTGTATACGGCAGTTACTGCTGTGACTAGGACAATTGAGATCAGGTATACGATCATTTGTTGTGCGGCTGTTGGCTCAACTCCTGTCACCAGGGTAAAGCCCACCGCAAGTAGTATTGCCGATACGTAAAGACGAGCACCTGAGGCAAGTAAGCGAGTAAAAAGAAATACGCCTGACGCTGCCAGTCTTGTCAGTCTGCCAAAACGTATTTCCAGGTATTCGTATATCGAGAAAACTTTTAGGTCAAAGAACGGCTTGATAAAGAGCATGGCAACGATGATGCGCCCTATAACTATGCCTACAACTATTTGCAAATAAGTGTAGCTAATTAGCCCAAAGCCTTCTCCCGGAGTGCCTAAAAATGTTGCGGCACTGGTCTCGGCGGCAATGAGCGAGGCTAGCACCGCCAGCCAGGGTATAGACCGGCCACCTAAGGCAAATTCCTCAAGACTTTCTTCTTTTTTGCCAAACTTGAGTCCGACAAAAATAATCGTAAAAAAGTAGAGAGCTACCACAGCGCAATCTATAGCAAAAGCTGTATCCAGTTGCATGCCATGGCCCCTGATTTGACGACTCAAACTATAGCGCATATTAAAGTGGCCTTTAAGTCAACACTAGTCCCGCGGATGGATGAATGTCCGGATTGTCTTGTCTAGACTGTCCCTATGGCGCAAAGAGATAAGAGAATCAATTTAAATATCAGCGCGGTGATAACAATTGCCGCACTTTTATGCCAGAGCCTACCAATGGCGCTGGCAGGGACCGTTGCCGGAGGTGGCGTTAGAGTAGGCGCTAAGACCGCCAGGGCTGCCGGAGCGGCAAAGTCTGCTGCTGGCCAAAAGGCTACTAGTGCGGCTAAAACTGCCTTAAGTCCTGCAAAACAACTCAAGGATGGTCTATCAGTTAACCGCCCTGTCAAGGATAAATGGGCACTGGTTGTCGGTATTAGTAAGTTTCAAAATCCGTCAATTAACCTCAAATATCCTTCTAAAGACGCTTGTGATTTTTACAACTATCTGATTAACACTGCCCACTTTGCTCCTGACCATGTCAAACTGCTTACCGATGCCAAGGCGACACGCGCGCGCATCTTGTCTGAGCTAGGTGATAAATGGTTGCCGCGTGCGGCCAATCCGGACGATCTTGTTGTAATTTATTTTTCTGGTCACGGCTCGCCAGCCGATATCGACGTTGGTGGTGTCAATTATCTGGTGGCTTACGACACTGATGTTGACAGTCTGTATGCGACTGGTATTCCTATTCAAGATCTGGTGCGCACCATCAAAGCGCGTGTGCATTCTGAGCGTGTTGTGATAATTCTCGATGCCTGTCACAGCGGCGCTGCCAGTGCCGATGCCAAAGGTCTTGTGCGCACTAGCAATGTCAGCGCTGCTGATATATCTGAGGGCACCGGTCAATTAGTTATCGCCAGTAGCAAACCGGATCAGGTCTCATGGGAAGGCCGTGGATATCAAAACAGTGTCTTTACTCGCAATTTAATCGAGGGGCTCAAGTCCAACGGTGATAAGACTACTCTGGGTGAAGCTTTTGAATATATGAAAGATAAGGTGCAGGAAGAAGTTTTGCGCGATCGCGGTGTGATGCAGACTCCTGTACTAAAGTCGCAGTGGCAGGGCTCAGAGTTAGCCATGGCGCTGCCACCATCCAAGCCGCGCTTGCCTATACCAGAGGACAATGGCGTGGGAGCCGTGACGATCACTACAAGTGGTGGACCGAGCGGGCAGGCTGTGCCGATGTCGCTATCTATTGAGTCCACACCGATTAGGCCTGCTAGTGGCAATGCAACTACAGTCATTACCTCGGCAAGTGCCGGTGTTGTTAATGGCTCACCTTTACCACCCAAGACTGTGTTTAATAACGGCAATATCTATGCTGTCGACAATCGTCCTACAAGTGCCGCTAGATTTACTCTTGAGTCCCCGGCTCAAGTTATCTATCTGTACACCTATCACTGGAACTACGGCAAAGGGGCTCCAGCTGGCACAATTAGTCTGAAGAACGACGATGGCACAATTTACGGACCCTTTATGGCAACAGGCAAACCCGGACAGGGTGGCGTACCGAGCGCCTACTGGGAGTGTGAGCCAAACATAGTTGTAAAAGCTGGCAACTACAAAATCATCGACAGCGATCCTGCTACCTGGTCACAAAATGCCGGCTCAGCTGGCATAGGCATGGCTAAAGTAAAAGTGGTGCCAATGCCAGGCAGTGCAGCAACAGATGCTCCGCGCATAAAAAACTCCCCGGTGATTACCATTTTTAATAATGGCAATGTTTATCGTGTCTTTAATAAGCCCACAAATATCACTTCGGTGACAATTAAGGTGCCCACTCTCATTACCAACTTGATGAACTATCACTGGAATGACGGACGTGGTCAGGATCCCGGGCAGATAACTTTGATGCGTCAGGATGGTCTTACCTATGGACCTTTTAACACCCACGGCTCTCTTGGGCAAGGCGGTGTGCCAAATGCATACTGGCTATGTGAGCCAAGTGTCGTCATCAAGCCTGGCATTTATGCAGTCCTCGACAGCGACGTTGATACCTGGGCGCAAAATGATCCCAGTGGTCGCTGCGGCATATGTGACATCAAAGGCGTACCTCAGCAGTAGGTACCGCATTTATTAAATTCGTGGGCAATTCCTGCCTAAAGTATACAATCAGAATAGTGATTCTTTTGTTTACTAGTTGCTGTTGCTCAGGTTGCTACCGTGAAAAAGCGCACTGTTATAGTTTCCTCTGTGATGCTTGGTTTGAGCTTGATGCAGCTCTACAGTTTGAGGCAGGCCAGTGAGGCAATGACCTTGAATAGTTTTGATCTGCAAGTAGGCAAATCCAAGATTCATGTAAATGTTGAAGGGCGCTTAAATATATCGCAGCGGCAGCTACAGAGTTACATCGAGGACGCCAGCCGCGCAGTGATTAAATACTATGGTAGATTTCCACTGTCGCAAACAGTCATCAACGTGACAGCAACGCCTGGCGATACGGTGGGTTTTGCCACCGCAACCTATGACGATGATGCTGAGTGCGGCGTCATTGACATCAATATCGGTCGCAATGTTGATAGCCAGTCACTGGATACCAGTTGGACTCTTACCCATGAGATGTTGCATCTGGCATTTCCAGTTGTGCATCATAATCGCCGTTGGTTGGCTGAGGGTATTGCTACTTACGCTGAGCCTATCGGTCGCTTACGCACTGGCAAGCTCAGTGCCGAAGAAGTCTGGAGCGATCTTGTCGATAACTGTCCCAGTGGGCTACCTGCTCAAGGTGCCCCCGGTCTAAACAAAAATGGCTCGTGGGGTAGCACCTACTGGGGTGGAGCGCTATTTTGTCTGCTTGCTGATGTGGAGATCCGTAAGCAGACAAACAATCGTCTGGGGCTGGAGCATGCCTTGAGAGCCATCACCGATAGTGGTGGCAGCGCGGCATCAGATTGGACTGCGGAGCAAGCGATTGCTACTGGAGATAGAGCGCTGGGATTGCAGGTCTTGCAGAGTCTTTATGCGCGCATGGCTCTACGTCCTGGTTATGTCGATTTGCCCACACTGTGGCGAGAGTTGGGCGTAAAGAGGGTTGGCGGCTCTGTCGTGCTTGTGGATAACGCACCTCTGTCACATATTCGCAGAGCAATTGAGAGCAATGGCGCCTCAAAACCTGCAAATGGAAGTTAGTTTGGCGGTGACATAAATTGCGCGACAATAATTTGCACAACCGTAAATTGTGCAACTATTGAACAACTATAGTTTGCCTTGAGCAAGAGAGGGTTGTTTTCAATTGAAAACAACCCTCTCTTGTATTATCTATGTTGTATCAGTCAGGTCAGGAGCCTTTCTGGGCATTCATTGCTTTATTTTTGACTACTTCACCGGCACCTTTGCCAATGCTGTCCTGCATGTTTTTAGGATCAAAGTCGAGCTTGCCGCTGCCTTGCTTGAGCGTATCATTGATGGCGTTGCCGGATTTGTCTCCGTCCATCTTCTTCAGCTCTCCGCTGCCTGCTTTGTCTTCCTGTTTTCTTAGTTCAGTGCTACTGGCGTGACCTTCGCCGGCTGCTTTGTTGGCACCTTTGGCACCTTGTTTAAGAGCTTCACCGGCGGCGTCACCGATGGAGCAGCCATCGAGCATCTTACCGACAGCACCGGTTGCCCCGCCTGCGCCGTCTTCCAGTTTTTTGTGAGTTTTGTCGGCAGCACTGCCCATCGCTTTGCCTAACTCTTCAAAAGTTAGTTTGGGTGTATGTGCAGAATCTTCAGCGGCTTTACCAGTTGCT
>Ga0075163_10007704_pt1 | contig 14223 bp, 13 predicted proteins | sample JI1023141ADNA_FD_71478 | JGI IMG/M metagenome (GOLD analysis project Ga0075163, IMG submission 71478) | Wastewater effluent complex algal communities from Wisconsin, to seasonally profile nutrient transformation and Carbon sequestration -... | ecosystem: Engineered > WWTP > Effluent > Algae...
GACAAGGGTTCCACGTGGAACATGTCGACGCCCGTCGGCACGCCCTGCCGCTCATCGCCGGTCAGGTGGGCTTTCATCGCCACCCATACCCCACCCTGAGTGAGCCGCTCGCGCGTGAGAGCCACGAAGTCCGCCAGTGTCGCGAAGGCGCGCGATGTGACCAGGTCGAAACGGGAGCCCGCCGGCATGTCCTCGACCCGCTGGTGCACGGCGTGCAGGTTGGGCAGGGCCAGTTCGGCGGCCACCTGACGGATGAAGCTGGCCTTCTTGGCGACGGTGTCGACACAGGTCACCTGCCAGTCGGGTTCGCAGATCGCCAGCACCACGCCAGGCAGCCCAGCGCCACTGCCCACATCCAGCAAGCGGCGTGGGGCGCCAGAGGTCAGCGCACGGCGCAGCGGACCGACGATCGCCAGGCAGTCGAGCAGATGCTGTCGCAGCATCGCCTCGGGTTCACGCACTGCGGTCAGGTTGTAGACGCGGTTCCACTGGCCGATGAGGGCCAGGTACTGCAGAAGATGATCGACCGAGGATTCAGGCAGATCCAGGGCCAGATCCCGCAGGCCAGCCCGCAGGTGGGCAGCCAACACGGAACGGTTGGGGTCTGTCATGTTCAGGCGGCGTCCAGCGTGGCGTTCGCATGCGAAGCCTGGAACCCGTGGATGCGCTTCTTCTTGAGGTGAACCATCAGCAGCGAGATGGCGGCCGGCGTGACACCGGAAATGCGCGCCGCTTGGCCCAGGGTCTCCGGCCGGTGGCGCGTCAGCTTCTGCCTGACCTCGAAGCTCAGTGCGGTGACCTGGCTGTAGTCCAGATCGAGCGGGAGCGGCAGGTTCTCGTACGCCTTGGCGCGGCCCACCTCCTCCACCTGCTTGTCGATATAGCCGGCGTACTTGATGGCGATTTCCACTTGCTCGAGCACCGTGTTGGCCAGCTCAAGGCCCAGTTCGACCTGCAGTGTTTCACGTGAAACACCGGCGCCGGGCCGTGCCAGGCAAGCCACGGCCGCCACAGCGTCATAGCCGATGCCGGGCCTGCGCAACAGATCGGCCAACGCGTACTCATGCTCGATGGCCTTTCCCAGCAAGCGCTCGCTGTCCGCCGCAGCGAGGATGCCGGGGTGGACCCAGGTCGATCGCAGCCGCTCTGTTTCACGTGAAACGGCATCGCGCTTTCGGTTGAACACGGTCCAGCGGGCATCGTCCACCAGCCCCAGTTCTCGCCCCAGCTCAGTCAACCTGGCGTCGGCGTTGTCTTCGCGCAGTTGCAGGCGGAACTCGGCGCGGCTGGTGAACATGCGGTAGGGCTCGGTCACGCCTTTGGTGATCAGGTCGTCGACCAGTACCCCCAGGTAGGCCTGGTCGCGCTGCAGCGTGAGTGGTTCCCTGCCCTGCACCTGGCGAGCGGCATTGACACCGGCGTACAGGCCCTGTGCGGCCGCCTCCTCGTAGCCAGTGGTGCCGTTGATCTGGCCGGCGAAGTACAGGCCGGCGATGGCACGGGTCTCGAAGCTGGCCTTCAGCCCGCGCGGGTCGAAGTAGTCGTACTCGATCGCGTAGCCGGGCCGCAGGATGTGGGCGTTCTCCAGCCCCGGCATCGAGCGCACGGCGGCCAGTTGCACGTCGAACGGCAGCGAAGTGGAGATACCGTTCGGGTAGAACTCGTGGGTGGTCAGGCCCTCGGGCTCCAGGAAGATCTGGTGCGAATCCTTGTCGGCAAAGCGATTGACCTTGTCCTCGATGCTCGGGCAATAGCGTGGCCCCACCCCTTCGATCACGCCGGTGAACATCGGGCTCCGGTCGAAGCCCGAGCGGATGATCTCGTGGGTGCGCTCGTTGGTGTGGGTGATCCAGCACGGCACCTGCCGCGGGTGCATGGCGGCCTGGCCCATGAAGCTGAACACCGGCACCGGATCCAGGTCGCCGGGTTGCTCCACCAGCTTCGAGAAATTGATCGAGCGGCCATCGATGCGCGGCGGCGTGCCCGTCTTCAGCCGGCCCTGCGGCAGCTTCAGCTCCTTCAACCTGGCCGACAAGCTGATGGCCGGTGGATCGCCGGCTCGGCCCGCCGCATGGTTCTGCAGGCCGACATGGATTCGGCCATCGAGGAAGGTGCCCGCGGTCAGCACCACACTGCGCGAGCGAAACCGGATGCCGACCTGGGTCACGGCGCCGACGACCCGGTCGCCCTCCACCATCAAGTCGTCCACCGCCTGCTGGAACAGCCACAGATTGGTCTGGTTCTCCAGCCGGTGCCGGATGGCCGCCTTGTAGAGCACCCGGTCGGCCTGCGCACGGGTGGCGCGAACAGCAGGCCCCTTGCTGGAATTGAGGATGCGGAACTGGATGCCCGCTTCGTCCGTCGCCAGCGCCATGGCGCCGCCCAACGCATCCACCTCCTTCACCAGATGCCCCTTGCCGATGCCGCCGATCGAGGGGTTGCAACTCATCTGACCCAGCGTCTCGATGTTGTGGCTGAGCAGCAACGTGGCGCAGCCCATGCGCGCGGCCGCCAATGCAGCCTCGGTACCGGCATGCCCGCCACCCACCACGATGACGTCGAATTCCTGGGGGTAGAGCATGGCGGCCGTCCTGGGTTGATGTGGGCAGGCCGGCGGTGCGGGCAAGCACCGGAGAACCCTGTCGCAAACCCTTGATTTTATTGGCCCGGGCCGTTTTCGTCACGGCCGGGTTCTGAATCCGGAGCGCCGGCCGGACAATCGCATCATGACCGTTCCGCCCTTACCCTGCCGGCCGCAGTGCGGCGCCTGCTGCATCGCACCGTCGATCAGCAGCGCCATCCCGGGCATGCCCGGCGGTAAGCCGGCCGGCGTGCGTTGCGTGCAGCTTGACGACGCCGACCGCTGCCGTCTGTTTGGCGACCCGCAGCGACCCACCGTATGCAGTTCCTTGACCCCGAGTGCCGACATGTGTGGCAACCGGCGCGAGGTGGCAATGGCGTGGTTGGAACGCCTGGAACTTGCGACCACCCCTGGCTGAAACCGATGCCTGACACCTACTCTGCCTGCCTAAACCAGATCTACCCCGCCGTCGCGGCCCTTCCCGAGGCCTTGCGAAACGACGTGCTGGCGAGCGAGGCCCGCCACCTGCACGCGCCAGCACTGGCCCGCCTTTTCGACGAAGGGGCGCCGTGCCAGGGCTTCCCGATGTTGCTGTCCGGCGAGGTGCGCGTAGCCCGTGGGTCGACCGCAGGCCGCGCGCTGGAGCTCTACCGCGTGGCGCCCGGCGAGCTTTGCGTGGCCTCCACCTCCTGTCTGTTCGGCCACGGTTTGCTGGTGGCGCACGGCGTCACGACTGAGGCGACCGAGATGGTCGTGATCTCGCCGGCGGGCTTTGAGCGCTGGGTGGCAGACGCCGGCTTTCGCCAGTTCGTCTTTGGTGTCTTTGCCGACCGCCTGGCCGACCTGATGGCCTTGGTCGAGGCGGTGGCCTTTCAACGGCTGGACCAACGTCTGGCCGGTGCTCTTCTGGGCCACGGCCCCACCCTCCACACCACCCACCAGGCGCTCGCCGACGAACTGGGCACGGTGCGCGAAATCGTCACCCGCCTGCTGAAGCGATTCGAGCGCGCCGGCTGGCTGCGGCTCGGACGCGAGCGCATCGAGGTGCTGGACGCCGGCGCACTGCGACAGGCGGCCGCCGGCGTTGAGTGACCAGGATCACAGACAGGCCCGGTGCGCGCGCGCATCATGCACCCACACCACACAGGAGTGAGTTCATGAAAGCCAACGTTGGCGGCATCGACCGCATTGCCCGCATCGCCCTCGGCATCGTCCTGATTGCCCTGACCCTGATGGGGACCATCGGCCCCTGGGGCTGGCTGGGCGTCGTCCTGGTAGCGACCGGGGTGATCCGCTTCTGCCCGCTGTACCCGCTGCTGGGCCTGTCCACCTGCCCGTTGCAGAAGTAGCAAGCGCACGCTTACAAGGGGCCTTCGGTTCAGTCGAGCCCCCCGGTGCGCCGGTCCTGCGCCACCAGGCCGTCGGCCAGCACGATCACGCGGCTGGCACTGGCGATGGTTTCGGGCCGGTGCGCGACGATGATCCGCGTCAGCGGCAACTCCGCCACGGCGCGGTTGACCAAGCGCTCGCGGTCGACATCCAGCGCGCTGGTGGCCTCATCCAGCAGCAGGATCTTCGGCCGTTTGTAGAGCGCGCGTGCCAGAAGGATGCGCTGCTTCTGGCCACCCGACAGCACCGTGCCCATGTCACCGACCAGCGTGGCGTAGCCCATCGGCATGGCCGAAATCTCCTCGTGTACCGAGGCGAGCTTCGCGCACTCCACCAGCCATAGCGGGTCAGGCTCGGCCACGAAGAAGGCGATGTTGTCGGCGACCGAGCCGGCGAACAGAGGCTCGTCCTGCATCACCGTGCCGATCAAGGCGCGCCAGCGCCGCCGGCCCAGTTCGCCCATCGTGCAGCCGTCGATACGCAGTTCGCCCGCCTGGGCATCGTGGATGCCCAGCATCAGCTTCAGCAGCGTTGTCTTGCCGCAGCCGGAAGGCCCCACGATGGCCACGGACTCGCCCGCGGCCACGTCGAAGCTCACGCCGCGCAGCACCTCAGGCTCCAGATCCGAGTATCGAAAGCGCAGGCCCTGGATACTCAGCCGGCCGGCAGATTCGTCACCCAGCCCCACCGCCGCGCGGGCCGTCGGCAGCCCCTCGCCTTCCGGCGCGGTGAGCACGATGTCGGCCAGGCGCTCGGCCTGAAGGCCCAGCAGGCGAAGTTCGCTCCACTTGTCGATCAGCGCACTGGTGCGGGTGGCGAACTGCTCCTGGTAGGCCAGGAACGCGAACAGCATGCCGGTGGACAGCTGCTGGTCCATCACCGCCAACGCACCCAGCCAGACCACCGCCACCCGCTCCAGGCCGAACAACACCCGGTGAGCGATGGCCAGCCGCAGCTCCAGGCGGTGGCGGGCCAACCCGGCGTTCATCGCGTCGACCACCAGATTCATGAACTGCGACTGGCGCCGCGCCTCGGCGTTGAACAACTTGATCGCGCCGACGCCGCGCAATGATTCGAGGAAGTGGCTGGATTTCTTTGCCTCGTGGACGAGTTCTTCCTCGGCCGCCTCGCGCATCGGCCCGTGCAGTGCCCAACGCAGCAACGCATAGACCGCCACCACACTGGCGGCGACCGCACTCAGCAAGGGGCTGTAGAACAGCATCAGCGCCAGCGTCAGCACCACCAGCAGGCCGTCGATCAGGCCTTCGGCGAACTGCCGCGTCAACTTGTCCTGGATCTCGTGCACGGCCGCAAAGCGAGACCACACATCACCGGTGTGGCGGCGCTCGAACCAATCCATCGGCAGGTGCAACAAGTGCGCGAACACGTTGCCCAGCCATTGAAACTTCAGGGTGGCCGACAAGTGCAACACGGCCCACGACCGCCCGGCCGCAGCGAGCGCCTGCAGCAGCACCAGCCCGCCAAAGCCCACGCCCAAGGTGATCAGCAGGTCGCGGTCGCCAGTGACCAGCACACCGTCCACCACCCACTGAAGAAAGAAGGGGGAGAGCAGCAAAAAGGCCTCGAGCGCCAGCGCCAACAGCAGCACCTGGCCGAGAGCCCGCTTGAGGCCGGTGACACGGCCCAACAACTGTCCCAGGCGGACACGCTGGCGCTCGCGCCGGGGGCGGAATCCGGTGGTGGGCGTCAGCTCGATCACCACCCCGGTGAAATGCGGCGACACCGCATCGAGGCGCATCCGGCGAACGCCCTGCGCCGGATCATGGATGGTGGCCACCCCACGCTGCACGCTCACCAGCACCACGAAGTGGTTCAGGTCCCAATGCAGCACACAGGGCATCGCCAGCAGGGCCAATTGCTCCGGCTCGGCGCGCACCGCACGCGGTGCCAGGCCCAGCAGCGCCCCCATGTCGGCAAGATCGGCCGCGGTGGCCCCTTTCATCGAGATGCGGAAGCGCTCACGCAGCGTGGGCAGATCGGTGTCCAGGCCGTGGGCACCTGCCACCATGGCCAGGCAGGCCAGGCCGCACTCTGCCGCCTCGGTTTGCAGCACCAGCGGCACCCGGCCGGCGCGGGCGCCCAGGAGAGCCAGGACAGCGCCCCGCGAGCTCATGGCCGCTGGGCCCAACCGATGACCGGCTCGAACAGCCACTCGACAAGGCGCCGCCGTTCCAGCATCACGTCGGCCTCCAGCTGCATGCCAGCCACCAGGGGGCGGTTCTGCCCGGCCGCAGAAACGGCTTGGCGGTCCAGCAACACCGTCACCCGGTACAAGGGCTCGCTGCCAGGGCGCGCGGCGATCGGCACCACCGCCAATTCGGCGGGCGCCAAAGGCGCCTGCGCCACCTGCGCCACGGTACCAGTCTGCAGGCCGAACTTCTGGTAGGGGAACGCTGCCAGCCGCAGCCAGACCGGCTGCGCCGGCTGCACGAAACCCAGCGCACTGGAGGGCGCGAAAAGATGTGCCTGCAGCGTGCCACCGGTCGGGCTCAGGCTGGCCAAAGCCGCATCGGCGGTGACTGCCTGGCCCGGCGATGCGCTCATGCCGCTGAGAACACCGTCCGCCGGAGCCTGCACCACCAGGTGGCGCGAGGCCGACTGGGTGCCTGCGCGCACGGCAGCCTCGGCCACCTCGGCGCGGTCACGCTCGATCTCGCCCAGCGCCGTGTCGGCCTGCAGCGGCAGTTCGCGCCGCTCGGCCGCCAAGGTCGCGGCCTCTCGCTGCAGGGCCTGGCGCTGGCGTGCCAGTGCCGCACCTTCGACGCGCTGGCCCAGCACCTCCTCGCTCTTCGTCTGGATCTGGGCAGCGGAAACGAACTTCTCGCCGCCCAGGGCCTGGAGCCTGGCCAGCGCCGCCTCGGCCAGCACCAGGCGCTCCGCCTGCAGCCCAGCCTGGGCTTCAAGCTGGGCCTGTTCGCGCTGCAATGCAGCCAGCCGCTCCCCCAGCGCCGTCTGGCGTTGCAGCAGCAGCGCCCGTGCCTGAAGGGCGGCTTCGTCCAGGCTGCGCAACCGGGACCGGAAGGTCTGCTGCAATTCCGCCTGAGCGGGGCCGGCCAGCATGGGGCTCTGGACATTCAAGGTGAACAGCGGGTCGCCTTCGCGCACCGCTTGCCCTTCACGGGCGTTGAGCGCCAACACGGTGCCCGCCACGGGTGCGGCAATGCGGATCAGGCCACGGTCGGGGACGAGCACCCCGGTCAAGTGGGCCTTGCGTGTGTACTCGCCCCAAAAAAGAAAGGTGCTGACGACGGCAAGCGTCGCCAGCACCCAGAAAGTCAACCAAGCCAAGCCCACTGGCTGCACCAACTGGATGCTGCCCAGCCAAGCCCGACGCTGGTTGTGGAGGGATTCCTTGCGAAACAGCGTCATGCCGCGGCCTCACGCCGGCCCGGCATCACGCTCGGAAACTGTCGGCGGCCGCCCCCTGGCGGCGCGCCCATCGCGGCGGCTACCAGCCCGTGCGGGGCGACTGGCTCGATGCGCCACCCACGACCTGGCGAAGCTCGCTGCGGTCGAGTTCGCGAACCTGCGCCAACGACGCTGCCGGGCGGGAGGCCAGGCGCAGCGGATGGCGAAGGAGGGAAATCAAGGCTTGCTTCATGGGGGCTCCGCGACGTGTAGACGCTCCAACAGCGCACGTCGGGATTGAAACAAGCAGCCAGCACTTTTGACACTGTCAACTCTTACAGGTAGGCGTAACCGCCTGTCACAAGACAGTGGCCGATTCAGTGGATCAGGCCGAGCCGCAAGGCCTTCAGCACCGCCTGGTGCTTGTTGACCGAGCCCAACTTGCGCATGGCGTTCTGGATGTGCAGAACCGCCGTGCGCTCGCTGATGCCCAGGATGCTGCCGACCTCCCAGGCCGTCTTGCCCTCCATCGTCCAGCGCAGGGATTCCAGTTCGCGGGGCGTCAGCGACGGGGCGTCCACCAGTTGCTCCGGGGGCACGAACAGCCGCAGCGCGGTGTCTTGTGCATGCACTGCGAAAAGCTGCAGATCGGCCACCAGGCGGGTCAGTTCGTGGGGCATCCGGGGCAGTGGCTGTTCACGGTCGACGCCCAGCATGAAATGCCGGCCTTCGGGCATGTGCAGCGCCAGGGCAATGCCAGTGCGATAGCCGAAGCCGGCCTGCTCTTCCCAGAGGTCGACTGCGCCGTGCTTCAGGTAGGTGGCCTGGTCCCAGACGATGGGCACCGCGCCGCGCTTGCAATGCTGCATCACCGGATCACGCTGGTGGGAGTTGGCCATCGTGGCGCCGGCGGCCCGCCAGCCGTCGGGCATGTTGTCGATGTTGATGAAGTCGGACTGGGTGAGCGAATGGTCGACCACGGTCATGGCCGAGACGTACTGGAAGCCCATTTCCTCGGCAAAGCGGACGATCTGGGCACGGAAATCCTCCGACGAGCGCGCTTCCATGATCGACAGGTAGCTGCCGTTCAGCATTTCTGCGCTCATCACCCAACCCTGACAAGGTTGACAGCTAGCCGGTGCACCACGACCTCTCCAGACTTCAGGGCATTCGGACGAAAAAGAAGGCCACCATGCACGCAACCTCCCAAACCACCATGCCACCCCCCTGGGCGCTTTACGCCTGGCCCGCCGTATTTTGTCAGGCGGACGCGAAGCGTAAGGCAAGATTCATGCACTTGGGAACCCGGGTCACCACGGTGGGCGAGCCAGGGCAGCCCGTGGCCGGCCAGACCGTGTGGAGCGAACTCCTGGAACACGGTGAAGCCGGGCTCGCCTGGGATTGGATCCAGATCGCCGACGGCGTGGTGGCCATGGCCAACCCGCTTTGCGTGGTCACCAATTTGCGGCTGGTCGGCGCCCACGGCGAGGTACTGCCCGCGCGCGAGTGTGCGCTGCACCTGAGCCGCATCGTGCGCGAGCTGCCCTGGCAGGACGAGGTCTGGCGGATCCTGCAGGCCGCCTGAGCACCAAAGCCGCCGGGTGCTCCGTCCACGCGGCAAGCGCCGGGCCGCCCCAAGCCTGCCGCGCCACCTGCCTGCCGGGTGGTGCCGGTACGCCGGCACCGGGTGCTCCCTCCACGCGGCGAGCGCCGGGCCGCTCCCAAGCGGGCCGCGCAACCCGCCCGCCGGGTGGTGCCGGTACGCCAGCACCGGGTGCTCCATCCACGCGGCAAGCGCCGGGCCGCTCCCAAGCGAGCCGCGCAACCCGCCTGGCGGGTGGTGCCGGTACGCCGGCACCGGGTGCACCACCTACTTCCAGGCGGCTGTTGAAAACTGACGTGCCACGTACACAAGGCACACGGCCGCCAGCGCCGCGCACGCCAGGGCAGGCAACAGCAGGTCTGCCGCGCCCATCGCCTCGCCCTTGAGCACCCGGCCCATCAGGGTCGATTGCGCCAGGGCGGGCACCCAGAGGTGCCAGGCCTGCTCGCCCTCCTGGTTGAACAAGGTCACCATCGGCAGCACCGAGACGCCCAGCACCACCACGGTCGCGTTGGCCTGGGCCTCCTTGAAACTCTTGCAGCGGATGGCCACGGCCATCAGCAGCGCCGCCAAGGCCCCGGCAAGCGGCAGCAACAGCGCGAGAAAGGCCAAGGCCTCGGGCAGCCCGTACTGGAACATCGCCGCCAGCGACTCGCTGCGCAACAGCCACTGGCCCGGCAGGAAGCTGAAGGACGACAGCACCGCGATCAACATGCCCACCGAGGCCACCGCTCCCCATTTGCCGACGACCAGGGAGAGCCGTGACGCGGGGTTCATCAGCAGGGGCTCCAGCGACCCGCGTTCGCGCTCGCCGGCGGTGGTGTCCAGTGCCGCGTTCAGCGCGCCGTAGAGCACCGCCATCAGCACGAAGAACGGCAGCATCACCGTGATCTGCGCGGCCCGCGTGGCCGGGTTGGCCAGGTCGCGCTCCTCCACCTGCAAGGCCTGCAGCGCCGCCGGCGAGATGCCGCGAACCGCCAGGCGCAGGGTCGCCTGCTCCTGGTTGAACCCGGCCATCAGCCGGGTCAGGCGGCCGACGCCGCCTTGCGCCCGCTGGTTGGCTGCCGAGGAAACCACCTCCACCACAGGCACTTCACCGCTGGCCAGCTTCGCCTCGAAGTCGCCGGGCACCACCAGCACCGGGTCACCCAGCTTGTTCTCGGTCAACTGGCGCTCGTAGTCCGGCGGCGCCGGCTGCATGGTGTAGGTCTGTCGCTGCAGATAGTTCTTCAGCGTCGGCGCCGCATCCAGCCCCACGGCCACCAGTTCGCGCGCCTCCGCGCGCTTTTCGATGTTGGAGACCAGGGTCGAGATCAGCACCAGCACCAGGGGGCCCATGGCCACCGAGCTGAGAAAGACCATCGTCAACGTGCGCCGGTCGCGCAGCGCGTCGACCAGCTCCTTCAGGAAAACGGCCCAGGCGGATCTCATGACTGCCCCTCCACAGTCGGGTGGCGTTCGTCAGGGGTGAAGGCCAGGGCCACGAAGGTCTCCTCGAAATCGGTCTGCCCGGTGCGCGCCATGAGCTCGCCCACCGTGCCCTCGGCCACCGTGCGGCCATGGGAGATCACCACCACGTGGTCGCACAGGCGCTCGACCTCCTGCATGATGTGGCTTGAAAAGACGATGCACTTGCCCTCGTCGTCGCGCAGGCGCCGCAGCGCGTCGCGCAGGCTGCGGGTGGCCAGCACGTCCAGGCCGTTGGTCGGCTCGTCCAGGATGATGTTGGGCGGGTCGTGCACCAGGGCCCGGGCCAGCGCGGTCTTCATGCGCTCGCCCTGGCTGAAGCCGTCGGTCCGGCGATCCAGCAGCGGTGCCATCTCCAGCACCCGGGCGAGTTGTTCGGCCCGAGCGTTGGCGGCGGCGGCCCCCATGCCATGCAGGCGCGCGTAGTAGATGATGTTCTCGCGGGCCGTCAGACGCGGGTACAAGCCCCGCGCGTCGGAGAGCACCCCCAGCCGGGCCAGCGCCGCCATCGGTTGGCGGGCCACGTCGATGCCGTCCACCGAGATGCGGCCGGCGTCCGGTGCGATCAGCGCAGCCACCATGCGAAGCGTCGTGGTTTTGCCGGCGCCGTTGGGGCCCAGGAGGCCGGTGATGCGGCCGTCCTCGGCGCGCCACGAGACGCCATCCACCGCCCGCACCTCGCGCGCCTTGCGGCCGCGGCCCTGCGTGAAGCGCTTGGCGAGTTGTTCGATCTCGATCATCGCGTGGCTCCCGAGCCAGCTGGGGCCATGGGCATGGCGAAGGCGGGCGGCCGGGGCACCTGGGCCACACAGGCCGCCTCGTTCTTGAGTGCCGCCAGGGCGGCAACCCCGTCGTCGTTGTCGACGAAGCGGTAGACCACGTCGCGCAGGCAGCCCAGCGCGAGCGTGCCGTGGCCGGCGTTGGGCACCACCAGATGGCGGGCCTGGGCGCCCAACGCGCGGGTGACCCGCTCGCCGTGGCGTGGCGGGGTGACCGGATCGGCACTGCCGGACAGCACCAGGGTGGGCGCGGGGGCCGCTGGCAGGCTGTAGAAATCCGCTGGAACCGTTGCACGCGGCCAATCCGCACAGGCGGCTCGGTAGACCTTCTCGATGGCATCGCCGAAGTCGGCACCGGGCCGGTCGGCTGTGGCGGCCAGGCGCGGGATGTCCTCCGCACAGACCACCGAGAAGTGCATGCCCATCGCCAGCTCCATGCCTTTGCCGCCCTGAAGGGCCACTGCCAGGCCGATCAGCGCCGTGTAGCGACCGGAAGCGGCCTCGCTGATCGCAAACGGCAGGGCCGACGACAGTGCCGGCGAATACAGGGGAAGGCGCACCAGGCCCATCAGCATGTCGCGGGTCAGCGTGAGCGTCTCCTCCTGCCCGGTGACCGGGTGGTTCACCCGCAGCTCGCGCGGCAGCCCGGCCAGCACCGCCTGCCATTGGGCGCGCAGGCCGGGATGGCGCATCCGGCACGCCGGTTCGCTCTCGCAGGCGGCCAGCAGGCTGTCCAATGCCGCCTGGGCGTCGGGTGAGAAGGAGCCAGGCAAGGCCATGTCCGGCGGTGCCACGCCGTCGATCACCACACGCCGCACCGAGGCCGGGAACTGGCGCATGTACTCCAGCGCCGCGCGGGTGCCGTAAGAACCGCCGATCACATTGACCGGCCCGAGGCCGAGTGCGCGCCGCGCGGCCTCGGCATCTGCCATGGCGATGCTGGTCGTGTACTGACGCAGGTCGCCGTGCGGCAGTGCCTGCAGCCTGGCGCGGCAGGCCGCCAGCTCGCTGGCCTGGCGCTGCGGATCGAGCGAATCCTTCAGAGGCCGGGTCGGCGGCTCGGCGCCACAGGTGAGTGGTGCACTGCGGCCGGTGCCACGCTGGTCGATCAAGATCACGTCGCGCCGGTTCAGGAAGCGGCCCATCAGGCGCTCCAGCGGGCCCGCCAGCTCGATCGCGCTCTGCCCGGGGCCGCCGGCGAAGAACAGCACCGGGTCGGGCTTCTTGTTTCGCGCCACTGCGGGCAGCACGGCGACATGCAGATCGATCTGCGTGCCGTCGGGGTTCGATGGGTCCAATGGTCGGCGCAGCACGCCACACTGCGCCTCATGCTCCACGCCGGGCAGGCGGCAGGGCTTCAAGGTCAGGGCCGGCTCGGCGGCGCCTGCGGGGCCCAGGGCCAGGGTGCCAGCCAGCAGGGCGCTGGCGGGCCATCGAAGGAAGGCAAGGCGGTTCATGGCCCCAATTGTGTGGAGAGCCTGGGCCGTGCCGGGCTCAACGGCGGATGAGCCGCCGGCTGGCCGACACGAACGGTCTGCCGGTGCGGGCGAACGGTGTCAGTGCAGCGCCGGGATCAGCAAGCGTTGCAATTCGCCGCTGGCCAGCAATTGGGCCAGGTCGTCGGCGCCACCGATCAGCGTGCCCTTCACGAAGACCATCGGAAAGGTCGGCCAGCCGGTCCACATCTTCAACGCGTTGCGACGCCGCCAGTCGCGCAGGTAGCTGCCGTAGTCAAGGTCATGGTGGGCGATGCCGGCGGCGTCCAGCAGGCGGCGCGCCTTGCGCGGAAACGGGTTCATCGCCATGCCGACGACCACCACGGCATGCGCGGCCACGGCCTGCTTCACCTCGTCGACGACCGCCGCATGGTGCTTGGCGACACGGTCGCGCACAGCGGGGTGGATGTGGTCTTCGTCGAGAATGGGGCGTGTCATGGGCAGGCATTGCGGTGGATGGCGCACCAATCTACCACCCGGGCCGGCCCTTCAGAAAATCTGCAGGCGCCCTTCGAAGTCCTTTCAGCGTGGTGGGCCTTCCGCTTGGCATGATGATCTCCCGCCGCTGATGGCCGTCACCCAAGGAACCCCATGAAGCTCTACTACAGCCCCGGCGCCTGCTCGCTGTCGCCGCACATCGCGCTGCGCGAGGCCGGCCTGCCCTTCGACCTGGCCCTGGCCTCCACCAAGACCAAGAAGCTCGCCGATGGCAGCGACTACCTGCAGATCAACCCCAAGGGCCAGGTCCCGATGCTGGAGCTGGATTCGGGCGAGCGCCTGACCGAGGGCCCGGTGATCGCGCAGTACATCGCCGACCTGGCCCCCGCCTCCGGCCTGGCGCCGGCCGCCGGCACGATGGCGCGTTACCGACTGATGGAGTGGCTGAACTTCATCACCAGCGAGCTGCACAAGGGCTTCTCGCCATTGTTCACGCCGGGCATGCCGGAAGAAGCCAAGGCGATGGGCCGCACCCGTGTGACCGATCGCCTGGCCTGGGTGAACACCCAGCTCGAAGGCAAGAGCTACCTGATGGGCGATACCTTCACCGTCGCCGACGCCTATCTCTTCACCGTGAGCAACTGGTGCGCCCCGGTCGGCATCGACATCTCCGGCCTGGCGAACCTGAACGCCTTCCGCGCCCGAGTCAGCGCCCGCCCGGCGGTGCAGGAGGCCATGAAGGCCGAAGGCTTGCTGAAGTGAAACAGAAGGCCCTCAGGCCTTCTTGAGGACCGACTCGCAGGTCGCCTTCTGCGCATCCGCCGGGGGCAGCTTCGCGCACACCGGTGCGAGCTGATCCCGCAGGCGGTCCACCACCGCCTGGTGCTGGCCCTGGCCGTTCCAGGTGCCCAGCATCTTGCCCACCCGCTGCATCGAGCGTGCACTGCGCTCGTAGAACGCGCCTTGCTGGCTGCCGGCCTCCTGGATCAGCTGGGCGGCTGTCTTCTCGATGCGTGCCGCGTCAGTGGGCGCCAGCTCCACCAGCGCGGTGAAGTAGGCCGCGCCCCATTGCAGGCGGGTCGCCGGGCCGACGCTCTTGGC
>Ga0075163_10007705_pt1 | contig 14223 bp, 12 predicted proteins | sample JI1023141ADNA_FD_71478 | JGI IMG/M metagenome (GOLD analysis project Ga0075163, IMG submission 71478) | Wastewater effluent complex algal communities from Wisconsin, to seasonally profile nutrient transformation and Carbon sequestration -... | ecosystem: Engineered > WWTP > Effluent > Algae...
CGGTCCCTCCTGCGCTCGCGGTTCCTCCAGCGTTCGCGGTCCCTCCTGCGCTCGCGGTCCCTCCTGCGCTCGCGGTTCCTCCAGCGTTCGCGGTCCCTCCTGCGCTCGCCGTCCCTCCTGCGGTCGCCGTTCCTCCTGCGGTCGCCGACCCTCCTGCGCTCGCAGTTCCTCCCGCGTTCGCGGTCCCTCCTGCGCTCGCCGTTCCTCCTGCGCTCGCCGTTCCGCCCGCGCGCCCTCCAGCGTTCGCGGAGCCGCCCGCGGTTCCCCCGTCGACGCCCTCCCCCCCGTTGCAGCCGAAAACCCCCACCACGAACAGCGGCACGACGAGCGCGCGCAAACCGGTCATGAAACGAACCTAGTAGAAGCCCTCTCGCTTCGCGCACGCTCTTTCGAACGCTTCACTCAGCGCTTCGTGAATGGGTCCGTTGCTCGGCCCGGCGCGCAGTCACATGCCCGCTTTGGCCTGCTCGCGCGAAGTTCTACGCGGATGAGGGCCCAGGCTCGGCGACGAGCGAGAAACCTCTGCCTGGCGGTGCACGAACCCTCTGCTGGTTGAAGCCCGCCGTTTGCAGCGAGACTGACGGCATGAAGACACGCTTGGTCCGCCGAGAAGCTGATGGAGTCGTGGTGGTCGAGTCAGCCGGAGTCGAAGTTCGAGCCATCGATCGCCTGTCTCGGGGCGGTTCGGCGCAACCCGTGCCGGAGCCGGGCGCGTCGTTCGACGGCTCCATCTCGTACCAGCTCGACCCGAACCACGAGCCTCGCGTCCTTCCTGCGGACACGCACCGCCAACCGCTGTTGCGAACGACCTCGGGCTGCGCCGCCGAAGCCGTCGGGCAGATTCTCTCCATCGACTCCGAGTCTTCCGACCGACGCGTGATGGTGGCGCTGGTGGACTGCGGAGGGTTCGTGTTGCCATCACCCATCGACGTCGCCGACCCGGCCCTCATCGGCCGGCGCGTGGAGTTCACCGTCAGCGAGCTCGAGGTGTGGCGCGCCTGAGCGTCAGCGCTGCTCGTCGGGGAACAACGGCATGCCCGCGCTCAGACGGAGCCCTGCACGCGCGGTGGCGAGCTCGGTGCGCGCCTGAATCTGCGCGACCTCTGCGCCGAACACGTCACGCTCGGCCTGAATGACGTCGACCTGCGTCGCGGCTCCAGCGGCGTAGCGATCTTTCGCCACCTGGCTCGCGCGCTGGGCGGCGGCGACCTGGGCCTGCACGAGGTCTGCCTTCTGTCGCGCCGCCTCGAGGCGGTTCCAGTCCTGGAAGATCTGATCTCTCGCCTGCAGCCGCGCGCGCTCTGCAGCCAGCTTCGCGGTGGCCTCGGCCGACGACTGCACCTGCATGTTCTGGAACGTGGGCACGTCGATGCGCCACTGAAGCCCGATGCCCGCGTTGTACACGGCCGACTGGTTCTGAAAGCCGGTGGCGTTGGTGAAGCGCTGGGTGAACTGGCCGTTCACGACGGGGACGAGGGCGAGGCGAGAGGCGGTGGCGAGCTTGCCGGCGGCTTCGGCGTCGAGGTCGGCGGCCTTGATGGTGGGCAGCTCGGACACGCGGTCTTCGAACGTCGTCACCGCCGCTTCGGCGTGCAGGTCATCGGTGGGCAGCGCGATGTCGGCAGGCGGCTCGAGGAACGACACCGTGTTCAGTGAGCGGCGGGTGGTCGACACGAGCGACTCGACGTCAGCGAGCGTCTGCCGGTTGCGGGCGAGCTCGGCGCGGGCACGCATCTGCTCGAGCTCGGTGGCGGCTCCGGCGCCGACGCGAATCTCGATGAGCTTGAGCTGTGCTTCGGCGACGGCCACCGACTTCTTCGACGACTCCCGCACGGCGAGCGCAGCGGCGTAGCCGTAGTACGCGCCGACGACCTGACGCTTGACGAGGTCACGGGTCAGCTGCTCCCGCTCGGCGGCCGACTGCTGCGCGGTGTTCGAGGCGAGCGCCCGGAACCAGCGCGTGGTGTCGATGAGGGGCACGTCGAGACGCAGCGCCGCGTCGAGCTGATCGAGGGGACTGATGACGAGCTTCGTCACCGCGCCGGTCGCGGGGTTGGGGAAGTTCGCGACCGCCTCGAACTGGTTGTGCGTCCACGTGGCGCTCGCCGCGAGCGACGGCAACAGGCCCGTCCACGCAGCGCGGAACTCGGCCTCGGCGCGCTGCCGCTGCTCGAGCGAGATGCGCCGGTCGACGTTCTGCTCGTCGGCGCTCGCCAGGAAGTCCTTCAACGTCTTCGGCTGCGCGAACGTCTGCGCCGCCATCAGGGCCACCACCACACCGAGCGTCTTCACTTGCCTGCCTCCGAAGGGACGACGCCGTGCGGGTTCGTCAGATCTTCCGGCGAGCGCACCTCGTCGCTCTCTTCGTCTCGGCGGTAGCGTTTGAAGAACAACACGATGTCGTCGAAGAACGAGTACGCGACGGGCACGGCGAGCAGGGTCAGCACGAGGGAGAGGGTCTGCCCACCGACGACGACGCCGGCCGTGGCCTTGTTGAACCCGGCGCCGATGCCCTTCGAGGTGACGAGCGGAATCATGCCGGCCACGAAGGCGAGGGTCGTCATCAAGATGGGGCGCAACCGGTCCTTGTTCGCCTGGATGATGGCCTTGAGCCGCCACGCCTTCTCCATCTGACGCTTGATGCTGGTGGGCTTGTCGGGGTTCGCCTTCGCGAGCGCGGTGTCGACTGCCGCCTTGCCCAGCTCGCGGTCGAACAGCTCGTGCAGGTCGCCCTGGGTCATGGCCCACGACTGGCCGCGATCGACGATGCGGAATGCGGCCTCGAGCAACCCCTTGCCGGCTTCACGCAGGTGGTTCGTGTGGTCGATCTGCAGAATGGCGTTCTTCTTCACGACGCCGAACAACACGAAGATGCCGAGGCCCGAGTACAGGTCGAGCGCCTGGTCGAAGAGGATGACCGAGAGAATCGCGTAGGGCAGCGTGAGCGGCAGCGAGATGAGAATGGTCACCGGGTGCAGCCACGACTCGAACTGCGCCGCGAGGATCAGGTACATGAAGAGCAGCGAGGCGAGCAGCCCGAGCACGAAGCTCATCGCCACCTCCTTCATGATCTTCGTCTGGCCCTGGGGCCGCGCCGAGAACCCCTTGGGCAGCACCTTCACCTCTTCTTCGAGGGCGAGCATCACCGCGTCACCGATGGCGCCTTCGTTCGCGCCGGGTTTCGCGTTGGCGAGGAACGTCACCTGGCGCTCGCGCTGGTAGCGCTGAATGGTCGAGGGGCTGGTGCCGGGGTCGAGGTGCACCACGTCGGCGAGGGCGACGAGGCCACCCTTGCGGCTGGGCACGGTGAGCAGCTGCAGGTTGTCTTCGCTGGTGCGGTACTCGGGCAGCGCGCGAACGCGCACGTCGTACTGCTCTCCACCTTCGGCGTACGTCGAGACCTTCTGGCCGGCGACGAGCAGCTGGAGCGCCTGCGCGACGTCGATGACCTGCACGCCCAGGTCTGCAGCGCGCTGGCGATCGATGGTGACGCCGAGCTCGGGCTTGCCGACGACGAGGGTGGAGTCGACGTCGACGGCGTCGGGGATCTTCTTGAGCCGCTCGAGCAAGCGCTCGTTGGCCTCGGTGAGCAGCTTCAGGTCGGGGCCCGCGAGCAGGTACTGAATGCGCGCCGTCGCCTGACCGCCGCCGAACTCGTTCACGTCGGCGACGTTGACGCGCAGGTCTTTGGGCAGAATCGCGACGATCTTCTCGCGCACCACACCCTTGAGCTCGTTCTGCGTGATGGTGCGTTTGTCGGGCGCGAGCAGCTTCACGTAGATGCGCGCCTGGTTGGGCGTGCGGGCGGGGTCGTCGCCGATGGTGACGAGCGTGGCAGTGACCTCGGGAAGCTCGCGAATCTGGCGGGCGACGCGTTCACCGATGAGCTCAGAGGCCGCGACGCTGCGCCCCTCGGGCAGGCGAACCACGACCTCGAACTGAGCGCGGTCGTCGATGGGCAAGAAGCCCTTGCGCGCGCGTTTGGCGAGCGGGCCCATCGAGGCGAGCGAGAGGATCGCGGCGATGACGACGATCCACCGGTGGCGCATGACGAAAGACAGCACGACGCCGTAGCCGCGCTCGACCGGCCGATAGCCGACGTCGACGAGGCGCTCGAGCACCGACTTGCGGTGGTCGCCCTTCTTCTTCTTCTCGAGCCAATAGGCGGCCAGCGTCGGGGTCAGCGTGAAGCTGACGAACAGCGAGACCGCGATGGCGAACGACATGGTGATGCCGAAGCTGCCGAGGAAGCGGCCGGGAATGCCCGAGATGAAGGCGATGGGGAGGAACACCGCGATGAGCGAGAGCGTGGTCGCGAGCACGGCCATGCCGATCTCTTTGGTGCCCTCGACGGCCGCGCGTTTGGGGTCGTAGCCCTTCTCTTCGACGTACTTGAAGATGTTCTCGAGCACGACGATGGCGTCGTCGATGACGATGCCGACGGCTAACGCGAGCGCCAGCAGCGTGATGGTGTTGAGCGTGTAGCCCATCAACTTCATCAGGGCGAAGGTGCCGATGATCGACGTGGGAATCGCGAGCGCGGCGATGACGGTCGAGCGGATGTTGCCGAGGAAGATGAGCACGATGATGGCGGCGAAGAGCGCGCCGAGAATGAGGTGCTCGGTGACGGCCTCGGTGCCCGTGCGAACGACCTGCGAGCCGTCGCGCTGAATCTCGAGCGAGTAGCCCTTCGGAAGCTGCGTACGAACTTCGGCCATGCGCTCCTTCACGGTGTCGACGACGGCGACGGTGTTGGTGCCCGATTGCTTGCGCAGCGCGAGCAGCACCGTGGGCTCACCGTTCCACCGTGCGGCCGTGGCCACGTCTTCGAGGCCGTCTTCGATGGTGGCGATCTCGTCGAGGCGAATCTCGCGACCCTGCTGGTTGCGCACGACGACCGCGCGCATCTCGTCGAGCGACTTCACGCGGCCGTTGACGCGCACGGTGAGGTAGTCGCGGCTGATGTCGAGGCGCCCGCCGGGCAGCGTGATGTTCTGGCTGTTGATGGCGGCGCCAATCTCAGCGGGCGCGATGCCGAGGGCCTTGAGCTTCACCGGGTCGACCAGCACGTTCACCTGGCGCTTGCGGCCACCGATGAGCGTCACCTGACCGACGCCGTTGACGGACTCGAGGCGGCGGCGCACGACGCGGTCGGCGAGGTCGGTGATCTCCCGCACGTCGGCGTTCGCGTTGCGCAGCGCGATGAAGAGCACCGGCTGCGCGTCGGGGTCGAACTTCTGCACGATGGGCGGGTCGATGCCCTTGGGCAGCTCGGGCAGCACCATGTTGATCTTCTGCTGCACCTCCTGCGCGGCGACGTCGACGTTCTTCTCGAGCGTGAACTGGATGATGACCTGCGAGACGCCTTCGGAGGAGTTCGAGCGCAGCTCGTCGATGCCGCTGATGGTGTTGACAGCGCCTTCGATGCGGTCCGAGATGTCGGTCTCGACGTCTTCCGGCGCGGCGCCCGGCAGGGTCGTCTGCACGACGATGACGGGGAAGTCGATCTTCGGGAACTGATCGACGCCGAGCTGTTTGTAGAACACGCCACCGACGACGAGGATGACGAGGGAGAGCACCGTCGCGAAGACCGGGCGCTTCACACAGAGTTCAGCGAGCCATTGCATGGTGGTGTCCTCTCACTGAATGGCGGCGCCGTCGGACAGACCGGGGGGAGGTCTGACGATGACCTGGGTGTCGGCGGCGAACGGCTCGAACACGGCGATGCGGCCGTCCTTCGTCAGACCCGTGCGCACGACGAACTCGACGGCGGTCTGGTTCCTCGCGATGAAGAGGCGGCGCACGTTGCCGTCGGTCTTGATGGCGTCGACGGGCACGGTGGGCTGCTCCTCTTCACCGGTGACGAGCTTCACGGTGGCGAACATGCCGGGCTTGAGCGCGCCGTCTTCGTTCTTCGCGCTGGCCTCGATGATGAGGTCGCGGGTCTGCGCGCGCAGGGCGGGGCTGACGAAGCGCACGGTGGCGGGGAACTTGCGGTCAGGCCAGCTCGAGACCTCGACGTCGAGTGACTGGCCCTCCTTGATGCGGCCGACGGCAGGCTCGGGCACGCTGATGCTGATGCGCGCGGGGTTGACCGAGAAGACGCTGGCGACGCGCGTAGGCGGCTGGACGTACTCGCCGACGTTCACGTAGCGCTCGCCGATGATTCCATCCATCGGGGCGCGAATGACGGTGTCGCCCGCGAGCTTGCCGGCGAGGTCGGCGTTCGCCTGCGCGGCGTTCGCGTTGTACAGCTGCGCGGTGCACTGGCTCTTGAGCCGGTCGTACTCGGACTTCGCGATGGCGCCCTGACCGAAGAGCGTGTCGGCGCGGTCGCACTCCTGCTTGGCGAGCGCGACCTGCGTCTGCGCGGCCTGCGACTGGGCGGTGGCGGCGGCGGCCTGGAAACCTGCTGCGCGCGCGTCGACGACGGCGATGACCTGACCCGCCTTCACCGGCATGCCGCGCTCGACGTAGGTGGCGGTGACGCGGCCCGAGACGTTGGCGGCGATCTCACTCTGCCGGTCGGCGACGACGCTGCCGGTGAGCGTGAGCAGCCGCGGCATCTTCTCGTGCGTCACGCTGCCCAGCTCGACCTTCACGGGCGGCAGTGACGAAGCAGACTTCGGCTTCTCGGGCACTGCTTCTTCGGGCTTCTTGCAGCCGGCGAGCAGCACCGCGGCGGTGGACAGCGTCAGGAAGAGTTTCGACATGGCGGGGGCTCCGGGAGACGGCGTTCAGGCTTTCGCCTGACGGGGTTTGGAGGCGCGGGCCTTGGGAGCGAGCGCGCCTGAAAAGAACGAGGCGAGGCCTCGCAGGTGGTGACGGTGATAACGGGTGGCCATCGACTGCCGCGTGATGTGCGTGGTGATGGTGCGCATGTGGAGCGCGCCGAGCATCGTGTACGCGGCGGTCTCGAGGTCATCGGTGTCGATGAGGCGCTCGGCCTTCGCCAGCTCGAGCCACTTCACGAGCGCGGTGAGGCCACGCAGCGGCCCGGGGCCGACGGCCTTCTGCCAGAGCTGGTCTTCGATGCCGCTCTCACGCAGCGCCATCACGCAGGGCACGGCCTCTGAGAAGAACTCCCAGATGTCGGTGAAGAGTGACTCGAGCTGCTCCTGCAGCGGGCGGCCATCGAGGGCGCGGTGCTGCTCGACCCACGTCGGAATCTCGGGCGGCTTGAGCGCCTCGATCATCAGGTTCTGTCGCGACCCGAAGCGCTTGAGCAGCGCGGGGCCGGTCACGCCCAGCTTCTCGGCCACGAGGTCGAGCGAGACCGCAGGCCCGTGCTCGAGGACAGAGGAGCGCATGGTGCCGAGGATCTGCTCGTCGGTGATGGTTCGGGGCCGGGCCATGAGGGAGTTGGTGAGTCAGTGGTTCCTAACGCGATTGGTTAGTATCGAATGACTAACCAACCCTCAACAAAACGTTTGGGTAGGCGTGTGCCGACACACCGTCAGGCTGATCAGCCGAAGCAGATCCAACGGGTTGCGGCGGCGCTGACGATTTTGAAGAAGTGTTGTGAGGCCTCAGAAGGCCGTGCGCATCCACACGAGGCGGGCGAGCGGCAGGGTCTTCTCCCCCACCGTCTGCCAGCCCGCCATCACCGCCACGGCCTCGACGCGCGCGCCGTTGCCGAAGTCACCGCTCCACGAGCGCTTGGGAGGGATGAAGACGAACACCTCCTTCGCGCCGAGCTGCAGCACGCCGATGTTCTCGGCCAGCCCCGACGAGACGACGCCCTGCATGAAGACGGCTTGCCCGTTGAGCGTGTCAGGCGCGTCGAGCTTCGCGAGGTCGGCCGAGCCAGCCTTGAAGGTGAGCCTGGGCGCGTAGGCCGAGACGGCCTCTTCGAACGACGCGACGGAAGGGCCGGGAGCGAACGCGCCAGGGGTTCCCGTCTGGCGGCGGCGCGAGACCTCGGCCTCGGCCGCAGCGAGCGGCTCGGCGAGCGCGTCACCCCGAACCTGGCGGCAGTTCTTCATGCGGTCGACGCGGGCGAGCAGCGCGCCGTCACCGAGCGACTCGGGCGCGCGGGCCCCTTCGGCCTCGACCTGCACGCACGCAGCAAACGCTCCGAGCGTCAGCACGCCGGGCTCGTCGAGGGTGATGGCCTTGTCAGCCAGCATGAGGTCTTCGGGAGCGCCCTTGAACACGCTCGCGTCGATGCTGCCCGCTCCGTCCACCAGCGGAGCGACCGCGACTTCTCCACGCGCGCCGATGAACCGCACCGCGCCGGTGGCGCTGCGAACGTTGCACTCCTTGTCCTTCTGGCCGGTCTCCTGCTCGACGCGCATCTGCTCGACGTCTTCTCCCGTGCGAAGAAACGCGATGCCGCCCACCGCGAGCGCGGGCAACCCGATGGCGAGCGCGACGATGGACCAGCCCTGCATGATGGTTCGCGGTGGAGGGCCGAAGCGTCCGGTCGTGTCGATGACCGTGGTGTCGGGCGAGTTGCTCAGCAGAAACGAGATGCCGAACAGCGCCGCCGCCGCGAGCGTGGTGGCGACGCCGGTGGAGAACGCCGCGCCCGCTGCGGGAGCCGAGCGCTCGGTGATGCGCTCCTCGGCGTACTCGTCGACCGACAGCTCACGACACACGTCGTGCGCCTTCACCTGCACCTCGAGCTTCGGCCACGCCACCTGCACCTCGGCGCGAAGGCCACCCTCGACGACCATGGGGCGGGTGAACGAGCGAAGCAGCGGCCCACGCTCGGTGCGCACGGTCTTCTCGATGGGTGCACAGGCCGCGAGCCCGGCGCAGAAGAAGAGGAGTGCGCGCTTCATCGCGTGCCTCCGAGGAAGCGCACGAGGTCGGGGCAATCGGTGAAGACCTCGGCGACGTCGGCGCACGACGGCTTCACCTTCTGCGACGAACCCTGACGCAGGAGCGGCACCCGGCAGTCGAGCACCTCGGCGCGCGTGGGTGAGGTGAAGGCGAAGCTCTCGTTCCCGCAGCCCGACTTCATGAGCAGCGTCGCTTCGCAGTTCGTCGCGTCGACGCCCAGCTTCGTGGTGACGGGCTCGCAGATGGGGCCGAGACAGACGCGCGTGATGATGTCGCGGCACACGGCGACGTCGGGCGCTTCGGGGCCGGAACAGGAGAGCAACACGAAGACGAAGACGGGGAGCGCACGCACGCGAGCCACTGTAGCCCGCTCCGCATCCGTCAGATGACCGACCGTCATCGGGAGGACCTCCCGTTGCCCGACAGACGAGCGGCCGCGACCTCACGACAATGAGCGCATGAAAAAGACCAACTCGTCGTGGATGAAGTGGGTGATGGGCGGCTGGCTCACCGCGCTCGTCGTGCTGGGAACGCTCTCGGTCTTCGGCGACAACGTCAAGCGGCTCACCGGCGCGAGCGCCGACGCGTTGTCGGGTGAGGAGCAGGTGACGCCACGCACCAGGACCTTCCACATGGGCGGAGTCGACTCGAAGAAGTCGCTGATGAACTTCGGCGAGCGCAACAACGCGGAGTACGGCGGTGCTGGGTACGCGCCTGCGCCCGTTCAGGCCTCGGCCGCCCCAAACCAGCTCGTCACCGCCGACCACGACGCCCTCTCGACCTTCGCCATCGACGTCGACACGGCCTCGTACACGTACGCACGCCGGCAGCTGCAGGGCGGCCTGCGCGTCGAGCCCTCCACCGTGCGCGTCGAAGAGTGGGTCAACGCGTTTCGCTATCACCTCGAGGCGCCGAAGGACGCTCCGTGGGCGATTCACGCCGAGGGCGCGCCATCTCCTTTCACCGCAGGCCGCACGTTGCTGAAGGTCTCGCTGCAGGGCCGCCGCTTCAGCAACACCGAGCGCAAGCCGGCGAACCTCGTCTTCCTCGTCGACACCTCGTGCAGCATGGCGGGCCCCGACCGCATGGGGCTCGCCAGGAAGGCGATGCACACGATGGTGGACGGCCTCGACGAGCGCGACACGGTGGCCATCGCGACCTACGCGGGTGAGTCGACCCTGCGCCTGCGCGCGACGAACGCCGACGAGAAGGCCGTCATTCACCACGTCATCGACGGGCTCTCGAACGGCGGCGGCACCGCGATGGAGAGCGGCATGGTGCTCGCCTACCGCGAGGCCGTGAAGCGCGTTCGCCCGGGCGTGGAGTCGCGCGTGCTCGTCTTCACCGACGGCGACGCGAACATCGGCGCCACCGGCTCGGGCGACATTCTCTCGTCGGTGCAGGGCTACGTGCGTGACGGCGTGACGCTCACCACCGTCGGCTTCGGCATGGGCAACTACCGCGACAACGCCCTCGAGCAGCTCGCCGACAAGGGCAACGGCCAGAGCCTGTACATCGACGGCGCGGCCGAGCTCGAGCGCGTCTTCGGCCAGTCGAACCTGCCCTCGCTGCTGCAGGTCATCTCGAAGGACGTGAAGGTGCAGGTGGCGTTCGACGAGCGCGTGGTGCGCCGCTATCGCCTGCTGGGCTACGAGAACCGCGACGTGCGCGACGAGGACTTCCGCAACGACGCGGTCGACGGAGGCGAGCTGCACGCGGGCCACACCGTGACGGCGCTGTACGAGCTCGAGCTCACGGGGAACGTCGGGGCGCTGGGCACCATCTCGGTGCGCGGCAAGCAGCCGGCGAACGAGCAGGCCTTCGAGCTGTCGACGCGCGTGCCGCAGAGCGTGCTGGCCCGCTCGGTGAACGAAGCGACGGCCGACTTCCGGTTCGCGACGGCGGTGGCGATGGCGGCCGACGTGCTGCGTGGAAATGCGAACGCGGGTGTGTCGCTGCGTGAAGCGAAGGCGCTGGCCGAGACGGCCGCGTCTGACTGGCCCGAGCGGCGGGAGTTCGTCTCGTTGCTGAACCGCGCGCTCTCGGGTGAAGCGCCCGTCAACGCGGCGTCGGCGTCGAACTACCAGTACTGACCTCCCACGCGAACGGCGGGCCCTCGAAGCGGGTGCCGCGCGGAAACTGGAGCGAGAAATGCGTCGCGAGCACGTCGAGCAGCGCGTCGGGTGTGGGAATGGTCGTCGTCTCGACGCCGCTGCGCGTGCGAAGGGTGAGGTCGCGATTGAGCAGCGTGACCCGCCCACCGTCGGGCAGCGCGCGCGCCGCCAGCAACCGGTTGCGGAAGTGCGACTGCGGGTGGGCGCTGGTGAACCAGTTGGCGACCTCGCGGTCGATGGGCGGCATCGGCTCGAGCGTCGACTCCCAGACGTCGGCCCAGGTTTCACCGAGCTTCACCTGATGAAAGAGCAGTCCATTCTCGCGCACGAGGCGGCGTGGCTCGTGTGGGGTCGGCTGCTCGTCGCCGGTGTCGAGGCGGAACGAGGCCGTCGGAGACAAACCACCGACTCCCACGTCGGCGACGAGGCGTTCCCCATCGAGTGTGACGACGTTGAAGACGTGCGTGCGGGGCGGCGTGAAGTCACGGGGCCGCTGCAGACGAACGCGGGCGCTGACGAGCTGGGTCTGAAAGCCGAGCGCCGTGAGCACACGCGCAAACAGGGTGTTGTGCTCGAAGCAGTACCCTCCCCGCCCCGAGTGCAGCAGCTTCTGGTCGACCGCCTCGTCCGAGAGGTCGATGCCGCGACCGAGCAGCACGTCGAGGTTCTCGAACGGAATCGCCTGCACGTGTGCGGCACACAGTGCATCGAGGGTGAAACGGGTCGGAGCAGTACCGCCAGCCCAACCAAGTCGGCGAAAGTAGGCGTCGAGGTCGACCATCTCGACAGGGTATTTCGAACGACGCGGAGGACAAATGACGCGTGTGGCACTCATGACGGCGGGGCTGGCGATGAGTTGCTTCGCGCTCGGTGCCCTGGTGACGACGGTTCCCGAACCGGAGCGGCTCCGCACCGAGCTGCCCCCTGACGTGGTGGTGTTGCGTGATGCCAGCGAGATGCTCGAGCGCGGCGGTGGTGACGAAGACCCGCTGAGGTGGGTGAACGCGTTTCCCTCAGAGGTCGCTGGACCCAGCGATGAGTTCTTCCGCATCGAGACCGAGGCCGTCCCCTCTCCGCTGTCGTGGGGCGCGACGCTGGTGCGCGTGACGGTGCAGGCGAGTCGAACAGCGACGACCATGCCGCCCATCGCCGAAGCGCACATCACCTTCTTCGGCAGCGAGACCACTGGCTGGCGGCCACAGACCGACTTCCAGTGGCGTGCGCCCGGCGTGCCGTTGCGAGTCCAGCTGACCGACCTCAGCCCCGGCGCGACCCGCAGTCTCTTCATCGACGTGGACGAGGCACTGCGGTGGGGCGGCTCGCTGGGCGTCGTCACGCTCGAAGCGAACGGGCGAACCATCTCAGCGCCCATCGAGCGAAGCCGGCCGCTCGACGAGGCCTCGTCCGACTTCCGCTTCGCCACTGCGGTGCTGCTCACCATGCACCCGAACCAGCAGCGTCGCGCCGAGCTCGAAGCAGTCACCCGGTCACTCGTCGCCGACACCGCGCCCGGCGTGCCCTCGCGTGAAGCCTTCGTCGAGCGCTTCGTGCCCGACGCTCCGGTGGACCTCGAGAGCCTTCGGGGCCCTCCGCCCCTCGACTACTGACGCAAAAGCCGGTCGGTCCTCGGCGTCTGAGAAGCGAAACCGCTGAGATGCTGCACTCCAGCCTCTCTCCGCGGGTCCTCGTTCCACACACCGAGCCGGGAGGGCTCTTTCTCATGAAGCACGTCATCATCGCCGCCGTGGTCGCCTCGTCGTTCCTCGTTGGCTGCAAGAAGGACGCGCCCGCTGCTGACGCTCCGAAGGCCGCCCCTGCAGTCGAGGCTCCGAAGGCCGCCGAAGCGCCGAAGCCGGCCGCCGCCGCTCCGTCGTGGGTGGTGCTCGAGAAGCTGAACGCGAAGATCGAGATGCCCGCGGGCTCGAAGGCCGAAGACTCGTCGGCCGATGCCACCAACTACTCCGTCGCGCCCGAGGACTACTCGTACACGGTGATGGTGAACACGGTCACCGACGCGTACCCCTCGACCTACGAAGGCGCCGTCGACGAAGTGAAGAAGATGACGAACGGCTTCAAGGCGTTCTCGAAGAACGAGAAGACGGCCGACGGCTGGGTGTTCGAGTTCGAAGGCGAGAGCATGATGGACAAGTCGCCGCTGTACGGCGCGGTCGTGCGCAAGAAGGTCGGCGCCACCGTCATCGAGTGTTCGCGCAACGAGTCGAGCAAGGCCGCGCGCGACGCCGTGATGAAGGCGTGCCTCTCGCTCGCGGCGAAGTGACGCAGGCGCACGTTTGAAGGTATGGGGCGGCCATGTCCTGGCTGTCCGTGACCGTCGACGTTCCCGAAGCCGAGTCGGAGTGGATTCAAACCGTGCTCACCGAGGCTGGCGCTGCTGGCCTCGAGGTGCGTGACGGCAGCACGCCGCAATTGCCCGACGTGCGCGCGCCGAAGAAGGGCGACGCCATCATCGTCGCCTTCTACGACGACCAGTCGAACGCCGACGAAGCGGTCGCCGCGGTGAAGGAGCACGTTCCCCAGGCCGCCATCGTCGTCGAGCCCGTCGTCGAGCAGGACTGGAGCGTCGCCTGGCGTGAGCGCATCAAGTCCGTCACCGTCGGCCGGCTCTGGGTCGGTCCTCCGTGGGAGAAACCGACCGCGCCCGCCGATAAGGTGTGTCTCTTCATCGAGCCGAAGATGGCGTTCGGCACCGGCGACCACCCCACCACGTCGCTCTGCCTCGCGGCCGTCGACGAGTTCATGAAGACGCACGCTGGCTGCTCGGTGCTCGACGTTGGCACGGGCACCGGCGTGCTCGCGTTCGCAGCGAAGAAGCTGGGCAGCGGCCTCACCATCGCCGTCGACAACGACCCCATCTCGGTCGAGCTCGCGAAGGAGTGCGCCGAAGAGAACGGGCTGACGGGCATCGAGCTGTCCGAGAAGACGCTCGAGCAGATTCCCGGAACGTTCGACCTCGTGCTCGCCAACATCCTCGCGAACACGCTCATCGCGCTCGCGCCGCTCATCGCTCCGAAGGTGAAGCACCGGCTCGTGATGGCTGGCGTGCTGGTGCACCAGGCCGACGAGGTGAAGCAGGCGTACCTCTCGCGCGGGCTCGTGAGCGTGGGTGAGGTCATCGAAGGCGAGTGGATTCGCCTCGACCTGGCCAGGGCATGAAGCGCGTCTTCGTTCCCGGCGCCGCGCAGGGAGCGCTCGAGCTCACGGGGCCCGCGTTTCATCACCTGGCCGTCGTGCTGCGCGTGAAGGCAGGCGACGCGATCGAGGTCTTCGACGGTCAGGGCAAGGCGTTCGACGCGAAGGTCGT
>Ga0075163_10007707_pt1 | contig 14221 bp, 17 predicted proteins | sample JI1023141ADNA_FD_71478 | JGI IMG/M metagenome (GOLD analysis project Ga0075163, IMG submission 71478) | Wastewater effluent complex algal communities from Wisconsin, to seasonally profile nutrient transformation and Carbon sequestration -... | ecosystem: Engineered > WWTP > Effluent > Algae...
AGTTTCTGTTCAGCCATTGTAATTTATTTACAGAATGACAAGAAAACTTGCAAGCGATCATCACCACAGCACAGCAGAATTGCGATTCTCTTCTGGCAAATCGTCGGCGTGTATAGGAATTGCAGGGTCATTAGGATGCTTGAGGGCAACGACCCTTGTTTGATATTTTGTTAAGGAATTTACAGACCATGTCGTACACGGACCATATCACGCAGATCGGGCAGCTCGTCCGCACCAAAAACGGCACCTGGGACGGCATTGATGCTGAATCGGTTGCGCGCATGCGGCTCCAGAACCGGTTCCGGACCGGGCTTGATATTGCCCGCTACACAGCAAAGATCATGCGGGAAGATATGGCAGCGTATGACGCAAATCCGGCGCACTACACCCAGTCGCTCGGTTGCTGGCACGGCTTCATTGCCCAGCAGAAGATGATTTCGATCAAGAAGCACTTCGGCGACACGAAGCGCAAATATCTCTACCTCTCCGGTTGGATGGTCGCCGCCTTGCGTTCGGAATTCGGCCCTCTCCCCGATCAGTCGATGCATGAAAAGACAAGTGTCCCTGCATTGATCGAGGAACTCTATACCTTTTTGCGCCAGGCCGACTCGCGCGAGCTCAACCTGCTCTTCCGTGAATTGGATGCGGCGCGCGCGGCAAGCGATCTCGCCAAGGAAAAGGCAACGCTCGACAAGATCGAGAACTTCCAGACTCATGTCGTGCCCATCATTGCGGACATCGATGCCGGTTTTGGCAACGCCGAAGCCACATACCTGCTCGCGAAAAAGATGATCGAAGCCGGCGCATGCGCGCTCCAGATCGAAAACCAGGTTTCGGATGAAAAGCAGTGCGGACATCAGGATGGCAAAGTCACAGTTCCGCACGAGGATTTCCTCGCGAAGGTCCGTGCCTGCCGTTACGCCTTCCTCGAACTGGGCGTCGAAGACGGCATCATCGTGACCCGCACCGACTCGCTGGGCGCAGGCTTGACCAAGCAGATTGCCGTCAGCCACACCCCCGGCGACATTGGTGACCAGTACAACAGCTTCCTCGATTGCGAAGAGATCGACCCTGCCACGGCGCGGAACGGCGATGTCATCATCAACCGCAACGGCAAGATGTTGCGTCCGAAGCGGCTCCCGTCGAACCTTTTCCAGTTCCGCCCCGGGACTGGCGAAGACCGCTGCGTGCTCGACAGCATCACGTCACTCCAGAACGGCGCAGACCTGCTCTGGATCGAAACCGAAAAACCGCACGTCGAACAGATCGCCGGAATGATGGACCGCATTCGCGAAGTCGTCCCAAACGCCAAGCTCGTCTATAACAACTCGCCGTCATTCAACTGGACGCTCAACTTCCGTCAACAGGTCTATGATGCCATGCAGGCTGAAGGGCTCGACGTTTCGGCCTATGATCGGGCGGACCTGATGAGTGCGAAATATGACGGCACCGAACTGGGCGAACAGGCTGACAAGCGCATCCGCACCTTCCAGGCCGACGGTGCAAAGCGGGCCGGTATCTTCCACCATCTCATTACCCTGCCGACCTATCACACGGCCGCGCTGTCCACCGACAACCTCGCCAAGGAATATTTCGGCGAAGCGGGCATGCTCGGCTACGTCCTGGGCGTTCAGCGGCAGGAGATCCGTCAGGGCATCGCCTGTGTTAAACACCAGAACATGTCCGGCTCGGACATTGGCGACGATCACAAGGAATATTTCGCTGGCGAAGCGGCGCTGAAAGCAGGCGGCGCCCACAATACGATGAACCAGTTCGGCTGATCACAGGGGAGCAAGATAATGCCAGAACCCGCTCGTTCACGTGCCGTTCTTTCGAATGAAGATTTCGAATTGTTGCGTGAAGCCGTTGCTCATTATCTGACGGTCATTGCGGACAAGCCAGAATCGATCAAATTTTCAAGGCTTTATCATCGGCTCGGGAGTGCGATGCCGAAATAGGCCAAGATTTCCTGGGGAGGAAAATTCGCCCGTCGGAGGAGACTCCGGCGGGCGTCATGTATTTGGCGACTGTCAGATCGCGTTAATCGGAATTTTCAGATAGACATGCCCGCCCGGACTGGCCGGCGGCATTTGCCCTGCCCGGATATTGACTTGCAGCGAAGGCAGAATGAGCAGCGGCGCATCAAGGGTCGCATCGCGCGCCTCCCGCATGGCAACAAATGCTGCTTCTTCAACTCCGTCATGAACATGGATATTCGCCCGACGATGTTCGGCAACACTTGCCTCCCATGCCGGATTTCCGCGCGATGGCGGCGGATAGTCGTGACCCGTCAGAATGCGCGTCTCTTCATGTAGACTGAGGAGCTTTCTGATTGAGCGGTACAATGTGGCAGCATCGCCGCCCGGAAAATCGGCGCGCGCAGTCCCATAATCAGGCATGAAAAGCGTATCGCCGACAAAGGCCGCATCGCCGATCAAATAGCTCACGCAAGCCGGGGTGTGGCCTGGCGTATGCAGAACGCGGATCTCCATGCGACCAAGTGGCAAGGTATCGCCTTCACGGACAAGTGTGTCGAACGCACTTCCGTCGCGCGCGACATCATCGGCCTCGAAAAGGTCAGCGAATATTGCCTGAACATCGGTGATATGCGCGCCTATGACAACCGGTGCGCCGGTCCGCTCGCGCAGATAATGTGAAGCGGAAAGATGATCCGCGTGTGCGTGCGTCTCAAGAAGGTAGCACAGATCAAGGCCATCATTGCGAACAGCCTCAAGCAGGAGGTCGGCACTGGTGGTCCGCGTCCGCCCGTTGCGCGGCGTGAAGTCGAGGACAGGATCAATGATGGCCGCCGCCTTGGTGGCCGGATCGTGTACAATGTAACTGACCGTGTTGGTCGCGGGGTCAAATGCTCCCCGCACATGCGGGGCCGTTTTGCGAGAGGAAAGGGAATCGGTCATGCAACGCCTCCAATATTTTGTATATTAGTACTTGCTAATTTAGAATCAACTAATATATTTGATTCATGTTTGATCAGGCAAAATTCGATTTCGCGCTTTTTGAGGCCAGTGCGGCCAAGGCAGCAGACGCGCTGCGCCTGCTCGCAAATGAGCGAAGGTTGATGATCCTGTGCCAACTTGCCGATGGTGGCGAACGCTCTGTCGGGCAGCTTCAGGCACGAATTGGCATTGGCCAATCAGCGCTTTCGCAACATCTTGGCCGCTTGCGAGAACAAGGTGTTCTTGGAACGCGCCGTGAGGGCCAGACCATCTTTTACCGGATTGTCGATCCTGCTGCTCTCAGGATCATGGCCACCCTCGCCGAACTATTCTGCCCCACAGACGAAGAAGGTGCCCCATGACCGCTGCTCTCACACCCTTGTCCCCTGAGGAAACCCGTCGTCGGCTTGAGGCCGGTCGTGCCATAATTGTCGACGTGCGCGAACAGGATGAATTCGCCCGCCGCCATATTGCCGGATCACTGTCCAGTCCCCTGTCGCAATGGGAGGGGACCAAGATCCCTTCAATGCCGGGTCAGGAAATCATTTTTGCCTGCTGGTCCGGGATGCGAACGGCTGGCGCATGTGATCGCCTTGTCACGCGGGTTTCGTCACCTGCTTTTGTCTTGCAGGGCGGTCTCGACGCCTGGACGAAGCACGGCCTGCCGCTCGTCGTCAATGCGAAGGCGCCGCTGGAAATCATGCGGCAGGTGCAGATTGCGGCGGGCTTGCTCGTCCTCGTCGGAGTCCTGCTCGGCTTTATGGTGTCGTCGACATGGTTCGGACTGTCCGCCTTCGTCGGAGCAGGATTGACCTTCGCGGGCGCGACAGGCTTTTGCGGCATGGCTCGACTGCTGATGCTCGCGCCCTGGAACCGCCGCACGGGGTCGGCCTGAACCATGCTTGAGGCCCTTCTCCTTGCCGCAACGGGAGGCGTCCTGATCGGGCTGTTGCTGACGGTTTTCGGAGGCGGAGGATCAGTCCTCGCCACTCCTTGGCTGATCTATGTTGTTGGCGTCGCAGATACGCATATGGCAATTGGCACTTCCGCTGCAGCTGTCGCAGTCAATGCGGCCACGGGACTTTGGGCACAGGCGCGCGCCGGCACAGTCAAATGGCCGTGTGCCAGCGTCTTTGCTGCTGCGGGGCTGGCTGGCGCCCTTGCGGGCGCGCAAGTCGGCAAGACAATTGACGGATCGACTCTGCTTCATTGGTTTGCAATCGCGATGATCGCCATCGCCATATCGATGCTTGTGCCGCGCAAAAGCGAGGGCGATCCGGCGGTGCGGCTCGCCCCTGCAATGGTGTGGAAACTGGCGCCAGTAGGACTTGCAGCAGGCTTTGCGGCAGGATTTTTCGGCATTGGCGGAGGATTTCTGATCGCCCCGGGCCTTATGGCTTCGACCGGCATGACGCTCGCCAATGCGGCTGCGTCGAGCCTCGTTTCGGTGACCCTGTTTGGCGGCGCCACCAGCGCAAGCTATGCAATGTCGGGCCAGGTCGATTGGTCGCTTTTCGGCGCCCTGGTCGCCGGCGGAGCAGGCGGAGCAGCTCTCGGGCTTCCTGCCTCACGCTGGCTTGCAACCCGGGTCGGTGTTGCACGCGCCATTTTCGCAATCATGGTCTCAGCAGTGGCGCTTTACATCCTCGTCAAATGAGTCCTCACATCGCTCGGCAAGCCCAGAAAATACGAATGCAGCCATCCTGAAAATTTCGCCAAGTTTCAGCATTATAAACCTAATCTTGGCAATTTTCCGTAGCCAATCTTCGGCTCAAATCCGGTGAATAACCCCAGAAATCTGCCAAAAAATCGCAATTGGCACAGGTCATGCAATTGAGTTGGCATGACGGCACTTCGCCGACAGTCAAGACACTCAAATGCAGGGAGACCTAAAATGAATACGTACAATGGCTTCAATCTTCGCAACAGCGTTACCGCCGCATTCGTCAGCGTCCTCATGGTCGCAGGCAGCATGATGTTCAGTGCGACTTATACAAACGTACCGGCACAGCTGCAGGCCTACACCATCGTAACGCCGCAAGCGTAACGCCTTCGCTTACCCCGAGCCTGCCCCCCTTAGGCAGGAGATCCTTGGCCGGGAGTGGTTCCCTTCCCCTCCCGGCCATTTTTTGTCCTAAAGCTTCGACTTACCCGGAAAAATCTCTCTCCAGTTCGGTCCGCACCTCTTCCCCGATGATTGCTGCATGGCCGTAACGCGGATGATCGATCCTCACGAGAATGTCCCCACCACGTTTGAAACCGGCAATCTGTTCGGCCGAGAATGGGAAATGGAGGAAATGGACGCTTGAGGTCTTTCCGTCAGCGGTGGTCCGTTCAAGATCCTCCTCGGCCACGGCCTTCACACGGTCGCCACCAATACTGATCGAGATATGGTCTTCGACCCCGCCCAGTTCGGCAAGGAATGCGCGCCGCTTGGCCTCATCGGAAATGCCGAACATGAGCGTTGCCGTGAGTTCCGAACCATTCGGGATCATGGGATTATAGGCCGCCAGTTCATCAGGCAGTTGATCTGCTCCGCCCTTTTCGATCCAGAGCATTTCCTGGATCTGGTACCACATCGTGTCCCAATTCTCGAACAGCAGCGTTGCATGCGGGCCGATTGCCACCCGTCGGCTTTTCTTCCGTTCGGAAAGCGCCTTGCGATGCGCGACCCTCACCTTCGCCCATTCGGAAAGCGGCAGTATATCTGCTTCAGTTATCGTTCGATTTTCGCGGGGCATCTCAGAGTCCATATGCCTTGACCATCACCTCGATGGGGTGACCGATCCGTTCCGGGGTAACATCCGAATCCACAGCCTTCAGCACCTGCTTGAGGTGCGGTCCGGCCAGGGGACATTCGGAAACGACATAGTCTGGTTTCAGCTTGTCGATCGCGCGTGCCGCCGGCTTGCCGACCTTGATCGCCGTGTCAAAATTCTCCTTGAAGATGCCCCATTTCCCGCCATGGCCAGAGCACCGCTCAACCACTTGAGGCCGCGCCTCCGGGATCAGCTTCAGCATCTCAACGGCCTTGGGCCCCATATTCTGGGCGCGGGCATGACAGGCGAAATGGACCGCAATGCCCGATGGCATGGCCTCGATCGGAACCAGCCCATGCTGCTTCGACAAATCGACGACATATTCGGAGAGATCAAACGTAGCCTGTGACAGTTTCTTCACTGCGGCATTGTCCGGCAGGAGCAACGGCCATTCGAACTTCAGCATCAAGGCGCAACTGGTCGTGAGCGGAACAATGTCAAAACCCTGCTCGATCAGTGGCGCGAAAAAGGCAGCGACACTCTCCGCGCTGCTCGCAACGGCGCCAAGATCGCCATTCTCGAACTTGGGCATACCACAGCATTGCGGGTGCTCGACACGACACTCGACGCCATTGTGGGCCAGCAGCTTCAGTGCCGCTTCACCGACGGTCTGATCATTGAACTCCCCATAACAGGAGGCATAAAGCACTGCCTTGCGACCGAATGCAGGTGCCTGGGCATTTGGTGCGTGCCTGATGGCGCCAGCGCGCTTCGTGAGGGGCACGTCAGCGAATTCCGGCAGATGTGCCCGCTTGTCGATGCCCGAAACGGCCTGGATCAGCGGTCGTGCGAAACTGCCCTCGCGCGTCGCAACGTTGGCAAAATCGGAGAAGACCGTGCCCAGTTTTCCATTGGCATCGGTTTCAGCCAGCCTCTTGTCCATGAAGCCGGTCTCACCCTTGCGATTTTCGATCGCCCGCGCGCGCAACATCAGATGTGGAAAATCGAGATTGAACTCGTGGGGCGGGACATAGGGGCATTTCGTCATGAAACACATGTCGCACAAGGTGCAGGCATCAGTGATCGGCTTGAAATCGGCGGACTCGAGATGCTCGACGTCCTCATTGGGACTCTCGTCGATCAGGTCGAACAGCTTCGGAAAGCTGTCGCACAGGTTGAAACAGCGTCGGCAACCATGACAAATATCGAATACGCGTCGCAATTCTGCATCAAGGTCGGCTTCGTCGTAAAACGCCTCATCCTGCCAGGGAATCGGGTGCCGGGTGGGGGCGTCAAGGCTGCCTTCGCGCATGGGTGATCCTCGATTGATAGGAAAAGAAAATCAAACGGCCGGAACCACGGTTGCGTGGCCCCGGCCGGATACGGCCCCAGTATGGGGAGGGGGAGGGGATGGGGCCGTTAGCCGATTGACTCGAGCGTCTTCTGGAACTTGCCCGCATGGCTCTTTTCAGCTTTGGCAAGCGTTTCGAACCAGTCTGCGATTTCGTCGAAACCTTCCTCACGGGCATCCTTCACCATGCCCGGATACATGTCGGTATATTCATGCGTTTCGCCGGCGATGGATGCCTTCAGGTTCTTGACGGTATCGCCGATGGGCTCGCCGGTCGCCGGATCGCCAACTTCCTCAAGAAACTCGAGATGACCATGCGCGTGACCGGTTTCACCTTCGGCCGTCGAACGGAACACGGCAGCAACGTCATTATAACCTTCAATGTCAGCCTTCTGGGCAAAATAGAGGTACCGGCGGTTCGCCTGGCTTTCGCCAGCAAAGGCAGCTTTCAGATTGGCTTCGGTTTTCGTCCCGGCAAGACCCATTTCGCTCTCCATGATTGGGGTGATGTTGAGAACACACTCTAGCGCACGGAAAGCCGATTGCGGAATCGATTTTCTGATAGTTTGTGATCGACAGAGACGATCAACATTGCGGATGCGGCTCCGCGCGCTAAAAAGGAACATGATCCAATCCTGATCAGGAGAATGACGATGCGACTTGGGGCTTTTTGCGTCTTTGCATTGATCGGACTGATCCCGGGCCCACTCGCTGCGGAGTCCGTGCCAGCGTCTGCCCCCGACTGGATGGCCGGTGCCTGGATCGAAACCAAAGGCGAAGGCTGGACCGACGAATTCTGGACACCGATGCGCGGCGGCATCATGATCGGCGCCGGCCGAAGCGGCACGGGCGAGGCGCTTTCAAGCTGGGAATCTCTCCGCATCGAACGCGGCACCGATGGCGTGCTTACGTTCTGGGGATCGCCAGGCGGGGCAAAGCCCGTGCCGTTCCGGATGGTTTCATCAACCGCAACGGAAATCGTCTTCGCCAACCCGGCGCACGATTACCCGCAGCGCATCCATTATTGGCGCGATGGCAAGCTGCTCAACGCAGAGATATCGCTGGCCGATGGTTCAAAATCCCTGCGCTGGACCTACAGCGCAATGGGCGGAAACTAGCCTGCGGCTTCCGCGAGGACGGTCAAGCCCTTTTCATTCACTTCGGCAAAGCCGCCTGTGATCTTGAGCATTTCCGGTGCGGCACCGGCACTGGCATAGATGGCAAGTTCCGCATCGCTGCGGATCGTCGACATCGCTGCCATATGGCCTTCGAGTACACCGAAATCGCCCTCGGTGCCCGGAACGACGACCATATAGACGTCTTCCGAGCGAACCAGACGTTCCGGTGTGACGAGTTCGAAGTGCAGTGCCATCGTTTGTTACGCCGCGTCCGCTGCCAGCTTGGCAGCCTTTTCAACCGCTTCCTCGATGCCGCCGACCATGTAGAAGGCAGCTTCGGGAAGATGGTCATATTCGCCATCGACAACGGCCTTGAATGACTTCACCGTATCCTCGATCTGCACGAACTTTCCAGGAATGTTGGTGAAGACTTCAGCGACGTGGAACGGCTGCGAGAGGAAGCGCTGGATCTTGCGGGCGCGCGCCACGGTCAGCTTATCCTCTTCCGAAAGCTCATCCATGCCGAGGATGGCGATGATGTCCTGCAGCGACTTGTACTTCTGCAGCGTTTCCTGCACGCGGCGAGCCGTGTCATAATGCTCCTGACCGACGACCGAAGGCGTCAGCACGCGGCTGGTCGAATCAAGCGGATCCACGGCCGGGTAGATGCCAAGTTCCGAAATCGCTCGGTTGAGAACGGTGGTCGCGTCCAAGTGAGCGAATGACGTTGCCGGCGCCGGGTCGGTGAGATCGTCCGCAGGCACGTAAATCGCCTGCACAGAGGTGATCGAGCCCTTGTTGGTTGAGGTGATGCGTTCCTGCAGCGCACCCATGTCCGTCGCAAGCGTCGGCTGATAGCCCACGGCGGAAGGAATACGGCCGAGAAGCGCCGACACTTCGGAGCCCGCCTGTGTGAAGCGGAAGATGTTGTCCACGAAGAAGAGCACGTCCTGCCCTTCCTGATCGCGGAAATATTCGGCAATGGTCAGGCCGGAAAGAGCAACGCGGGCGCGGGCTCCCGGCGGTTCGTTCATCTGGCCGAACACCAGTGCCACCTTGGAGCCTTCCGGTGTCGGATTGCCGTTCTTGTCCTTGGCGATAACGCCGGCATCAAGGAATTCGTGATAAAGGTCGTTTCCTTCACGAGTCCGCTCACCAACGCCTGCAAACACCGAAGTGCCGCCATGGCCCTTCGCGATGTTGTTGATCAGTTCCTGAATCAGCACGGTCTTGCCGACACCAGCGCCGCCGAACAAGCCGATCTTGCCGCCCTTCGCATAAGGGGCGAGCAAATCGACCACCTTGATGCCGGTGACGAGAATTTCCGTTTCGGTCGACTGATCGACGAACAGCGGCGCTTCTGCGTGGATCGGGGCTGACAATGTCGTGTTGACCGGGCCCTGTTCGTCAATTGGTTCCCCGACGACATTCAGAATGCGGCCAAGCGTCTGCGGACCAACGGGCACGCGGATTTGCGAACCGGTATCCCGCACCTTCTGGCCGCGGGTCAGGCCGTCGGTCGCGTCCATCGCGATCGTGCGGACGGTGTTTTCACCAAGATGCTGGGCAACTTCAAGAACAAGGCGGTTGCCATTGTTCTCGGTTTCAAGCGCTGAAAGAATTGCGGGCAGGGTTCCTTCGAACGTCACGTCGACGACGGCGCCGATGACCTGGCTGATCCGGCCGGTTGCACCCGCCATATTTGCCTTGGTTGCGCCCGAGCCTGCCTTGGGGGCCGGAGCCTTGGTCGCGGCAGCCGACTTCGCAGAGGCCGCTTTCTTCGCTGCCGGAGCCTTCGCCGCTGCAGGCTTTGCGACTGCAGCCTTGGCTGGCGCCTTGGCTGCGGCTGAAGGCTTTACCGCTGCCTTGGGTGCAGCTGCCTTGGCAGCGGCTGGTTTTGCGGCTGCGGTCTTTTTCGGGGCGGTCGCCATGTCTGTCTTCCTTGCCTTTATGTCTGTTAGAGCGCTTCTGCGCCCGCAATGATTTCAACGAGTTCGGTTGTGATCGCGGCTTGCCGCGTGCGGTTGTACTGGATGGTGAGGCGATTGATCATGTCACCCGCATTGCGCGTGGCGTTGTCCATTGCCGTCATCTTCGAGCCCTGTTCCGACGCCGCATTCTCGCGCTGGGCACGCAGAAGCTGGACGGCGACGTTGCGCGGAAGCAGGTCTGCCAGGATTTCCTCTTCGTCCGGTTCGTATTCAACCGCAGCGGACGCTCCAGCCGAACCACTACCGTCTGCTGCCACAGCGACTGGCATGAGCTGAAGCTGGGTCGGCTCTTGCGTGAGTACGCTGACGAACTTGCTGAAGAAAAGATGCGCAACGTCGAATTCGCCGACTTCGAAACGCGCCGTCAGGTCCGCCGCCCATTCCTGGACTTTGTCAAAGCCGATCTTGCCCAGATCGCCCGGCTCAACGCCATGAACCATGTCATTGCGGAAGGTCCGGTTCAGCTGGTCACGGCCCTTGCGCCCGACCGTGTAGAATTTGACCGTCTTGCCCGCGGCCTTGAGCTCTTCTGCAGAGCGGCGCGCGAGGCGCACGATGTTCGTGTTGAACGCGCCCGCCAGCCCCTTGTCCGACGTGCAGACGACGAACAGATGCACGTCATCCTTGCCTGTGCCGGCAAGAAGCTTTGGTGCCTGCGGACTGCGCTCCACTTTCGAGGCGATTGACGAAACGACCTTTTCAAGCCGCTCGGCATAGGGCCGCGATGCCTCCGCCGCGTCCTGCGCCCGGCGCAGTTTCGCAGCAGCGACCATCTTCATCGCCTTGGTGATCTTCTGGGTCGATTTGACCGAGTTGATCCGGATTTTCAGGGCCTTCAAACTAGCCATTTCGTCCCTTTTCGTATTCCTGCGAAAGCAGGAACCCAGCCTGGGCTCCTGCTTTCGCAGGAGCACAAGAAATCAATTACGCAAACGTCTTCACGAACTTGTCGAGAGCTGCCGACAACGCCTTCTTGCTGTCATCCGAGAAATCGCGGCTATCGCGAATGCCCTTCAGGACGTCGGCATGATTGGCACGAAGATCGGCAATCATCGCTTCCTCGAAGCGCGTCACGTCGGACGCCGGAATGCCATCGAGATATCCGTTGGTGCCTGCAAAGATCGATGCAGTCTGCTCCTCGAAGGGCATCGGGCTGTACTGCTTCTGCTTGAGCAGTTCCGTCAGACGGGCACCACGGTTGAGCAGCTTCTGAGTCGAAGCGTCGAGGTCCGAACCGAACTGCGCGAACGCGGCCATTTCACGATACTGGGCCAGCTCGAGCTTGATTGAGCCCGACACCTTCTTCATCGCCTTCGTCTGCGCGGCGGAACCGACGCGGCTCACGGACAGACCGACGTTGATCGCCGGACGGATGCCCTGGAAGAACAGGTCGGTTTCAAGGAAGATCTGGCCGTCGGTGATCGAGATCACATTGGTCGGAATATAGGCAGACACGTCACCCGCCTGTGTTTCGATGATCGGCAGCGCAGTCAGCGACCCGCCGCCATTGACGTCGGACATTTTTGCCGCGCGCTCGAGCAGGCGTGAATGGAGATAGAACACGTCGCCCGGATAGGCTTCACGACCCGGCGGGCGGCGGAGCAGCAGTGACATTTGGCGATAGGCAACGGCCTGCTTCGAAAGATCGTCATAGACGATGACCGCGTGCATACCGTTGTCGCGGAAATATTCACCCATCGCAACGCCGGTGTATGGCGCTAGATACTGAAGCGGAGCAGGCTCGGACGCGGTTGCTGCAACCACGATCGAATATTCCATTGCACCGTTTTCTTCGAGCGCGCGCACGATCTGCGCCACGGTCGAGCGCTTCTGGCCGATCGCGACATAGATGCAATAGAGCTTCTTCGACTCGTCCTTGCCCTTGTTGACATCCTTCTGGTTGATGAAGGTGTCGATTGCGACAGCGGTCTTGCCGGTCTGGCGATCGCCGATGATCAGTTCGCGCTGGCCACGGCCAACCGGCACAAGCGCGTCGAGCGCCTTGAGGCCGGTCTGGACAGGCTCACTCACCGACTGGCGCGGGATGATACCCGGAGCCTTCACTTCAACCCGGCTGCGCTGCGTGGTCTTGATCGGGCCCTTGCCGTCGATCGGATTGCCAAGACCGTCAACAACACGGCCGAGCAATTCCTTGCCCACGGGCACGTCCACGATCGTGCCGGTCCGCTTGACGACATCGCCTTCCTTGATCTGGGCGTCAGAGCCGAAGATCACGACGCCGACATTGTCCGCTTCGAGGTTCAGGGCCATGCCCTTGATGCCATTCGAGAATTCGACCATTTCACCGGCCTGGACATTGTCGAGCCCGTGGATGCGGGCGATACCGTCACCCACCGAGAGGACCGAGCCGACCTCGGAAACCTGGGCTTCTGTGCCGAAGCTGGCGATCTGGTCCTTGATGACCTTTGAAATTTCTGCGGCGCGGATGTCCATGTTCTAACCTTTCATCGCATTCGCGAGGGTATTGAGGCGTGTTCGGATCGACGAATCGATCATCTGGGAGCCGATCTTCACGACCAGCCCACCGAGAATGGCGGGATCGACCTTGAGATCGACCGCGACGTCGCGGCCAACCTTGGTACGAAGCTGTTTCTTGAGTGCAGTGACCTGCGCCGCGCCGAGCGGATGCGCGCTCGTCACTTCGGCTGTCGCTTCGCCGCGATGGGCAGAAGCAAGTGAATTGTATGAGCGGATGACCGGGCCCAGCTGCGCAAGGCGGCGGTTCTGTGCGAGGACGCCCAGGAACCGGGTGGTCAGACCATCAAGCTTCATGCTGCGTGCCACGGCCGCTACAGCCTTGGCTGCGGCCGTGCGCGACAAAAGTGGACTGTTGGTCAGGGCCGCGAAATCGGAAGACGTCGCAAGAGCGGACTCGAGAGCCGCAAGGCTCTTGCCGACCGAATCAATCGACTTGGACTCCCGCGCCAGATCGAACAGAGCAGTGGCGTAACGCCCTGCAAGACTAGCCTGAATGCCGCCGGAATTCTCCACGCGCGAATGTTCCTCATGAGATCGAGAATGTTGCCCGAGACCAAGGGCAACGGGCTTACGCCCCCGCCAAAGTCGCGGCGCGCCTAGCAACGATTTTGCTGCGATGCAAGATGGGATTCCCCCTCAGCACGTCTGCGTCTCGATCGGCGGCCCAATCTTTCTTTTTTTGCGCCAAGACGCAAAGAAGCGATCTCAAAAGGAGATTGAAATGGGTCAGATGATTCGCATGACCATGTCCGACGGTGCGGAAATCGCTGTCTATCATGCCGAAGCCGAAGGTGCTCGCCGGGGTGGACTCGTCCTCATCCAGGAAATCTTTGGCGTGACTGACCATATTCGGGACCTGTGCGACGAATATGCAGCGGACGGATATGAAGTCCTTGCCCCCTCGCTCTATGACCGCGAACACCCCGGATTCGAAGCCGACTATACGGGCCCGGATTTTGATCGCGCTGTAGAGTTGGCGCGAAAACTTCATCCGTTCGATCTGTCCTTGAAGGACGCGCAGACCTGCATCGATGCCCTCAAGGCCAAGGGGCCGGTCTTCATCACGGGCTATTGCTATGGCGGCTCTGTCGCCTGGGCGATGGCAGGGCAGAGTGACGACCTTGCCGCCGCCTCCAGCTATTATGGCAGCCTGGTGCCCACCATGTTTGCCGATCAGGCTCCGAAATGCGCGACGATCGCCCATTTTGGCCGCTTCGATGGCGGCATCCCGATCGAAGGGGTGGAGACTCTGATTGCAAAGGGCCACCCAACCGCTCAGATCTTCATCTACGAGGCTGGGCATGGCTTCAACTCGGACCGGCGCAAGGATTACCACGAAGCAAGCGCTGACCTCGCCCGCGAACGGACGCTCGCCCTGTTCAAGGCATGCGGAGGCTGAGTCGGCCTTGTCCACATTTTGGGGATGGCTGACTACAAAAGTTTGAGCGCAAGCTTCGGGACGCGCCCCGCTGCACAAGGCGGCAATGAGGCTCCACACCCTTTATGGAGACCGACATGACCTACCAGATCAATGGACTGAACCCGG
>Ga0075163_10007708_pt1 | contig 14220 bp, 22 predicted proteins | sample JI1023141ADNA_FD_71478 | JGI IMG/M metagenome (GOLD analysis project Ga0075163, IMG submission 71478) | Wastewater effluent complex algal communities from Wisconsin, to seasonally profile nutrient transformation and Carbon sequestration -... | ecosystem: Engineered > WWTP > Effluent > Algae...
GCGGATCTCGGCGCGGCTGGTGATTCCGTCGCGGCCGCCGGCCTCGGTGATCTGGGCGGCGGCCCACTCGAACGCGGCGTTGACGTGGCTCTTGGCGATGCGGGACATGGATTCCTTCCGCTCCGGGCCCCTCAAACGGCCGTATAACCGCGTTCTTCAACCCGGAGCGGAAAGGGATATTGGCACCAACCCGGCACCACGGGAAGCCCTGGGATGCCTCGGGAAGCCTGAATTTCTGCCGAGATAGGGCGGGTGGCAGCGATGGATTAGGGTCCGTCCTTCATCGGATCGACCTCGCCGGAGAGCACCCTGGCGAGCCACTCCCGGCCCTCGCGCTCGGCCTCCTCGGACCTCCGGATCGCCTCCTCGATCTGCTCCTGCAAGGAGGGCTCGGTGGTGCTGGTCTCGTCGCTCATGGTGCGGGTGAAGTAGCACGGGCCTCGAACTTCAAGCCCAGGAACGTGACCCCTCCGGGACAGAACGCGAGGCAAGCAAGACCCTCAGCCAAAGCTGCGAACGCTGCAGCAGTCGCTCCGGGCTTCTTCGATCGGAACAAGATGATGTCGCCCTTCTCGGCCACCACCTGGGCGGCCTCTCGAGCGCGCTCGTGGATCTTCTCGAAGGGTTGGTGGCGCAGGTCCTCGATCAAGAAGGGGACCGCCGTGGAGAGAGCTGCAGCAAGATGGGCACGGGTGGTGTCGGTGTTGTCGAGCACCCACGGTCTACGCCGTCGTTGACAGCTGCATCGCCTCGCGCTCGGGGTGAAGATCATCCCCTGCACCCTCAAGGCCGCCCGGGCCTTCGTCGCCGAACATCACCGCCATCATCGACCTCCTCAAGGCGGGCTCTTCGCCATCGCCCTGGCGCTCGAGGACAACCAGATGATCGGAGTTGCCATCGTCGGCCGCCCTGTCGCCCGCGCTCTTGATGATGGCTTCACAGCCGAGGTCACCCGGGTTGCCGTGCTTGAAGGCCACCCGAACGCGTGCTCCCAGGTCTACGGGGCGTGCTGGCGAGCGGCTCGAAGCCTCGGGTACACGAGGATGATCAGCTACACGCTCGAGTCCGAGGCCGGCGCTTCTCTTCGAGGGGCCGGGTGGATCGAGAGCGGCAAGGTGAAGGGCAGGCAGTGGAGTTGCCCTTCACGTCCGCGGGCGGCGAACTCGATCACCGAAGACAAGCGGCGCTGGGAGCGAAGCGCTACGGCGGAAGGACGGGTGTCCACCCGGCCTCGGGCATCTTGACCTCTACCTCGTAGTCTTCTGGAAGGTTCTTCCCGTTGACCGCTTGCATCATGTGGAAGAAGTAGAGTCCGAGTTTCTCGAGCTTCTCGGTGTAGTCCAAGTACCTCTGCTTGAAGAACGAGATGTCGGCGTGCACAAATTCTTCGCGCGGCAGGGGCTCACGTGTCCACAGCCCTGCGTTGTCGAACTCGCGGATCTCTACGATCTTCGACTTCCGCGTGCCCAAGATCGCTGCGAGTGCATCCTTGTAAGGTGCAGTTTCGGAGTCGCTGTCGCGGAACAGGTAGTGGGCCTCTTCTGCGAGCTCACGGAGCTGGTGGTATGCCAACGCCCTGGGAGCCGATTTCGGCTCTAACCGTCCCCATGGTTCAGGTCCTTCGAGCACGGCGAGTGCGGCCCGGATGCGCACGCTGAGCGAGAAGCAGCGGTGGGGGAAATTGAAAGGGGGCTCGGGAAGGTTCTTCAGATCGATCTTCATGGTCTTGTTCCTCCGAGGTGGCAGTGCTCGCCACCAAGGCAAGCAGGAGCTTGCAGATGCAGCCTTGATCGTCCGCGAAAGAAAGTCAGCAACATCCGTACAGCGCTGAACGGATACACGGCTAAGGCTTGAACTCCCCTCTCGCCAGCGCCTTCCGGATCTCCTCAAAGGTCCACCCCGCTTGTAGTTTTCCGTCCACCCACGCGGCCTGGGCAGGAGCATGGAGTGGCCACCTCGCATACCTCCCCCGGACGTAAACGGTCTCGAACGCTGGCATAACGCCCAGCTTGGCCCAGCGGAACACCGAGGCTTTGCCGACGCCAGCGGCCGCCATGACCTGCTCCGTGGTGGCCCACTTGGGCTCATCCGAGTCGGATGACACGCGGCGCAGTGTAGCGGGGCGCGGTTCGGTGCGTGCACCTACAAAAACAGGTAAGTCTTGAACTTAAAGAAGACATGTTCAATTTATAAAAACGACATGTATCGCACCACGACCGAGCCCCCGAACCCTGCGCTCCCACTCTCCGTCACGAGCACCGTGCCCAACACCGACGCCGACGTGCCGAAGGTTGACGCTGACGACCCCGCTGACGAGGTCGAAGTCGACGTCGACCTGGGCGACGATGAGCAAGCCCAGCTCGCCCGTGACACCCTTCCCGAGGGGGTGGAGTTCTTGGGCGTCTATCCGACGATCGAGGAGTACATGCGCGACATGCTCTCCCCGGAGATCAGCCGCGAGTGCCAGTGGGTCCTCGATCACCTGGACTGGCGCGAAGTACAGGCGCGCTTCGAGGGTAAGGATGGGAGGCTGCTGCTCGAGTGTGGCCAGGTGTTCCGCGTTGCCTTGAAGGCATCCCCGACGAGGGGGTGCTGACCATGGCATCCAAAGCAAACACCGGGCATTGGCTCGCCGACCAGATCGTCGCCGACACGAACAAGCGCGCGGGCTCCTTCCACATGTCAAGCCTCTCCACGTCGGCCCAGCTCGACCTCTACAGGGCCACCCTGTGCACCCGCATGTGTTCGCAGACCCCGGGCAAGGAGCTCTCCTGGGATGACTGCAGGGACGCGCACGTGGCTTTGATCAACGCGGTGGAGGCTTGAACATGCCGATCCACCTCGTAGCCGAACTCGGGGAAACCTCCACCGTCGCAACCTCGGTTTGGTTGACCTCCCCTCAAAGCGACTTCTCCCTGCATTACGAGGTCAAAGGAAAGGGCCATCGAGCCAAAGCAACCAGTCTCGCCCAGACCCTAACTGGCGAGTATCCCACGCCCGGTGATGCCCTGATCGCTCTGGACGATGCAAGGGACGGCATCCAATCCCGGCTCCTGGGAGGCGGAGAGCTGGTGTTCGCAGCATCCCTTTTTCGAGCTGAGTAGATAGAGGTCGGCGAGGGTGGCCTTGAGGCTCGGGGGTCCCTCCTTCCCCCGGGCCTCTTTTTTTGCCATGAGCGGACCAGGACATGAGATTCCCTGGAGACTCGATGCTCGCGTCGATCTTGGAATTCGACGAGTAGGGCTCGATACCTGGTTTCTCTCGAAGGCCATCTCCTCGAGATGAAGCCCACGAAGCTCTGCTGTCCTGCATGTGAACAGCCCCTCCCTCAGCCGAGGGTCGAGCGCCTGACCCCAACCCTCTCCGACGCGCTTGAGGAGATCGCCAGGGTGACCGACGGCGGGAAGGTGTTCGCCAAGATCCCGGCCTACCAGTACCGTGGGCTGCATGCTCGCCTGGCCTTGTGGGGCCTCGCAGAGGAGCTCCTCCACGTGAAGCGGGACGGCCACGGGCAAACCAGGAGCGGGCAGTGGCGGCCCACCCAGAAGGGCATGCAGTGGCTGTCCGGGATGACCCTGGTCCCGAGCGAGGTCTACGTCCAACAGGGCCGTGTGGAATGCCCCGAAGGGATGGCCTGCAGGGAAGCCAGGGAAAACAAGATCTGCGTGTGGCCGGGAAGCGAGAACTAACCAGCAGAATCAACGAAGAAGGCCCGGGGGATCATCTCCTCCGGGCCTTCTTCAATTCGAGGCGGTTACGAGGTCGCGGTCACAGTAACCATGGTGGAGTGGACCATGATGTTGTGGACTTTGGCCGCGGGGACCGCCGGCACCGTGACCCGCATGATCGCGTTCGCCCCGGTGACTGTGACGAGAAAAGTATAAATAATCCCAGGCGTGTACGTGTACACGGATGCCTGGTCCTGGATCGTCACCACGCCTGCTGAATTGCGTACGGCAGCCCGAAAATGGAAATGGGCGTAGTTCGTCGTTATTGCATCCGACTGAGTAACAACGCCCCGGAATTCGCAGAAGCATTGAGTATTGGTCGGGATCGACAAGATCCCGGCGTTGTTCACGCTCCCCGAAGCCGCAGCCGAGGTGTAAAGAGTCCTCTCCCGGGCCCCACAGTTCACTCCGTTATTTCCCGCAAGGGCCGCATCACTCTGCGACCTGAAAGTGAAGACGGGGTTGCTCTGTCTGGTCGGCCTTCGATTGATGTGGCTGTAATCCAGCGCCAGGCCCAGGTCCGTGTAAGCCGAGGTCAGGGCAAAAGGCGACCACTGGAAAGTGCAGTTTGCGATCTCCATCTGGATGCCGTCGCACCAGTCCGCGCTGAGTTCGGTGGGTAGAACCCCGCCGGCCATGTTGCCCGAGGTAAATCCGTCCAGAACCTCCCCGTAAGGGCCGACGCCGAACTTGCCGATCTGCCGATGTGCCGTGTCGATGATTGCGCCCATGATTCAGCCTCCCACTTGTGCCGCGATCCAGGTGTTGTAGATGCCCTCGATCTGATCGTAGCGATGGGTTTCGACTTCTCCCTCGAGGATCCCGTGGTAGGTGAGCCGCGTCATCTGCTGGCCGGGCTGGTCCAGGACCTCGAAAAGCTCAAAAGCCTCGCCCAGCCCCTCCTGCAATGCCTGCTCGAGCCCCCCGAACTGCTCCATCGTGTACACGGGCACCATCACGAAACCCCACCGCAAGGTGGCGGGGTTCTGCTGCCAGACCTCGCTCTTTTCAAACTGGATGTTGTACGTCAGCATCTATTTCCTACTCCGTGATCAAGGTCGAGTTGTCGCCAGCAACCAAGGCGAACCCATCGGGATAATGATCGCAGGCCGCATACAGGTCGGCGGTCACACCTTGGCTGTCCTGCAGCGTCCAGGTCACACCATCATCCAGCGATTGAACGATCACCCCGCCGGCACCGCAAGCCGTCCAGCGACCGGAAGATGAGGCCGCGACCGCGTACAGGTCCGTGTTCACCGGCGACGACACCTGCGTCCAAGTCGCACCCGTATCCGTCGAGCGGTAGATCAAGCCAGAATCGCAGACGAACACGGCCACCTCCCCCTTGCCCGCTACGCCCCGCACATTCTGGCCCAGCCCTGCGACCACAATAAACGACCAAGGCGCAAGGCCGTTGTTCGTGGATCGGATTAGGATCCCCGAGACACCTCCCGCGAGCATGGCGCCCTCGCACGATGCGACGCACAGAAGTGTGAAAGCTGTTGGGGATGCGATCGAGGTCCAGGTCTGCCCCGCATTCGCCGTCCTCCAGATCTCGCCGCCAGCGCCAACAGCGACGGCAACCTCGTCGACCTCCGGCCCCCTGCTGAGGCCGTTGAGCTGGTTGCCCGCGAACAGGGCCGATGGAGTCCACGTGACCCCGTGGTCGAGCGAGTAGCGCGCGTCCAGGTTGGAGGCCCCCACTACCACGAACACATCGTCGATGGCGCAGACGGCACGAACGTCGTGGGTCCCGAACCCAGCGACGATCTCGGTCCACACGGTGATATCCGCCCCCGAGCGGTAGCCGTGGCCAGCAAGACCAACGACCACGCTGAAGCCCTTGCTGTTGCAGGCGATGCCCCGAAAGCTCCACGCACCCGCGATTGTCACCGACTCCCACAGGTAGTGGACGATGGGGAACGAGATCAGCAGCGCGTTGTTGGCGACAAAGCACTCAAGCAAGGCATCATCTTCGCCATGGTTTGTGGCCAGATGCCAGACAAAAGCCTCGTCCGTGACGACGTCGATGCAGTCATCGATGCAGGTCAAGATGTCCGGACCGAGTCCGATGTACTGGAGATCGTCTCCCGCTCGAGGGCTCTGGCGCGAACGTCCACGCGGCTGAGCTCGATGCTTTCGGCGGTCACCAACTGGCGCAGGAGGGGGTCTTCCCGGTCCCAGGCATGGCCATATGGAAGCAAGTCCAGCACCAGCGGCGAGAACTTCTCGCTGGTGATGTCGAGGATCAGCTCCGACTGCGGGCTGATCTCCCCGTAGACGTCCAGGATCGGCATTACACACCACTCCGGATCCGCAGGGTGTCATCAAGGAACCGGGCCTGATCGCCGCCCTGCAGGTATGCGGGCGAGGGCGTCCCAAAAGCGTCCAGGAGAGGGCCGGACGCGAGTAGCGACCCGCCCACAGAGGTCGGGTAGATGCCCCAGTTGACGGCATACACGTACTTCCCCGAGACTGCAGGAAAGACCACGGACCCCGTGTTTGAGAGGTACCAACTCCCGTCGACCATGTCCTGGTGAGTCGCCCACGCAGTGTGCAGGATGCGCGCATATCCGGGGTAGCTGGCTTCCTCTTCGTGGAGGCCATCGAGCTCCGGCGCCACGATGAGCAGGGCCAGATAGGCATCGGTGCCCGCAGGCAGGATTCTCGAAAGCGCTGTCGAATAGAGGGCCATAGGTCAGGTCCAGGTGATGCCACCGTCCTCGAGGACAGGCAGTTCCCAGGCGAGGACGGGTTGGTCGCCCACAGGGACCGTGAGCTTGTGATCCAGTTCGCCAGGCGTGGAGGAGATAGCCTCGGAGAACCAGCTCTTGTAGAGGACCCCATCGACCGCGAGCGGGACAAACCGCGTCGCCAGCATGTCGCGGATGCTCTGGTAGATGGCGCTCCTGACGGTAGTAAGGTCGAAGTTCGCCTCGAGCGTCAATTCGATCTCCAGGGCGAGGGGTAGCGGCGTGGGGGCCTTTGCGATCGGTGGAGGGGCGATGATCGGCGCGAACTCCTCGAGCTTGCTTTGGACGGCTGCGACCTCGTTGACGTCCGGGAATGGGTCGGCATCCAAATCCCGCATAACCAACACAGTCACGTAGCCCACCTTGGGCGCCCACTTGTACTCCCACGCACGAGTAACTCCGGGCACCAGCTTCGCCCACCCCGCGTAATCCCCGGGCCCTCCACCCTTCGGGGGCTGCGAAAGCCGAGCCAAGAGGCGCGTGCGGAGGCTTGCGGAGCTTTCCTCATCCAGCCCACCTTCGATGCTCGTACCCACAACGGCGCTCGACTGCAATCCCGCGATCGGGCTTTGCAGGGTCAGGATGGATCCCGCTCCGAGATCTCCAGCAGCTCCTGCTGCTCTCGCGCGAAGCGGTGCCTCGGTGACCAGGTCGGCCGCGAGGATTATCGTGTCCGCGAGGACCTCATATTCGCCGCCGTCCGCGCGGGTGACGATTGTTCCGACCGGCAAAAGCGTGTCCAGAGGACCTGATGGCGAGAACAAACCGCCGCCTACGGAGCGGACGGCCTCGATCTGAAACACTCCATAGAAGCTCGCCCACTGCCGGAGCCTCTCATCATCGGCCAAGTGCGGGAATGCGTTCTTCGAGACATCATCGAGATGGCCATGGAGGCCATGGGCCGCGCCCGAACCGCTCGTCGCAAGGGCATGCTCGACCGTCCCCTCAAGTCGAGCGCTTTGGGAGCCCAGCTCATACTCGTAATCCGCGATGCGGCGCTTGCGGATCTGTGCAACGGATGGACGGAAAAAGGGCATGATGGGTTACCAAGGGCTACAGAAAGGCATCGTTGCGGATCTCCCACAGGCGCCTGTATGCGGGCAGGAGCTTCGAGGGGCGGGTCAAGGTCAAGTCGAGGGCCACGATCCCGATGCGGGGACGGGAGGCGACCACGGAGATCGTTGCGACGAGGCCCCTATCCACCAGCCACTGGAGGGCTTCCTTGACGTAGCCCTCCACGCGCCTGCAGGTCTCGAGCGTGGTTTTGCCCCGCGAGAGGAGCCAGAGCTTTGAGCCCATGCGCCGGGCACCAGGTGCGCGTAGAGCATCGGCATCCGCCCACCACCCCTGTTGACGATCCAGGCCGGCCGTCTTGATCTCCTGGGTGGTGGCCTCGCTGTCCGTGAACAGGCTGATGAGTACCGGGGTCTCGAGCGTCGCATCGACCTCGAGGGAGCCCAGGTCGTCCCGCACCAGACGGGCCTTGCCGATGCTGTTGTCCCATCGCAGCGCGATCATCACGAAACTCCGAAAATGGTGTCTGAGGCAACCGTAGAGATACCGCTCAAGGGCGGGGTAGGTGCACCTGTTGTGCCCGTTACAGGAGCCGCCAGCGAATCAAAGAGGCCCGTCGAGAAATGCCTGTGCGCGTTGAATTGCGTCCTGATCGTTGCAAGCATCGCGTCCACCTCATCGGCGAGGGCGATGGGATGGGTGGCGCCGTCCACCCCCCAGAAGATCTTGGCGCCCGTGGGGACGTCGAGGACCACGTCCCCATCCGGCTTCAGGGTGAGGGTCGCCCCCTGCTCCCCGGACTTCAGGAGGACGGTTCCGTCGTTCTTGAGGCGGACCACCTGCTCGGAAACTCCGATGTGCAGGGCCACCTCGCCAGGTTCAAGATCTTCACCTGTGAGCCGCTTCGCCCGCTGGTTCGGGATAGCGATCAGATTGCTCGGATTGCCTCCGATCGAGAGGACGATGGCCTCGCATCCAGGAGCTGGGCGGATCGAGATACCAGGCCAAGAGGCCATCTCCACACCGTCGGCCAACTCGTCTTTCGTGAGCTCGAACTGGCCTTGTGCGAGCCCCCCATCGTTGACCAGTGCACGCAGGACGGCGCGCCGGACCATCCCCCGAGCACGTGCCCGGAGGGGATCTACAGCTGCTTTCACCACCTGCCGAACTGCATCAAGACCCAACATCACCAGCTAAACCCCTTCTTCTTCTTTTTCTTCGGCGGGAGCTCCGTCTCGTATGCCTCGGGAAAGGTCAGGGACAACGAGGTACGGGTCCCAGAGCCATCCCGTACCAAAGTGACGGAAGTGACCAAATACTGGCCATCGATCTGCAGGAAGTCGTCCAGGACCGTGACGATGATATTCGGCCTCCACAGGGCCCCGTGTCCTGGCATTTCCCAGGACAGGGAAAGGTCATCAGGGTTGCAGACATCATAGGTGAGCTGTCGGGAACGACCGGCCCGGGTGTTGCGTTCCCACTCGGCTCGGAGCTGCAGGGGCGACTTGTTCTTGCCATTCGTGAACTGGCCTTTGCTGTTTCTGACCTGCTCGTCGGTCTCGATCAAGAGCGGGCGATACCTGCCCACGCCATCATCCTGCACGAGGTGCGACGTGTTGACTTCGCCCTCGTTGTCATCGTCGGCCTTCAATTGGCCCTTGAAGAGGTAGTCCGAGAAGCGCTCGGCGCAGGAACGGGTGACCCCTCCGGACACCACGTTGATCCCCGACTCGATGACGACGTCGACGAGGGTCTCGATGCCCGCCCGGGTGTACTGGATGTCACCGTCGGCGAATGACACGATCCGGAGGCCGTAATCCTTGCCCAACCGCTCAAGGGCATCGAAGCAACTCTCCCCCTCCGTGAGCTTGAAGTGTGACTCGAGCGGGTCCCCGAGGTCGCAGAAGCAGGTGATCCCGAACGGCTCGGTGATGTCGTTGGCGATCGTCAGGAAAGGGGTGTTCCGCCACGAGCCCCCTGTCACCTTGCCCGGCTTGATCGCCGTGCAGTCCACCAGATCCCCGGCCTTGCTCCTCCCGGATACGGTCAGACTCGTGCTCGTGGCGTTATACGAGAGGTCCATCGTGTCGATGTAGCCCGACAACAAGACCTCATCCCCGTAGAGGATTTGGCATGCCTGGCCCTCTATGATGTCGACGGGTGGGGGCTTGCTCGACGCGGCCGTGGTGAGCTGCAGATCGAACGTGTCCGCCAGCGCATCGAGCGAGCGCGTGACCTGGACGCTGGTCCATCCCTCCACATCGAACCCATCCAGGCGGAGCACGAGGTCAGACATCGACCAAAATCTCCAAGGGTTCGCCGCCGGGAACAAAGTTTGGATCCCGCACCCCGTTGCGGCCGACGATCTCGAGGTCGCGGGTGGGGTCGCCATACAGGTTGAAAGCGATCAGCAAGGCCGGCATGGAAGCGGGCGGGATATATTGCTGGACCTGCGGAAGGCTCGCGGAGAGGCTCGCCAGGTGGGCGTCCAAGGCTGCCCGTAGGTCACTCATCGCCACGAACAGGTCGTCCGAGGTCTCGGTGTCGAGCAGGATCTGGTCGGCCAGCTTCCCCAGCTTGGTGAGCGCCTCCACGGCCTGGTCGGCGCTTTCGACGGGGAGGGAGGACCCGAACAGGTCGATCGTCTGCGCCACCACCATGACGCCCACAGCCTTCGAGATGGCCTTCTCGGCTGCCTGGGCATCGGGATCAACTGGGCCTCCCGGGAAAGGTGGTGGGGTTACCGTGTCGACCTCCGCCAGTTCCTCAGCCATGGCGATCGCGGCCTCGGCTCGAATCTTTTTGCCGCCCCCTGGGTATGCGGCATTCGGGCTGTCCTCGTCGGCGGCTGATGTGTCCGTGAAGATGGCTTTCAGCGCAGCTACCAGGCCGTTGAGGGTGGTAAACAACTCCGCGGGGGTGTTCAAGAGCTTGTTGGCGCTGGTGTTGAGGTCGGCCAAGGCATCGGACAGCCCGGCCGCTTGGGACACCCCGAGGGCTCCCATCACCTTGCGCTTCGACTTCAACATCGCCCCGCTGATCTTCCCCACGGCCTTTGCAGCCGCGGAGAACACCGCGCCGATCCCCAGCTTCATCTTCTTGGGGGTGTCGGCGCTGACGGCGGCAATCGCCGCCTGCGACGCCACGGAGAGCGCGGCAGAGGTCGACACGGAGATCTTGGCGCCATCTGGGTTGCCGGACTCAACCAGGGCGAAGTTGAACCGGGCCCACCCTCCTTGGCTGTCGCTCTCCTGGATGTCGAGGAACGCGCCCTCGTCAAGGATGACGGACAGCTCGCCCCACCATGGATGGGTGAACAACCAGGGGCCCCTCGTCTCGAACAGGTCGATGACCGCATCCCGCTCGGCCAGGTATCCCGGCCCGATCACGAACCCCGACACGGAGAAACGCCGAGCCCGCTTGCCCAGATCTTCACGAGAGGGAGTGTCCCGGAATGGCAGTTCCCTCGAGGTGGTCCTGCGGCCAACGCTGCTCTTCACCTCGCTGATGAACATCGGCACCCCGCCGATCGAGCCTGGGAGCAGGCTGTCTCGCCAGTCGGCCACTATGCCTGTGCTCCTGTGTTCACTCGAACAGAGAAGGGGCTATCCCCACCGGTCTTGAGCTGCGTCTTGGTGACCTTGCCCTCCGAGTCGATGGTGATCCGCAAGTCCCCCTTGGTGATCGTCGAAGTCGGCCCGGTCGGATCCGCAGCCATGAGCGCGGGCCCCTGTGCCACGTTCTGATCTGCTGGTCCGGCGCCAGCTTGACCTCCACCAAGGAACGAATTCAGGCCGTTCTTGGCCTCTCCGAAGGCGTACTGGGCATTTCGCCTTTCCTGCTCCGCATCGAAAGCGGCCTGCCCTCCCTTGCGGCCGGTGAGGCTGGTATCCAAATCGTCATCAAACAAGGTGCCGTTCGCTTTGGCATCTGAGAGCACCTGCGCGGCCTTGTTTGCGGCGTAGGCAGCCGCTTCCTCGGGGGACATCACCGCGATGGAGAATGCCTCCACCTTCTCGCCGACCCATTTGATCTTGTCGAGGATCCAGTTCATCGCAGCTTGGAACCCGCTGGTGATGCTGTCCCACAAGTCGACGAAGAACTTCTTGAGCGGCTCCCAATTGTCGGAGATCAGCTTCGCAGCGCCGATGATGGGCGCCAGGGCGATCATGACAGGGGCAAAGACGATGGCGATGGCCTTCCAGTGCGTTTGAAAGAACTTCTTGAGCGGTTCCCAATTTTGGTAGATCAACACCGCCGCGACAGCTACCGCGGCCATGATCGCCAGGATGGGGTTGGTGAGCATGGCGATCTTGAGGACGTTGAACACCGTCGTCAGCACCCCGAAAGCCGTGCTCGCCGCACCCGCTGCCGTGGTCCCTGCCCAGATCCCCACGGTGAGTACGGTCAAAGCACCGGCCACAGTGGCGAGGGTCTTGGCCCACTCCGGGTTTTCCTTCGCCCAACTCGTCACCCATTCCACCGCTCCCTTCATGGAGTCCACGAAGTCCCGCACCGCGGGGACGAGGAGCTCACCCACAGAGAGCTGGAGCTCTTCCATAGCCGAGGATAACTCCCGGGCCGAACCCGCCGTGGAGTTGCCCATGTCCGCAGCCACCTTGGCGGCTGTCCCTGATGCCCCCAGGTTCTCGTTGATCTTCGCCTCGAGAGCACCTGTCCCCGCTTTTGCGATGATCAGGCTTGCGCTTGCGGCGTTCGCCTCGTCGAACAACCCCTTGAGCAAAGTGGCGCGACGATTGCCGTTCTTGTCCTTGCCGAACTTCTTGTCCATCGCGGCATCCATCTCCTTGAGGATGTCGTTGATGGGCCGCATGTTGCCGCTCTTGTCTTTGGTGTTGATCCCGAGGAAGTCGAGCGCGCTCTGTCCCTTCTTGTTGGGCGCCTGGAGGCTCGAGAAGATCGACCGCAAGGCTGTACCTGCAGCAGAACCCTTGACCCCTGCATCGCCCAGGGCGCCCAGCATCGCCGTGGTTTCCTCGATCGAGACGCCCGCGTTGTTGGCGGACACACCCGCGTATTTCATCGCCTCTCCGAGGTCGAGAAGCCCCGTCTTCGAGCTCTGGGCCGTTTTGGCGATCACGTCACCGATGCGACCCAAGTCCGTAGCTTTCAGGCCGAACTGGCTCATGGCGCTGGTGCTGATCTCGGCGGCTTCCGCGATGCTCTGATTACTCGCAGCAGCGAGATCGAGGATCCCTGGAAGGGCGGCCATCTGGCCCTGTGCGTCGAATCCTGCGGTCGCCAGGATATCCAGGCCCTCCGCCGCTTCGACGCCGGAGAACTTCGTGTCGGCCCCCAGCTTGCGGGCGGTTTCCCCGAGTTGCTTGAACTCGGCCTGGGTCTGCGCGGTCTGCACCCCATTGAAGGTGTTGGCCCTAACCCGAGCCATGATGTCCTCGAACTCGACCATCTTCTTGATGGGAGCCGAGACAGCACCCACCATGCCATCGCGGAATCCCTTCATCCCATCGGCGGCCTGCTTCGCATTGGCCGCGAACTCAAACGCTTTTGCGGTGCGCTTGCCTGCCTTCTCCAGCCCGGGGAAAAGCTGCAGTATTCGCTTCATCGGACCGGAGACATGGTCTTCCAGCGTGAGATCAACTCCCGCAACGAAACGACCATCTGCCCCACGTGCTGCCACCTACTAACCCTGCTTCATCGACCGCTGATAGATCTCTTTCTGCCTGTCCAACCAGAACGCGATTTCCTCTGCGTCCATCTCCCAGAGCTCGCTCGGCTGGAAATGAAGTTCCTGAACCAGGAACCCCATTGCTACTTGCCAGTCCGCGGGCGCCGTCCGAGCAAAAAAGACACCACCTGGGAGAGCAGAGCCACGTCCTGCCCATCGAGTTCATCGACGATCTTGTCCGCCTGCCCCGCCAAAGTGGCGATCATCGTCGCCGTGTATGCCACCGGATTCGACGTCCGGTCCCCCGCCTTGCGGAGATCCTTCATCTTGGGGCGGCGCAACGTGAACTCGCTGATCGGCTCCGACTTCCCGAACGCGACCGGGACCTCAAGCGTGACCGTGATGGACCCGTCCGAGTTCGTGCAGCACGAGTCATGCTGCCCGGCCTTGATGAGTTGGATCTCTGGAGAGTCCTTGTCGAGGTCGGGGCCGTCGTCTCCGCATTGCGCCCGCAGGTCCTGGATCTTCGCCAAGACGTCCACGTCCGAGGCGGACAGGTCCAGGCCGAGCTTCTCTTTCACCAGCGAGATGTCCATGCCATTCCTCAGATCTGGACCGCAGGCGGCCCGCTGAATTCGACGTTGATCCCACCACCCTCGTCCGAGAGCTCGATGGAGTTCGAGACGAAGGCCCCATCGATCTGGTACGTGGGACCCGAGTCGCACTCGCAGACCAGCGTGACGTTCTCCCACCCGCGAGCCTCATCGAGATCGAAGCCGTCCCGGTGCAGGATGGTCACGGTGACCATCGAATTTTCGGGGACCACCGTGTAGTGCCGCCCCTTGACGCCAGCAGCAAGCTGAGGCTCGCGGGTGGGCGTGCCCCACTTCACCTTGACAGACCTGCCCTCGAGCGTGCTGCCATTCACCTTCACAAGGACCGTATACGTTGCCTGTGCCATCTCTATCCACATCCCGCCAAAGCGCGGGTCCATCTACCTACGGGTTTTCACAACAGGAGTAGCGGCTGCGGAGAGATTGGCCTCTCCGCAGCCGTCGAGAACTACAGCTTGAAC
>Ga0075163_10007709_pt1 | contig 14219 bp, 12 predicted proteins | sample JI1023141ADNA_FD_71478 | JGI IMG/M metagenome (GOLD analysis project Ga0075163, IMG submission 71478) | Wastewater effluent complex algal communities from Wisconsin, to seasonally profile nutrient transformation and Carbon sequestration -... | ecosystem: Engineered > WWTP > Effluent > Algae...
GGCCGGTGGGCTCGGAACCCCGCGCGCATCGCATGTGGCGCGGCGATCGCGTCGCACCGGGCGCGGCGATCACCTACCGGCTCGGAATGCCGGGCACGGGCGCCCCGCGGCTCTTCGTGCTCAACATGGCCGGCGACACGCTCGCGCGGCTCACGGGCACGAACAACGCCGGCCTCAACACGGTGAACTGGAACCTCGCGATCGGCGGGGCCGGTGCCTTCGCCGGCTTCGGTGGCGGTGGCGGCGGCGGACGGTTCGGCAATCAGGGACCGGTGAACGCGCCGGGATTCCCCGCGGGCTTCGATCCCCGTCCAGCCGAGTCGCGTCTCGCGCCGGACTCTTCGGGCACGCCGACCGCGCAGGCCCGGGCGCTCGCAGCGACCGCGCAGGCCGCCGGTGGACGTGGTCAGGGCGGCGGCGGGGGCTTCGGCGGCCAGCGCATCGCGTACGCCGAGACCGGGGACTATCGCGTGGTGCTCGTGGTCGGCGACCAGTCGTACTCGCAGGTGATGCGCGTCGTGCGCGTGAGCCCGGAACAGACGAGCGTGCTGGTGCCGGCCAAGCGCTGACCGGTCCGAGACTCAGCGCGGCCGGCGCCCCTGCCGGACCGGCCGCGTCCAGATCACGATGGCCCCGCACCCGTCGAGCGCGCGAGCGAACTCGGCGGGTGCGGTGCCTTCGGCATATACCTCGATCGCGGTGATCGTCTGCCGCGGCGCGATGAGATCGATCTCGTCCGCGGTGGGCTTCGCCATGTAGAGCCCGTCAACGTAGACGCTCGGCGCGCACTCGCCGAAGGCCCCACGCAGGAGGATGGTGCGCTCGTAGCCTACGCCGTCGAGCCGCACGCCGTTCATCGACCGGAAGATGTCGGTGGTGGTGACGCCGCCCCGCGCGCGGATCTGCGCCGCGTCGACGAAGCTGCCACCGCCGAGCGAGCGGCTGCGACGCGCGAATCCGCCCCCGCTCCGGTCGGCATCACGCGCGGCGACGACGCGAACCGTATCGAGCACCGACTGGAACGTCATCATCGCGATCCGCACCGGCGGCGTCCCCGCCAGCACATCGACCGGCTGCGAGACCGGATAGTAGCCGAGCGCCCGCACCTCGAGCACCCGGGTACCGTCGGGGACCTGCGCGAGCGTCCATTCTCCGCGCGCGTTCGTGCGCACCTGCGGACCATCGACGATCCGGACCAGTGCATTCGGCAACGGCTGGTCGCCGTCTGCGGTGCGGATGCTGCCGCGCAGCGCCCCGTCCCCCGCGCGCTGGCGCCGAGCGGCGGGCGTGCCGTCGCCTGTGGTCGATCGCACCGGCCCGACGTAGAGATCGCGCCTCATCACGCCGGAACGGTCGGACAGCAGTTCAATGCGGTCCGTCGTGTCCGCCCCGATGTTGGCACTCACGAAGACGCTGCCCTCGAGCGGCACGTTGCAGAGCACATAGCCGCCGTCGTCGGCGGTGCGCGCGTACAGTGCCGGCTGCTGCCGCCGCAACGCAGTCCCGCTCATGATGAACTCCAGCCACTCCCCCACCACCTCGGCGTTCGCGACCGGAGTGCGGTCGCTCGCCCGGCGTACCACGCCGATCACCACGGCGCCGGTCGTCGGCTTCCCGGGACAGTAGGTCGCGCGCAGCACACGCGCGGCCGGCGAGACGAGGTCGAAGCGCGTGACGCGACGCTCGCGCACGGTGACGAGCCGCACCGGCGCCTGCAGCCCGAGCGAATCGAGTCGTTCATGCAGGAAGCCGACCGAATAGCGGCCGGGCGGCACGGAATCGATCCGATAGCCGCCCAGCGGATCGCTGCGCGTCGCGCGCGTGACGGCGATACCGGGATCGGCGGAGACCAGCTGCACCAGCGCACCAGCGAGGGGGGCGCGCGAGGCGCTGTCGCGCACCGTGCCGCTCACCAGGCCGCCGGAGGTCGGCCCGAGCGGCGCGCGCGCGAGCGTCGCGCGCTGGCACGCGGCGGCGAGGAGGCACGAGAGGAGGAGCGTGGGCCGCAGCCGCATGCTCCAAGGTGCTACGGCCGCGGGTCGCTCGCCACCGACGGCGTGACGCGCCAGATCTCGCCCGCGTCCGTCGCGATGTAGAGGTTGCCGTCGGGGCCCTGGGTGAGCGCGCGGTACCGCGCTGCGGGAAGGCCGGCGTCGGTCGCCGCGGTCGCGATCCCCGCCGCGTTGAGCTCGAGGATCATCAGGCGCTGCCCCCCCATGATCCCCACCGCGAGTCGTCCGTTCCACGCGCGCCACTGCGGCCCGTCGAGGAACGCGGCCGGCCCCATGCCCTGGGAGGTCGCGCTGTTGTTCCAGGCCGGCACCACGGCGGACGGGAAGCGCGCGATATCCGTCATCGGCATCGAGGTCGGGTTCCCCGCGTATCCGCAGTACCCATCGGGACAGCTGAGCGCTGGTCGCGATTGCGGATCCCACCCGCCGTTGCCGCCGGCGACCAGCGGCGTGACCTCGTCGCTGTGGTTGGGCCCGTGCTCGGCACTGAACGCGCGTCCGTCGCTCGGCCGGAACGCGAGCCCCTGCACATTGCGATGGCCGTACGAGAAGATGCGTGCGTCGAAGCCCGCGGGGGCGTTGTTCCCGGGGGCCGCGGCGCCGGTGGTGGTCACGCGGAGCACCTTGCCGCCGAGCAACGTCGGGTGCTGCGGCAGGATCGGGTTGTGGTTGTCCCCCGTGCCGATGTAGAGGAAGCCGTCCGGGCCGAAGCGGAGGCGGCCGCCGCTGTGCGAGCCCGCGCCGCCGACGGCGTTCGCGGCATCCTTCAGCGGGATGCCGGTGACGATGTCGGTCCGCGCACTCGCCGTCGTGAACCCTGCGTCGAGTTCGAGCCGCACGACGCGATTGGTGCGCGGATTCGACGTCAGGTCGGACGGCATGTAGACGTAGATGCGTCGATTGGTCGCGAAGGCCGGATCGAGGGCCACCCCGTGCATCCCGCTCTGGCCCAGACAGAAGAAGTCGGGCGCGACGAGTGCGCTTCCCGCGGTTCCGAAGAGGCGCGTGATGCTCCCGTCGGGACGCCGGACCGAGAGCCCTGCGCACTTCTCGGTGAAGAACATCGAGCCGTCGGCCGAGAAGGCGATGTCCCATGGCCCGCTTCGGCCGGAGAGGACCGTCGTGCGCGCCAAGGCGGGCACGTCCGTGACGGGGACCGGACCGGGCCCGCCCGAGGTCGGTTCGTCGCTGCCGCAGGCAGCGAGCGCGAGAAGGGCGAGCGACACGGAGCGGCGGAGGATGGTGGGGGTCATCCTCCAGAGTACCCGGCGGCGGCGCGGACGGTCACGGCGTACCGACACCCGGGGTACGGCATGGGATCGTGCCAGGTTGCCACACCCCCGCCCGGGGAGCGACCTTGGTGGATCGTTCGCGCCCGGAATCGCCGGGTGCCCCCTTCTTCTCGAACGGAGTCCCACATGCGCAATCTGCTCGCCGCGCTCCTGCTCGCCGCCGCGGTCGCCGTACCGGCGTCCGCCCAGAGCATCCTGATCGACATGCACACCGACCTCACCGACACGGAGAAGAAGTTCGTCGATCTGGCGAACGCGATCCCGGAATCGGCGTACGACTGGCGTCCCGCTCCGGGCGTCCGGTCGATCCGCGAGGTGCTCCTGCATGTCGTGTCGGACAACTACCTCCTGCCGATCATGATGGGCAAGCCGGCGCCGGCCTCGAGCGGCATCACCAGCGACTTCAACACGGCGACCGCCTTCGAGAAGCGGCCGATGACCCGTGCGCAGATCGCTGCCGAGCTGCATGCGTCGTTCCTCCACCTGCACCAGGCGCTCGGACTCACCAACGACGCGAACCTCGGGCAGCAGCTCGACTTCTTCGGCCAGAAGATGCCGCGCAGCAAGGTCGCGCTCATGACGATCACGCACCTCCACGAGCACCTCGGACAGTTCATCGCCTACGCGCGATCGAACAACGTCACGCCACCCTGGAGCCGCTGAACCGATGCAGAGCCCACGCGCGCGTTCTCGCGCCGATCATCCTGGCGCACGGGCGTGCGCGTGCGCGCTCGCTCTCTCCACCGTGCTCGCGGCCTGCGGGCCGCGCGCGGAGGTGGCGACGGGTCCGCGCGACTACCTGTATCTCTGGACCGCGTCGGTGGACTCGACGCAGCCCGACTTCCTCGCCGTCCTTGACGTGACCGAGGACACCGGCCGCTACGGCGCCCTCGTGACGACGCTGGCCGTGCCGGCGACGGGGAGTGTCCCGCACCACACCGAGCCCGAACTCGCCGCGGACCGGCAACTCTTCGCGAACGGCTTCGGCGCGGGCCGGACCTGGATCTTCGACCTCTCCGTGCCCGATGCGCCACGGCTCGCGGCGGAGTTCGGGGACCTCGCGGGGTTCACGCACCCGCACTCGTTCCCACGGCTCCCCAACGGGAACGTGCTCGCCAGCTTCCAGATGCGGCACGACGGCGGCCACATGCGCGCCGGTGGTCTCGTCGAGATCACACCGACGGGAGCGGTCGTCCGATCGGCCTCGGCCGACACGCCCGCGGCGGACAGCATGCTGCGCGTGTACAGCGCCGGCATCGTGCCGTCGCTGGACCGCGTGGTGACCACGTCGACGGACATGGAGCAAGACGCCGAGGCGTCGCGCACCTTGCAGGTGTGGCGTCTCTCCGACCTCACGTTGCTCTCGACGATCACGCTCCCGGGGCCCCACGGGCGGCTCACCGCCGAGCCGCGTCTTCTCGCGGATGGCAAGACGATGCTCGTGTCCACGTTCAGCTGCGGCCTCTTCCTGCTGGAGGGCCTCGACGGCACCGCCCCGTCGGCGCGACAGGTCGCGTCCTTCCCGACGAAGGAGAAGACCAACTGCGCCATCCCGGTCGTCGTGGGGCACTACTACCTGGTGACCGTGCCGGCCTCAAGCGCCGTCGTCGTCCTCGATGTCGCCGATCCCGCGGCACCGAAGGAAGTGAGTCGCGTGGCGTTCGGACCCGCCGATGTCCCGCACTGGATCGCCGTATCGCCCGACCAGCGGCGCGTGGTCGTGACGGGCTACGACGGGATGGAGCACCGCGTGGAACTCCTGCGCTTCGACGCCGCGACCGGCCAGCTCTCGCTCGACGAGCGCTTCCGCGAGCCCGGCGCGGCGCGCAGCGGCTTCCGCATGGACGACAAGACTTGGCCGCACGGTAGCGCGGCGAAGGGCGTCCCGCACGGCGCCGTGTTCAGTCGCCCGTGATCCCCTCCCGACGCAGGGTCGTCTCGCTCGTCATCATCTTCGGCGTCCTCACGTTCCGGTGGCTCCAGAGCGAGCGCATCGAGACTCCGGACGCCCCGCAACGCGAGCAGCGAGTCGAACGACCGCGCGAGCCGCGGGGCGACCAGCAACTCGAGGGCGTCGGCATCGTCAGTCGTGTCCTTCCCGACGATGACGACGGGAGCCGCCACCAGCGCTTCATCCTCACGCTCGCGAACGGACGGACGTTGCTCGTCGCGCACAACATCGACCTCGCGCCGCGCCTCACCGGCCTGGATCGCGGCGACACCGTCGCCTTCTTCGGCGAGTTCGAACCGAACGCCGAGGGCGGCGTGGTCCACTGGACCCACCGCGATCCGGCCGGCCGCCACGTGGCCGGCTGGCTCCGGCACGAGGGGCGCACTGTCCAATAACGTCCGCCTGCGCTCGGCGTCCATCGATCCGTCGCTCTCGGCGACCATCGTTGAACGCCGCCCGCTCGCCTATCGCGCCAAGGCGAGCCCCGGGCTCGATCGCCCGCCGCATGTCCGCGCCGGCTCGTCCATCACCTGGGTCGGCCGACGGCTCGGCCTCGTGCAGGACGATGCGAACTTCGTCGCGCTCGTCGACCCGCGGACCGGACTGGCGCGCAGCATCACCCTACCGGCCGGCGAAGAAGGGAAGCGTCACTTCGACGACCTGCGCGGCAACAAGAAGCACAAACTCGACCTCGAGGCCTGCTGCACCATCGAGGGACCGATGGGCACGATGCTGCTCGCGCTCGGCTCCGGTTCGAGGAAGCGCCGGCGGCGGATCGTGACCATCGAGTCCGTCGCCGCGCGGCGGCCGCGCGTCTCACTCATCGATGCGGAATCGCTCTACGTCGCGCTCGAACGGGTGCCGCACTTCGCCGGCAGCGACATGAACATCGAGGGGGCACTGGGGCTCCCCGGCGCCCTGCGGCTCTTCACGCGCGGAAACGGCGCGGCGAAGGATGGCCGACTCCCGGTGAACGCGACCGGCGATCTCGACCTGCACGCGCTGCTCGCCTATCTCGCCTCGCCGGAGGCCGCGACCATCCCGGCGCTCCACGGTGTGACGCAATACGAGCTCGGGACGCTCGACGCGCTCCCGCTCGGCTTCACCGATGCGGCGATGGCCGGGAGCACCCTGCTCTACACCGCCGCGGCGGAGGCATCGAAGGGCGCGAGCGATGATGGCCGCGTGAGCGGATCGGTGATCGGCATCATCCCGGCGAAGGGGGCGTTGCGCTATGCGCCCATCACCGACGAGCGCGGCCGAGGCACCACGGACAAGGTCGAAGGGATCGTCGCCCTCCCGGGCCGGACCGATCGCGTGCTCGTCGTCGTCGATCCGGACGACCCCACCCGGCCCTCCGAGCTGTGCGACGTGTCGCTCGGCGGTGACTGGGGGTAGTTTCGAGGGTAGTATCCCGCGAGACATTCTCCGAGGGCATCACATGAAGTGGCGCGACACGGGTCGCTCGTCCAATCTTGAGGATCGCCGCGGCGGCGGTGGCGGCCGCAAGGCCGGCATCGGCATCGCCGGCATCGTGCTGGCGCTCGTGATCTCCGCCGTGACCGGGGCGAACCCCCTCGAGGTGCTCGGCGTGATGAGCGGTGGCGCGGGCGCGCCCGCCGCGAGCGAGGCACCCGTTGAGGACGCCCGCGAGGAGCCGATGGTGCGCTTCCTGTCGTCGGCGCTGGATGACGCGCAGGCCATGTGGGCGCAGAAGCTCGCGGCCGAGGGGACAGCGTATCCCGCGGCGAAGCTCGTGCTCTTCCGCGGGGCGGTGCAGTCGGCCTGCGGCGACGCCTCGTCGGCGATGGGGCCGTTCTACTGCCCGGGCGACCAGAAGGTCTACATCGACCTCGCCTTCTACGAGGAGCTGTCGCGCAACTACGGAGCGCCCGGCGACTTCGCGCAGGTGTATGTGCTCGCGCACGAGATCGGGCATCATGTCCAGTCGGTGCTCGGCACCGAATCGCAACTGCGCCGGGCCCAGCGCGCCGATCCGGGGAGCGAGAACGCGCTCAGCGTACGGATGGAGCTCCAGGCGGACTGCTACGCGGGCGTGTGGGCCAACACCGTCGCCCAGCGCGGTGACCTCGAACGCGGCGACATGGAGGAGGGACTCGGCGCCGCTGCCGCGGTGGGAGACGATCGCCTGCAGCAACAGGCCGGCCGCGAGGTGCGTCCCGAGAGCTTCACGCATGGATCGAGCGCGGAGCGGATGCGCTGGTTCAAGGCGGGGTTCGACTCGGGCGAACCCCGGTCATGCGACACGTTCGGCGCCCGCTGAGCGCGTCCCCGCTCGCCGGGGTCGTGCTCGCGTCGTTCATGCTCGCGTCGGTCGCTCCGCGCGGCGTGCAGGCCCAACGCGTCGCCGGGACGGTCGTCGACACCGCGGGTCGCGCGATCGTCGACGCCGACGTGATCCTCGGAGCGGACCTGCGCACGCGGACCGACTCCACCGGCGCCTTCGCGCTCGCCGTCACCGCACGCGGCGCGCAGCGACTGCGGGTGCGCTTCATCGGCTTCCGCCCCTACGAGACGAGCGTCGACGCCCGCGACGCCAACGCGGGCGCGCTCCGGATTCGCCTGGTGCGCATGCCTCAGCTCCTCGGCGAGGTTCGCATCACCGACGTGAACGCCTGCGAACGCAACACGCTGCGTGGGTTCGAGTGCCGGCGCGCGATCGGACGCGGGATGTACCGCGATGCCGGCGAGCTCCGCGCGCTCCGCCCCTCCGCCTGGGCCGACATGCTCGACGGGATCCCGAGCCTCCGGCGCCAACCCGTGATGACGCCGGACGGCCTCGACTGGCGCGCCATGGCGCCACCGAGCCGCTGCCTCGTCGAGATCTTCAACGGCGAGGACCCGCAGTTCGACGGGCACGTCCGGAAGGTGCCGGTGGAGGAACTCATCCCCCGGGACGTGGTCGCCATCGAGTATTACGACGAGTACCAGAACGTCCCGGAGGCGCTCCAGCGCTTCGCGTGGCCACGGGAATCCGCGAACGGCTGTTCGCTTCTTGTCTACTGGCTCCGCGAGGCGCCGGCGCGCGGTCGACGCCCGGCCGGCGGCGCCCCTACGGTGATCCGACGCCCGTAGGCGCGCGGCTCAGCCGCGCGCCTTCCCCACCATCTTCATGATGTCGTCGAGCGGATTGCCATCGCCGTCGGCGTCGAGCATCGACATCAGGCCACCGAAGCCCCCGGCGCCGCCCGTGGCGTTGCCGCCCGTGAGCGCCGACAACGCGTTGCCGGCCTGGCCGCCGAGCATCCCTCCGAGCATCCCGCCGAGTCCGCCAGCCGCCGGCGCCGATGGGGCGGCACTCGGCGCGCCCTTCGCCATCATGCCGCTCACCGCCATCGCGAGCATCGGCAGCATCTTCTTCAGCACGTCGGGGCCGAGACCAGACTGCGCGGAGGCCTGCTGCGCGACCGCACGGCTCACGTCCTTGCTGCCGAAGATGGCGCCGAGCACGTCATTGCCGCGCGAGACATCCGTGGGTTGGGCCGAGACGACGTTGTCGAGCAGGTCCGCACCGCCGAGCTGCTGCAACAGGCCGCCGAGTCCGGCGGCACCACCGGGCTGCGACTGCGCCCGCTTCTTGAAGCCGCCGAGGATGGCGGGGACGAGCGCGGCCGCGCCGCTCGAGGCCTGTTGCTCGGTGACGCCGAGTTCGCGCGCGATGGACTGCAGGCCGCCGGCCTGCGAGAGGAGATCGGTGACGTTCATGTGGGGAGTCTGAGTGGGAGAGACGTGGCGCGCGCCGGACCGTGACGCCCTCAGGGCGACATCGTCCCGACCATCATGATGTGCGCCTTGAGCGTGCCGGGGAACATCAGCCACGGGCCGTCGGCGCGCGGCTGCGCGGTGATGCCGGTGGACTGCGGCGTCGCGTTCGGCACGTAGATCACGGCGAGCAGGCCGGGCGCACCGTTCACCTTGTTCGTCGCGGCGTCGAAGTTCTCCTTCTTCGTCGTGATCGAGTACAGCGTCCCCATCGCCGGCATCGGCAACTTCCTCTCGCGCACCTCGCGGAAGCGGACGCTGTCCACCTGTGCTCCGGTCACGCCCTCGGCACGCAACTCACGGCCGCGCGCCATGAACGGCTCGAGGTCCTTGTGGTAGCAGGCGACATGGAAATCGGGGCGAGTCACATAGAGCGCCAGGCAGTGCATGCCGTTGGTCCCGGCACGCAGGACCACGAGCTTGCCAGCCTCGCGGTAGCCCATGACCGTCGCGTTCGCGCGGAGGTCCTGCGGCAGGGGGAGCACGGCCGCGGCGATCTGCTGCTCAGCCGCAGGGATGGGGGACTGCGCCGGAAGCGTCGCGGCGAGAAGGGGGAGGAGGAGGAGCGCGCGCATGGGATCCCGGTTGGAGTCCCGGGAACTTCGCACGCGCGCGCCGTGCCGTCCAGCGGCGACCGTGCCCTCAGACGAGGGCGGTGTCGAGTGTCCGGCGCACGGCGTCGAGCAGGGCTTGCACGCTGAACGGTTTGGGAAGCAGCCGCAGGGTGCGCTCGGCGATCCCCTGGCGCACCGCCGCATCGTCGGTGAAGCCGCTCATGAGGAGTACCCGCATCGCGGGCTTGGTGAGCTGGACGCGTTCAGCGAGTTCGCGACCGTTCATCCCCGGCATCATCACATCGGTGAGCAGGAGATGGATGACCTCGTCCGGCTCCTCGAGGATCCGGAGCGCATCCTCCGCGCACTCAGCCTCGCGCACGCGATATCCCGCGAGGCGAAGCGCGCGGACCGAGGTGCGCCGCACCAGCGGCTCGTCCTCCACCACGAGCAGGGTCTCGCTCCCGCCGACGGCCGCGCGGGCTGCGGTGAGGTCGTCCAGCCGCTGCTCGCTCGCCGGGAAGGTGAGCGTGAATCGCGTGCCCAGCCCCACGGTGCTTTGGACCGAGATCTCGCCGCCCGACTGCTTCACGATCCCCTGCACGACGGCCAGCCCAAGCCCGGTGCCGCGGCCGACGCCCTTCGTGGTGAAGAAGGGCTCGAACACGCGCGCGAGGACCTCGGGCGGCATGCCCTCGCCGGTGTCGGTGACGGTGAGCCGCACTCGGCGTGACTCCGCCGCCCAGCTGGAGCTCGGCGCGGCCACCTCCTCGCCGGTCTGGATCGTCAGGCGCCCACCGTTCGGCATCGCGTCGCGGGCGTTGACCGCCAGGTTGATGAGCACCTGGCCGAGCTGGGCCGGATCGAGGCGCGCAGCGTGCACCGGAGCGAGTTCGGTGCGCAGCTCGACCGAGCTCCCCAGCAGGCGGCGCAGCATCTTCTCCGTGTCGGCGACGACGGCGCTCACGTCCACGGGGCGCGGCTCCACCGCCTGCTTCCGGCTGAACGCGAGCAGTTGGCGCGTGAGCGCGGAGGCGCGCTCTCCCGCGCCGCGCACCTCGTGCACGAGTTCGAGGGCTTCCGGCATTCGCTCCGCCTGCTCCTCGACGAGGTGCTCCAGCAGCTCCGCGTTCCCGTTGATCACGGTGAGCAGATTGTTGAAGTCGTGCGCGATGCCGCCGGCGAGCAGCCCGACCGACTCGATCTTCGACGCCTGCTGCAACTGGGACTCCAGGACCCTCCGCTCGGTGACGTCCTCCACGAGCCCCGCGATGCCGACGATCGTCCCGCGCGTGTCGCGCACGGCGGACGCGCGGTCGCGGACCCAGCGCACCGTGCCGTCGCCCCGGACGATCCGGTACTCGAGGTCGAACGCGTGTCCCTGCAGTACGCCCTGGAGGACCTCGGTGACGCGCTCGCGGTCGGCGCCATGGATGATCGTGCGCCAGGTCCCGATCCCCGCCGTGAATTCGTCCTCCGCGCGCCCGAAGATCTCGCGCGCCGCCGCACTGAGATACCGGACACGCGTCCGGCTCTCGTCGGCGAGGTAGAACGCCTCCCGGATGCTCTCGGCGAGCTGGCGAAAACGGGTGCTCGTCTCCCGGAGCGCTTCTTCCTGCCGGATCCGGTCGGTGATGTCGTGCACGACCGTCTGGACCGCCGGCCCCTCGGCGTCCTGGTACGGGCGCGCGACGACCTCGACCTGGATGGCCGTTCCATCCAACCGGACGAAGCGGCGCTGCGTCGGCGGCAACGTCTCGCCGGCCTGCAGGTGCTCGCGCGCCGCCTGCATGTGGTCACGCTCATCCGGGTGCAGGAACTCGACTGCATCGCGCCCGAGCACGTCGTCGAGCGCCTGCGCGCCGAGGACCGCAAGCGCCGCCGGGTTCGCATAGACGATCTTGGAGTCGCGCGTCAGGAAGATCGCCTCCGGCGACATGTTGACGAGATCGCGGTAGCGCTGCTCCGAGGCGGCGAGCCGCCGCGCGGCGGCGTTCGCCTCGGTCACGTCCTCGGCGAAGAGGATCACGCCGCCGATCGCCCCGGTCTCCGCGCGCCAAGGGTGGATCGCCCAGCGCACGTCGTGGAACTTCCCGTCCTTCAAACGCCACTGGTCGTGGTCGTCCTGCCACGACGTACCGGCGATCGCGTCCGCGTGGAGGCGGCGCCATCGCTCCGGGATCTCCGGCACCACTGAGTAGAGACTGTGACCGATGAGCTCGTCCGTCTCGTACCCGAACTGCTCGCACCACCGACCGCTTGCCGCGAGAAAGGTCATACTGGTGTCGAACATCGCGATCGCCACCGGCGACTGCTCGATGAGGATCTCCATCGTCTCGCGCGCGGCGTCGAGGGCGCGTTCGGCGCTCTTGCGCGCGGTGATGTCACTCATGAAGCCGTGCCAGAGGGTTTCGCCGTCCGCCTCGCGACTGGGGATCGAGTGGGCTTCGATCCAGCGCTCCTCACCGTCGGGACGGCGCAGGCGGAACTGGTGTCGCCATGGCGTCAGATCCCGCGCCGAGACGTCGATCTTCCGTGCGCCCTCCTCGGCGTCGCCCGGGTCCATCATCGCGAAGAGCGCACTGGTGTCCCGTTCCATCTCCTCGAACGAGACCCCGAGCAGCCGCGCGCTCCCGGCGCTCGCGTAAGTGAATCCTTCGGTCCCGTCGGCGCGCCGCCGGAAGGCGTAGATCACGCCCGGCGCGGTCGCGACGATGTGCTCCAGTTGACCTTGAAGGTGCTGCAGATGCCGGTCGCGTTCGGAGAGCGCGGCGGCGTGCTCGAGCTCATGGGCATCCACGGCCACGATGGCGCGAGCCGCGTACAACTGACGCGCCGCGAGACTCACCAGGACACCGATGACCCCGAGCATCAGGAGACCGAGACGCATCCGGAGCGGGGCACCGAACAACCCACCGACCGGCTCAAGGAGGACCACCTCGGCGCCGAGCGTCGTGAGCAACGTCGAGAGGAGTCCGGGCCCGAACCCGCCGAAGTAGGCGGCCAGGCCGATGGGCAGCACCAGCACGATGTAGACCGGTCCGGCGACCGCGTCCGGACCGGAGACCATGTAGCGCACGCCGATCGCCACTGCGGAGAGCACGGCGGCAGCGAGGTACGGCAGCCACGGCAGCCGGTCTTTGACCGTCGACACGGCGCGCAGGTCCTGCAGGTCGTTCGACATGCGGTGGGCCTCCGCCCCCGCGGATCCCTGGGGGCCGGCGAACACGAGTGGAACCTCGCCCCGACCGGCGGGCCCCGCCATCGGGAAGTGACTGACAACGAGACAGGGAATCACCCGCAGGCTTGCCGTGCGCACGCGGCGCGGCCACAATCCCCGGATGCGTGCCCGTGCCCTCCGCCCCCTGCCCCTCCTCCTCACCGCCGCCCTCCTCGGCTGCCCCGGCGAGCCCCCGCCGCCCGCCGACTACGAGGTCACGGGCCGATACCCCCACGACCGGTCATCCTACACGCAGGGGCTCGTCTGGTCGGACGGCATCCTGTATGAGAGTGTCGGCCGCTACGCGAACTCCGATCTCCGTCGGGTCACCCTCGAGACCGGCGCGGTGGAAGCCCGGACCGCCCTGACGAGCGACAAGTTCGCCGAAGGATTGGCCCTGCTGGGCGGCAAGCTCTACCAGCTCACGTGGAAGGAGCAGATCGCCTACGTGTACGACGCGGCGACGCTCGCCCCACTCGATTCGGTCCGGTACGAAGGCGAGGGCTGGGGGCTCGCGACCGACGGCACCGGCCTCTGGATGAGCGACGGTTCCGACTCGCTGCGACTGCTCGATCCGGCCACCTTCGCCACGCGCCGCGTGGTGAAGGTGCGGCTGAACGGGCGGCCGCTCTCCCGGATCAACGAGATGGAGTGGGACGAGGGCACGTTGCTCGCGAACGTCTACGAGACCGACCGCATCGTCCGGATCGATCCCGCGACCGGCGAGGTCCTGCGCACCTACGATTTCGAAGGTCTCTACCCCGACCGGCCGCCCGAAGTCGACGTCCTCAACGGCATCGCCAAGTCCCCCGTGCCGGGCGAGTTCCTCGTCACCGGGAAGTATTGGCCGACGATGTATCGGGTGCGACTGAAGTGAACCCGCTGCCCGCCGCACGATGACGTCAGGCGCGGACGCCCGCGCGCGGGTCCGCGCCATCTTCGGCGGCTCTGTCGGCAACCTCGTCGAGTGGTACGACTGGTACACCTACTCGGCGTTCGCCCTCTATTTCTCGGCGGCCTTCTTCCCGCCGGCCAGCGCGACGGCGCAGCTGCTCAACTCGGCGGCCGTCTTCGCGGTGGGCTTCTTCATGCGCCCGGTCGGCGGCTGGCTCCTCGGCCGCTACGCGGACCGGCATGGACGGCGCGCCGCGCTCACCCTCAGCGTCATGCTGATGTGCGGCGGCTCGTTGCTCATCGCCGTCACGCCGTCGTACGCGACGATCGGTATCGCGGCGCCGGCGCTGCTCGTCCTCGCGCGCCTGCTGCAGGGCATCAGCGTGGGCGGCGAGTACGGCGCGAGCGCGACCTACCTCAGCGAGCGTGCCGGGCGCGACCATCGCGGCTTCTTCTCCAGCTTCCAGTACGTGACGCTCATCCTCGGCCAACTGCTCGCGCTCAGCGTGCTGC
>Ga0075163_10007711_pt1 | contig 14217 bp, 11 predicted proteins | sample JI1023141ADNA_FD_71478 | JGI IMG/M metagenome (GOLD analysis project Ga0075163, IMG submission 71478) | Wastewater effluent complex algal communities from Wisconsin, to seasonally profile nutrient transformation and Carbon sequestration -... | ecosystem: Engineered > WWTP > Effluent > Algae...
TTACCTTTTATTCAGCACCTCCCATTACTGGTACAGTGCCTACCTACAAAGACTTTCGCTCCAAACTGTCAATGAACTCTTTATTTATTCGCCACACTTCTGTGACTCAAAATCTCCATTTAAAGTGCTTTTTTCAAAGCGGGTCGCAAAGGTACATCCGTTTTTAAATACCAACCAAATTTTAAGAAAAATATTTTCAAAAAATCAGCGGTCAAAAAACTTGAAATACTGAAAAGTCAAACCGTTCCAGCATCTCTTCCCTCTGTTCAGCAATAACCCTGTCGGCTAAAGCGGGCGCAAAGGTAAAGCGAGTTTTTATTTTTCAAAGCCCCACCTCAAAGTTTTATCTCAAAATTATCGAATTGACATAAACGATTCCGGCCTGGGCAATTTTTCATTTTAAAAAATTTGTGAATACGCCAATCCGGGATATTTTTGAATCTTCTTGCCGGCATTAACCAATGAAAAAAAATTATGAGCGCTTTGCACCTTTCTTTACCCCCGTTGCGCGAACTCTGGAGTGGCTTTTTACACCTGCTTTATCCCGAACTGTGCGTTGCCTGCGGCGCAGCCATTCCCGCCGGAGAATCCTGTTTTTGTTTTCGCTGTCAATTACACTTGCCGGCTTCCGATATGTACAAAACGCGGGAAAATGAATTCACCGACCGCCTGTGGGGCCGGTTGAATCTTGAGAGCGCCGCCGCCATGTATTATTTCACCCGGAAAAGTCCGATTCAGCAGGCGCTGCACCAATTGAAATACCACAATCAGCCAGACATTGGCGTGAAGATCGGCCGCTTGTTTGGTCAAAAACTCAAAACTTCTGCTCTGTTCCATTCGGTGCAGGCAGTAGTACCGGTCCCTTTGCATCCGAAAAAGGAAAGGCTGCGCGGCTACAATCAAAGCGCCATGTTTGCTCAGGGCATATCTGAAGCCATGGACATCCCTGCGCTGAACAAGGCACTGGTGCGCCGGAAGTTCACCGAAACCCAAACGAAGAAAAAACGAATGGAGCGCTTCGACAATGTGGATGATGTGTTTGAAGTAGCCCGACCGGCACAAATAGAAGGGAAACACCTGCTGCTGGTGGACGATGTGCTGACCACCGGCGCGACTTTGGAAGTATGCGGCCAGGCACTGCTCAATATCCAAAACACCCGGCTCAGCATGGCAACCATCGCCATTGCCGTTAACTGAATCCTTATATAATATAGGCATGCCCGCATGAAAAGGATTTATCCCCGCCGGATTCAGGACAAATATTACCTGTCGCGCTTGCTCGAACTATACCTGACGACGCTGGAAAAATCACCCATGCAGGTCACCCTCCGCGCGCTGGCCTACAATTCCCAAATCCCTGAATCGATTTTTCGTCGCCTGATGAACCTGCACCGCGACCCGGCCGATGCGCCCAACATCAACGCCGAAGATTACCACATCCTTTTTTCAAACATCATGTTCCGCTACCCTACCGTAAAAATGTGGTTGCAGGACGACGGAGCGGTGTTTTTTGAGATGTAAAACCACATCGTTTTGCCCTGCCAATAAACTCCCTGCTTTAATTGAACCATTCCAAATAGAGCGTGTTACCTTTGCCCTGCATTATTTAACGGACAAGAAATTTTCGAACATGGAAGCTACCGTAGCAAAGAGTCCCGTAATGCTCTACACCGAGCAAACGCCCAATCCTGAAGCGCTGAAATATGTGACCAACCGGTTGCTCTACCGGGGCATTGCCGAATTCAAGGAGAAAGACCTGGCTGCCGAATGGAGTCCTATGGCCAACAGCCTCATGGAATTGCCCTATGTCAAAAGCGTATATTTCAACAATAATTACGTCACGATCACCAAGGAATTCAATTACGACTGGGCTGAAATCATGCTCACACTGAAAGAATTCGTCAAGGACTACGTGGAAAATGGCGGCGCAGTAGTCAATGAGGGTTTTGCCGAATTCCTCGAAAAATCGGCAGCCGAAAGCAACGCTGTACAGTTCAGCGGTGAGAACGGCGAGATTGCCAAAAAAGTAAAAGACCTGATTGATACCTACGTGAAACCGGCCGTTGAAATGGACGGCGGCAACATTGAGTTCAAAGCATTTGAAAACGGTACGGTCTTCGTGACCATGCAAGGCTCCTGCAGCGGATGCCCCTCCTCTACCGTCACACTGAAAGCCGGCATTGAGGGAATGCTCAAAAGAATGGTGCCCGAAGTAACCGAAGTGGTGCAGGAAATGGAGTAAAAGTTACAGGGTTACAGATTTACAAGGTTACAGGGTTGCCCGCGAAGCGTTTGCGCTTCTCGGGCAATTTTTTTACAAAAAACACTTTTGACTGAAAACTACCTTTGCCTCAAAAGGCCAAGCACTTGGGCCTTCCACCGTCGAAAAATGTCGTTGATAAAAAAACTTGCGGGTGAAACCGCCCTGTACGGCCTGAGCAGCATTGTGGGCAGGCTGCTGAATATGCTGCTGGTACCTTTTTACACCCGCGTACTGGCCACCACCAATGAATATGGCGCCGTCATTGACCTGTATGCCACTTCGGCTTTTCTGATGGTGTTGTTTTCATACCGCATGGAATCGGCCTTCTTCCGCTATGGCACGCCCGTAGCCGACCGGGAAAAGACCTATTCGACCGGCATGCTGTCGTTGCTGACTTCTACCGGGCTGATTGTGGCCGGTCTGCTGATTTTTGCCCAACCGGTGGCCAACGCACTCGAATACCCGGCCCATCCGGAATATGTGCGCTGGTTTGCCCTGATTCTGGCCTTCGATTGCCTGGCCGAACTTCCTTTTGCCAGGCTCCGGCTGGAGCAGCGCCCGCGTCGCTTTGTGGCCATCAAACTGATCAACATCACGGTCAACATCGGCATGAACCTGTTTTGGTTGGTTTTTTGCCCCTGGGCAGCCCAAAACGGCATGGATTGGGTACACAGCGTGTGGTCGCCGGGACTCGGGGTCGGTTATATTTTCCTTTCCAACCTGATCGCCAGCCTCGTCACCCTGCTTTTGCTGGCGCCACAGTTGCGCCAGATTCGTCCGCAATTTGACCGAATCATGTGGCGCCAAATGATGATATACGCAGCACCGCTCATTATTGTGAGTTTTGCAGGTATTGTGGATGAAATGTTCAGCCGTTCGATGCTGAAATACCTGCTGCCCGGCACGCCGCAGGAAAACCTGGCCGAAGTAGGTATCTTTGGAGCCAATTACAAACTGGCTGCACTGATCACGCTCTTCACCCAGGCTTACCGATACGCAGCGGAGCCGTTTTTTTTCCGGCACGCCGGCGACAACGACGCGTTGCGCACCCAGGCAGAGGTGACCAAATGGTTCACCGTCGCCGCTGCGGCAGGCATGTTGGGCATTCTGCTTTTCCTCGATGTTGTCAAGTATTTTATCGGCACCAAATACCACAGCGGGCTGCACGTGGTGCCGGTGCTGTTGATGGCCAATCTGCTGTTGGGGGTGTACTACAATTTCTCCATCTGGTATCGCCTGAAAGACCGCACCATGCTGGGCGCCTGGATTTCCATTGCGGGGGCAGCCATTACCGTGATTCTGAATCTGATTCTGATCCCTCGCTTCGGCTACACAGGCGCTGCGTGGGTGACGCTGACTTGTTATGCCTTCATGAGCTGGGCGACCTGGTTCACGGGCAAAAAACACTACCCAGTGCCGTACCCGCTGGGGCGGATGGCATCGTATGTCGCCGCAGTGCTGGTACTTTTTGCCCTGAGCAAAGTGGCTGAAACGGCGCTGCCCGCACTGCCCGTCTTATTGTGGGCAGTGCGGGCAGCACTCTTTGGCATTTTTCTCGCCATTATCTATTTTTTGGAAAGAAAACGTGAATAGGTTGAATAGGTTGAAGGGTTGAAGGGTTATTGTCGAATCTCTGTAAATCATATTTTTGCCCCCCTTCAAACAGGATTTTGATCTCGGCCGCAACAAATCCCAAGCCCAACGCACAACCTTTCAACCTTTTCAACGCTGTAACCCTTCAACCCTCTCACCGCATCACCGCCACCGGCATTTTCGGGTCGTAGGTACCTTTGATAACGGGGCTTTGGCGATTGCCGGTGTAGTCGCGCACGTTCCCGGCTACAAAATCGTAGAGTTCTTCCACACTCACCACCTTGTCTTTGTTTTTATCTGCCTCGCCTTTCAGTCCGCGGATGAGGAAGTGGCTGAATACGCCCTGGCGCAGGCCCTGTGATTCGAGCGAAGTTTCATCTGCCTTGCTCGACATGATGAGTGCCGTGCCGGACACTGATTTGGAGAGGGAAGTATAATAAGTGCTCAAAACGGGATCGTCCTCGCCCGAACGCATGGCAAACAGGCTGCCTGAGTGGCAGGCATCGGCAAGGCAAAGTTTGAATTTTGCCCGGCATTTGTTGAAGGCCTTGGCGATTTCCTCGTGGGTGATTTTATTGTTGAATCCGTCGAAATCGATCGGCAGGAAAGAGCCGTTCAGTCCGTGACCGGAGAAGTAGAAAATAACCAGGTCATTCGGGCCGGCCTGATCGAATATCTCGCTCAAGGTGCCGAGAATGTTGTCGCGGGTGGCATCCTCATCCACCAGCACCCGCACCTGATCATCGGGCAACGCGCCGCCTTCAAGGCTTTTTAAAAACGCATAGAACCGATAGGCGTCGTCGTCGGTGTAGCGCAGGGCAGGCATATGATCATAGGCTGCCACACCAATCACGAGCGCCCATACTTTGGTATCGGGCTGTTCGGGCGCCGTAGTTGCCGGTGTTTCAACGACCGGCGTTTCATTGGGTTTGTAATCGGCCGGAGGTTCTTTCCCGACATATTCGCCGGCGCGCCAGTAGCCGTCCACTACGGTGCCATCGCGCAAATAAAGTGTGCCTTTGCCACCGAATCCGCCTTCTTCCCACTCGCCGCGGTAACGATCGCCGTTGGCATAAGTGCAGATACCGTAGCCGTGCGGGACTGCGTTTTTGAAGTCGCCGACGTATTTGGCCGAACCTTCCTTGTAGATATAGGTGCCTTTGCCGTTGGCGCAATCGCCGAGGGTACACCCGACCTTGCCACTTTCGATGAGGCTGCTGCCCACGAATTCGCCCTGGCGCCACTCGCCACTTTCCTGGTGGTTGTTGGAAGCATAGGTGCGCGTGCCCTGTCCGTCGGGATAGTTCTCGGCGAATTGCCCTTCGTATTTGTCGCCGTTGGCAAAGTAAAATATGCCTTGCCCGTGGAATTTTCCATCGCGGAATTCTCCTTCGTATTTGCTGCCGTCAGGATAGGCAAAAATACCTTGCCCGCTTTTGCAATCGCCGGTAAGGCAACCGGACTGAATATTGGTGCCGTCGTCCTGACGTTCGTCCTTCTTTTTGGCGATGTATTCTTCGAGCAATTTGCCGCTATCATCCACGGGTTTGCCACGCCGCCACAGGCCGGAGCGCACGGTGCCGTCGGAATAGGTTTTGGTGCCGCGCCCTTCGGGATAGCGGTGCATCCATTCACCCTGGTATTTGCTGCCGTCGGTATAGTAACACACGCCGACGCCGTGAATCTCGCCTGCCTGGAAATGGCCGGTGTATTTGGCGCCGGAGGGATATACATAGGTGCCGACGCCGTTTTTACAGTCGCCTGAAACGCATTGGGCGGAAAGAGAGAAAGAAGAAAACAACGCCACCGTGGTCAAAACTATGGCGGGCAAATGGAACGGGCACTTCTTCATGGTAGCAGTGGAAAACTTACGACTTACGATGTACTACTTTTGGCTGACAACGCAAATGCGGAAATGGCGCAAGTCCAATTCCCGAGGTTCATATTAACTTTTAAGACCGGGTTTTATTGTTTTCATTTAGCCGGCAAAATAGGATAACTTCGCACAACCTGCCGGCAAGAGTTGGCGTCAGGCATGCAACAAACAAATTAAACACAACCCTTACATACACATGAAACACCTCCTGTACACCTTCGTCCTGCTCGCATGCACCCTCGGTTGCTCCAAATTCGAAGGGGAATACACCATCAATTGCCAGTTTACACCCAATTACGGCGAAGGCTACCTGCTGCTGGTCACCAATTACAAGGGTGACGTCATCGGCAAATTTGACATTCCCGAAGGCACCAGCAATTTTAGCGATAAATTACCGGTGACGGACGAGAATGCGCCCGAATATTATCATTTGCACCTGATCGACACGGGAGAATGCAACACGCATATTTATTCTCACCTGGCAGTCCCCAACGGCGCTTTGGTCCATATGAACGCCAGAAACCTGGAATACAGCTACACCACCAATGCATATTCACAAATCCGGGTCGATGGTATAGAATCCCTCGATTCCCTCCACTGGGTCGGCTGGAATATCCCATCCGATGTCAACTTTTCGCAGACAGAGAAAAAAGTAGACATCGGTTTCTACCGGGAGCGCACGCAGGGTATCATCCTTCGGATGCGGGCCAACGGGGAGCCCCAGTTCAAGACACTTTTTATCCCCGACACCGAAATATCGGACACCATCAACCTGGTTCACTGGCAGGATTTTCAACCGGAGACAAATCCTGTGGCTATCGAATTGCCGGACAACCAACCCATTCAATTCCTGGAGGTGGATGGCATAACGACAGACTTCGGGCATTCCGTAAAAATCGCCTTGGAAAATGGATGGAACGGCACGCTAGCGCCGCAATTTTTGCCGCCGGCCAACCCTGCTGCCCCCCTCGCCTATCGCGTCAGGTTGGAACGCAACAATGATAAAATGCAGCAGATTTTCATGCCCGGCGAACCAATCCGTTTTGAAGCAACGGACATGCGGATTGATGAATTTACCGCCAATGGCAGCAAAATAAACGTAAAAACCAGCGGGGATGTCGATCTGATCTACCTCGATTTTTTCAAACTGCAAAGTGTTCAAAACCAACAACTTTGCGGCTACTTCTGGGGTGTCTCCGGCGCAGCCGATGCCTTTGACCACATAGAATTGCCCAATCTGGATGCATACCTGCCCCAATTGCCCACAGGATCAATGGTGTTTGAAAGTCGCTCTGCCTCTGCTTGCCAGTTCGGCCGGCACGATTATCCGCAAATTCGGGAAGGTTTTCCCTACAGATCGACCGACCCATTTGCGGTGGCGCGCAGCGGATACCGGTCGATTCGAAGAGACTATTAAAATCCAGGGTTTACCGTTGTACTTTTGCCCTCCAAAATAAGCACTCATGGCTCGTTCCAAGCGTTCGCAAGCGCTCCTCCAATTCGGCCTTTTCTGCGGCATTGTGTTGTTTGTCAACATTTTAGCCAACACTTTCTATGCCCACCTCGATTTGACGGAGGAGAAACGTTTCACCCTGACGCGACCCACCCGGGAATTGCTGAAAGGATTGAACGACCGCGTATATATCCAGGTGTTGCTCGAAGGCGAATTCCCGGCGGGTTTCAAACGCCTGCAAACCGCCACCCGCGAAATGCTCGACGATTTTCGTTCTGTGAGCGGATATGTGGACTACCAGTTCGACGATCCCGGCGAGGGCAGCCTGGAGGAAGTGAACGATCGGCGCAAAGCGCTGGCAGAACAAGGCATTATTCCCGTGAACCTTCAGGTGGCCGAACAAGGCCAGCGATCGCAGCAACTCATCTACCCGGTGGCCGTGGTACACTACGCCAACCGCCGCATCCCCGTCAAATTGCTGGAAAACGAATCGCCCACGCTCAACCCTGAAGTGGTCATCAACAACTCGGTCACGCTGCTGGAATACAAAATTGCCAATGCCATTAAAAAAATACTGACCCCAACCCGGCCTTCCATCCTGTTCACCCGCGGCCACGGCGAACTGAGCGATGTGCAGACAGCCGACCTGGAGCGCAGCCTCAACCAGTTCTACAACACCGACCGGGTCACGCTGGATTCGGTGGTGCAACTCAAGCCGGACAATTGCGCCCTGCTCGTTGTAGCCAAGCCGGTGGCAGAATTTTCGGAACGCGACAAGTTCAAAATTGACCAGTATGTGATGCAGGGCGGGCGGGTACTCTGGCTCATCGACCGCCTCAATGCCTCGCTCGACAGCCTGCGGATGACCGGTCGTTTCGTGCCCACCGACTACCCGCTCAACCTCGAAGACATGCTCTTCAAATACGGCGTGCGCATCCAGCCCGACCTGATCCTCGACCTCGAATGTGCCAAAATCGCCCTCAAAACCGGCCAACTGGGCAATGCGCCACAAATGGAATTGTTTCCCTGGTACTACCACCCCGCAGTGATGTCGAGTGGCGGCCACGCCATCGTCAAAAACCTCGACCGGGTGGAAATGCGGTTCTGTTCGTCCATCGATACCATCCGCACCAAAACAGCCGTGAAAAAAACACGCCTGCTCACCAGCAGCCGTTACAGCCGGTTGCAATTCAGCCCGGTGGACTTGAATTTTGACATCCTGAAATACAATCCTGACCCCGCCAAATTTGACAAGGGCATGCAAACCGTGGGTGTGCTGCTCGAAGGTATTTTCCCTTCCAATTACGAAAACCGTGTGTCGCAGGAAATGCTGGCCGGCCTCCAGCAAATCGGGATGAATTACAAATCGGAGAGTGAGCCTACCCGCATGCTCGTCATCAGCGACGGCGATGTGGCTGCCAATCCCGTGCGCAACACGGCCCGCAAGGAATGGCTGCCGCTGGGTTTCAACGACTTTGAAAAAACCACCTACGCCAACAAGGAACTGATGCTCAATGCGATCGAATACCTGATCGACCCATCGGGCGTGATCGAAGCCCGTACCAAGGAGGTAAAACTCCGCCTGCTCGACACGGTGAAGGCCCGGAAGGAAGCCACCCTCTGGCGTTCGGTCAACATCGCCGTGCCGCTTGTTTTTCTCGGTATTTTCGGCTGGTTTTTCAACTGGCGCAGAAAGCGTCGGTATGCGGGATAAGGGTTGAAAGTTGAAAGTTGAAAAGTTGAAGGGTTGCAGTGCGACACATGGTTTAGTAAGTTCAGGCGACATAAGATTTTGAAAAGAAATTGAACCAATACATCTCTCCCCGGACCGTAAAGTCGGCACGTCGAAATTATCGATCAATAAGTCGTCACCTGCAACTTTGCAACCTCTTCAACCCTTCAACTTTTTCAACCTCTTCAACCCTTCAACCCCTTCAACCCTTCTTTATGATAAAACGCATCGTCAAATTGACTTTCCGGGAGGAGGCAGTCGAGACCTTCCTGAATGAGGTTTTTGAAAACAGCAAGGACCGCATCCGGGCATTTCCCGGCTGCCGGCACATGGAATTGCTCCGAAACATCGGGCAGCCCAACGTCCTGTTTACCCTGAGTTATTGGGACGACGAAGCGGCATTGGATGCCTACCGGCAATCGGATTTGTTTCAGACAACCTGGGCTAAAACAAAAATTCACTTTGCCGAAAAAGCCGAAGCCTGGTCGGTTGAGGTGATTGGTTGAGGGATGACTGATTATTTGAAGATACTTAGCCATGAATAAAATTTTCACCTTTTGGTTAATTTTCAGTTCACTGATACTGGCTGGCTTTGGCACCAAATCCCCATCGCCGGATCAGCCAAATAACAATCACCCATCCGACCAATCACCCATCTGGGGCTTTTTTGCCCACAAACGCATCAACCGGCTCGCAGTACTCACGCTGCCGCCCGAAATGATGGCGTTTTTCAAACCCAACATCGACTGGCTGACCGATCACGCCGTCGACCCCGATATGCGGCGTTATGCTTCCAAAAACGAAGCGCCACGCCATTACATCGACCTTGATGTGTACGGCAGCCCGCCGTTTGACAACCTTCCCCGACTCTGGGTCGACGCCATGATCCGGTACACCGACCTCTGGATTGTAAAACCAAATGGCGATACCAGTCTGGTGTTTGGCGCCTCCCTCCCCTTGCCCGACAGCCTTGCCCGCTCTTACAAAGATTATTTCTTTCGCCAGTTCCTCCCGCGTTACTACGCCGACGACAACACCCTCGATGCGGACTCGCTCAACGCGTTTTTTCAAAACCGGCAAATCCCCCTCCGCGCCCAATCGGCTTTTTACCGCGAACACCTGTCGGAACACGGCATCGTGCCCTGGCATTTGCAAAAAATGCAACGCGACCTCACCGAAGCCTTCCGGCAACGAAATTCCAGGCGCATCCTCCGCATTTGTGCCGATATGGGGCATTATATCGCCGACGCCCACGTGCCGCTGCACACTTCCAGTAATTACAACGGGCAAAAAACCGGTCAGCATGGCATCCATGGGTTCTGGGAAAGCCGGGTGCCCGAGTTGTTTGCCGACGAACAGTATGACTTCTGGGTGGGTAAACCCGAATACATCACCCATACTCCATCCTATTTCTGGCAAGCGGTGTTCGACAGCCACAGCATGGTGGACAGCGTACTGGACATGGAGCGCAGTCTCCGGATTACTTTCCCTTCCGACCGGCAAATGTGCCCGGATATGCGCAACGGATTGTCGGTGCTGGCGCCTTGCCGTGAGTACGCCGCCGCCTACCAGGCAGCCTTGCAGGACATGATGGAACGCCGGATGCGCGCGGCCATTCATGCCGTCGGTAGTGCCTGGTACACCGCCTGGGTGGACGCTGGCCAGCCCGATTTGTCAAAAATGGACATCCCAGCCGGCACTGAGGAAGAAATGAAAGAAGAATCGGAAATGAAAAAGATGTTCGGGCAGGGCAAAATACTCGGCAGGCCGGAGGAGCATTAGAAGGGCTGAGGATGTCTTTAAAATTTGATGAGGATTTATTAAGTTTATCAGGTTGATATTTAGATTCGAAAACAACTCGGATTCGGCCATTTTCCCATTAAAATATCAACTTTTATAAACCCTTATCAACTTTATCAACCTTTTCAACCATACCTTCTCAAAATCTTCCGGACACTGTCAACGTAGCCGCCGCCAAACAAATTGACGTGTACCAGCAGGTAATAAAGCTGGCAAACCTCCAGACGATCTTCAAAACCCGGAGCGAGCGGCCAGGATTGCTCGTAACTCTGGTAAAAAACGGGGTCGAAACCGCCGAACAGGCGGCTCATGGCCAGGTCCGTTTCGCGGTGTGCAAAAGAGGCTGCCGGATCAATCAACACAGGTTTGCTCTCGGAATTGCACAAAAAATTGCCGCTCCAAAGGTCGCCGTGGGTCAGAGCCGGTGGTTCTTCCGGGCAAATAGAGGCGAGTTTTTTGCAAAGATTTTCGAGGCGTTTTGCATCGGAGGCATCCAGCAATTCGTTTTTGCGCGCCAGTTGCATTTGCGGCAGCAGCCGGGCTTCGGTATAGAACTCCGGCCAGGTATCGCACCGCCGGTTGGATTGTGGCAGGGAGCCGATAAAATTGTCGTGTGCAAAACCAAACTGAGCGGAAGTAGCGCCGTGCAAAGCAGCCAGCCCTGCACCGAATTCCTGCCAAAAGAGCCGGTTGCGTTGACCGGGCGTGATATATTCAAGCAACAAAAAAGCATAGTCCCCGGCCTGGCCGTGCGTCTGCACCTTAGGCACCGCGATCACCCGGGATGCCCCGAGTAAAGCCAGCCCAAGCGCTTCGGTGCGGAACATTTCAGCACACGCCGGCCCGGTGTTGTATTTCAGAAAAAACCGGCGACCGCCGGCAAAAGACAACACAGCCGCCCGGTGGATGTCGCCGCCCGTCAGAGGCACAAACGTCCCGATGGCGACGCCAACAACCGTTTCGATATGCGCCTGAAGAGCGGGAGGTATCATATCGGCCAGTTGATCTTATTGCAGTTGGTTGGATCTTATACCCATTTGAAGCCTTCGTTCCGGATCGGCAGCGAGCGGGGGCGGTAACCGGCAGCAGCCAGCGCGTTGCAAAGCGCCGGCGAAACGGTTGCCACACCTACTTCACCCGCACCGCCTGGTTTGGCATCGCTGGGCACCACATGAACTTCAATATCGGGCACATCGCCAAAGCGCGCCAGTTCGTAGGTATTGAACCCGTCCTGCACCACGCGGCTGTTTTCCACCGTAATTTCGTTTTTCAATGCCTGACCCAGCCCGAACACGGTGCCGCCTTCCATCTGGTTTTTCAAACCGTCCGGATTGATGACCAGGCCGCAGTCGATGGTTGAAACGATCTTGACCATCCGGAATTTTTTGGGTCCCAGTAGTTCGATTTCAATGGCATGGGCGGCGTAGGAATCGCAGAAAAACATGTGCCCCGCGATACCGACGAAGTGATTTTTCTTGCGGGGCTTTGTCCAGCCGATTTTTTCGGCAGCCAGTTTTAATACGCCGGCCAGCCGGTCGGGTTCCACGGTTTTATCCCACATGGCCTGAAAGGGTTGGCGGCCTTCCAGCAGGCTGAGCCGGTATTGAAGCGGGTCTTTTTTCAGTTTGCGGGCTATTTCGTCGATAAAACACTCGACGGCAAACACGTTTTGCACCGGCTCCACGCCGCGCAGCCAGCCGCGTTGAATGTTGATGTCGACCGGCGTGTAAGATGTTTTGATGTTCGGAATGTTGTACCAAAAGTCTTTGTCGGCGCCACCGACGTTTTCTGCAGGAATTTTCCCCGGTTCCGGATCGGAAATGGACCATTCAACGGGTGTGTTCAATACGTGGTGGTCCCAGGTCATTACGTTGCCTTTTGCATCCCACTTTGCCTCGAGGCGATGGAAATTGGCCGGCCGGTAACAGCCGTTGCGGATATCGTCGGTGCGATCCCAGATCACCTTCACGGGGCGGTCGGTTTGTTGTGCAATTTTGACTGCTTCGATGGCGAATTCGCAGAGCAGCCGGCGGCCGAATGCGCCGCCCATGAGTGCCAGATTGACCTTGATGTTGCCTGCCGGAATACCGCAATCTTTGGCTACTGTATCCACGGTCCATTTGGGCAGTTGCAGTCCGCCCCAGAGTTCGCACTGGTTGCCCTTTACTTCGGCGATAAAATTGGGCGGTTCGATGGCTGCATGGGCGAGGAATGGCGCGGCGTAGGTGGCTGTCAACACATTTGTTTTGGGGGTAGCCACGCCGTCTGTGTTGCCCACCGTATGCACCGTTTTGGCAGGAGTGCCGGCTGCTTTGGCGGCAAAATCCTTGAAAAGAGCGGTTGTGCTATCCTTGTTTCGCGAGCCTTCGTCCCACTGAATTTTGAGCAAACGCCGCGCTTTCATGGCAGCCCAGGTATTGGTCGCCACCACCGCCACGCCGGATCGGGCGTGCATGGGTGTTCCGGTGCCGGTGTAGGTAACCACTTTCACCACACCCGGCACAGCGCGCGCTTCGGTGTCGTCGACGCTGACCAGCGACCCGCCAAGCACCGGGCAACGTTCCACAACGGCGAATAGCATACCCGGCAACACGAGATCCATGCCGTATTTGGCCTGACCGGTCAGTATATCCTTCAGCGACTTTTTGCGCTGCTCTTTGCCCACCACTTTAAAATCCTTGATGTTTTTCAGTGTGACTTCGGCAGGCACGGGCAGGCCGGCGGCATCGCAGGCCAGTTCGCCATAGGTAAGGCTCTGACCCGTGACCGCATGAACGACGGTCCCGTTTTCTGCCTTCAAAACGCCTTCGTTCACGCCCCATTTTTTGGCTGCCGCACTGATGAGCATGGCTTTGGCAACGGCGCCGGCCTTGCGCAATTCGTCCCAGGAGCCGGTCACGCTTTGGCTGCCGCCAGTGTCGTGCAATTCGGGCGCCAGGGTGCCGTAGGGCGCGAGTTCTTCTTTTACTTTTTGAAAATCCACCTCCAGTTCTTCCGCCACGATCATGGGCAAGGACGTGATGACGCCCTGGCCGGATTCCTGTTTGGCGACAAAAATGGTGACCTGCCCCGTTTTGTCGATGCGGATATAGGCGCCCGGCTGAAAGTGTTCGCAGGGAACAGGGTCGTTGGGACCGTCGGGAATTCGAATTTTCGGGAAGCCGGGCAGCAGCACACCCAGGGCAAATCCGCCTCCGCCAAGGGTAGTGAGTTTGACAAATTGCCGGCGATCAATATGGACTTTTTTCATGTTGCTGAAATGGTTGTTGCAGCGAGGCGGCGCGCGGAAATCCCTGAGAGACAAACGGCTGTGCGCCCAACACTGCGCGATTGGGTCATTTGTTGATTTCCGCGATGGCCAATTGGGCAGCCTGCCGGATGCGGTGATAGGTGCCGCAACGGCACAGGACGCCGTTCATGGCATTTTTGATCTGCTCTTCCGTGGGCTTTTTGGTCTGGTTGAGCAGACCGACCAGCGTCATCATTTGTCCGGACTGGCA
>Ga0075163_10007712_pt1 | contig 14217 bp, 5 predicted proteins | sample JI1023141ADNA_FD_71478 | JGI IMG/M metagenome (GOLD analysis project Ga0075163, IMG submission 71478) | Wastewater effluent complex algal communities from Wisconsin, to seasonally profile nutrient transformation and Carbon sequestration -... | ecosystem: Engineered > WWTP > Effluent > Algae...
AACACCATCGTACGCGCTGAAGAACCCTCCGATATAGATCTTCCCGGTGGTCGCTACGGCAACAGCGCCAACAGCGCCGCTTGGTCCATCGCCCGGAGTGAATTGCGTATCCGCAGAACCGGATTGGGCAAGGACCGCGGTTCCAGCAAGTATGAGCGTGCAGAAGAGCGAATGGCGGAAGTGGTAACGGTGGTAGATATGTTCCATGGTTAAGTTGCGACCAGCGCATTAGGTGGTTGATCGACCACATAGCTATTGCAGATAGGTGGCTGCCACAATACCCAGAAGTGGGTAGTAGCCGTTCGCGAAGCATGCTATGTGACCCCGTCCACGCATCGCCGGACGGTGCGTGGCCGGAGGAGTTCGAGCAGCGTGAGCCAAACCGTATCCATTTCGTTGGATCCGGGTTCATCGGTGTAGGCGAAGATGGTGGACCGGCTAAGTTCGCCCAAAGCTTCCACGGTCAGTGTTGCGGGGATATGCGTTTCCGCACCGCTGCTATGATCCATGTACATCAGCTCACCGCTCCACTGGCCCACCATGCCGACGAGTGCGCCCGGTTCCAGAACGGGTTGGGCCGTGGCAAGCACCGGGATAATGAAGAGGACCGATAGGGCTGGCTTCATGTGGAAGGAACGCGCAAGAACCTTGTTAGTTCGCCCACCCCTTGAACCCTCGTTTCGTGAAAGAGTTGTGCTAACGGCGTGCTGTGACCTGACGCGCATAGTCCGATCCCTGACCTTCAGTGTCTATGGCCTGGACAGTATATGTGTAGGTGGTCCCTTGTCGCGCTAGGCCATCGACCCAATCATGTTGCCCGGCTTTTATACGGTCCACTTCCACATATCGACCATCGCCATTGGATCGCAGGATGACGAACCGCACATCTGGCCGCTCCTCATATTCCCAAGTTAGATGGACGACTTTCCGCTCCGCGTTCACGTTGGCGGCAAGTTGTTGCACTGGCTTTGGCCTGCTCATGCTGATCATGCGCAAACGAAGTCCTTTGGCGGCCTCTGAGACTAGACCAGCGTCATCCTTGGCAATGATCGTATACTCGAACACCCCGGGTGTGCCCTTATCGAGGTCCATATAGGTACTCTGCCGCGACGTTTTCGACACAGTCAGTAACGTATCCCAAGGTTTGGTTCGAGTGGTACGGCGTAACAGGAAGTGCGCAACTACATCCTCGCTACTGCTGGGTGCCCAGACAAGATGTACGCCTTTGCGATCCACCGTGTAGTTCGTGAAGACTGGAGCCGTCGGAGCCACAAGGTCGGGGCGGTCCAGTTCGAGCGGTACACCGCGGCTGGACTGGTTCTCGTTCAGGTCGATGGCCACTACGCGGTAGTACACATGTTCTGTGAGCGTACGTACGCTAATTGTGTCAGTGAAGACCGTGTCCCGGATCGGCTGACCATTCACCCGCACTTCCACATGGTCCTTCTGATTCCGGACATACACATAGTACCCGAAGAGGTCGGATTCCTTGCCCATATTCCAGCTCAGGTGAACGACCCCAGAGGTGTCCACACGCCCTGCTAGCCCGGCCGGTGTAGCGGGTGGCACGGTGTCCAGCACCGTGCCCAAGGCGGAGAGGCTGATCCCTGGATTGCCTGCCGTGTCAACAGCCACGACCATATAGTAATTGTGTTCGTGTTCTTCCACCGACCCGTCTGTGAAACTGCGCGCATTCTTAGGAAGGAGGTTCTTCGTAAGTGCTGTATTCGGCTCGCTCACAGCACTTCCGCGCACCACATGGAATCCTTTCAGGTCCGGAACGTTCTCCGGATACTCCCAAGAAATGGTGATTTTTCCGGCTTTCTTCTCCGTCGCCTGCACCTTGGTGGGAGAAGGCGGCGCTGTACGATCACGGGCCATGGCTATCCTGATATCGCTCGGTGGTCCGTTCATGCCGAACGGTGTGTGACCGATCAGCCGATAATGGTAGGCCTTGTAATGTTGGGGAACGCTATCCGTGTAGGTGATGAGGTCCTGGCCTTGCGGCAGGTCCGGATTGGTGAAATGGATATATGGGTTCTTGTTCACAGCACGGAAGTTCCTGCCCCCATCATCACTGCGTTCGATATCGAACGCAGTGTAAACGGCTTCATGTGCTGAGCGCGGCCAGTTCAGGATGATGCAGCGGTCCCTTTCGATAACATTGGTGATGATGGGACGCGGGATCTTATGCGGCTCCACGGTGCTGAACATGACGTATCCGGTGTCCACATGCACCACCTTCGGATCGGCAAGGGATCGTACCCGGTAGAGATAGCGGTGTCCCTTCTGTATGGAGCGGTCTTCGATGCCGAGCGCGCTTCCCATGGCCGCTTGCCAACTGAGATCGGCACTAAGCAGGGCAAACCCCATGCGCTCTTGGAAGGTCCCGGAAGCACCGAGGATGTCTCCGTTCTTTAGGCCGAGATTGCCTGTTTGTAGTGCTTCATGGATCATCTCCCCGGCGACCATGATGTAGTTGTCCTCCAGCGAAGCATCGTGTAGGGCTTTCCAACCTGATATGTCCAACGGAAGCAAAGGTTGGTCGGATAGCGGCACGAATGCCGGGTCCGCAGCTATGGCCGTATCGGCATCCATGCCGAGATCGGCCCGTTCGATCCGGTACCCACGTACGTTGCCGTTGATCCACGCCCCTGGCGTACCCGGTGCCCAGCGAAGCCGCACCACGCTACCGTCGTAGTGCGCGCGAAGAGTCAGGTGCGCGACAGCATCAGCCGTGCTGTCCGCTTGCGCAGCTATGGATGTCGGTACGGTCGAACGTTGACCGTACCCCGCAGTGTCTAGCAAACTAGTACAGAGTATAGCCGCTAAGAACGGAACCGGAGTATCCATCGGGTAGATCGGTGTTGCGGAACGTGAAGGGAAGTACGACCGAGGTGTTGATGGCGCCAGGGATGACACCCGGAACGCCATAGCCCAATTTCAGGTGATAGGTGGGGTCATAGTTGGTCACCATCTCACCGCTACCTGCAGGTTGGTTGTCCGCGATGGGGTGCAGGTAACCCCATGCCATGTTCTTCAACGCCGTCAGACGGGCACGTCGCGCTTGGTCGAATTGCAGCAATGCGGTTTCCAGGGTGCGGTTGTTGGGAGCGGTCCTGGTGTAGAGTACAGTTGCGGCGCGTACCCCGATCAACGCCCTATCAAGTTCTGCGAAGAAATGCGCTTTGTAGAGGAATGTGATCGACGTGGTGAGTGGTGCGGTCAGTTGTGGCCCCGGGATTGTGTTTCCCGTCATTGCGGAATTGCCCAAGGCGGAACCGCCAGTTATGCCCGGAAGGTTCAGGCCCGACCAACCGGTCGCGAGTGTTGTTGTGGACCCAGATGATGCGCTGGCAGGAGTGGTACCCAGCACTTCATCGCTGGTCAACGGTGGCCTCACTTCTCCGTTGTAAGTGAACATGGGTTGGTATCGGCTATTCCAGGTCGCCCAACTATAGAAGGTGCCCGCAGGTGCGATCTGTGCATGCTCGCCGTTGGTGAAGGTGTAGGAGGTTTGCAGGATACTGTTCTCAGCAGGGGAGTAAAGGGCGTCGTCCAAGAAACCGTAGTAGCCATCATAGCCACCTTCGCTGCCTACAGTCGGCTTGTCGATCGTGCGCAAAAGAGGAGCAAGTTTGCGGACCCCATCCTTGAACACTCCGTTCAGGTCGAACTCATCAAAGACCTCCTGCACACCACCTTTCGCTTCACCACAGAGTACGCATGCTACAGATGGGAGCCTACCGGTCAGCTGCAGCCCCGACAGCTTTTGCTGGAGGGTATTGAATTTGCTCGTTCGGAAAGTGAACTGATAGAGCAGGTGTTCGTTCGCGGCCATGCTTGTCGCTTGTTGCAAGCGCGCGGAAGCACTGTTCACATTCATGGTGCTACCGTCCCGGGTGCTTAGGTAGGTGGTAAGTGGAACGTTCGCAGCGGCCGCATCGACACCGTTCGCCGCCGTGTTGTTCAGCGCACTGATGGGCCCGCTACCTTGGATCATTTCCATGCCCGACAGTTCGCGACGCCGGATGATCTGGCACGTGTACACCTGCTCCGGAAGCAAGGCAGGCAGGTCCAGAGGTATCGTATTTCCCCCTGAGTACACGACAGGCAATTCCGAATTGCTACCACCACCCACAGGCACGAAGCGTGCACGATAGCTACAGGTGGCCGTATTATTCCCGTTCGGCAAGGTGGCCGGGAAAGCGCTGGCAACCGACTGATGGACCTGGACACAACCCTTTCGGTTGGATTCTCCGGGTAGGAAGAAGCGCTGCCGTGCGACCGGGTATGTATAATCCACGTTACTCTCTGGTATCACATCCGGCGCGGGACCCGTGGTGAACGTGACCACGGTATCCTCCTGCCATACCACGCCATTCTTGGTGTAGTCCTTCCAAATGCCGTTCACCTTCTCGCTTACTTGGACGCGTACCGTGGTGCGGTGTGCGCGGTTCGGTTTTAGCGGTGCGGTCCTGTCCAGATAGGCTTTGGCGTGGGTATCGTCGCTGAATTTTCGCGTGCAGTTGGGCACGCTTGAGAAGCTCATGAAGCCGGAGCTTTCCTGCACATCGAACGTCTTGATGTACGGCCTGAACGTGTATAGCGTGATATTTCCCTCACCATCGTTGGATCGTGGCACTTCGAACACGTGGTCCATGCTTTTGCTGAAGGTGGCCGTGGGCAGGTCGTAAATACTTGCCGTGGTCCCGTTCGGTCTCACCTCCTGAATGAAGCGCATGCCGGCGAGCGGGTCGTTGTTCACCAGCACGCATTTCTCGCCAGCCTCCACACGCAATCGCGCGCGCCCTTCATAGCCGAGTACGCTGAAATAGAGACCTGCTTCACCGCGGAACCCGAAGGGGTTGGGCAAGTTGCCTTGGAGCACCATCGCCGCACCCAATTCCACGATGGGCACCCGAAGTGTTGTGAAGATCAACGGGAGTTGTATCCCCACTTCACCCTCCAACCCTGCATAGAATTGGCCTTGCGCATACCAACCGTTGCTGCCCGGCTCATAATTGGGCCCGCCATTGAGACCGGCGCAGAGCATGGTCTGTTTGGTCATGTTGATGTCGAAGCCGATGGTCGCCGCCAGATGAGCGTAGAGGATCACAAGGTCAAGGTCCATATCCGCAGCGATCTCAGCACCGAAAGCGAATCCTGCTCCCGCAAGGAGATCCTCCATGCCATCACGCGGCCTATTTTGGAGACTCGCGGACGTGGCCGTGCCATCCACACCCCCGTGCTCGCCGGTCGTTCCACCCGCTCGGGCCAGGATCCTTGTGATCAACTCGGGAAGCGGCGGGAGGTCGAGCGGCACATCCATCGACCCTGTCATCAAGTAGGCATGGGCCCCGGCCTTGAAGATGGCTAGGTCAAGCTCGATGCCGCCGCGTGGATCAAAGCTTGAATTAGGGTCCATCTTCGGTTCACCCATCTTGAAGAACCAGCCATCAGGGCCGGAATGCATGCCTGCGTGGACCAGAAGATCGTTCGGGCCGCTACCACTAATCGGTGTCATCTTCAGGAAGACATCGAAGTTCCCATCCACCACGCCTTCGCCACCCGTATTGTCATACACAATGCTCACCCGGCCTTTGACCGGAGCCTGCGCCGAGTCTTGTATCGCACTCAAACCGTAGAGCCGACCAAGTATCTCCAACCTTCCCAGGCCACCGTGATCCGTGAATTGGGCCTCCACGCTCACGTTCATGTTCAGCGCGTCCGGCTTCGGGTGCGTGCCTAACAACAGGCCCACGCGGAAACCGAGGGGCACGGTATAGTTCGCCGTGTAATGCGCACCGCTCGATGCCGGTATGGGGGCTGGCGCTGGAGCGTCCTTATCCTGTTCCACGATGATCACGGGACCGACATGTGGCTCCCGGTCGCGGCTCATGTGGTAGTAGGCACCGCCGCCGAAACCGTACATGGCGAAGCCGCTGAACAATGGAATGCCAGCGCCGAAGCTCACCATCCCATCTACGCGCCAGTAGCTATAATGTTGGGCGCTTTCGATCACCTGACCGTCACCAGAATACTGGGGTATACCATTGTGCATGCTCCCGAAAGTGGCTTCCACGTAGCCGCCTATGCCCATTGGGAAACTCGCATCCAGGTGTCCTTCGATCTCGTCCTGTGTTTCCGTGTTCTTGATGTCGAGCTCGCCGTTCAAGGTAATGCCGGCCACATGCACGTTCTCCAGTTTCACTTTCTCAAGAAGGACGGTCTCGAAATGGAACCGTTCCACATCGCCCACGTCGAGCGCGCCGATGAACTTCAAACCCGCCGTAGCAGCGAAGTCCTCATCTCCGCCACCCAGCGATATCCGTGGAGCGATGTACAATGCCGGTTTGCCACCGTCAAATGACACTCCAACGGAATCCAGGCTCACGGGCAATCCAAGCAGCGTATGCTGTGGACTGGCCAACCCGAACACGGTACATCGTTGACAGGAAGTCATATTGTCATCGGTGTCCAAGACCAGGTGTTCGAACCGCATCACATCGAACGACATGTTCGGCACCGCGGATGGCAGCGGCGATGTCATGTTATAGGTATCGATGGAAAGGGCCCCGCTGAGGTCGGCACGCAGGTAAGTATCATGGCCCACTACGAAATCGATGCGTGAGTTCTCCTCGAGATGTGCCTTGGCCACCCACATCGGCACGTTCAGGTCATGGTCCACCGTAACGTTCATCGTGTAGGTGAGGCCGGTCTGTGCCACTTGCCCGGTATGGTCCACAGGCTGATCGGTGGGCGGTGGGCCCTCCTCCGGTATATAGCCGACGATGGCGCTGTAGGACAACTCATCACCCGGGCCGAAATAGGGCACACCGACTTTCCCTTTCAAGCCTGAGGTCCTGAAACGGTTCTGGAGCACATCGAGCCAGATGCTGTCCAGGGAGAAGGCCCACCCTTCAACGTGACGCTGATCCTCAATGCGGATAAGGTGTTCGATGGATGTGTTCAAGGTGAGACCGGTGGCATCGATGATCACATCGTTGACCGACCACTGCGGTGGACCGCCACCGCTTACAGGCAAGGGCGCACGCAAGTTCAACGTGGGTGCATAGAAGCCCCGCCACATGTTCCTTCCACCGGGCGCATCGGGAGCTAGGGCTGCGTGCTCGTAGCCCTCCGGGAAGGTGAGGGTGGAGGGGTTTTCAGCATGGCTCATATCCCACCACATGCTGTCCACCGTGAGCACCCACTCGGGCGCACCCGCCGGTTCGAAAGGGTCCATACTCACCTTGGCCATGAAGTCCCAGTGGCGGCACATCTTGGTGGTGAAGCGTGCGAACACTTGTTGCCCCGGCACATCCGGGGATGGTATGATGGACTCGCGCGGGAATCCGATGCCACCACCGAGTTGAAGGCATTTGAAGCCATGGCAGTCCCAATCCATGTAGGTGAGGTTCGCCAGATCGGTACTCGCACCGCCGTTCAGGCGGTAGGTCATGCCACCATCGTGGATCTCGAAGTTCTCCGCGAGGTAGGCGCGCTGTTCACCGGCGAACCCCGTGGGACCGATGCAGATGTCACCCAAGCCAAAGGCCAGGGTGGTATTCCACTCGGTGATCTCCACACCGGCGATAATGTCCATATGTGCGCGCGCCGGTGTAAACTCCATGTTGATCAATCCGATCGTCACGCGGCGACCATCTATATCCTTATCGATGCCGAGAGGCATGCCGATTGGAACTGAGCCCGTCATGACGGAGATCAGGCGTCCGTCGTATTCCAACATGCCGGTGAGCATGTCGCGGTCCGCCTGGCTTAACGATGGGATGTCGGCTACACCGGTAGTTACCATTGACACCACCACATCGTTGTAATCCTTGACGGCTCGCACGGTGCAAGCACCGAAGGCCTGGTTGGCCGTGTTCAACTTCAAGTCGGTGAAGGCCACTTTTACCGGAACGTTATTCAGGAATGGAATAACGATGGTTCCTCTTCCTGTGAATGACGCACCATTGTCCACGGCCTCTTCCACGGTCATTTGGAACTGCCCGATCTGGACCTTCGCACCAGCGGTCAATGTCTCCACCAAGCTAGTGTTGGTGGGTTGCTCCGCAGCACAAATAGCCACGCAAGCCTCTTCATCGGTAGGTGGGGTATCGGGCGTTACGGGTGGAGTTGTCGGCGTTCCACTGCCGACCACGAAACTGAAGACAGGGCTCGTGTTATAGTAGCCCGCACTTTCGTTCGCAGGATCCTTGTACCACTTCAGTCGCCAGTAGTATGTGCCGTCCTCGGTCACGTTCACGGTATGGGTCAGTTGCCCATAAAGCACCTCCACCATTGAGGGGTCCTGGATGAGGTTGACGATGTCATAGTCAATGCCACCATGCGCCCCGTCATGCTCTGCAAAAAGTGTTTCGAACCCGGATGATCGGCTTACCTCCAACTTCCAGTGTTCGTCCACGTGGCCATCGAACGCATTGAGTTGGGTGCTACCATGTATGCCGTCCAATTGCACGATATCACCTGGCGGGGTGAGCCTGTCCGGAATTTCGGCGGTCCACCACTTGAGTGCCACGGCGCCTCTTGGAACCGTAGCCCCGTTGCTCGGTTCCGAAGGAACAGACGGTCCCATGCCGATGTGAAAGGGTTCTTCACCTGTATCTCCATGTACAGTGGCACTGGTCGAACGCGTAAGGTCACCCGCTGTTCGCCAGATGTATGAGCCGCCACGCTGGAAATTCGCACCACCGGGCATATTTGTTTTGGCGTAGTAGATCGGAAGAAGTGATGCACGGTATTCAGCACTTCCTTGGCCGCTCAGGCCCTGGTCTATCACGGGTCCATTCGGCCAGCTATCATGGTCCTCGCGTTCCGGTAGGCTGGGTGTGCCTGATGCGCCTTCCATCCAGGTGTGGAAGTCGAAGCGTGTATAAGGTGTTCCCTCTGGTTCGAACTTCGCGATGATGGGGATGAAGTTGAAGGGGATCCAGTCACCGTTGTGCGGGTAGATCGGCCGCAATGCGCCGGATCCCTCCGAGCCATTGGGTAGGTAAGCGAATTCGCACACCACACTGAAGCCATCATTGTCCACTGGGATGGGATCGTTCGGGTCAGCCGATCGTGCTTGCACGCGTACGGCGTAGCTGCCCGCGGCAGTGGCGTTGTTCTGCACAAGTTCCTCCGCTTGTAGGGTGAGGAAGGGTTCTGCTGTCGTTTGGGTATAAAGCCAAGGTCCGGCATTGTCCAGTATGGCTTCGTTCGCGTTCGTCATGAGAGAATCATACTGTACGATGTCCACCTCGTATTCGATCGATCCGGTAAAGCCCAATACCGGTGCGAAAGTCCAACTGATGAAGATCTGACCGTTGGGCTGGGTGAACGTGCTTCCACAGAAGGTCTCGGAGATCACCGGTGGTTGTGCTTCAGGTGTGGTGAAGGATATGCAGGAGCCATTGGTGTTCGGTATCGGTTCGGAAAGGGGAGTGCCACCATCGCAGGAAATGACTTGCACACAGAAGAGCCATGTGCCCCCTGGTAACATCCCGGCAGACTGGATGGTGTTGAATGAGGCGTTCCCGCCGATGATCTCGAAATGCGCTGTGTTGAAGCTGCCGTTGGAGCTGAACTGCGAGGCGAATTCGCTCAAGGAATAGGAATGCACGCCGGGGTCGATCGTGGAACAGGCCACATCCACGGCATCATCTATAGTGCGGATACTAACGGGTTCTTCACAATCGGTGCAAGTAAGTTGGGCGCTCACGCGGACCTGTGTCGCGGTGGATGCCGTGTTGGTCACCAACAGCGTGAGGTTCGCGAGGTCGTCCGGTAGATCGGCATAGGTGGTCGGGATGGGGAACAGGTTCTGCGGTTGTACCGTTATGGGATACTGGCCCAGAACGGAAGTGGCGGCGAGCACGAGCGTGGTCAGCAGGGCAAGGGAATGGCGGATGTTCATGGTTTCCGAGTATTATCGACCTTATCCTTAGCGGCTGGTTGGAACGACACGCTGTATGTGATCTGTCCGCGGACCTGATAGAGCGATGGGTCAAGCCGTCCCAAGTCCTGTTGGCTGTTGTAGTTGAAAAAGAAGCCCAGGGTATGCGACCGACCGAATTTTCGGTCCACGCCAAGGCTTGCGATCACCGAGAGGCCGCTGTTCGTTGCGCCGGAATTGTTCACATAGCAGGACAAACGTGGACTGATACCCATTCGGTCCTTATCGATCCCTTGGCGCGCGTTCACAGAGCCACCGTATTTGGTCCGCTCGCTGTTCGCGCCTTGGAAGCGGCTGGCCATACCCGTTACCCCCAAGTTCAGGTGGCGGTCCCTCAGTTGCTGCCGGTAGCCGCAAGTGGCGGTCCAGCAAGTTGTGCTGTTCGCTTGCTGCGTCCCGTAACCATCGTTGGCAAAGGCCTGCCAACTCACGGTCACTTCCGCAGTACGTGTGTTCCCTTTCTCCGTGTTCCGAAAGCGGAAATTGTTGTTCATGGAAATGTTGCGTGAAACCTGTTTGACCCGCACCTCATCCGTTTGTGCGGCTTGGAACAGGCTGCTGAGGTCCGCTTGGAAATCTGAATAGTTGAGCGTTCCCGAATAGACCTTGCCACTATTGAAGCTCAGGTTGCCGGAGACGATGGTGCGCACGGTTCGTGCTGTATTGATCTTGGCCAGGTCGTTGTGCTGGCGTCCCAATTCCGCTTGCAAGCGCAAGCGTTGCTTCAGCATTCCAAAGGCTACAGTACCTCGATAGTTCTCCACATCGCGCAGGAAATAGTAGTTGCCCAAGCTGCGGAACAGCGGATCGATGCGATCATATTTCGCGCCGATGACGATCCCTTTCAGATTATAGCTCACACCACTCTTCACGGCAGTCCCGTATTGCGTACGGGAGTCCACGTTGAAGAGGAAGGAATCATAGTTGTTGCTCACGTCCGACCCCGTCCGACCTTCTGGGAGCGCACCAACGTTGTTCATGCTTGCCGATGCAGCGGCATGGATCTGGAGGCCCTTCCACGGGGACTGTGCGATGTCTATCCCGAAGACCGCATTTTCCTCGGGTTGTTGAATGCCGTAACGCCCGCTCGAGAGCGCTTGCACATCCACGCGGTCCTCGGCGCGGAAAAGGATCAGGTCCACATGACTAGCCTCGGTGCCAACACCTACTTTGGCGGCCATCGCCCAGCGTTCAAAGGCAGGTTCCACCACATCGTTGATCGTGGTATCCTGGAAGATCTCCTTGCGCAACCGGCCGTACATGGCACTGAAGCGGAACCTGCCCGGTGTTAGCTCCAGTCCGCCGCCGAAAAAGCGCTGACCGCTCATGGTCAATTCGGAGAAGTTCATTGTGCGGTACCCAATATGTGCCTTAACCCATTTATAGCGTGGGCTCAACCCATACTGGTTGAACGGTTGTCGGAAGTCCCTCTGCCTTTCGCTGAATGTGATGGAAAATGGGATCTGCAGATCGTAGATACTGAGGTTGGCGCGCGCGGAAACTCCCCACGTCCATGGCGTCTCGCGGGGGTCATCAAGGTCCGTACTGTAGAAGCCGACGTAGGTGCTGAGGCCACCGCTCAGCCGGATGCCGTCCTTCTTGCCGATCTGTTGAAGGTCCTGTGCCAACACGATCGTACCTCCGCCGAGCGAAAGGCCGACAACTGCGTAACGCATGATGCATGCGATACGACCGAAGGGGCCAGAGTGGTGCACGGCCGTGGTGTTCATGACGAACTTAACCTTTTTCCGTTATGCCATGCGTTAGCTCGGTTCGGCTCTTTGCGAAAAGAAGAGGCGGGCCCGAAATGGACCCGCCTTTGAACATGCAGCTTGTGGTATGCCTACCGTGCCAGGATTGTCCGCCTGGCCGATCGTAGTCCATTGTTATCGAGTACGATGGTGTAGACCCCCTCCGCCAAACGACCTGTGGGCAGCACCACACGTGTCGCTGGCGATGTGGTGGTCAACACGATCCGCCCGGTGGCATCCACCAACGTGATCGTCGATGTGCCACGCTGGGTAGGCCATGAAACGACCATCGAATTCCCGTCGTTCGTGACCGACACGTTCAACGCTGCCGGATCGAACCCATTAAGTCCGGTGGTCCCGGTGACATCCACCCTGTAGTCCTCTGTTTCCCCACTATCGCTATCAGCGCAAGGGTCCGGACCCTGATCGCCGCTGCAACGCACGCGCAGCCGTTTCGGACCTAGCGATGTGCCGTTAGGAATGGTCACGGTCAAGCCGACGACTTCCCCCGGCGCGGCATTCGTCACGCTGCCCATGAACTCATTCGCATCCGTGAGGTCGCCATCGTTGTTCAGGTCGACCCACGCGTGGTAGTTGGTACCGGCGTTTTCGCCGGTATATATGGTAAGATCATAGTTCTGCCCGGCGAATACGTCCGTTGATAATGAGCTGTAGTCCGTATAGACCGCACCGTACCGCGCACCGGTGTTCATGTTCAGGATGGCCCCCAATGCAACACCCTCAATGAAGTCGCCTTCGCTTGTCCAATCCAAGCTTCCGGGTATGCACGGTGTCCCGTCACCATCCACGATAAAGAGAATGTCCATCACTTGGCCTTCTGCTGGATCGCGGCATCCATCCACGAACTCGAAGCCCTCGCCGTAACTCGACACGCGTAACCAATGCCCTCCTGGAACTGTACCAGCCGGTATAGCAAGACTGAACGTCATGACTTGGTTCGGTGTAGTGCCGTTCACATAAGGCCCTGTTTCGCCGGCATCATCGAAATCGAGGTCGTTGTTCAGGTCCACATACCCGACGACCAGGTTGCCGTTGTTGCCAACGTTGCCCGATACGCTGACGTCCAACGCATCTCCCGGTGCTACATGCACCACAGGAGATGATCCACGGACCCAATGGTTCGGTGGGCCGGAAGGGCAATTCTGTGAAGAGCCGTTCACCACTACTTGTTCCATCCCCAAACCATTCTCCGTGCCGATGGCGCTGTAGGTGAGGCAAGGCAACAAAGGGTTGTCCACCACGACCATGTAGTCGCGCGTCTCACCGTACATCTCATCGTTGCAAGGTTCCAGGAATTCACTGTCCGCACAGCGCAGGCGCATGGTGCACCACCCCCACGCATCGGCCGGTACATTGAGGTCGAGCAGGTAGAGCGTGTTCGCGGCTGAGGCGAGGACCTCCCCAAGCAGCTCGTCGGCATCATCCCAGTCGCCATCGTTGTTCCAGTCCACCCAGGCCTTGAAACGATCCGCATCATATTCACCTGAACCAACGATGAGGTCATGCTGGGAACCAGCTTCCAGATGAAAGGTCCGGTCATCATGGCGATAGGGGAATTGGCCTGCACTGCCCAGTGCTCCAGCGATCATGTCATCCACGCTGACGACCGCGATATAGTCTCCCAAAGTAGTTCCCTGATAATGGACCGGAAGGCATGGCTCTCCGGGCCCGATCAACACGGCATAGTCCTCGGCTTCTCCAATGGCGTATGGACCGCAAGGATCCGGGGTCACGATGAGTTCCGGCAGACACATGATCCGCAGTCCGGTATATCCGGTAGGAATGTCGTTACCGACATTGAACGTCAAGAGCACTTCAACGCCTGGACCGGCACCTTGTACGTGACCCAAAGCTTCACTTGCATCGAACGCTCCATCACGATCCCTATCCAGCCAGGCATAATAGTAACTGCTCGTTGAGGGACCTCCAGTGATCGCCAGAACATGTTGCAGCCCTCTTTCAAGGAAGGTTACCGAAGCATAGCCGGAAAAGAAACGATCCTCCCACCCGCTAACACCTCCTAGATCGGTATTGGAATTGGTGATGCTGCCGAGCACCACACCATCGATGAAATGTTCAGTACTGCCGTCGTTGAAGAATAAAGGTGCGCAGTACGTGTTCCCGCTAATATCGCCCCCTCGTTCATTGGATGGCATCCGGGGTCGAACTTCTTGTGCGGTGGAGGTATACGCGCAGATCAATGCGATCAATGTGCTGTGGAGATATCGGAACGCATGGTAGTTGTTCTGTAGCATTGGCTCACGGATTGGTCGTCCGAATTTAACGGGATAATCGAAGAGCCAATGAACCGGACCCATATTCCGTAGACCGGCAGTGGGGTTATCTGCTGCCATGTACCCATCACCTCCTCCTCAACCGCCGCATCGCCACCAAGTGCGCCAGCAACACCAGCGGCACCACCACAGCAGGCAGTAGGTTGAAGGGGAAGTGGAATACCGCCACGTTCGGCTGGTCGAACGA
>Ga0075163_10007714_pt1 | contig 14215 bp, 12 predicted proteins | sample JI1023141ADNA_FD_71478 | JGI IMG/M metagenome (GOLD analysis project Ga0075163, IMG submission 71478) | Wastewater effluent complex algal communities from Wisconsin, to seasonally profile nutrient transformation and Carbon sequestration -... | ecosystem: Engineered > WWTP > Effluent > Algae...
GAATCCGGCAGGGCGCCAACGTGACCGAGCTGCTGGTCGACGGTGACCGCGTCACCGGGATCAGGATGACCGACGGCACCGAGGTCGCGGCCGGCACCGTCGTGGTCGCCACCGGCGCCTGGACGCACCCCTTCCTGGTCCGTTACGGCATCGACGTGCCGATCCGGGTGGTCCGCGAGCAGATCGTCACCATCTCCCCCGGGCTGGATCTCGGGCCGGTGCCGGTGTTCTCCGATCTGGTCTCGCTGCAATACGTCCGCCCGGAACTCGGCGGGGAGATCCTGTTCGGCAACAGCGACCTCGCGCACTGCGAGGACGCCGACCCCGACGACTACCTGAACCGCGCGACCGACAGCTTCGTGGAGATGACGGTCGACAAGGTCGGTACCCGGTTCCCGGGGTTGACCGACGCCTCGATCACCGGCAGCTACGCGGGCTGCTATGACGTCACCCCGGACTGGAACCCGGTGATCTCTGCTGCCGGCCCGGACGGTCTGATCGTGGCTGCCGGATTCAGCGGGCACGGCTTCAAGATCGCGCCCGCGGTCGGGCGCCTGGTCGCCGACCTGGTGACCGAGGGTAGAAGCGCCGACGCGCGGATTCCGGAGACCGACTTTGCGCTCTCCCGGTTCACCGATGGCACACTGCTCAGAAGCCCGTATCCGTATGTGGGTGCCGGGGAGATGCGTTAGACGACAGGGGGCCGGCCGTGAGTGACGTTCCGCTGCTGCGCAACCAGTCCGGAACGGCACGCGAGCGGGACCCGCACGAGCCGGTCGAGGAACTGGAGTTCGAGGCCGCGATCGGCCGCAATGTGCGCCAGCTGCGCCAGCAGCACGGGCTGACCGTCGCCGAGATGGCGGCCCGGGTCGGCATCTCCAAGGCAATGATGTCCAAGATCGAGAACGCACAGACCTCGTGCAGCCTGTCCACCCTGGCACTGCTGGCGCGCGGCCTGGACGTGCCGGTGACCAGCCTGTTCCGCGGCGCGGACGTGGAACGCCCGGCCGCGTTCGTCAAGGCCGGGACGGGTGCGGAGATCGTACGCAACGGCACCAAACAGGGCCATGAGTACCAGCTGCTGAGCTCACTGCGCGGGGAGCACAAGCGCCTGGAGTGCCTGCACGTCACCCTGACCGAGAAGAGTCAGACCTACCCGCTGTTCCAGCATCCCGGCACCGAGTTCATCTACATGCTCGAAGGCGTCATGGACTACAGCCACAGCCGGTCGGTGTACCGGCTGCACGCCGGGGACTCACTGCAGATCGACGGCGAGGGCGCGCACGGGCCGGTGGACCTGGTCGAGCTGCCCATCCGGTTCCTGTCGGTGATCGCGTTCCCGGACTCGCAGGTGTAGGTCGGGTTCACCTAGGTGTGCCGCGGTTCCAGCCCGGCTCCTGGACCAGTCGATCATCTTGTTCGCGGGATCAGCAAGACCCGGCGAACTCGACCGCAGCTAAGGCGTCAGCCAACAGCTACTCGTACTGCGTGGGCGTGATCTCGTAGTACTCCTCGTAGTCCAATGCGGCACTGCGAACCGGGATCGACGGGTATCGGCCCAAAAGTACGCGTGAGCCGCGCCGCGCCGCGCCGAGACGCTTTGGCTTTGGCTTTGGCTTTGGCTTTGGAGTACTGCACCGTTCGCCACCTGTGCTTCGATGCTCACTTTGGTCAAGCCGAGGGCTTTACCTCATCTGGAAACCCTTCGAGAAGAATCTGATTGAGCTCGCTGTAGGACAAAGTTAGTAGGTGGCTGTACGGTCGATCGCCAAGCGCCATGACGCTGTACACCTCGTGATTGTCACGCACTCGGTACGTCACCTCGCTGTCGCTGACAATGGTCTCCTCGACGTTCGGAGCCAGGCCTAGATCCATCCAGGTCCAACTCACGGGCTCCATTCGGAGGTCAATGCGCAGATAGTCCCCGATGGCGGCGATGATGAACTTCCCAGCATCTTCAAGGCGCGAGAAGAATCCCTGGTGACTCATCACCGGGTCGCTTCGCCGTTCAGTTGACGCTTGTAGAAGATCGAATCCTTCACCGCGTTTCACAATCACAAAGGCAGACCAGTCGGGGTGAGGGTAACCGTCTCTGAACCAGAGTTCGTCGCCCTCCCAGTCGGGTTCGTCGCGAGATGCTTTACCCATGCGCGCATAGATACCGCGCCACGCGTTGTATTGGCCAATCAAGATATCGGCGCCCTGAAAGTCCATTGTTTCAGTCATGCACCGGCCCGCCTCACCCACAACCTCATGGCGTTGTCTCTCTTAGCATCCTGGCGCGGATCAGATCCTCCACCTTTACTGGATAGCCTGTCTTGTTGTCGATCACAACCCATTGCTCCGCTCCGCCCGGCTGCCCGAAGGCAGACTTCGCCGGACCATGCTGGACCACCCAATCCTTGCCGTCGGGAACAGGCCGACCGGTGCCCTCGAAAGTGTGATACTGAGCCGCTGCTCCTGGTGCCATCGCTCGTTCAGCCATAGGCGCTCCCTCATCGGCCATGAATCCCCCGCCGTTAAAACCGAGACGGTCGAGTTGATGGCCACTTGGGATGCTGTCAGACTCCACCGGATCCCCGGCGAATCCGTTGTTAGGTGCTTGATTCTGCCAGTCCCAAGCAAGATTGCCGTTCTGGTCCGTAGTTCCGAATTCACTCCGAAAGTCTGCCGGTTCACGGCCTGCGAGCGGATCGTATCCATCCAGCACACTAGCGGGGACACCTCCGTCCGCTAGCCGCTGAATCTCGGCCGCGGGATCCGAGAGAATACGTATTGCGTCTTCCGCCGGAAGTGCATAATCGATACCAGCGACTTTGGGCTGTGTGTCGAGCGCAGGAGGTGTGTCATCGCTAGATGGAGGATCAGAAAGATCCCCATCGTTCGATCCGTCGCTGTCAGCGCCTGTCGCTTCAGACTTCCCCTCGTGCGTTCCACTGGCGCCTCCGGCATCACTGCCGCCGTCCTCTGAACCGCTGCCGCTGCCGCTGCCAGTCCCGGACGAGCCGGCGCCACCGCCCGATTGACTGCTAGATGAGGCTTCAAAATCTGGGTTCTTTTGCCCAGCATCGGGTTCAGGCGACAATCGGTCATCGCTGCTCGAGTTCGAAGAACCTTCGGAATTCGGTGAACCACTGGTGTGACTGGACCCCCCACCGTTCAGAGTCTGGCTACCCGGACCATCGCCGCCACCTGCAGGGCTCGGTCCCGAAGTCGACTGGCTCGCCCCCGGCGAACCCTGCGAATCGGTAGACGAGCTAATCGACGGGGACAACGGTCCCCCACCCGACGGCCTGCTCGGGCCGTCGCCGCCGTCGGGACTGGGCGAACCACCCGTCGGGACAGTGCCACCGGACGACGGACCACCGCTGCTCCCACCCGGATTGGGCGATCCGCCAGTAGGAGCGGGGCCGCTGGATGACGGACTGCCGGGCCCGGCGCCCCCGCCGGGCTGGCTCGGTCCAGAGCCATTGGGCGACGGCACGGTTGCCGCAGGACCGCCACCCGAGCCGGACCCCGGAGACGACGGGGCAGATGCCGTGGAGCCCGTCGGACCACCGGGTCCCAGCACCGAGCCGGGAATGCCCGGTGGCGGGGTGAACTCCGGAATATTGGGCGCGCCAGGCGCATCCGGAAGCTCGGGCATATCCGGCGTCCGGTTGCCGCCCAGCCCCGGAATCCGACCGAGCCCCTCCAGGCCCTCGCCGTCGAGCAGACGGCGAGTCGCTGCCAGCCCCTTGGCCACCGACCCACCCTTGGCCAGTGCGCCACCGGGAATGAACAGCGATCCGATGTTGCCGAGCGCCTCACCTACCCCCAGTGCCGGGTTGTCACCGGTGATCACATCCCATGCGATGAACTCGCTACCGGACTGCTTGAGGACGTCGTCGATCTTCGTCGGGTCCTTGGCAATAATGATGGCGGTGTCCGCCAGGCCCTTCCAGGTGTCGGGATCGGCGAGGGCCACGGTGCCCGATACGAGGCCGATCACGGCGACCCCCAGGCCTGCCTGCAGACTGGTAGAAATCCTCACGGCGTCGGCCAGCTCATTGCCCACGCTGTCGCCGAAAGCCCCCACCAGGACCGGGCGTATCCACTTCTGGAAGCCCTCGGCGGCCTCCCGGAGCAGGTTCTGCAGCTCGGAGAGCAACCCGAGAACACCCTGGACCTGATTCTGGAAGTTCTCCAGAACGGTACCGACGTCATCTGCGATCTCTCGCAGTATGTTCCCGCCCTCACCGCTCAGCATCCCGGTCACCGAGTCCCAGATGCCGCCGAAGGAAAGCCGATCCAGCAGATCCCGGATTGCGTCCTGCGTTTCCTGCACGCCTTTCGCAAAATCCGTTATCGCAGTGGATATGTCGCCAGCAATGCCAGCTAGCGTGTTGGCCCCATCTCCCAAATCCTTCAGAGCCTTCGTCATCTGACCGGCCTCGGGGACGTCCTGCGCCCCGGCCGCCATCGCCGCCGACTGCAACGCGGGTTCGAAGATCCTCAGACCACGCGTGATGTTGGCCCACTGCGCCGCAGTGACATTCATCATCCCGGAGTTACCGGACGGCCACGTCAGCGCTACCCCAAGAAATGGGACGATGGTCAGAAACGGCTGGATGACCGCCCATCCCGGCGGCGGCGGCACATAACCCGTGACCGAGGTGTACGGGGTGTCACCCGGCTTCGTCTCTGCCTGCTCACCACTCACTGCGCCGCTGGGTCCCGACCCGCCGGCCGCCGACGCCTGATCGGCATGCTGATAGTTGAAGCCCGTGGCCTCCAACATGCGCCCGACACCCTTATAGGCGTTGGCCAGTTGCGCAAGATAATTGGCGACATCATCTGCCTGCCGGCCATAGCTGATACCGAAGTTCAACCCCGCCGGATCGGTCCCCGACGCGATACCGCCGGCCAACATCTGCCCCATCGCGTCCGACAGCGCGCCGAGTTGGGCGCCGAGAGCGCCGACTTGTTTACCCGCATCGATGAGTGCCTGCGGTTCTACCTCGATCCGCACCCGATCAGCCCGCCCACATCTTCTCGTTCTTGTCGACGGCGTCGGTGTAATTCTTGTGCGCGTTCTCGGCGACCTTGCGCAACGCCTCCAGCGCCGTCTTCATCTGCTCGGCGCCGTCCTCCCACTGCTGCTGGGACTGCGCCTGCGTGTCCGAGGCCTGCCCTTCCCAGTTGGCCCGCAGGGCGGCCATCGCCTGGTCGATCTCGTCGAGGGTCTCGGCGACCTCGCGGCCGAACTGCTCCATGTGATCGATGGCACCCTGCAGTTGCGGGAAGTCCACCACCAGCTTCGTCATCAGAGTTCCCCGGGCGACGGCTCAGACTCCGCCGAGTCCGCCGACGGCGGCTCGACCGGTGCCCCACCCGTCGGCGCTTCGCCTCCGGACGCACCACCCGGTGCATCCCCGGCATCATCGTCGGTTGTCGCCTCGGCTTGCGCCTCCTGGGCAATCTGCGTCGCCATCTGCACCGCCTGCTGGGCCGCCCCGGCCGCCATCTGCCCGGCCTGCATCAGCCCGCCCGCCAACTGGCCGGCAACCTGCGCCGGGATTCCGGCCGCCTGTGACAGCGGGGCCATCGCCTGGCCGAGGTTCATCTGCTCGGCCAACCCGGGCGACGAACCGCCAGAACCGCCGGTGTGACCGCCCGCGGAGGCGGAGTGGGCACCGGAGGCAGCGGAGGCGGGAGCGCCACCACCGGCCGGGGCGCCGCCCCCACCGCCCTGCATGGTCGTGTCGAGCGCACCACCGGCCTGCTCATCGGCGGCGTCATAGCTCCTGGCCGCCGCGTCTAGGGCCTGCGACATGGTCTGCAGCGCCCGCACCACCTGGCCTGCACCGTTGTGCCACTGCTCCCAGTACTTGTCGAAGGCCGTCGCCGCCTCGCCCTTCCAACCGGAGGCGAGCAGGTTGCTGGTCTCCAGATCCACCGCGGACAAGCCGTCCTGCAGCCGCTGCCCCGCCGCCTGCAGACGGTTCGCGGCCACGTGCAGCTCCGAGGTCACAACCTCGACCGACTCACCCATCCGTCCCCCGAAAATCGTCGCTTCCTTAGCACCCTAAGCCGGGGAAGCGGCCCCGGTGCGCACCAATTCCGGGTAGCCGTTTTGGCCTTCGGCGCACCCGGAGTACAGTTGCCTGCGTGCAGCGGGTGCTCCTTCTCGGACGCCGCGACGGGGTCTGATCCAGACTGGCCTCCCGTCGCGGGTTTTCGCGATGCGCCGGTCTGAAATCCACACAAGACCCCGGAGCCAACATCATGACCACCCCTGATATCTCATCTGACGCCTTCTCGTCGGTCCGCACGATCACCACACCGGCCGGTCCGCGCAACCCCGGACAGCCGTCCTGGAACACCCAGCGCGCGTCCGCCATGCCGGTGAACCGCTACCGCACCTTCGCCGAAGAGGTCGAGAACGTCACCCTGGCCGACCGCACCTGGCCGGACAAGGTCATCGCCACCGCACCCCAGTGGTGCGCGGTGGACCTGCGCGACGGCAACCAGGCGCTGATCGACCCGATGAGTCCCGCGCGCAAACGCCGCATGTTCGACCTGTTGGTACGGATGGGTTACAAGGAGATCGAGGTCGGCTTCCCGTCGGCCAGCCAGACCGATTTCGACTTCGTCCGCGAGATCATCGAGCAGGGCGCCATCCCCGACGATGTCACCATCCAGGTGCTGACCCAGTGCCGCCCCGAATTGATCGCCAAGACCTTCGAGGCGTGTGCCGGTGCGCCGCAGGCGATCGTGCACTTCTACAACTCGACCTCGATCCTGCAGCGCCGGGTGGTCTTCCGTGCCGACCGCGAGGCCGTGAAGGCGATCGCCACCGACGGGGCCCGGATGTGTGTCGAGGAAGCCAAGAAGTACCCGCAGACCCAGTGGCGCTTCGAGTACAGCCCGGAGTCCTACACGGGTACCGAGCTGGAATACGCCGTCGAGGTCTGCAACGCCGTCGCCGAGATCGTGGCGCCCACTCCCGAAGTGCCTCTGATCGTCAATCTGCCGGCCACCGTCGAGATGGCCACCCCCAACGTGTACGCCGATTCCATCGAGTGGATGAACCGGCACCTGACACCACGGGACAGCATCATCTTGAGCCTGCACCCGCACAATGACCGCGGAACCGCGGTCGCCGCAGCAGAACTTGGCTATCAGGCCGGCGCCGACCGGATCGAAGGCTGCCTGTTCGGCAACGGCGAGCGCACCGGCAACGTCTGCCTGGTCACGCTGGGCCTGAACCTGTTCAGCCGCGGTGTCGATCCGCAGATCGACTTCTCCAACATCGACGAGATCCGCCGCACCGTCGAGTACTGCAACCAGCTGCCCGTGCACGAACGCCATCCCTACGGCGGCGATCTGGTGTACACCGCGTTCTCGGGCAGCCATCAGGACGCCATCAACAAGGGTCTGGACGCGATGAAAGTCGCTGCCGACGAGCAGGACTCCGATGTCGACGACATCCTGTGGCAGGTGCCGTATCTGCCGATCGACCCCAAGGACGTCGGACGCACCTACGAGGCCGTCATCCGGGTCAACTCGCAGTCCGGCAAGGGCGGCGTGGCCTACATCATGAAGGCCGATCACGGTCTGGTGTTGCCGCGCCGACTGCAGATCGAGTTCAGCCAGGTCATCCAGCAGATCACCGACGGCGAGGGCGGCGAGGTGTCACCGAAGGAGATCTGGGAGGTCTTTTCCGAGGAGTACCTGGCGCCCATCCGGCCGCTGGAACGGATCCGCCAGAAGGTCGACGCTGCCGAGGTCGACGGTGGCACCGACACCATCACCGCGATCGTCAAGATCGACGGTGCGGAACGCGAGATCGTCGGCGCCGGTAACGGTCCGCTGGCCGCGTTCGTGGACGCCATCGGGGCGGTCGGTTTCCAGGTGAACGTGCTGGACTATTCCGAGCACGCGCTGTCGGCCGGCGAGGAGGCGCAGGCGGCCGCCTACGTGGAGGCGTCCATCGGCGGCAAGACGGTATGGGGTGTGGGTATCGCCACGTCCATCACGACCGCCTCGCTGCGTGCCGTGGTCTCCGCAGTGAACCGGGCGGCGCGGTAGAAGCTCGCCCGTCCGGCGAACCGAAGCGTCCGGGTGCCCAGTCCGGTCACCTCGAACCCGATGCTGCGCAACAGGTCCGGTAGGTCAGCGTCGTGTACATCCACGATGTGCATGCTGCCGCCCGGCCTGAGCACCCGGTACGCCTCGGCCAAGGCCTCGGTCTTCGCTGCATCGTCGAGATGGTGCAGCATCATCGAACTCAGCACGCGGTCGAACGACGCGTCGGCGTAGGGCAGCCGTTGCGCGTACACCCGATCGAACCGAACATCGGCCGACGGTGCTATTTTTCGCTGCGCCCGCGCCAGCGCCCGAGGGTCGGGGTCGGTGGCTGTCACGTGGGCGGTGGGCTGTAGACCCACGATACGCGTGGTGAGATTGCCGGTGCCGCAGCCGATTTCGAGGACTTCCACGTCATCGAACAGGCTGGCCTGACCGGCCAGCGTGTCGTAGCCCGGCGACATGCCGAGCACCCGGGTGATCATGTCGTAGGCCGGCAGCAGCAGATCGTTGCCGTTGGCGGGCAGGTAGTCGTGCTTGTTTCCCATCCTCGCCGTGATGGAATTTGGATGATCTTTCGCCATACCTCCATCGTGTGACCGGCCCCGACATAGGTGTTGACCGATTTTGGGCAAAAGTAGGATTATCTTTGGTCATGGCAGCTCCGGCCCGAATCGTTCGGCATCGGGACGGTATCCCGGTCTACGACTACGCCGTCGGACTCGATACGCCCCCGGTATCGCTGATCCGGCTCCGGGCCGGCGAACTGCCGGAGTCCCGCCCGCATATCCACGATTTCCCGGTCCTGACGTATGTCCCGGACAGCGGCGCCGTCATCGTCGCCGCCGCCGGCGAAGCCGTGGACCCCACCCGGATGGGATCCCGGTTCGACGCGATCGGGATCTTCTTCGACCCCGCGGCGCTCGGTGTGCAGGCTCGCTCACCGTGGCCCACCTGGCGGGGCCACCCACTGTTGTTCCCGTTTCAGCATGAGCACCGCGGCGGCATGCTCGAGCTGCACGTGCCCGTGCAGCGGCGACCATTCTGGAACGCTGCCGTCGAGTCGATCGGCACGGAGCTCACCTCCCGCCGCGACGGCTACCGCCCAGCGGTACTGGCGCATCTGACCTTGCTGTTGATCGATCTGGCCCGCCTCGCCGACGATGTCATCGCCGACCGACCTCGCGGCGGCACGTCGGTGGTGACCGAAGTCCTCGCCGTGGTCGAGCGCCGCCTTGCCGAACCGCTGTCCCTGCGGGATGTGGCCGACGAACTGGGCCTGACGCCTGGCCACCTGACCACGGTGGTGCGCCGCCGCACCGGACGCACCGTCGTCGACTGGATCCTCGACCGCAGAATGTCCGCGGCGCGGGTGCTGCTCGCCGAGACCGACCTGCCGATCGCCGACGTCGCGCGCCGTGTCGGTCTTCGCGACCCCGCCTACTTTGCGCGACTGTTCCGCAGGGAACATGGGGTCGCGCCGCGCCGTTGGCGCGCGGGCGCCAGGCCGGGGTGAAACACCTCTGCCTCGTTCAGAACAACGCGTACTGGTCACCGTCGCCGGTGGTATCGGCGAACTGCTCGACATCGGTGCCGCCGACGGCCTGCCCGATCAGCGCCATGAACTCGGCGTCGCCCATCAACGGGATGCCCTGCTCGACCGCCTGGTAGCCCTTGCCCTGTGCGGGCGCGGCGTCGTTGCACACCACCAGGGAGGTCTGCTGGTCGACGTTCTCCGCGTAGGCCAGTCCGGCGTCGAGGATCCGCTCGATGACTTCTTCGTGGGTGTGCGTCGTCTCCGCCGACAGCGCGATCCGCATGCCCTGCACCAGCGGCCGCCCCGCGACGTACAACCCCGGATTCAGGTGATCGCACGGCAACCGCGCGGCCAGCACCTTGAGCGGGCGCAGCTCATCGTGGGTGATGTGGCCGTTGGGCCAGATCCGCCGGCTCACCGAACGGATCGGCAGCCACGATTTGCGCTCACGTGCCTGGACCAGCGCGGGCTTGAGGATCTGCGCGAGCACCAGGGCGTCGTCCAGCGCGTCGTGCGGGCGCAGCTGGGTGGCGCCCCAGTGCCGCGCCAGCGTCTCCAGACGCAGGTTCTCGGTGCCCAGGTCCAGCCGGCGGGCCAACTCGACCGTGCACATGACGGTGTCGACCGGCAGCTGGGCCCCGACAAGTTCGGCCTCGGCGGCCAGGAAGGCGTAGTCGAACGCCACATTGTGAGCGACGAGGGTCCGCCCGTGCAGCACCTCCATGAGCCGCGGCACGATATCGGCGAAGGTGGGCTGGCCGGCCAGCATCTCGGCGGTCAGTCCGTGCACATGGGTGGGGCCCGGGTCGACGCCGGGGTTCAGCAGGGAGGAGACGCTGTGCTCGACGCTGCCGTCGTCCCCGACGGCCAGGGCGGCGACGCTGACGACGCGGGCCTGGCCGGGACGGAACCCGGTGGTCTCCACGTCGACGACGGCCCACCCGGTGCCCGCTTCGGCCGCCGGTCGGCCCCAGCACTGGCTCATATCCCGAGGATGGCACGGTGGTCTGACAAGACCGGATCGCAGAGGTGCGTGTCGGGTGCCTAAAATTCGCAGGATGGTCTCAACCGGCGGGCAGGAGCGCAGCGACTCGGGGGTGTCCCTGCGAGGGCGGCTGGCGCTGGGCGCCGGGTCCGCCGCACGCTGGGCCTCGCGGGTCACCGGGCGCGGTGCCGGGGCGATGATCGGCGGCCTGGTGGCGATGTCGATCGACAAGTCGATCCTCGGCCAACTCGGCAAGGGCCGCCGCTCGGTCATCGTGACCGGCACGAACGGCAAGTCCACCACCACCAGGATGACCGCGGCGGCACTGGCCACGCTGGGTCCGGTGGCCACCAACGCCGAGGGCGCCAATATGGACGCCGGTCTGGTGGCCGCGCTGGCGGGCGCGCGCCGGGCCGAGCTGGCCGCGCTGGAAGTCGACGAGATGCACGTGCCGCACGTCAGCGACGCGGTGTCCCCGGCAGTGATCGTGCTGCTGAACCTGTCCCGCGATCAGCTCGATCGGGTCGGTGAGATCAACCACATCGAGCGCACCCTGCGCGCCGGGCTGGCGCGCCACCCGGATGCCGTCGTGATCGCCAACTGCGATGACGTGCTGATGACCTCGGCCGCCTACGATTGCCCGAACGTGGTGTGGGTGGCCGCCGGCGGCAGCTGGGCCGGGGACTCGGTGAGCTGTCCACGCTCCGGGGAGATCATCGTCCGCGACGGCAGCCATTGGTATTCCACCGGTAAGGATTTCAAGAGACCGACCCCGCAGTGGACCTACGACGACACCGACATCCACGGTCCCGACGGTTTCACGCTGCCGATGACGCTCGCCCTGCCGGGTGCGGTCAATCGCGGTAACGCCACCCAGGCGGTCGCCGCGGCGGTGGCGCTGGGCGCCGACCCCGCGCGGGCGGTGGCCGCGGTGTCGACCGTCGACGAGGTCGCCGGCCGGTACCGGACGGTCACCATCGGCGATCACACCGCCCGGCTCTTGCTAGCCAAGAACCCGGCCGGCTGGCAGGAGGCACTGTCGATGATCGACAAAGACGCTGCGGGGGTGGTCATCTCGGTCAACGGGCAGGTTCCCGACGGGGAGGATCTGTCCTGGTTGTGGGATGTCCGCTTCGAGCATTTCGAGCGCACCCAGGTGGTGGCCGCCGGCGAACGCGGTACCGATCTGGCGGTGCGACTGGGCTACGCCGGGGTCGAGCACACATTGGTGCACGACACCCTGGCCGCCATCGAGTCGTGCCCGCCCGGTCACGTCGAGGTGATCGCCAACTACACCGCGTTCCTGCAACTGAACCGGCGGGTGTCATGACGGTGCGGATCGGGCTGGTACTGCCCGACGTGATGGGCACCTACGGCGACAGCGGCAACGCCGTGGTGCTGCGACAGCGCCTGCGGCTGCGCGGGATCGACGCCGAGATCGTCGAGATCACGCTGGCCGACCCGGTGCCGGACTCATTGGACATCTACACCCTTGGCGGCGCCGAGGACTACGCGCAGCGCCTGGCCACCAAACACCTCATCCGTTACCCGGGTCTGCAGCGCGCCGCCGTGCGCGGCGCCCCGGTGCTGGCGATCTGCGCGGCCATCCAGGTGCTCGGTCATTGGTATGAGACCTCGGCCGGTGAGCGTGTCGACGGCGTCGGACTGCTCGACGTCACCACCGCCCCGCAGCAGACCCGCACCATCGGGGAGGTGTCCTCGACACCCTTGCACGGCGGGCTCACCCAGCCGCTGACCGGATTCGAAAATCACCGGGGCGGAACGGTTCTCGGCCACGACGCCCAGCCACTCGGCGCGGTCACCAAGGGCGCGGGAAACCGGGCCGGCGACGGGTATGACGGGGCGGTGCAGGGCAGCGTGCTGGCCACCTACCTCCACGGGCCCTGCCTGGCACGCAATCCCGAACTCGCCGATCACCTACTGAGCCAGGTCGTCGGCGAACTTCCCCCGCTGCACATGGCCGAGGTGGATCTGCTGCGCGCCGAGCGATTAGCGGCGCCGCGGCGGGTCTAGCCCGCTACGAGGTCGCGCAACCGGGCACGCACACCGTCGATCTCGGCGCGCGCACCCATGATCCGGCGACTGACGGCCTGCGGATCGGCGAACATCTCGCTGAGGTAGCTCTTGATGGCGCCCGGATCCTGCGGCGGCAGGTCGAACCCGCCGGGTTTGAGCATCCGCACGGCCTTCTCGGTGGTCCAGTTCGACAGCGCCACGGGAATGGCGCCCTCGGTCGCGGCGATGATCAGCGCGTGCAGACGATCACTGACCACAATGGCCGAATCCCGATACATGGTGCGCATCACGGCTTCCCACTCGTCGTGGGACTCATCACGCATCAGGATCGCCGGTGTGCCCGGGTGCAGGATCTCGGCGAGTTTCTCCATGACGGCGCGGTCACGGCGCACCTGGCTGTACACCTGGATACGCAGTCCATACATGTGCGCGATCTCTCGGATCAACGCAATCTTGTCCTCGGTCAGCACATCCCGATCCGAACGCATGGTCACCGCCAGCACCTTGCGGGCCGACGGCGGTGGTCCGAGGCCGTCGGCCGGGTCGGGTCCCTCCCCGAACGCCCAGTCCGGGGCCACATCACCGACCTGGAACGAGTCGCGGGTGTTGGCGTCGCGCCACGCCACCACCGGCATCTTGCGCCGCGCCAACCGTTCCAGCGGAGGGACGTCCACCTGGTCGCGAACGATGCGGGTGTCCCCTGTTGCGTTCTTGCCGACCGTCGACATCCGCACCCCGGCGCCGACTTGGACCATCGCACCGCCGCGGCTCTTGGCTCCCAGCGCCCCCGCCAGCGTCCACCAGCCCCAGTAGCGGCGGAAGCGCTCCGGCATGAGGATCTCGCCGGTCGGCATGACCAGGATCGTGCGGCCCGCCGCCGGGCTGCTCAGCGCGCGGAACAACCAGCCGGCCGCCGTGTCGTACTGCTTCTCGGTGCCGTCCAGCCCGATCGCGGACACATAGTCCTCGGCGTTGGGATCGAAGTCCTTACGGCCCACGTGAACGTGGAGCTGCGCGCCGTCGATGTTCTGGAAGGTGCGTAGTTGACCGCGGCGCAGGATCGAATCGCCGATGTTGTCACTTTGCCCCCAGGTCGAGAGGAAGACGCGAGTCACCGTCACCGCCCTTCGTGAACACCGCATCGCCGTGCGAAATCAGCAAACAACCCTCCACCCGGGCGATGCTTCATTTATTGACGAATCTGTCATCTAGACCATAGCGCGACGACCGGCGAGCGCACGGCCTAACGTCAATTCGTCGGCAAACTCCAGGTCACCGCCCATCGGCAGGCCCGACGCGATCCGGCTGACGGTGAGGCCGGGGATATCCCGCAGCATCCGCATGAGGTACGTCGCTGTCGCCTCACCCTCGGTGTTCGGGTCGGTGGCAATGATCACCTCGGCGACGTCGACACCGTCGACGCGCTCCCCGATCCGGTTCAGCAGCTCGCGGATGCGCAGCTGGTCCGGGCCCACGCCGGACAGCGGATCCAGCGCCCCGCCCAGCACGTGGTAGCGGCCCCGGAACTCGCGGGTCCGTTCCACGGCCTGGATGTCCTTGGGCTCCTCGACGACGCACACCAGGGA
>Ga0075163_10007715_pt1 | contig 14214 bp, 20 predicted proteins | sample JI1023141ADNA_FD_71478 | JGI IMG/M metagenome (GOLD analysis project Ga0075163, IMG submission 71478) | Wastewater effluent complex algal communities from Wisconsin, to seasonally profile nutrient transformation and Carbon sequestration -... | ecosystem: Engineered > WWTP > Effluent > Algae...
AAAAAACTTTTATTAAAATGAGCGAAGGAAAAAAAGAAATTATTTACACGGGTGATTGTATAGAAATATTAAAATCAATACCAAGTGAAAGCGTGGATTTAGTAATAACAGACCCACCATACGGAACTAAAACAAACCCAAGAGATACATTTATGATTGGGGAATTTTCAAATGTAATGCCTTTGGTATTGCCTGAAATATTTAGGGTGTTAAAAAAAGACGGTGGATTTTACTGTTTTACAAGTTGGTCAATGATGAGCGATTGGCTTTTAAGGTATCAGCAATATTTTAAATTGCAGAATATTATTGTTTGGGATAAACAAAGGCATAGCGGTTGTTATTCTTCACAAAGTTGGCAATTTACTTGGGAAGGTATTTTTTACGGAATAAAAGGGAAAAGACCAATAAGAGAATATATGCCTGATGTAATAAAATCAGAGGAAAAAGGCAAAAGGATAGCAATGCAAAAACCTGTTGATGTTATTGAGAAATTAATAAGAGCAAGTTCAGATGAAGGACAAACAATATTAGACCCATTTGCTGGAAGTGGCTCTACATTGGTGGCTTGTAAAAACACTAATAGAAATTTCATTGGAATAGAAATTAATCCTGAATTTTCTGATTTGTCAAAAAAGCGGGTGGGAGATTTTAATAAAAGTTTTTCTCACGGAACTTTATTTGATGCAGGTCAGTAGTGCTTGCAGGTAACTACTTGCTATACGCAATAATGTGTTAAACTAACATAACTTAAACGAATAGAAACTATGAAACAATTACCTGAAAAGTGGGCGATCAAGACCGACGAAATGACGGACGAAATGCTTGATGAATTTTACGACTGGCTAGAAAAAACTGGCCTATTTGCAGCATTCAAATATGAAGATAATAAACTTGTTGCTGTTTATTATCCAAGTACCGCAGACATAAGCAACCACGAAGAAATCACCATAGAGCAATGGAGAGAGGCGGTTAAGTACGGATGGAAAGAATTGGCGCCAGATGAATTAATTACAGGAGGCGAACTAGAAGGATACGAGGCCCCGTTCGATATACCAGATTGGGAAACAGTCAAAGGGGATATTTGGATTAAACATGAAAAGCATGATTGTTATAGGCATAAAAGTAAATCAGTTAATCTTCCTAATGAGTTGGTTGAAACATGGAAACCAGTTTACAAAGCTAAGGAGAAAAAGCGGGTTCCTAAGTCGGGGTGGGTGATTGTTACAATAGAGATAATAGGCGGTGAGTTTGATTCAGTTGATAATACATTTAATACTCAAGCCGACTGTATTGAATGGGTACGTAAAAAAGGGGAAGAAGGTAAATACTACACCTATCAAGAGGTTGACTACATAACGGAGGAATAGATATGAGGAAAATACTTTGTTTTTTTGGAATTCACAATTGGGAAATACATAACAGTTACAATGTTAAAACTACTAGTAAATACGGTAAAGTTAAACGTGAAGAATACCAAAGCGAATTTATGCGTGAGTGCTTATGTTGTGGTAAAGAACAAAAACTATCAATGCCAGAAAAATACCATCCTTGTAAATATGTTTGGTTAGATTTGGATAAAAAACCGTGGAATAAATGACAGACATAAGAAAACAGCTATTAATAGACGAGATACTGACTAAGAAGATAAACGGTATCCCAGAGTCACGAGTCAAGGAGCTGTGCGAAACAGACTTCCAAGACGCTGAAGGCTACGAGATCCGGATTATCCTATCTTATGTACCTTGCTATGTGTTTGAATTTGAAACTTTATTTAACTTAGAATTATGAAAATAAAAGAGATATTTAGCGAATCAAGCTGGTTTTTTTATGGTGTAGTTGCTGCCTTTGCCTTTGTTTTATTCATAGACATTATAGTAAGGGATAGCGCATCATCAAAAAAACCTATAACACCGACAATTCAAATTAAAATTGAAAACGGTAAATCAGATACAACCTATACTTACTATGAAATAGACTAACCTGCTTAGACTCTGATTAGATACTAGGTATCGAAAGGAGTAAAAAAGAACCTGAAAAAGACCTGAATCGTAAACAGGTCTTTTTTTATGAAGTGAATCTTATAAAGTGCCTATAAAGCAAAATACCTTTCTACTTTATAGAAATGAACTTATTAAAATCCTGGATAACGGACTTTTTAGCCACTCCAACCAATAATAATGCCATTGCCCGTCTGATACCTTTTGGCTTCGCTACCCAGTGCCCAACGATGCCAAAACCATCATATTCATAGGTAACGTAGCTTTCATATTTTCCGCTGATGTTTTGCAGTACTACCGTATCGCCATTATCAATCACTTGGAAGGTTTCAACGGTTTTAATCCACATGAATTTAGAGTATACTTTTAGCTTGTCTTTGTCGTAAACTTGATGTGATTTGTTCTGCCTGTAAAGTGTTCCGTGAACCTCTGGGTCCTTTAACCTTTCAAATACCGATCGATCACAAACGAAATACGCCATAAATTCCACATCTGAAAGCATATCTATTTCCTCCCCTATCCAGCGCCCAACAAGGCGTACAAGAATAGCAACAATGATAAGTACGAAGACATGAGCAACCAGTACGACCGAAAACTCATTGGATAAAGCATACCAGAACTTCGAAAAGAAACTAAGCCCAAGTACTACCGCAAAATCATAGCCATACGATATACAGAACTTCTTAAGTTGTATTGCCGCATGTATTACAGCGTGTATCATTCCTTGCCTAGTTTTTTGTCAATGGCTTTGTTTCCTAGCCTTACAATTGAATCAGGAGACCGAACAAGAAACACTCCAGTTACGATCGATCCTAAAGGCAATAGGAAATCTTTCCACGTTTTAAAACCGTCTACTTGGTAGCTATCGTAAGTAATGTATAGCCCTAATACTAACAATGCAGCTCCCGCAATTGTTGTGATGGGATCTTTTTTTAAATTAGCTGACATAATTTTAATAATTATTTTAATGATTCTTGAATATCCTTTAAAACCTCATCCGTTATTTTTCTCGGAGCCGCTACTTCTCTGATAGCCCAAAGAATAAACTCCAAAGATTCCTTCCTAAGTTGTAAATCTACTAACGATGTATTTTTCGTAGTCTCGTCCGTCTGTTGGTTTGTCGATTCCATAAACTTTCTCTATTAATTCGAAACAATAAAGGGTATCCGATCCGCTTTTACGCTTCCCAAATAACCTAGACAAATATACACCAAATTGATAAAATTTCCCTTGGTGGCTTTTTAATTCTCGTAATAATTCTATATTACTTTTATTCGTTGGAATGTCGATGTATGCGCACCGTCTACGATGTGAAAAGAACCATTTTGAATATGGTCTACTTATCGCACCCCTGAAATTAGAGTCGTAAATTTCGTTAATGTACTGCCCATCTATCACGCTGGTAACCTCTATTACGCAATGGTTCCACTCCGATTTAGTCCACCATCGGATAAGTCCATACAACCACGTAACTGGATTTAAAGTTACGTAGTTGTATACTAGGATTGGCCGTATTTCAATGCTACACGTCAAGGCTCTGGGTTAGTTGGGTTAATGCCGTTGCAATTTCTAATACCTCCGCTTCGTATTGTTTAGGAAGGTTTATGTCCTCACAAATATTATCAGACAGCATTGGCATAAGAATAGGACCCATTAAGCCAATCCACTGAAGATAACGAACGCTTGAGGTTGTGTACTTTTTTTCATTGTTTGTCCGTCCGGGTATAATAACCTCTGTACCATCTGCCGCCAAGAATTGGACCGCATACTCAGTAGTGATTTTTTCAAAATAGACGTCAACAATAAGCCTACGGAAAATATACTTTTCAGTAAGTCCTAAGGTTGGATTTACAAACCGGATTGAGTGCTTATCTGGCCTACCTTCTTCGTATTCTAAGTAGAAGGTTATCCCTTCGTTGGCGAATGTCTTGTTTTGCATGTTAATTTCTAAAGTAAAACCTATCAAAACGGGCCGTTGCAAAGTTCGCATTTGCTGAGCCTATGTATATTGCTGCTGTTAAATATCCCGCAAGAGTAACACCCGTTGCGAACACTTCCGGATTATCCCCCACTTGGCAACTGTAACCCATAAGAACATCCGATGGATTTTTTAACCTTCTTAGTGTTATTCGTGTGGGCGTGCTACTACTTTGTATTGTTGTTTTTGCCACTCCTGTATCAACTCTTGTAATAACTCCGGCAACAATTGTTTCTAAGTAAATATTTGTGTCTGTAACTCCGTTACATGCAACCATAACCCCATACGCTGGCCATTGAGCAATGGCAGTGCCTCCAGAGGTGTACGCACCGTTGCCAGCTACTGGAGTAGTTAAACCAGAATCAGAGTAAAGCGCAAACGTTGTACTACTAAGTACATCTACATACATATTACCGTTTGCAGCGGTATTGCCCCCAACGTTTGCAACCGTTACTAGCATTCCATCGCTTAACCCGTGCGTGCCTGTTGTTAATACAATGGGCGTTGCATTTGTTGCCCCCGTAACAGTCAAAGAAATATTATCAGAGCAAAGTCCTGCTTTAAAATTCGTATTCGTTGCGTTGCTAAGGTTTATATCAAACTTGGCTTCCCACTCAGAAAACAGGTTAGCTGAAAATAAATTTTTCTGCATTCCAAGTCTGAAAATATCATTTCCTGAGCCTGAAGTGGTAACTATTTCAAGCCCCCCAAGATTCAAAGATTGAATATCTGAAGAAGGAAAACGCCCCGTTCCCCCGCTGCCTTTTACGGTTGTAATTGTCCACCCAAGATGGCCGTAAGGAGTTGTATAACTCTGCACGAACTCATCAACAATGGAATTTTTGTCTTCGTATACTGGACGAGCTGCAAAGATTCTGGAGGTAAATTCAGTTTTCTTTAGTGTCGCAAAATCCGTTGCTGTGTAGCGTTGAATCAAGAAACCGAACGGTGCTAGTTTTGGATATTCTGCGCCTGCTGTTTTTACAAGAGTCCCATATGAACTTGATAGAAAACTAGAACCTGTTCCGTCATAAATAATATTTCCAATTGTATAGTTTACGGTGGTACCAGTAACGCGAATCAATTCTTTATTTCCGCCGCTCGCCACATTGAAACGGCCTGACATAATATTTAAATCCCCCGCATTCAATTCAAAACAATGCTCTTGTATTTGCTCTGAATTAAGGTTCAAAATATTTACTACGCTTCCGCCATCCATATATCCAATATGGTCCGCAAGGTTGTGATCCCCGCCCATAATGGTAATTCCCCGGCATGCCTTCAAATAAAAACACCATGTTGAATCAGATCCACCAGTAACACAGTTGATAAAATTGTTGGTATCGGAAGGGGCCAAATTATCTGCTGCTTTCTCCAGGTACACATTGTGTACCGATCCTGTATACATGCACTCATTGTGCGTGACGTCTACCCCTCCTCGATTGTGAAAACCTTTAGAAAATCCGGTAACACGAACACGTGAAAGCGTCATATTTGAACCGCAATAAGCTGAATTATTATCAAGTGAAATCCCGATTCCAAGTTGTGATCCACCCCCGAAAATAGCAAAGTCCCGAAAGTGTACCCCGTAAATACTGTTTACTCTGATCACGGGCGATGATGTGGAATTCGCCTTTAGTACCGTTGGGTAATTGTCTGTGTCGTATGGGGCGGTTGGTAGAGTGAAATTTACAAACAAGCCTCCACCACGTCCAGAAATTGTTAAGTTTTCAGGCACAAAAAAATTGCACTTGTAAACTCCCTTTCCAAATTCAATATGATTTATACCGCTGGCCGTAGCGTCTACAATCGCTGCGGCAATGGCGCTCGATGAGTCAGCGTCTCCGGTGGGGTCTGCCCCGTAATCATCAACTAAAATTTTTACTCCGTATGAAACTTTCATATTACACTGGATTTGCTAAAACTGTTATTAATCCGCCAGGCCCCCTTGCATATAATTTATCATCCGCAGGGTCAACATATAAAATATATCCATCGGTTGGGTCTGAGGATGGAATGGTACCAGCATTGGCAATAAACATAACACCAACACCACCACCGTAAGAAGGACTAGATCCTAATCCAAAGTTATTACCTGTATTTACTCGCCAGTTTCCACCATCAAAATAGTTCGAATTCCAGTTAAGTTTTTCGGTCAGGTTAACAGCTAGATATCTAAAATGCCAGTTGATTGAATCCAGTGTGTCCCAGTCTTTTAGTATTGTACTTCCCCAGCTTACAACAACATTATTAGCACGGTAAAGATTAGAAGCGTAGAAATTAGCTGTAACTTCATCAGAAGCATTCAGAAATCCCCCAGCGGTTTTCATAAAACTATTTACTCTGAATTCAAATATCAGTGCATTCGTTGAATCGTAAAGCTCTAATACATTATCTAATCCTAACGCTGAGTTAGTTTTTATCTGTAAACATCCGCTGTTTTTAAGTCTTGCAATCCACTCGTTAGTAGTACTATTGTGCCACTGTGAGTTATAAGTCGATGAAGTATTTCCGCTACCTTTAAAGCTGTGATCTGTATCTGTGAATGCTGCACTAGTCCCCCAAAACCACCCAGTAGTATCACCAAGACCACCAAATACCGTGTTATTTCTTTTAAAGTCCCAGCCATAAGCACCGGATGTGCTACCAAAAGTACCACGTGCAGCAAGGGTGTTACCGGAAATATCCCACTTAGTACTAATATCTAAAGGAGTATCTATAAACGCCCTTATCTCTTGCGCTGATACTTGATAAGTTCCCCCAAGGTCTAAATATTGATCTTTGTTTTGTACGTGTGCTAAACTTGCCCCTCCTGTTAGTTCCCAGTAAGTAGGATTTGGAGGAGCATTTCCAGAACTGTCAACAGGATTGATATAAGTATAAAGAAACCCGTTATAGGCTACTATATCGTCTTCTGAGTAAGTTGTACCACCGTCGTAAGCAGCTACACCAGAATTAGTAAAGTCTGTTACACCAAAAACAGCTTCGTATAATTCTACAAAGTTAGTATCCTCTTCAGGCCAAGTTAGCGCTGATCCTTTTGCGGTTAAAGTAGGATGTGAAAGAGTTCTTAATAAAATATCACTTAGTGCCATCTTCTCTTTCTTTTTGGTTCATTACTTACTGCACTTATCCGGCTTTTATTTTCTTTCTTGTCGCAGTTTTCCCATAGGGGATAATCCAGATAATTATCATTCAGGAACTTTTTAACATCAGCCCAGTACGCTTGTGCTCCCGAATAAGCCGTATCTCTTCTCCTTATTAAAGATTTATCCTCTGCACTCTGTGAGTATTGTTCTGTTTTAATTACTACTCCGTTTGCCGTTTCTGACAACGGAGATTCAATAACATAACGGGCATAAGAAAAGTAAACCAAAACACTTTTTAATCCTTCGTGCCTATACGTTAATCCTGATTCTGTCCACTCAGAGCCATTAAATAAATCTACATACTCTGTAAATTCTCCGTTTACAAAGTCATTACAAATAGCTAAGTAAAAAGAATTCCCTAACAGTGGCTTTAAATCAAACTGTTGAGCCTCCAAAATGTAAGGATCAAGTTTTTTAGAAGAGTTTAAGTTAGAACTTAAAGCCCTTAAACTATTAAAGTCCGATATTGTTATTAGTTGTACCAAAGCTCAAAGGGATTATTGAATAGTTTCCACTTGGATTTATATTATAATACCAACCTTGGAAAAGCTCAATCAAAAGCTCTTCAAGTTGGATTCTTTCGTCTTCTGTAAATGAATTGTAGAAATCATAAGCGTCTCTTATTTCGTCAGCGGTTCCAAGTTTACCAGCTACAGAAACACCTAATAATTGAGGAGGTTGTCCGAATGATTCTATAATAGAGTCTTTACAAGTTCTATTAGTAACCTCAAATAATTTGTCATTATTCTGAAGGTCTAGTTTATGAATCTTAATGCCTGATTTATCTGAATTAGGGTTTTCAACAAGGACTAACTTATTAGCATTTGACGTTCCTTGAAAGTTTTCCCAGTTTTCTTTCTCTTCTTCTCTTTCTTCTTCGCTTTGAAACTCATAAGGATATTCAATAATATGAGATCCAATAAAGGAAGTAGTGGTTTGTCTTAGCCTAAACTCTTTTATTCCTGCGTCAGTAATTACGTCCTCTATTACTGCATCACAAGTACACAAAGGATATTCTCCCAACATAGGAGAATAAAACATAACCTGCCCTTTATAATTTTCAATACCTTGCTCTGCAATTTCTTCAAGAACTGTTAAAGGATTATAGAAGTTATAAAAGTTAACGTTTTTAATATCGTATGCTCTTTTACAAAACTCCCAATCATCATAAATAGCTATTTTGCCTGTGTGTTCTTTCCCTATTCCAAAGCGGGCCCACTCTGAAGGGATTGGAGTAATAGATATTTTTTCGCCTAACGCGTTATAGTTAATATGAAAAACAGCATATCCAAAACGGGCCTTATTGTTTGAATAAAACCTTACCAATTGATCAACTGTTAAGCCTTTAGTGTTTACTCTTGATTTATAGAAATTCTTATCAGCACTTCCTTTACCTCTGATAAAACGAGCAAATAAGTTTACGCAGCTAGTAGCAGTACCAGAGCTTTTAATATAAGTGTCTATTCTTTGAGGGTAAAGATTATCTTCATCGTAAGGTTTTATTCCTTCGGTTCTTGTTGTCTTTACCTCTATAATCCTAGGCTCTATTTCTGGAAGCGTACTTTTCATAGATATTTTTCATTGAAGAAACTGCGGTAACCGTTATTTAAAAGTATCTCTGCAATTTCATCAGTTAAATTATAATTATTGTACATCCCTTTAGGAATGTCTTTATCTGTCATTGTAGTATCAATCAAAGTACCAGACTTTAATTTGTATTTACATACTGGCCTATCAACATTTATAAGAAGTTGATTATATTTCTCTTTGATTAGCCATCCACAATAACAAGCAATGGGTTCACCGTACACATATTTGTAAAGTGAACCCATCTTCTTAGGATTCTTAAGGAAATAATCTAATCCTTTATTTAACTCTTCTCTTACATTCATTACACAAGTAATGCGTCTACTTTAGCTTTAGTAGTAGCATAATCAGTATCAAAGAAAGTTGCAGGAGTATTAGGCTCTTTAAACTTCTCTGGGCTTGATAATCTTAATACCCAAGCTCCTTGAGTTTCTGTATCACTCATATCTTGAGTACATTCAAGTACCTCAAGTCCTTGAACACGTCCAAGAATTTCGAATGCAGCATCACCGTTTTCGCCTCTGTAGTTATGTTCAACCAACGCAATCAATTTACCCTTGGTCATGTTTTCAATTTGCTTCTTAACATCAGCTCCCGTACTAAAAATACGTACAGTAATTTGATGGTTCCAAGTAGTTGAATAAGCACCTTTAACAAGAGCTACCAATTTATCGTTACTTGAGTTAATACCCTCGATCTCATAAGCCCTAACAGCAGGAGAAGCAACAAGTGTAATATCGGTTATAATTTGAGGGTTACTTACATCTTCAGTGTATGTATCCACATCGTCCTGATTCATCAGGATTAGACGATCCTTAACACCTCCGACTAATGGATAGTCACAATTGTTAAGTAAATCGTCTGTTAATCTTCCGCAGTTACCAGCCATGTTCTTAGTAAGCTATTTGTACCATGTAATCTTCTACTACTTTTGCATCCATGTTGAAAGCAAAATCTACTACAAATTGTTTCTCTTTTTTCAAGTAGAAAGGATCAAGCTCAGAAAGATTTGACTCTTCTTCGCATCCGATTTGAATGTTAGACTTAGTTGTCAATACAGCACGGTGTGGACGATACCACTTAGTACCATTGTTTTGATATGAGTTAATGTATCGATCCCAGAAGTTAAGAGCGATAATTTCAACACCATTACGGGTTAATCTTGAAATACCATTAGTGATAATTTCAAATGCTGGTTCTTGTCCTTGTGCTTCCAGTTCGGTTACGTACTGATCTGCTAGAGACTGAGTACAGTAGATACGGATATCTGATTGTTCACGTAGACGATAGTCGGCTGATGTAATCATACTTCTGAACAAACTAGAAACTACTTTGTTAGTTGTATCTGTACTGTCAAATCTTTGGTTTGCATAAGTTGCCTCAGCATTTTGAGCAATAGCGTTTAAACGGTTACTATCTGCTGTACCAATTGCAAAAAGTTGTTTAAACAACCCATCAAAAGGAGCAAAGAAATCGGTATCAACTCCGTTAGTGATAACACCAGCTGGAGAATCGCTATAGTTTGCTGCTGCTGTATCTCCAAACCAAGCAAGACGAAGTACCGCCTCAGCCTGAGCGTCAGAGATAACCTCTTTCATGAAGTTCCAAGCGTCAGTACCTGTAAGATCTCCTTTTTTGATTCCGTTTTTAAGGCCCCAAATAAAGAAAGACTCACGAAAGTTATCCCAGCACTCAGTGAAACGGTCTTGAATCATTTCTGGATTCCAGAACTTTTCTGATCCTGTTGAGCTTTGAGTACTTGCTGTAGGTTCGCAAGTTCCGTTAACGTGTTTCTTACCAACAAGTCCAATCCGTGAAAGGAATGCAATTTGTTGTTTAGCTTTAATTCCGGTTACGAGAGTGTGAACATCTGATAGAGCAGGCTTACTATACGCCTTTTCTATAATTGCCTCTGATAAGGACATTACCTCTTTACCATTCCAAGTAAAGTCGGCAGGGGTTATAATTGCCATTTCTATTTTTTGTTTTTATAAGTTGATTCCCTTTTTTTAGCTTCCTCAGCAATTGCAATCGCTTTTAAATTACGTGAGGAAAAATCTTTTTGAGTGTCAGGCTCATGTTTAGAAGTCAATGCACGAAGGGCAGTAATAGCCTTATCAGCTTTTTCTTCTACTGCTTGTGAGTTCTTTTTCTCATTTTCTAAAGCTGCCTTTAGTTCTTCGATCTCTTTTTCAAGAGCTGAAGTATCAGGTGTTTGTGGCGCTACCGCTTGAGTAGGATTAACGGCTGTAACTACACCCATAAGAACCTCCATACTAACACCCATTTCAGTAATAGTATAAGTACCATCTGGCGCAGGCTGACCATCAATCATAACAATTGATCCGGTTATTACCTCTGTCGCTTCTGTGCCGTCTGGGTTCCAAATTTCTAGGCTTTTACCTTGATCATCTGTTACCATCATTGCTTTAGCTTCAAGGCTTTTTGATGTTGGGTTTTCAGATCCAAAGGCTTTTTTAACTGCTGTAAAGCAATCATCTAACGCCTTTATTAGGACGTTCTTTTTATTGTCTTCCATTGTTTCCTTTTTTAGTACTGCTACCGCTTTTAATTGTTGTTTTATATGTGTTGCAAAACCTAGCTCTAAAGCTTTTTGCGCTGACATAGGTTTGTCCTCTTTCATTAGAGCGGCTACCCCCTCCTTTGAAATTCCGGTTACTTTAGAATAAATTCCAATTAGTTTATCTTCTTCACCTCTTAATTCATTTGCGGCACTTTCTAAATAGGAGGCATCACCCTGAACGCCTGAGGTCCAAGGATTATGAATTAAGAAGTCTACAGGATCAATTAGGGTGCGGGTCTGGCCGATCATAAAAATACGGCTACCCATAGAGCAACATTTTTGCGTTGCTATTGTATCAACTGGGACGCTGATACTTTCTAGATACTCAGCTATGGCGTGACCTACGTTACAATCACCACCCACTGAATTAATGTTAACAACGATCCTCTCGGCTCCTTGTTTTAATTGGTTTTGAACTTGAGAAATAACGTCAGACAGTTCAACGTATGGCGTTTCTCCAAGTTCTCCAATAACTCCATTTATGTGTATATTACCTATCACGTTACAAGTATACGTAACATGATAGGGTAATTCAGTGAAAGGTATTATACACTTCTAAAATCGAGCTTATTGAACTCCTCTTCTGTTGGGAATAGTTTCTTCTTACCTTTGCCGCCTTTTTTCTCTAAAACACAATACACATTCCAACCATCTATACTGTTACCCATTGCCGGATGTTCTCCAAGATCTAGTATGGTATAGTCGCAAAGATCGGCTAATGTGTATCGTAAGAAAACTTAGTAATTCCCATTATAAACCTTGTGCTTTTAAAATTATAGTTTCATTTAGTGGCCTGTCTTCCGGTGCTGCATACTGTAAATAAGAATGACCGGATTTATATTTCATACCTAACCTATTGGCAATAATAGACCCGCATGTCATATCGTGCCGATGGTCTGACCACAAACCTTTAAAACATCCCGCCTGCATGGATTCAGTCCATTGTGAAAAGAATTCACGCGCAATCTGGAAGTCAAAGTTCAATCCAAGAAATCCAGCATTCCCATACATTGGCATTTTTAAAGCCTCTTCACGTGTAAGATTGAAGTAATTTAAAGTAGATTCATTGCACCAATTACCGACCATGTGCCCAGCTTCTTGCATTATGTAACCTTCCGAATCTATTACTTCGAATATTTCGTCAATAGGTTTGATAGCCCAGACTGAAGCGTCTATAAATAGAATCTTGTTAAATCCTCTCATTACTGCCTCAGAAATAGCGTAAATCTTAAAAGCGTATGGATTATCCAAATGGTTGGGGCAGTTTTCTAGTTGCTCCTCAGACTGGAAGCAAAGTATACTACCTTGCCATTTAGTATCCATCAAAGATTTGACTAGTCTTTGCTGACCCTTAATATAATTTCCCCGCTCGTTTGCAAAGTTGACTACGCAATTCATAGACCCATTATTAAATTTTCCCCATTACGACTAATTTCTTTCATACCGAATGACTGGCAGTAAGATTTAAATTTCTCAATATCTTTGCCGTTATGTTCCACACAAATCAATTTACATCCTACCTCGTTTAGATTGATCTGTGAAAGAATTTCGTAATCCATTCCTTCAGCATCAATAGTTATAAAATCAAACATTTTAGAGCTTGTAAACTCCAATAATGTTTTAAAATCCACCATTTCAATCTGAATCTCTTCGAAATTATTATGCTTCCAGCGTTTAGTCTCTTCTTGTTTTATAGTCGATAAAAGACCACTATCATCACTAGAAAGATGAGAGTCAGAATCATATAAGTTTGTGAGTCCATTTTCTGTTGAGATTGCTACTTTGTGACAGTTAGGATATAAAGTAGACAGCTTTACAAAAGGTTTATCGGATGGCTCCACAAAGTCACCAGTCCAGCCTGTTTCCATAAGCTTACGACTATTTGAAAGTGTTACACCATCATTAGCGCCAATATCTAATAGATGTCCTTTAAAGTCTCCAAAGTACTTTAAAATAATATCTTCTTCATTGTTTTGTGAATATCTCATTTATCCTTAATGTATTTATAGTGATACAAATCTTCATTGATAATAAACTCTGCTTTAAGAAGTCCACGATCGTTTAACTCTTTGGCAAAAATATAATCTTCCTTATAGGTTAAATCTGGAAAGCCAACTTGTAAAGCTATTTCACGCTTCATTGGGTTTATGTGGTTTGGGTATCGTAGGTAAAAGTTTTTTCCGTTCCTTTTTACAGTTTCGTACCCATGACCTAAACGTATTTCAAAATCCTCTCTATTGGTCCCGTTAGTGGTCATGAAACCATTGTAAGTAATTACATCGGCCCCAGTTTTACAGGCTTCAATTACTTTATTTACAGCCCCGTTTAAAAGTTCATCGTCATCATCAACAAACCAAACATATTCACCTATTGCCATATTAAGTAAAGTATTTCGTTTTGATCCGGTGGAAACTTCTCCTTGGTCTATTAAAGTAACTATTTCAAAATCTTCCGTAGTCTCCCCAATGCAAGCAAGCATATCATTTAATAAATGATTCCTTTTTTCTAGTGATGGAATTAATATACTTAGAATCATCTGAAATTATTTTTCTTACGTTCATTATACAGGGCTTTGTCGTGATCCCATGGCTCGTTATTCCTTTCGTACAAAGCGTCTGATTTTACACGGGCATTATTAGCGGGGTGTTCATGTTTTATAATTACCTTATCTATAAATGTCATTTTGCCAATTGACAAAGCTAGTTCAGTGTATTCGTTATCACAAAAGAAAGATTTGTATTTATCATAATAAATATATCCAAATCTGTTAAAGTACTTTTTACCCATACAAGTAAGAGTACTTATAACTTTCTGAATGCTTCCGTCATGGTACCACAAACACCCGTCTAAATCAGGATGGAACTTTTCAAAATCGTTTCTTATAACATTGTCCCATCCATCATATTTCACGTGCATATC
>Ga0075163_10007716_pt1 | contig 14212 bp, 13 predicted proteins | sample JI1023141ADNA_FD_71478 | JGI IMG/M metagenome (GOLD analysis project Ga0075163, IMG submission 71478) | Wastewater effluent complex algal communities from Wisconsin, to seasonally profile nutrient transformation and Carbon sequestration -... | ecosystem: Engineered > WWTP > Effluent > Algae...
CGGCGGATTGCCCATACTATGAGAATCATGGCAGGGATGACGATGTAGGCGTATTTGCGAGAAAAATGGCTTATGTCGAGAAGAATCTGAGTGTAGATAGGGAGTTTTGCGTCGGGGCCACCAAGGTCAGAGAGTATCTTGGCGATTTTCGGCATAAGACCAAACATAATCCCAAAAAAGGCAACGACCGTGATGCATAAGATGACAACCGGATATGTCATGGCGCCTTTAATTTTCTTTTTGATACTTGCATTTTGCTCTACCTGGGTGGCAAGACGCTTCAAAATATCATCCAAAATACCGCCTTCTTCGCCTGCTTTGACCATGTTTATATAGACTTCATCAAAAACGGTGGGGAATTTGGCAAATGCGTCGCCCAGTGACGTGCCACCCTCGACATCTTTAGTGATCTTACCGAGCACCTCGCGGAAATAGGGTGTGTTTGGGCTATCTTGGAGCGTAGAAAGGCCGCGGGCAAGCGGCACGCCAGCCGAAATCATAGTCGAAAGCTGTCGCGTGAAAATAACCATATCACTGGTTTTGACGGACTGGCCAAATTTGAAATGTTTTTTACCGCCGGCTGCTTCGCTGACGAGTAAGGGGTGAAGCCCTTGGTGTGACAGGGCAGCAACCGCTGCGTTGCGGTCGGCGGCTTCTATGGAACCATTTACGGCGACATTATCTTTTCGGAGGGCTTTATAGGTAAACTGCATATGCTTATAGTAGCGTATTATGAATTATCTGCCGTCACACGCAAAATTTCTTCGATTGTGGTTTGGCCGCGCAGGGCTTTGACGAGACCGTCGACCTGCATGGTGAGCATGCCTTCCTGGATGGCCTGAGACTGGAGCTTTTCGCTGGTGGCGCTGCTGACGATGAGCTGCTGGATAGGCTCGGTATTGGTCAACACCTCGTAAATTCCCATGCGACCGCGGTAGCCGGTGTGACCACAGTTGTCACAACCTTCGTCATGGGCTTTCCATAATTTGTTTATGGATTTTTCGCCGGTAGACAACTCGGTAGTGTCAGCTTTGTTGGTCTTGGATGGGTTCGAGGCGCCGATGCCGCCATCAAGTGCTTGTTTTTCGAGCTGGTGGAGGCGCTGCATGGTTGCGGCGTCTTTTAGCCGAAATACTTTGGTTATCTGTGTGAGTTCAGTATCTGTGGGGTCATACACTTCGCGGCAGTCTGGGCAAAGCCGACGCACGAGGCGCTGACCGATGACGATACGGACAGTGCTGGCGATGAGGAATGGTTCGATGTTCATGTCAAGGAGTCGAGGCAAACAAGTGGCTGCATTGTTTGTGTGAAGCGTGCTGAACACAAGGTGGCCGGTAAGCGCCGCCTGCACCGCGAGGTCGGCGGTTTCGCCGTCACGGATCTCTCCTACCATGATGATGTTCGGGTCCTGGCGGAGCAGTGCCCGGAGTCCGCTTGCGAAAGTCATACCGGCAATGGGGTTTACTTGAGTTTGGTTTGCCCCGACGACGTGGTACTCTATAGGATCTTCGACTGTGCTGATATTGACCCCAGGACTATTTAGCATGCTGAGCACACTAAAAAGACTCGTCGACTTACCAGACCCGGTTGGGCCGGTGACAAGGATCATACCGTGCGGTTGGACAATGGCATGTTTGACAGCTTCAAGCGAATAGCCCCAGTAGCCAAGATCTTCGAGAGTGGCAGGGCGACTCGATTCGTCTAAGATACGCATTACCACTTTTTCGCCGTCTAAAATGGGCAGGGTTGAAACGCGGAGGGCGTAGATATGGTTATTGACGGCGATTTTAAAGCGTCCGTCTTGGGGTGCGCGGTGTTCATCGATCTTAAGATTCGCCAGGATTTTTATGCGTGAGACGAGGGCGCCAAGCATTTTCCTTGGTAACTTGTTAACTTCTTTTAAAATGCCGTCTATACGGTAGCGGACAAGGATAAAGTTTTCACGCGGCTCAATGTGGATGTCGCTGGCACCGTTTTTTACACCGTAGTCTATGATGAGATTCACTGTCTGCGCGATGGGTGAGTCTTCGGCAACGTCCTCCTCATCAACTTGCTCGTCAGCGGTCTGCTCCTGGACAGCGATGACTTTTTCTAGCTCGCTGCCGACGTTGTCACCTTCATAGAGGTCGATCGCTCCCTGCACAGTAGTTGTTGTGGCCAAATGCACACGGACGGGCTTGCCAAGCTGTTTTTGCAAAAAACTGATGGCCGGCACGTCGTCCGGGTCTTCCATGGCAACGTATACGACGCCATCAGCGTCCTGGTCAAACGATACCGCGCGGTACTGTCTGGCGACTCGCTCAGGGATGATCTCTAGAACTTCCTTATGCAATTCGCGAGGGTTAAATTCAATAAAGGGGACGTCTACCGCTTCAGCATACAGCTTTGTTAGGTCTTTTTCTGATAGTGCATTTGTGGCTACTACCACGTCTTGCAGAGGCTTATTTTCCGACTTGACCTGCGCCTGCAAGCTTGCCATTTGAGTAGGCGTAAACCTCCCGGTCGACTCCAGCAACTTCTCCACCAAGCTATCTGATATACGCATCGCTACTAATTATACGGTTTATACACCAAACCACAACCGGAATCCTTCCCGTTGTAATTTTGTGAGGACTGTCCTCTAGATAACAAAATCATGTTATTTTTAGGATATGCCCAGAAGAAATGTTATCCGTTCTGATGCCCCTGAAAGTTATTTCCATGTCTACGCAAGGGGTGCAAACAAGAAAAATATTTTCCAAGACGAAAGCGACTATTTGTTTTTCCTTAGGCTATTTGAGAGATATCTGAGTCCAGATGAAAAGAAAAATCAAGCCGGCGTCTCCTACCCAAATTTTTATAACAGGGTTGATTTGCTGGCATTTTGCCTAATGCCAAACCATTTCCACCTATTACTTTATCAGAGGCAGACGGGTGATCTTACGACCTGCATGCAAAGTATTATGACGAGCTACAGCAGGTACTTTAATACAAAATACAAACGAACAGGCCCGCTGTTTGAATCTCGCTACCGCTCCTCACTCATTAGTGACGATATTTACCTTGAGCATATTACTCGTTATATACACTTAAACCCTAAACATTGGGAAACTTATGAGTACTCTAGCTTGCCGTATTATTTGCAACGCGCCCAAGAGTCATGGTTGCGACCAGAAAAGATTTTAGAGCTCTTTAAGTCGCCAGCTGAGTACCACGACTTTGTAGGCGATTACGTAGAAAATAAGAAGATGATCGATATTATCAAAAAAGAATTAGCCAACGAAATATAAGTAAAAACTTAATCTAGAGGACTGTCCTCTAGATTGAAAAATGAGTTTGCAATTTGGGGAAGCGGGGCGTAGGGTTGAGGGTACAACATTAAATGATTGCAGGCTGGTACGACTGGCCGTAGACGAAAGGACGATAGAGATATGGCAAAAGCAAATGACGTGAAGGCAACAGAGGGAAAAAACGCATCCCAGGTGAAAGTTGAGGCAAGTGATGGCAAAAGTAAGGCGCTTGGTCTGGCGCTAGAAACCATCGAGAAGCAGTTTGGCAAAGGCTCGATAATGAAGCTGGGCGAGAGTCACGAAGTAGACGTCGAGACAAGCCCTACCGGTAGCATTAGTCTAGACCTGGCACTCGGCGGAGGAGTCCCTAAAGGACGAATCATTGAGATTTACGGGCCAGAATCGAGTGGTAAGACCACACTTACACTCCACGCTATTGCTGAGATTCAGAAGCAGGGCGGAACGGCTGCATTTATTGACGCCGAACACGCGCTCGACCCGCAGTATGCAAAGCGCATCGGTGTTGACACGACCAACTTACTTCTCAGCCAGCCAGACAACGGTGAGCAAGCTCTTGAGATCGTGGAGACCTTAGTTCGTAGCAATGCCGTTGACCTCATCGTGGTCGACTCGGTTGCCGCGCTCGTACCGCGTGCGGAGATTGAAGGCGATATGGGGGACAGCCACATGGGCTTGCAGGCACGTCTGATGAGCCAGGCGCTGCGTAAGCTCACAGGTGTTATTAACCGCAGCAAGACAACGGTAATATTCATCAACCAGATTCGCATGAAGATCGGGGTGATGTTTGGCAACCCAGAAACGACCACCGGTGGTAACGCGCTGAAGTTTTATGCTTCTGTTCGCATGGATATACGCCGCATAAGCCAGATTAAGGCAGGTGATAGTGTCATCGGCAACCGAACGCGGGTGAAGGTGGTCAAAAACAAGATTGCGCCGCCTTTCCGTGAAGCTGAGTTCGACATTATGTACAACGAGGGCATTAGTAAGGCGGGCGATATCCTTGACCTCGCGGTTACACACAACATCGTTGAAAAAGCGGGCGCTTGGTTTGCCTACGACGGTGGCAAGATTGGTCAGGGCCGCGAAGCCGCCAAAACCTACCTGCAAGAAAATCCCAAGGTTCAAGCTGAAATTGCCGCCAAAGTTCGCGCTGCAGCCGTAAAGGACTAGTACGTCGTATGGACGAAAAGCTGCGAGATTTCTTCAAGAAAGAGCAAGTAGCAACTTTGGCTGTGCCGATCGACAGAGAAGGAAGCATCCATATTGCAACAATGAGATGTATGACATTGCTTGATCCACTCAAGATCTACTTTGTCACCGGTTCATCGAGCGAAAAGTGTGCGCTACTTCGAACGGGCGAGCTAATAAAAACGGCGTGTGAAGTCGGGGGGTATAAAGGCACCGAGATGTACGCCCAAATGCGTGGAACTGCCAGATTATGGCGCCTCGACGAGCAGCCCGAAATAGTGAAAATGTATTTCGAGAAACGCGGCGAACCAAACCTCAAAAAAGAAGGCGACGATAGCGTTCTCCTCGAATTCACTCCAGACTACCTCAAATACACCGACTATGCCCAAGGCTGGGATAAGCACCTAGTCAAACTATGAAAAACTTCGTCATATTGCACGGGACGCAAGGATCGCCAGGGGGAAACTGGTTTCGGTGGCTTGAAAGGGAACTAACCAAAAAAGGGCACAAGGTGTGGTTACCGCAATTGCCACATGCTGAGCAGCCAAGCTTACGCGAATGGATAGATTATGTTCATGCCGAATGCCCCTTCTCGCTTGACGAAAAAACCACTATTATTGGCCATTCTTCGGGCGCCATCCTTGCCCTACTGCTTGCCCAAGAGAGCAAAACGAAGTTGGAGGCGGTCGTATGTGTATCTGTTTTTTACGATAATTCGCTCAAATGGAGTGCAAACGATCGCCTTTTTGACGTCGATTTTGACTGGGAAAAGATTCGTGGACAGGTAAAACATCATATCACCTGTATACACTCTGACGATGGTCCATATGTGCCGGTTTCGCAGGCAAAATTTGTAGCAGATGCGGTGGACGCTCGTCTTGTCATGCTGCCAGGACAGGGACATTTCAATCTCGAGAAAAGCGAGAGCTATACAGAGTTTCCGGAAATACTAGAGTATTTAGAGGAGAGAATATGAGCGAACAGCTGATCCAAATCGTAGATGAGTATGATGTGCCAATCCGAGGTGGCACAATGGATGAAGTACAGTTTGGTGGGCTCTGGCACCGAATTGTACGAGTGATGTGTGTGGACGGCGAAGGGAACTATCTTTTACAGAAACGTGGGCTAAGGGAATTTACATCACCGGGTTGCTGGGACGTATCTGTTTCGGGCCATGTTGACGACGGCGAGAGTTATCTTGTTGCTGCTCTACGTGAAGCGGGTGAAGAAATCCGTCTTCGCATGCTTCCTATAGAGCTGACGATTGTTGAAAACTACAAGAGTTCTCATACAGGTAGACAGGGGGGTGTAGATCGAACTTTTAACAGGTTTAACCGAACGTATCTTCGCAAGACACCCATGGGTCAAAGATTACGTCATAATGACGAGGTTGAGGAGCTACGATGGGTAAGCGAGAAGTCGCTGAGGCAACTCGCGGAGAACCGAGAAAAGACCACGGATGCCCTACGTCACTTTGTGGGAGCGGTCTTGCTTTGAAAATAACAGCGATAAAGGCACAGGTGAAAAGAGAGGGGAGGTACTCAGTTTTTGTCGAGGGTGAGTATGTGTTTAGCCTCAGCGCAGAGGCGTTATTGGACTCGCGGTTTGTGGTGGGGCAGGAACTGACGAAGGCAGAACTAGCTGATGCTAAAAAACAGTCACAGGAAGATAAAGCATATAACTTGAGCCTTGCGTATGTAGCGCGCCGCATGCGCAGCGAGGGCGAGTTGCGAGACTATTTTCGCCGAAAGGACTATGCACCTGAGCTGGCCGATCAGCTCCTCGCGCGGCTCCGTCGGCTTGGGTTTGTTGATGACGTAGAGTTTGCGCGCAGGTGGGTAGAAAATAGGCGTTTACTGAAAGCTACCAGTGGCAAAAAGCTTCGACTGGAACTGCGACAAAAACACATCAGCGACGAGATAGTTCGACAAGCTTTAGAAGAGGACGAGACCGATGAGCGGCAGGTGCTGCGAGACCTAATCGCCAAAAAAAGGAAAACAGCTCGCTACCAAGATGACCAAAAACTCATCGCCTTCCTGGCTCGCCAGGGCTTCAACTATGACGACATAAAATCAGTGCTTCTTGACAAGTGAAGTGAAACTCACCCCTGTTAAAAACGCATCCCAGGTGAAATCTGAAATTTAGGCAACGGCACCGGCGCGGACTGTACCGGAACTCAGTGGATCGTTGACAATTATTTTACTGTCGGTGATTTCGTTGATTTGACTTCGCTCTACGCTGAGACTGCCGCCGGTCAGGCCTTTGATGATCCCCTGCGACACGTAGATTTTCTGCACATACATGGTTTCTATCTCGGTGGCGAAATCGACAACTTTGCCGAGGCGTTTTTTTGCAGTCGTGACAACAGGCTTGCCGAGCAACACATAATCGAGTTTGATAAGTTTCTGGAGTCGTACAAGGTCCTCCGCCTTAGCAAGAACATCGTGGTCGTTGATGACAAACCCTTGCGGGATAACATCGCGGATGTCTTGGTACAGCAGCACGAGTTCGCTACGGCTAAAGTGGTCTTCGCAGTAAAAACCTTCGATTTTGAGGTTATTGGGGTTTAAGAGCAAACCGCGCGTCGTGGCAACAGGCAGGCCAGTGCGCAGACTCATGACGGGTCTACCGATCAGGTTTTCACTGAGTTTAAGCATGACTACAGTATACAACAGTGGTCGAGTTGGCTTTTTACTACCTCTGTTGGAGTAATATTTACAATCACAAAATGCTACTGCTTGCAAGCGAAGCGGAGCGAGTACTACACTGCGAATTATGAAAAAATCTCTGAAAATCCTAAGCCTGCTGTTTGTAGTAATTCTAATGATTCCTGTTGTGCCCGTGTATGCCAAAGAGCAAGCGATCGCCCTGCCAGATTTGTACATTCGGGAGGCGAAAATAACTGGCGAAGAGTTTGTTGTGCTTCAAGCGGCCGTCGATGTACCAGACCTAAGTGAGTACTGGCTTGGTTACAATAGTAACGAGCTCGCTACTACCGTCGTGCCGTCGCAGCAGCTACCCGCTCGGACGCTCCTCGCGGGTCAAGCGATTGTCCTTACAAGTGATGGAAGCGCAACCTGCGATGCAGTTTGGATTACAAAACTATCAGCGACCCTGGGAGACACTAGAGGTGTCTTGATGCTGCGAAAACTGACCAATGTTGGTACGACGAGCACGTTTACTACTGTCGATAGCGTGAACTGGGCGAAGCCAAGCGCAAGCGGAACAACCACCGCCCAGCTAGACCTTCGCAAAGAAACTGCCAGCCTGGCGTACCCGGTTTGGTACCAAGACAAAGCGCATACACCTGCGTGGCGTGTTGGTCACATGGAAGGGTGCACTTTGCGGCTGGCAGCAGTTACTAACCAGCCAACCGAAGAAATCAGTTGGGAAGTTGAGGCGGAAGAACCACCGGCTATCATTGAAAGCTTAACAGACGAGCAACTGCCCGAGGAAACCGGCGAAACGGTCGCTGCCAATGTCGGACTTGCCCCGCCGCAAATTACAGAGCTGCTGCCAAACCCTGTCGGAACTGGTACCGACGGTTCAGAGGAATATATTGAGTTATACAACTCCAACGAGCAGCCGTTTAACTTGGGTGGTTTTAAACTGCAGACAGGAGTAACCACAAAGTATACATACACCTTTCCTGCGGGGACAACGTTGCCTGCCAAAAGCTTCCGCGCCTTTTATGCAGTGCAAACAGGATTGAGCATGAGCAACACAGGCAGTCAAGCTGCTTTACTTGACCCTGAGGGTACAGAAATAAGTACGACAGAAGCCTACACCGGTGCAAAAGACGGCATGGCCTGGGCACTGGCGCAAGGAGCGTGGTACTGGACAAACCGGCAGACACCAAATGACACGAACGTGATTGTGCAGGTGACTCCTTCAGTACTGGCTGCTACGACCAAAAAAGCAGTGAGCGCGCTCGCGACCACAACCAAAAAGGCAGCCACAGCTGCGAAAGCAAAAGTCGCTAAAGCAAAAAAGGCGACGACTGCTCAGAAAACTAAATCTGATAAAACCCCCAGAACCTCTGCGTCAATTGCCTCTGCAGCCACAAAACCAGCTCCAATTCACTGGGGAATACTTGCAGCGGTTGCCACTGGCGCGTTAGGATATGGGCTATATGGCTACCGACATGACATGGCAAACAAGTACCATAACCTCCGAGCAAACCGAGCAGCTAGGCGAGCACATCGGTCGTAATCTGCGCGGCGGTGAGGTGATTGAGCTGGTCAGTGACCTCGGCGGCGGCAAGACAACATTTACGCGCGGGCTAGCGCGCGGGGCGGGTAGTAGTGACCGGGTGGCGAGCCCAACATTCACCGTCAGTAAGGAATATGAGTGTCCCGCTTTTACGATAATACACTTTGACTTTTACCGTTTGCATGAGGCGGGTGTTGTTGCGGAAGAGCTTCGCGAGTTTGTGGGCGATCCACATACAGTTGTTATTGTGGAGTGGGGCGAGATCGTAGAAGATGTATTGCCGCGTGATCGACTGAAAGTTGAGATTCGCCACCGAAAAGACGAAGGCAGAGAACTGGTATTTGAAACGACGGAGCGCCTAAGGTATGTACTAGAGGAGTTAAGCTAATGCTGATTTTGACTATTCGCACTGATAATCCTGAGGCAGAGATTGGCCTTTTCGATGACGCTCATGAAATCGGTTATCAAAAATGGCAGGCACACCGCCAGCTGGCAGAATCGATCCACGAAAAGATTAGCCGGTTACTAGGGGACCATTCACTGGGCTGGCAAAGCATCGAGGGTATTGTTGTGTACCAAGGGCCAGGGAGTTTTACCGGGCTGCGAATCGGTCTATCGGTTGCGAATAGTCTTGCTCAGGGTCTAGGTGTCCCGATTGTATCTGGCCGTGGTACGAAGTGGCAGGAAAAGGGGGTCGCCCAGCTCCTAAAAGGAGAGAATAGCTTCGTTGTGCTGCCTTTTTACGGTGCGCCGGTTCATATCACCGCTCAAAAGAAATAGAAGAGGCTAGATTGGACTTGCGTGGTGTATAAAAACCGCTTATGATTGAGGTGTAAATGAGGGGAAACAGAATGAGACGGCATAGTATGAGATCAGTGAAGGTTTTTGGAATCGCCGCAGGCCTATTGGCGTCGGGGCTACTGGGATTTATCCCGCATTCAGTGCAAAAGGCGAGTGCGCAGACACCGCCAACATTTACCTGTGACGGCACCTTCTATATCGCGTACAATTCTACAAATACCCAGCTTTCGACGCTAAATCTCCAGAAGAAGCCAGTCGATATGACCACTATCGGCTCCCCGTATGCACAGGGCTACAATGCGATGGGCTTCAATTTTAACGACGGTTATATATATGGCTATAACAGCACCGACGAGCAGTATGTTCGTATTGCGGCTGATGGCACGGGCACGCAAATCGCACCGCCGGCAGGTATGCCTGCAGGGGCTCCATCGTATTTGGCTGGCGATTTTGATGGTGATGGCTATCATAATATGCTTTCGGCTACCGGTGCGGGGGCAAATGAGTGGGTTGTGACGGATCTTTCTGGCACCACAGCGACACTAGTGGGCACATTTACGATCACCAACGATGTAGCGGGCTCGCTTGCAGTCGGAGATATTGCTTTTAACCCTCGAGACGGCAAATTTTATGGCATGGATACTCAGACACATCAGGTGGTAATGTTCAGCGTGAATGCAACACATACAGCCGGTACGGTCACTCACCTGCCGACGGATAACTCAGCGCTGATGGTGACTGGCACAAACGGCTTACATGGCGCCGCTATGATAGATGCAAAAGGTAATCTGCTGACAACTCAGCTAAACCCTGGAACGCTCTTCCGATCTGTTATTGGTACGAATGGTAGTGGCACGGGTAAATCTACAGTAGTGAGTGACGTTCCAACTGTATCGCAGTACGACGGCGCCGCTTGTCCCTATGCTCCGCTGTTTGAAAAAGACGCCTCTCCAAGAACTCTGAAAGCTGGTGAGCAAGTCACCTATACCTATACGGTCTATAACGCTCTCGTGAGCGGCCCCATGACGTTCAACTTCAATGATACGCTTGATGAAGGCCGAACATTTGTTGCCGATACGCTCAGCAATGCATTTGGCGGAACAGCAAGTGCGTATGCTGGCCAAGCTACGCTCGCAATTACCGGTATGTCCGTGCCTGCTTCTAGCTCGATTACCTTCACTGTGAAAGTACAGATTCCCGCAAATGCACCCACCAAGACTGTAACGAACCAAGCTGTCATTAATAATTTCAACATTGCATCGTTCCCGACGGAGCTTCGCTCGGATGATCCGGTAACCGTGATTACGAATGACCCTACGGCGATTGACGTAGAAGCTGTCCCGGTTCCTGCGACCCCAGACACAGGGTTTGGCGTGCTGACGAGCAATCCTCTAGTATCCGGCGGCTTAATTGTGCTCATCGGACTTGTCATCGCTGGTCTCGCTCGACGCAGCAGTCTTCTGAACAACAAATAGTTGGTTTGTAGATAATTTTACAAACAAAAAAACAAGTTACCTACCTGTTATCCGCCCCTTGCGTTGTCCAAAATAATGCACTAAAATGGTAGTGGCTAAACAAAAGAAAAATGAAACAAATCGAACTCTCTCGCGGTAATTCTGCTTCACTGCCTGCAGCAATTGTAGTAGCACTACTGACACTGCTGTTGACACTGGGTTTTACTGCACGGGTAAATGATTTTTCTGAAAACAACAATACAACACAAACAACAAAAACATATGAGTACCGCTCGCCTAACACTTGATAGCCCAGTCTTTGCCAGCGCCCAGCTAAAAGGTAGCACGTCTGCGCTTGAGGTATATCCTTCGGAGGATCGTCCGGTCAAGTATGCATCGAGTGAGGTGCGGATACGGGCGAGTCTGCAGGATGGGTTTATTGCTAGCAGGACGCGTCTGTCGAGTCGCTACGCCCAAACGTCTGTGCGAGAAAAACCTCAGGTTAACCGGCGTGCAGTGCCTACGGCTGACAAGTCTCGTGTCACAGACAGCGGTGGTCTTATCACGCGCCAAACGGCCTCGCGCGGCAGTATGCTCGCACATAAAACGTTAGGCGGTAAACGCAAGCAGTTCACCCAGACCCTTCAGTCTGCGAATACTGCTCATGCCGCACAGGCGAAGTATCCGAAGTATCCCAAGGTGTTAGATTCGCTCAGCGTGACATCAAAACATCCCGCGGAGAGCTCACTGCGTTTTCGTGGAAGTGTTGTGCCTGCGCGCCAGCGTGCTGCTACAAATCCGACACAGCCTGAAAGCCATGAATCTCAGACGTTGAGAGTGAATGCGCTGAGGGCTGACGAGCATGCCTCTAGCGTACCTGTGCAACAAAAGCTACGAAAGGGTTTTCGCCGCAAATCATGGCAGGTTGTTTGTCTGTACACTATGGCTACAGCGCTTTTTGTGCTTGGGCTTGCCGTTACGCTCAACGGGTTTCAGGCAAATACGCATGTGGCGGCACAGGTAAAAGCGATGCAAAAAGCGGCTGCGACACAGAGTATGGCAGCTGCCAGCACGCAAAACTCAAATGACAGTGCACCCTCGACCGAAAAACCTACACAAGCTGCCGTGCGGGCGTACACGGTTGCGCCAGACTTACCGCGCTATCTATCTATCCCCAAGCTGAATGTACATGCTCGGGTAAAAGCGCTATCGGTTGACTCCGATAATCAGTTGAGTGTACCGACTAACATTCATGACGTTGGCTGGTATGAAAGCTCTGCGCGGCCCGGTCAAGCAGGAGCGATGTTGATCGACGGCCACTCAGGCATAGGGAGCACTAAGGGGGTTTTTCATGATGCTGCCAAGCTAACCGCCGGAGATACTATAGAGGTTGAGCGGGGAGACGGCGCAAAATTGAGCTATACAATAGCTGAAGTACGTGTGGTTGCTCATGACGGCGTAGATATGGCGACAATGTTGACTCCCGCAAATGGGGCTGGAGAGGGACTCAATTTCATAACGTGCACGGGCAAAGTGGTGCCAGGTACAACAACGCTCAATCAACGGGTACTCGTTCGAGCTGTTCGAGTATAGTTTTTCTATGTCGTGGCTTGTTTTTTTGCGTCGAACAGGCGTATATTTTATATAGGCCCAACTACTCTTAGGAGGGGCCGCTTCCAACCTATAACGTGTAAATAGTATTTGGTGGGTTTTCGTACGGGCTAGAGAAGTGATAGCGATTGCCCTAAAATCCTGACAAATCGAAAGGGAAAACATGGATCCATTGACCATATTGCTCGCTGTAGTCGGGCTTGGTGCCGGTTATGGTGCGAGTACGTATGCATCAAAAAAGAAATCTGCAGACGCCGAGAACAAGGCCGAGAAGGAACTGGTTAAGGCTAAAAAAGACGCCGATAAGCTCGTAGACGAAGCGCGAGCAGAAGCCAAAAGAGTCGCTGACGATGCGCGTCGCGAGGAGCAGTCCCGCCGCAATGAGCTCAAAGACCTCGAGAACCGGCTCGTGCAGCGCGAAGGTAGCCTCGATAAAAAACTCGACGAACTCGACAAGCGTACTGAAAAGCTCCGCTCGAGCGAAGACGAGGTAGAGTCGCTCAAAAATGAAATACGGGATATCCGCGTCAAGCAGCAGGAAAAACTCGAAAAAATTGCCAAACTGAGCAAGGCCGATGCCGCCGACAAGCTCATGCAAATGACCGAGCGCGATATACGTAACGACCTGCTCGGTCTCGTCGCGAAGCTGCAAAACGAAGCTAAAGACAATGCCGAAGAATCTGCCAACCTCATCCTCGTCTCGGCGATGGAACGTATGGCCAGCGAAGTTACTGCCGAGCGAACACTGACGAGCGTCAAGCTCGAAGACGAGGAGATGAAAGGCCGGATTATCGGCAAAGAAGGCCGTAATATCCAAGCGCTCCAACGAGCAACGGGCGTTGACATAATGGTAGACGATACACCTGGCTACATCGTACTCAGTAGCTTTGATCCAGTGCGCCGCGAAGTAGCGCGTCAGGCCCTTGAGCTCCTGCTGAAAGACGGGCGCGTACACCCCGGACGCATCGAAGAGGTAGTTGAAAAGGCCCAAAAACAGGTCGAAAAGGACGTGTTGCGTGCCGGCGAGGATGCCGCCCGAGAAGTAGGCGTGCTCGGTGTGCCAAAAGAGCTGCTACACATGCTTGGAGAGTTAAGGTTCCGTACCAGCTACGGCCAAAACGTACTCAAACATTCAACAGAAATGGCGCACATGGCAGGCATGCTCGCCGAAGAGCTCGGTGCCAATGTGACGATCACCAAATATGCCACGCTTTTCCACGATGTTGGCAAGGCATTGACCCACAAAATGGAAGGCAAGCACCACCATATATCTGGAGAAATGCTCCGCAAGTATGGTGCGCCCGAAGAAGTTGCGCTCGCTGCCGAGCAGCACCACGATGACATGGAGGCAACCAGTCTTGAGGCGGTCATTGTACGGGTGTGCGACGCCGTTTCTGCTGCTCGTCCCGGTGCTCGTAACATCTCGGCTGAGAACTTTGCCGAGCGTATGAAAGAACTCGAAAACATCGCCAATGGCTTTACTGGTATCGAAAAATCTTATGCCATTAGCGCCGGCCGTGAAGTCCGCGTCTTCGTAAAGCCGCAACAGGTAGATGATCTATCGGCCATACGGCTAGCCCGAGACATTGCGACCAAAATCGAATCGAGCATGAATTATCCGGGGACCATCAAAGTGAATGTCATCCGCGAAACTCG
>Ga0075163_10007718_pt1 | contig 14209 bp, 13 predicted proteins | sample JI1023141ADNA_FD_71478 | JGI IMG/M metagenome (GOLD analysis project Ga0075163, IMG submission 71478) | Wastewater effluent complex algal communities from Wisconsin, to seasonally profile nutrient transformation and Carbon sequestration -... | ecosystem: Engineered > WWTP > Effluent > Algae...
GGCGCAGCCTTCTTGATCGGCTACGGCGCGCTGGCCGCCCGGCGCGCACTGCGACCCGGGGCGCTCAACCCATCGGAAGAGACACCGGCCCGGCTGGTCGAGGTGCTGCTCACCGCCGCGGCACTGACCTGGCTGAACCCGCATGTCTACCTCGACACCGTCGTCCTGCTCGGATCGTTGGCCAACGAGCATCGGGAGCAGCGTTGGCTCTTCGGCGCCGGGGCGGTCGCAGCGAGCGCCCTGTGGTTCACCGGTCTGGGACTCGGTGCCCGACGACTGGCCGGCCTGTTCGCCAAACCGTCCACGTGGCGCGTCCTGGACGGGGTGATCGCCGCGGTGATGGTGGCGCTCGGTGTCTGGATGGCGGTCTCGTGAGGACGACGCCCCCCAAAAATTCTTAGCAGAGCGAACATTCTGTGTCGCTACCCTGATGCCATGCTCGAGATAAGTGCCGTGACGTGGGGAGTAACGATCGCCGTGATCGTCGGCCTCTTGGCCGTCGACCTCATCCTGGCGGCGGTCCGCCCGCACCGGGTGGGTTTCCGCGAGGCCACCGCGTGGTCGGTGTTCTACATCCTGGTGGCCATCGCGTTCGGTGTGTGGTTCGCGGTGACCTACGGCGGGGACTTCGGCACGCAGTACTTCGCCGGCTACATCGTCGAGAAGAGCCTGTCGGTCGACAACCTGTTCGTCTTCGTGATCATCATGACGACATTCGCGGTACCCGAACAGCACCAGCACAAGGTGCTGACGTTCGGCATCATCCTGGCGCTGATCATGCGCGCCATCTTCATCGCGCTCGGCGCCACCCTGCTGGCGTTGTTCTCGTTCATGTTCCTGATCTTCGGACTGCTGTTGATCTACAACGCGATACAGCTCTTCCGGCACCGCAACGAAGATCCCGATGTCGAGAACAACATCATGATCCGGGCCACCCGCAAGATCCTGCCGATCAGCGATGACTACGACGGCGGCAAGCTGCTGACCCGCCGCGACGGTCGGCGGATGGCCACCCCGCTGCTGGCGGTGCTCATCGCCATCGGCAGCGTGGACCTGTTGTTCGCGCTCGATTCGATCCCGGCGGTCTTCGGGGTGACCAGCGAGCCCTATATCGTCTTCACCGCAAACGCTTTCGCACTGTTGGGACTGCGGGCGCTGTTCTTCCTGGTGAAGGGTTTGCTGGACCGGCTGGTGTATCTGTCGACCGGCCTGTCGATCATCCTTGCCTTCATCGGCGCGAAGCTGATCCTGCACTGGGGACACGTGGATATCGACCCCCGGATCCCGGAGATCAACACCTACCTCAGCTTGGTGGTGATCATCGGCATCCTGGTGATCGTCACCGTCGCCAGCCTGGCCAAGACCCGAAAGGATCCGTCGGCGAAGGCGCACGCCGGTTCGCTGCGCGCCTCCCGCAAGGATCCGCAGGAGGAGTGACTCTGCTGCGCCGCACCGCTTTCCGCCGCGGCGGTGGGTGATCCATGGCGGGATTAGTGCAAAGATCGCCTCGACATGGCCCGCAGATCCCCGCAGACCGAGCGTCTGGTCGAGATGCTCGAATACCTGGCTGCTGATCCGCAGCGGGAGTACCAACTCACCGAACTGGCAAGACTGGTCAACCTGGACCCCGCCACCTGCTATCCGATGCTGACCGAGCTGACGCGGGTGGGCTGGCTGGTCAAGGATCGGACCCGCAAGACCTACCGACTGGGCCCACGCCTGGTGTCCGTCGGCTCCGCGGCCCGGGCCTCACTGCAGATCGCCACCTACGCCCGCCCGGAGATGCTGAGCCTGAGCGCGGATACCGGCGTGCCGGCATGCCTGTTCATCCCGTCCTCGGAAGACCTCGTGATCGCGGATCTGACGTACCCGGACGGCAGCGACACCGGCCATCTGCCCTTGCAGGCTGGTGACCACATCGAGTTCGGGCCCCCACTCGGGGCGGTGCTCGCTGCGTGGGCGAACCAGTACACCGTCGACACCTGGCTGCGCCGGGTCGAGCCCGAGCCCGACGACCCGGTGCGGGTCTGGCAGATCCTGCGGCTGATCCGGACGCGCCGGTTCTCGGTGGAGTTGTCGCCGGCACCGCAGGCGCAGATGCAGCAGATGACGGATTTCGGGATCGGCGAGGTGCACGGCTCTCGGCGGACCGAACGGATGATCGGTGGGCAGCGGCCCGTCATGACACCCGAACTGATGCTCGGGGACATCGATGAGACGGCGACTTACGTGCCGCTGTCGGTCAGCGCGGCCTGCTTCGATCCCGGCGGCAACCCGGTCGCCGCGCTGTCTGTGCTGACGATGGCCGAGCCCAGGAAGGGCCGGGAGCTGCTCGTACTCGGAGCCAGTGTCCGCGCGGCCGCGGACGCCATCACCGAACGCCTCGGCGCACCCTGACACCTGCATGTTTTGCACTATGCAAAAGCTTGCCCGGCCCGTCGCTCCCCGTTTACGGTGACCGGAGTCACAGCCCACGAGGAGGCCTCTTGACCGTCGAACAGAAGGTCACGTACTGCCGCATCTGCGAGCCGTTGTGCGGGCTGATCGCCACCGTCGAGGACGGCCGCCTGCTCGCGTTGCGACCGGATAAGCAACACCCACTGTCGCAGGGCCGCGCCTGCCCCAAGGGCATCGCATTCACCGACGTGCAGAACGACCCCGACCGCGTGCTCGCCCCACTCCGCCGACAACCCGACGGCAGCTTCGCCGAGGTCAGCTGGGACGCGGCACTGGACGATATCGCGCACCGACTCCAGGCCGTGCTCGACATCCACGGCGGTGCGGCGGTCGGCGAATATCTGGGCAACCCGTCGGCATTCGGGTACGCAGCCAGCCTGTGGTCGGGTCTGTTCATGAAGCGGATCGGCGCCGGGCACCTGTACTCGGCCGGATCCCAGGACATCAACAGCCGCTACGTGGCCAGCAAGCTGCTCTATGGCGCGGCCACCCAGATCCCATTCCCGGACCTGCCGCGCACCGACTTTCTGTTCATGCTGGGCGCCAATCCACTGGTGTCACACGGCAGTGCGATGCGGGTACCGCGGGTCCGCGACGATCTGGCGGCGATCGTCAAACGCGGCGGGCGTGTCCTGGTGGTGGATCCGCGACGCACCGAGACCGCGACGGCCTACGAACACGTTGCGGTGCGGCCCGATTCGGATTCCTGGTTGATGCTCTCGCTGCTGCACGTGGTGTTCGCCGAGGGGCTGGAGGACCGGACCGCCATCGCGACGCAGACCACGGGCATCGACACGCTGCGCGCGCTGTGCGCGGACTTTCCGCCGGAGGACACCGCCCTGCGCACCGGGGTGACCGCCCAGACCGTACGAGCGCTGGCGCGCGAATTCGCCACCGCCCGAACGGCAGTCGCCTACGGGCGCACCGGCGCCTGCCTCGGACATCACGGCACCCTGGTCAGTTTCCTGATCGACGCGCTGAACGTGGTGACCGGCAACCTCGACCGGCCGGGTGGGGCACTGATGTCGCATCAGGTCATCCCCGTCGAGGACATGGGAGAACGCTCGGGCGCGTTCGGCTACAACAGCAAGCGTTCCCGGATCGGCGATTTCCCAGACGTTTTCGGCTCCTTCCCGGCGGCGCTGATCGCCGATGAGATCACCACGCCCGGGCCAGGACAACTGCGGGCGCTGTTCGTGTTCGCCGGCAATCCGGTGCTGTCGGTGCCCAACAGCACGGCCCTCGACGCGGCGCTGGGCACGCTGGATCTGATGGTGTCGTTGGACCTCTATGTCAACGAGACCAATCGGCACGCCGACTACATCCTGCCGGGCACGACCTTCCTGGAACGCGACGATATGCCGATGGCGTACGCGGCCTGCTGCCCCACGGTGTTCCTGCAGGCCGCCGAACCGGTGCTGGCACCTTACGGCCAGGCCCGACCGGAATGGGAAGTGTTCGAAGAGCTCGCTGCGCGGATGGACCTGTCCCTGCTCGCTACCGGCCCACTGGCCCGGCTCAACCCCGTGCTGCGCTGGCTGGAGACTCGTGGCCTGCGGTTGACACCGCAGAAGATGATGAACGCGCTGCTGCGTATCGGCCCGTACGGGGACCGATACGGCCTGCGCCGCGGCGGGCTGAACCCGCGCCGGCTCAAGGAGCATCCGCACGGCATCGTGCTGGCCGAACACGCACCCCACGGGGTGCTCGCCGATGTGGTGACCCACAAGGGCGGCAAGGTGCGTCTGGATCCCGGCGAGATCGCCACCGAGGTCGCCCGACTCGGCACCGCCCCCGGCACGAGCCCGCAGTTCCCCTTGGCGGCCATCGGGATCCGTGAGCTCCGCTCCCAGAACAGCTGGATGCACAACAGCCCGACCTTGATGAAGGGCAAGCGCACGCAGCGCGCGCGGATCAATGCCGCCGATGCCGCCGCGGCGGGGATCGCCGACGGCGACGTCGCCCGCGTCGTCTCGGCGACCGGAGCGATCGAACTGCCGGCGACCATCACCGACGAGGTGGGGCCGGGGACCGTCGCCATCCCGCAGGGCTGGGGACACCGCGGCGGCGGCTGGCGGCTGGCCAACTCCAACCCCGGCGTCAACGTCAACGAACTGACCTCCAACCGGCCCGAGGATCTGGAGGCCCTGGCCGGGATGTCGGTGCTCAACGGGGTGGCGGTGCGGTTGGAAGCCGTCACCGCGGTTCCTGCCGACCAGACCGGCACCGCCGGCCTGGCCCGGGCGTGACCGAACTCGCAGCATACGATCAGGTGGTTCCGGGTACTCCCCCAGTCGCCGCTCAGCGCCGAGTTGCGAAGCCAGTCGTACGCCGTTGAGCAGTGAGGACCTCCATGCCGGAATCCCCCGATTCGTCGACCACCACGGACGCCGTCCAGGAAGTGTGGCCGGGCAAGGCCTACCCCCTTGGCGCGACCTATGACGGCTCCGGCACCAACTTCGCGCTGTTCAGCGAGGTCGCCGAGAAGGTGGAATTGTGCCTGTTCGACGCCGACGGCACCGAGACCCGCTACCGGCTCCCCGAGGTCGACGGCTTCATCTGGCATGGCTTCCTGCCCACCATCGAGCCCGGCCAGCGCTACGGCTACCGGGTGCACGGTCCTCATGACCCGGCCGAGGGCAACCGGTGCAACCCGAACAAGTTGCTGCTGGACCCATACGCCAAGGCCATCGACGGCACCTTCGCCTGGGATCAGTCGTTGTTCGGTTACAACTTCGGTGATCCCGACAGCCGCAATGACGAGGACTCGGCTGCGAGCATGCCGAAGTCGGTGGTGGTCAACCCGTTCTTCGACTGGGGTGTGGATCGCCCGCCGCAGCGCGAGTACGCCGACAGCTTCATCTACGAGGCGCACGTCAAGGGCCTGACCCAGACCCACCCGGACATCCCGGACGCGATGCGCGGCACCTACAGCGCCATCGCGCACCCGGCGATCATCGACCACCTCAAGGCGCTCGGCGTCACGGCCATAGAGCTGATGCCGGTGCATCACTTTGCCAACGACTCCACGCTGATCGACAAGGGCTTGTCGAACTACTGGGGCTACAACACGATCGGGTTCTTCGCCCCCGACGCCAAGTACTCCAGCAGCTCCACCCCCGGCGGGCAGGTCCAGGAGTTCAAGGCGATGGTGCGCACCCTGCACGAGGCCGGTATCGAGGTCATTCTGGACGTCGTCTACAACCACACCGCCGAGGGCAATCATCTCGGCCCGACGGTCTCCATGCGCGGGATCGACAACGCCGCCTACTACCGGCTCGTCGATGACGACAAGCGCTACTACATGGATTACACCGGCACCGGGAACAGCCTCAACGTCGGCCATCCGCACTCGCTGCAGCTGATCATGGATTCACTGCGGTACTGGGTCACCGAGATGCACGTCGACGGTTTCCGGTTCGACCTGGCCTCCACGCTGGCCCGGGAATTCTATGACGTGGACAAGCTGTCGACGTTCTTCGAGCTCGTGCAGCAGGATCCGACCGTCAGCCAGGTCAAGCTGATCGCCGAGCCCTGGGACGTCGGTCCCGGCGGCTACCAGGTCGGCAATTTCCCCCCGCAGTGGACGGAATGGAACGGCAAGTACCGCGACACCGTGCGCGACTTCTGGCGCGGCGAGGCGGGCAGTCTCGGTGAGTTCGCCTCCCGGCTCACCGGGTCGGCCGATCTCTACGAGCACACCGCCCGCCGGCCCGTCGCGTCCATCAACTTCGTCATCGCCCACGACGGGTTCACCCTGCGTGACGTGGTGTCCTACAACGACAAACACAACGAGGCCAACGGCGAGGACAACAACGACGGCGAAAGCCACAACCGCTCGTGGAACTGCGGTGTGGAAGGCCCGACCGATGATCCGGAGATCACCGCGCTGCGCGCCCGCCAGGAACGCAATTTCCTGACGACCCTGCTGCTGTCGCAGGGCGTGCCGATGATCTGTCACGGCGACGAGCTCGGCCGCACCCAGGGCGGTAACAACAACGGCTACTGCCAGGACAACGAGATCACCTGGGTGGATTGGGAGAACGCCGACGAGGAACTGGTCGCCTTCGCCTCCAAGCTGTCCGCGCTGCGGGCCGAGCATCCGGTGTTCCGCCGGCGCCGTTTCTTCACCGGTCGTCCGGTCCGCCAGCGCGGCTCCGAGGGGGTACCCGACATCTCGTGGTTCCGGCCCGACGGCTCGGAGATGAACGACGAGGACTGGGACACCGGCTTCGGCAAGTCGGTCGCGGTCTTCCTCAACGGCCACGGCATTCCCGACCTGGACCCCCGCGGCCAACGGGTGATCGACGACTCCTTCGTGATCTGTTTCAACGGCCACCACGAGCCCATCGAGTTCACCTTGCCGCCGGAGGAGTTCGGTGCGGCGTGGCAACCCGTCATCGACACGGCGGCCGACGTGGACGACGACGGCGAAGCGGTGGCCGCGGGCGCGTCGCGCCAGATCGAGGCGCGGTCGGTGCTGGTGTTCCAGCAAGCCGGCAGCTGAGGACGGGCACCGGGCTCGGGGGCCCTATGCTGCAAGCATGGGGGTCGAGGCCCGGAACAACATCCAGGTGGTGGGCGCCGCGGGGGCGCCGGTGCTGCTGTTGTGCCACGGTTTCGGCTGCGACCAGAACATCTGGCGTCCCATCGTCGACCGCCTGAGTTCCCGATTCCAGATCGTGCTGATGGATCATGTTGGGGCCGGCGCGTCCGACCCTGCCGCCTGGGATGCCGGCAAATACTCGCAACTGTCCGGATACGCGTCGGATGTGGTGGAGATCCTCCGTGAGCTGGATCTGCGTGACGTGGTGTTCGTCGGGCATTCGGTGGCGGCGATGATCGGTGCGCTGGCCGCCATCGTCGCGCCCGAGCGGTTCGACAAACTCATCATGGTGACACCGTCACCGCGTTATGTGGACGACGGCGATTATCGGGGCGGCTTCTCCGAGGCCGATATCGACGAGCTGCTGGAATCGCTGGACGCCAACTACCTCGGCTGGTCGCATGCGATGGCGCCGGTCATCATGGGCAACCCGGAGCGCCCGGATCTGCACGCCGTCCTGGACGCCGCGTTCTGCCGGACAGACCCGGCCTGCGCCCGGGTCTTCGCCCGGACCACATTCCTGTCCGACAATCGGTCGGACCTGGCGAAGGTCGGCGTTGCGACCCTGATCATCGAATGCGCCGACGACGTGATCGCCCCGCGGACGGTCGGCGCCTACGTCCACGAGCAGATTCCGGACAGCCGGCTGGTCACCCTCGATGCACAGGGACACTGCCCGCACGTCAGCGATCCGGATGCGACCGCGACCGCCATTGCCGCGTTCGCAGCGCCGGCGCGGCCGTGATCGATCACGCAGACTTCTGGGACAACGCGCCGGCGGGCCATCTGGTCCTGACCACGGACGGCCAGATCGTGGATGTCAACGCCACCTTGGTGGGCTGGCTGGGACGCCCGGCGCAGGCGCTGCGCGGGACATCGTTCGCCGAGCTGCTGACGGTCGGCGGGCGGATCCACTACGAGACCCACTTCGTACCGCTGCTGCGGATGACGGGCTCCCTGAAGGGCGTCACCGTCGACATGCGGACCGCCGACGGGTCCCGACTGCCGATGTTCCTCACCGCCAACGTCAAACGAGCCACTGCCGCCTCGCCGGAGGTATGGCGCGTCACCGCGGTGGACGCCACCGACCGTCGAACCTATGAACGCGAACTGCTCGCACAACGCCGACGGGCCGAGCACGAGCAGGAGCGGGCCCGGGTGTTCGCCAACACCCTGCGCGGTTCGCTGCGCCCGCCGATACTGGCCCCGCCGGAGGGATTGGAAGCCGCCGACTATTACCACACCGCGTCTCCCGACGATGTCGGCGGCGACTTCTACGATCTGTTCCCGCTGTCCCCACATACCTGGGGGTTCTTCCTCGGCGACGTGGCCGGCAAGGGCGTCGACGCCGCCGTGGTGACCGTTCTGACCCGCCATGTCCTGCGCTCGGCCGCGGTCTCCGACGACGACCCGGTGCAGGTCCTGAACAATCTCAACACCGTGCTGCTGCAGCAGATGGGCATCGCTCCCAACAGGTTGTGCACCGTGGTCTACGGCAACCTGACGCGCAGCGGCGACGGCTTCGACGTCGACCTCGCCAGCGCCGGCCACCTGCCGCCCATGCTGCTCGGCGGTGACGGCAACGCGTACTTCGCCGACACCATGGGCGGTCAGGCGGTCGGCATGATCGCCAGACCGCGGTTTTTCAGCACCCGCATTCACCTGGCACCCGGTGACACCCTGGTGCTCTACACCGACGGTTTGACCGAGGCGCGTACCGGAACCGGGACCGAACGCTATGACGACGGCGGTGCGCTGCTGCGGTTCGTGCGCGCACACACGCCGGGCAGCGCGGCCCGGATCGTCGACGCGCTGCGTGGGCTGCTCGAACGCATGGGTGACGGCGTGGAGGACGACGCGGCGGTGCTCGCGTTCGGGGTGCCCCGCCAGGCGCACCACCAGCGGTAGGTTTGCCGGTGCCGCAATGCGGCTACCGTCTCGCCATGTCTACTACGAGTCGCATCGACGATGTCGCCCCCGGTGATGTCGTCACCCTCGACCGCGGCGCCGGCGAGCAGGCGTTCAAGGTCGTGCACAAAGGAGAATCCGAGACCGGCTACCTGGTGACCTTCGAGGGTGACGACGGTGCGACGTTCCAGACCGAGATCGCGGCCGGGGCGCCGGTGCAGCGGTCATTGGAGTCGAAGTGGGAGTCCACCCAGAGTCCGACACCGCACCGGGCGTGACCGTCGAATACGCCCCCGGGCGGCTGGCCGACCTGTACGGCGAGCCGTCCCGGCCGACCGTGCTGTTGTGGCACGGCACCCAAACCGATTCCCGCGCCGCCGTGCGCGTGCTCGCCGAGTCCATCGCCGAACTCGGCGTCGGCGTCATCGCGGCGGACTGGGACTCCCACGCCGCCGACCACGGCCGGGCGGACCTGCTGGCGTCGGTGCGGTTCGCGCAGCGAACCACCGCCGGCGCCGAACTCGTGCTCGTCGGTTGGTCGCTGGGCGGCGTCGCCGCAGCCGGATTGACCTTGCACGCGCACGCATTCGGGGTGACCATCGCGCACACGGTCTGTCTGGGCGGGGCGTTCATGGCCGAGGATCCGATCACGGGTGGGCCGGTGCTGGCGGACATCCCGGCGTCCGCGTTCCGGGCGCCGTTCACCCTTCTTGTCGGTACGGCCGACGACGTCATCCCGGTCGGCGCTGCCGAGGACTTCGCCGCCGGGTTGCGCCGGCATGACTGGCCGGTCGAGATCGTCGAGGTGGTCGCCGACCACGGGTCGATCGCCGGGGCCCGGTACGACGCGGCGACCGACCGTTACGAGCCCGACGACTCTGCCGGCACCGCCGTCACCGCTCGGGCGGTGGCGACCCATATCGTCGCGGTGGCGCGGCACGCGTAGCGCCAGGACCGGTGCGCGGACGTTGGCCTCGCGCATCCGGCATCGCGGTGCTGCACCGCTGGATCTACGTATTGTCCGGATCGTCGGGTTCGTCCTCGACGGGCTGCCGCTGCACCAGCAGCGACATGCCGTGGTGTGCCGGCATTTCCACCGCGAAGCTGTGCAGGTCATCGACATGCGCAATGTGCTTGCCGCTGAACATATCCGAGACGATTGCGTCGGGCGGCAGGAATTCCGATCGTACCGTCCCGGCGATATCGGCGTTGGCGAAGTTGAGGACCGTCAGCTGCAGTTGGTGCGGATCCGCCAGCTGATGCACCATCACCAGCATGCCGCGGTGCGACACCTCGGGGATGTCGATCTGGGTGCTGGTCGCGATGCCGAAGTGTGTCCGCACGGCCAAAATCGCCTGCAGCTGGCGCAAGAAGCTGGTCTCCTGCGCAAGTTGATCCGGGATGGATCCGTAAAGACTTGTGCCGCGCGGCATTCCAGCACTGGAGTGGGAGGCACCGGGGTTCACGCCCATCAGGTCGTGCGCGGCGCGGTGAATCCACCGGGTGTCTCCGCCCCGGAGGAGCTCACCGACCTCGGCAGGCGGCAGCGTGAGCATGCCGCACAGGTCCCAGCCCGACAGCGCGAACACCCCGGGCTGCAGGGCGTTGAACATCGCCAGCAGCAAATGGGCGCGCCGGATCCGGTCGATATCGGTGATCTGTTCGAGGTCGGTGATACCGAGCGTCGCCGCGATGACGGTCGCCGTGGTGCACGCGATGCCGTTGGTGGTGAATACCAGGTTGTACGAGGCGTCGGGGCCGGTGAGCGCCTCGATCAGATCGGTGCGGACACTGTGCCCGAGTTCTTCACCGGTGATCTCGTGACCCTTGTAGGTGTAGACGTCGTCGCGGTGACCGGCCGACCAGTGCACCAGTTCGTAGGTCAGCTCATCGTGGTTCTGCAGGGCATGGACCAGTGAGGCCGGGTCGATCTCCGTTTCCAGGGTGGTGCGCAGCGTCAACCGGAGAAATTCGGTGTCGGCGGTGGCCAACGCGTGATGGTACGCGGGCCTGTTGATGAAGTCATAGGACAGATCCGGCCCCGCGATGCTGTTCTCACGGATGTCGTCGATGGTGAGATTCAGTTCCTGGAAGGTGAATCCGCCCAGCTTGCGCACCATGCTGCCGATGAATTGGTTCGCCGCTTGCGACAGCGGGTGGCCCTCGGACCAGCCCACGTCGTCCTCGGTGGACTTCTCGGCGCCCAGGAAGCCGTTGGCGTCCAGCCGCAGCCCGCCGGTGCCGAGATCCGACAATGAATGCAGCGCATCACCGATCACCAGCCGCATTCCGGCGAAACTGGGATCCAGCCAGTTGATCGACGGCTGCCCGTCCTTGAAGTAGTGCAGGTACACCCAGCGCCGCTCGACACCGTCGACGCCGACAATCGGGCGGGTCACACTCCAGTTGGTCTCCTTGATGCCCTCGGCGTAGAAGATGACGCGCTGCAGCCGCCCGATGATGTAGCCGGCCTTGTCGAGCCAATCTTCGGTGGCGGCATCGATATTCACCGAATCCGCGCCGTCCGGGACCTGCGGCAGATGCTCCCAGTCACGGGGATCGATATCGACCATGTGATAGATGCCCGGGTAGTCCGCGTACTTCATCTCCGCCAGCCGGAAGTCTGCGCCTTTGCCGGTGTGCCCGGGGACGATGTCGTCGATGATGGTGCCGCCGTACCAATTGGCGGTTCCACACATCTGGCGGAACTCTTCCTCGGATCCGAAGGCCGGATCGATCTGAGTGCTGATGCGATCGAAGTGGCCATCGACGCTCGGCGTCAGCTGCCAGCCGGAGATCCCGCCCGCCCTCTTCACCGGGCCGGTGTGCACGGCCTGGATGCCTATCTCCGCGAACGCCTTCCACAGGGCTTCATCGGCCATCGCCTTGAGAAACGACTCGTCCGGACGGGTGATCAGCGACAGCGGATAGGCGGTGAACCACACCGACGCGGTCTCGACCGCGGTGCGCGGGTTCGGGCGGGCAAACGGGTTCTGCCACATCGAGCCCTGTCCCGAGAATTGCTGGCTGATCTCATTGGCATCGGCGAGCATCGACTGCGACAGCAGCCACGAGACATAGGCCTGGTTCTCTCCGGTCGGCGGGCCGTCCTGGGCAAGCGATCGCCGCACGAACGGGGTGCGCACACGCGGGCGGAACCGCAGAACTTTGGGGCGCGCCGGGTGCAGATGCTCGTCGAAGGTGATCTCGGCAGGTTCGTTGACCTGGTCTTCGAGTTTGGGGTCCGGTGACGTGGAGGCAGCTTCGGACGGCTCTGCCGCGTGTGTCGACATCTGACTCCTCCCTAAGTCTCGCGCAGCCGCAGGCCGGCCGCTGCTGGTATTGCCGTTATCTGCGGCACGGAAACGTGCTGTCGACAACGCTACAGAGAGTTCCGCTCCGCGGTCAGTCGGCGACGTCGAAGGCGGCGATCACCTTCTGCGGTGTGATGCGGACGACGAGTTCACCGGGGACACCGTTGCGCGCGCCGTACTCGTCGGCGCGGTGGGCGCCCATGTAGCGGGCCGCGATTCGGGTGGCGGTCCCACGCAGATCCGGGTCGTCGACGCTGATTTCCGCTGTGCCCTGCACCTGGACGAAGGAGAACGGTGGGTGCTCGTCATCGACGACGAGCACCACCCGAGGATCACGCTGCAGCGCGCGGCCCTTGGCGGTGTCCAGCCCGGTGTTGAAGACCAGCCGGCCATCCTCGACCAGGAACCAGACGGGGGCGACCAGCGGACGGCCGTCGGCTGCCACATACCCGAGTTTGCCGGTGCGGGTCCCTTCCGACAGGAACCTGATGACATCGTCGCTCAGTGAATCGGTTGCCATCACACCATCATGCGCGTGTCACGCTCGGGCTTGCCTGTGCCGCGCGCACGCGTGTTTGCCAGATCGGGGCGGACCGTTGACCCTGTCCCGGATTGATCGGCGACGAGAATGGGTAAAGTGCACGTGTCATGGATGAGCAAGCGCAACAGCGTGCGACCTTCTCCCGCACCGGGGTGGTTGCCACGATGACGCATGCCGTGCAAATCCGCGACGACTTCGCCGCCTGGCTGACACAGCATCTGGTGCTGGACCCGGAGAAGACCAGCGATATCGTGCTGGCCGTCAACGAAGCCCTGGCCAACGCCGCCGAACACGCCTACATCAGTTCTTCACAGCCCGGGCCGATGCATGCCCGGGCCGAACATGATCCGGAACTGGCCACGCTGACGGTATGGATCACCGACGAAGGCCGCTGGCATGTCAAGGACCCCGCGATCGCCCCGAATCCCGGACGTGGCCGCGGAACAATGTTGATGCGGGCGCTCACGGACCGCAGCGTGGTCGACTCGATGTCAACGGGCACCGAGGTGCGACTGCAGTGGGATCACGTCAGCGCGCGTGTCGACGACACCGCCCAGCATGCGCAGGACGACGACCGCCTGCTGGCGTAACCGCGGACGGCGCTACTGCGTGGGTGTCACGCCGGCGGGCAACGAGCGCGTCTCGGTGAAGAAAGCCCCGACGACGGCGACAGCTCCGATCACCGCGGCCGCCAGGAAGGCCGCGTGCACACCCGGCATGTCCGGGGCTCCGCCCGATGCGGAGGCCCTGGACATGACTGTCACGAACAGCGCCGTGCCCGCCGCTCCCGCGACCTGCTGCAGGGTCGTCATGATGGCGCTGCCGTGGGAGTACAGCCGATCGGGCAGTGCGCTGAGCGCATCGGTCATCAGCGGGGTGAACATCATCGACAGTCCCACCATCATGATCGTCTGCAGCACAACGAGTTCCCACACCGGCGTGGCCGCTGACAGCTCGACTCCCGAATGAAGTCGTCGTTGGCCGTGGCGGCGCTGGACCACGCTGTGGCGCTGCGCTCACCGGTTGCGGCGATTGTCCACTCCGACAGGGGTAGCCAGTTTCGATCGCGAAAGTTCGTCCACGCGCTGTCACACAACGGATTACACGGATCGATGGGCCGTGTCGGTGCCTGCGGAGACAACGCAGCCATGGAGTCGTTCTTCGCCCTGTTGCAACGCAACGTCCTGGACCGACGACGCTGGACAACCCGCGCCGAACTCCGGATGGCGATCGTCATCTGGATCGAGCGGACCTACCACCGCCGCCGGCGCCAACGCGCCCTCGGCAGGCTCACCCCGATAGAGTTCGAACTGCTCCACACACCAGTCGCAACCGCGGCCTGAAATTCACACCCCGCGAGTCAACTGAACTCGGGGCAGTCCC